>Ga0209698_10005977_pt1 | contig 13012 bp, 11 predicted proteins | sample LitLauG_LLR_2012_FD_187203 | JGI IMG/M metagenome (GOLD analysis project Ga0209698, IMG submission 187203) | Freshwater sediment microbial communities from Pennsylvania, USA - Little Laurel Run_MetaG_LLR_2012 (SPAdes) (version 2) | ecosystem: Environmental > Aquatic > Freshwater > Creek >...
ATGAAGCCCATGTCGAGCATGCGATCGGCCTCGTCCAGCACCAGCACTTCGATGCGCGAGAGGTCGACGACCCGCAGCTGCAGGTGGTCGAGCAGCCGCCCGGGCGTTGCGATGACGATATCGACGCCCTGGGCGAGCGCCTGCACCTGGGGTTTGGGGCTCACGCCGCCGAACACCAGGACTCCGCGCTGTTGCAGGTGCCGCCCCAGGTCCTTGAAGGACTCGGCGACCTGGGCCGCCAGTTCACGGGTGGGCACGAGCACCAGCGCGCGCGGCGCGCGCGGGCCGCGCGGTGCATTCTGCGCCAGGTGCAGCCGCTGCAGGATCGGCAGCGCAAACGCCGCCGTCTTGCCGGTGCCGGTCTGTGCCGCGCCCAGCAGGTCGCGGCCTTCGAGCACGACCGGTATGGCGCGGGCCTGGATCGGGGTCGGCACCGTGTAGCCGGCGTCGGCGACCGCCCGCAGCAGGGCGGGATCGAGATTAAAGGTTTCAAAAGACAAGGAAATACTCCAGATGAGGCCCGGAGCGCCAGAGGCGCTGTCGGTACGGGCGAAAGAACACAGTTCAAGGATCCTGCGCCTGCAGGCGGCGTTTTGCCGCCCGGCGAAGAAGGTTTGCAGGAGGGGCAGATTGGTCCCGGACGGGACTCAGTAGAACCTCAGCACGCGGGACCGACGCCCGCGTCATCGACAAACTCGGCAGGAAGTCTACAGGATTCAGGGGCCTGCGGCCAGCATCGATTTCACAATATGAGGTCTGCGGCTAAGGGGTTTCCGCAATCGGCTGCGGCTGTCCCGAATGACGCCGCGCAGAGCACCGCTGCTATAAAAACCAAATGTCCAGAACTGCACGCCACATGATGATGAAACCGGAGGCGGTGAGCTGCGATCACTGCTTCATGGAGCCGCGCTGCTGGCCGGAGAGCGCCGCGGTCGGCGCCGATGGGATGCCCGTCGAGCGCCAGCCGGCGCTGTATCCGGGCTCGACGCTGTGGCGGCACGGTGCTGCGTTCTCGGGCCTGTACATCGTGCGCAGCGGCTGCATCAAGGTCATGGAGACCGATGAGACCGGAGGCGAGCGCGTTCTCAGCTTCGCGTTTGCCGGCGACATGATCGGACTGGAGGCGCTGGCCAGCGGCCGCCATGAAACCACTGCCGTCGCGCTGACCGAAGCCATGGTGTGCTTCCTGGCCTGGCCGCTGCGTGCAGCCGGAACCGAGGCGGCGCTGACCCTGCGTCTGCTGCAGCGCGCCAGCACGCTGCTGCTGCAGCGTACGCGCGCCGTGCGGCTGGCCGACCCGGACCAGTCGGTGCAGCGGTTCCTGCGCGATGTCGCGGCGCGCATTGGGCGCGAGGAGTCTTCAGGTGCCCTGCCGGCCGTGCGTGTGCGCCTGCCGATGAGCCGCATGGAAATCGGCCAGTACCTGGGATATGCGGAGGAGACCGTATGCCGCAGCATGCATCGTTTGCGGCGCCAGGGCGAGATCGAGGTCAGCGGTCGCACGCTGCTCATGAAATCGAAGGGAAGCGCTCATAAGCCGATGGCTGCCGCGGCGATCCCGGGCGCGGCCCCGTCGTCCGCTCCCCGCTGATCCCAGCGGGCGTTGCGCCTTCCCACGTCGCGCGACCCGGCGTCGCGCGCCCCGCACCGAACGGCGCCTAAGGCGCGAGAAACTTCGCCGTCGTCTTGGCGCGGAGGTCCTCGAGCGTCACGCCCGGGGCCATCTCCATCAGCCGGAACGGCGCCTTGCGATCCGCGCGGCTGAATATGGCCAGGTCCGTGATCACCTTGTCGACCACGTTCAGGCCGGTCAGGGGCAGTTCGCAGCGCGGCTTGAACTTCGGCGCTCCGTCCTTGGAATTGTGCTCCATGACGACCACGACGCGCTTGACGCCCGCGACCAGGTCCATCGCTCCGCCCATGCCCTTGACCATCCTCCCGGGAACCATCCAGTTGGCCAGATCGCCGTTCTCGCCCACTTCCATGGCGCCCAGTATCGACAGGTCGATGTGGCCGCCGCGGATCATGCCGAAGCTGTCGCTGGACGAAAAATAGGAGGAGATGGGCAGTTCCGTGATCGTCTGCTTGCCGGCGTTGATGAGGTCGGGATCCTCTTCGCCTTCGTACGGAAACGGCCCCATGCCGAGCATGCCGTTCTCGGACTGCAGCACCACGCGCATGCCCGCCGGGATGAAATTGGCCACCAGCGTCGGGATGCCGATGCCGAGGTTCACGTAGTAGCCGTCCCGCAGCTCCAGGGCCGCGCGTCCGGCGATCTCGTCGCGTGACCAGCCCATCAGACGGCTCCCGCGACGGGCCGCTTGCGTACCGTGCGGTTCTCGATGGGCTTGCGATAGCCCGTGCCGCGGATGATGCGCTGTACGAAGATGCCGGGCGTGTGAATCTGGTCCGGATCCAGGGTGCCGGTGGGCACCAGCTCCTCGACTTCGGCGACGGTGACGCGCCCCGCGGTGGCCATCATCGGATTGAAGTTGCGTGCGGTCTTGCGGTAGATGAGATTGCCCTCGGTGTCGCCGCGCCAGGCCTTGACGATCGACAGGTCGGCCACCAGCCCGGTCTCCAGCACGTAGGTGTCGCCGTCGACCACCCGCTGTTCCTTGCCCTCGGCCACGAGCGTCCCGGCACCGGTGCGCGTGTAGAAGCCCCAGATGCCGGCGCCGCCGGCCCGGATGCGCTCGGCGAGCGTGCCCTGCGGATTGAATTCGAGTTCGAGCTCGCCCGACAGGTACTGGCGTTCGAATTCCTTGTTCTCGCCGACGTACGAGGAGATCATCTTGCGGATCTGGCGCGTCTTGAGCAGCAGCCCGAGGCCGAATTCGTCGACACCGGCGTTGTTGGACACCACCGTCAGGCCCTTGGTGCCGGAATCGCGCATCGCCAGGATCAGGTTTTCCGGGATGCCGCACAGGCCGAACCCGCCCGACATGACCGTGATGCCATCGCGCAGCAGCCCGTCCAGCGCACTGCGCGCGTCGGCGTATACCTTCGGTCCGGCGACCGTGCCCGTCGTTGTGCTCATGGCGGAGGATTATCGCATCCGGGCTGCTGGCAGGCCAGCGTGCCGCTGCGGCCAGGCACCGTACCGGGACGCACCTCGCCCGTGGGCAGGGCCGCGACGTCGAGCGACGCGTACAGCGCGGCCAGCGACACCAGCTCATGCCCCTGGGCACGCCAGCCCTGCAGGAGCCGCTCCAGCACCGGCCGCAGCTTCATGCCCTCGAGCTCCGCGTGCAGCGTGAACACCTGGGACGGCGCCGTGGCGGTGCGCGTGCGCTCCAGCAGCGTCAGGTGCACGTTGCCGGCGGTCTGGCCGTCGAGGCCGATCAGCTCATCGAGCGTCGGCAGGGTCGTGGGCAGCTGCGGCACGCGGCTGCGCCGGCCGGCGATCAGCGGCACGAAGGGCCCAACGCCGCGCGTGTCCGAGGCGTAGCCGAAACCGGCCTGCTCCTCGAGCTGCAGCGCGGCGTCGTTCATCTGCCAGCCGGCGGCGCCGTGCACGCGCGGCGCCATCCCGAACACGCCCTGGAAGCGCTCGACGCCCAGGCGCATCTGCCGCCCGGTCCACGCGGCGTCCCGGACGGTGACGAAATCCTGCCAGGCGATGTGGTCGTAGCAATGCACGCCGACCTCGAAGCCCGCATCGCGCACGGCGCGCATCTCGGCGCCGGCACGGCGGCTGATGTCGGGGCCCGGCAGCAGCGTGCCGTACATCAGGGTGCGCAGCCCATAGTGTTCCAGCACCGAAGTGCGCGAGACCTTGCCGAGGAATCCCGGACGGAACACGCGCCGGATCGCCCGGCCGGTGTGATCGGGCCCGAGGCTGAAGAGAAAGGTTGCGCCCGCGCCGGCCTGCTGCAGCGTCCGCAGCAGCGCGGGCACGCCCTCGCGGGTGCCGCGCAGCGTGTCGACATCGACCTTGAGGGCGATCTGCATCGTGGGGCTTCGCAGGCCGCGCGCCGGCGCCGCGGCTCAGTCCAGCAGGTTCGAGGCCTGCGGCAGCTGACCGCGATAGGCTTCGAAGATCTGCTGCAGGGCCTCGCGCATGCCGATGCGCGGCTCCCAGCCCAGCTCGCTGCGCGTATTGTCGATCTTCGGCACGCGGTTCGACACGTCCTGGTAGCCCTTGCCGTAGTACTCGCCGGCCGTGGTCTCGACAAGCTTGACCTTGGCGGCATTGGCGCGATATTCCGGGTATTCGGCGGCCAGCTTGAGCATCTGCCCGGCCAGTTCGCGCACCGAGAAATTGTTGAGCGGATTGCCGATGTTGAAGATCTTGCGCGTCGCGCAGCCGTTGCGGTTCTCGATGATCTTCATCAGCGCGTCGACGCCGTCGCTGATGCCGGTGAAGCAGCGCTTCTGGCCGCCGCCGTCCACGAGCTTGATCGGCTCGCCGCGGACGATGTGGCCGAGGAACTGGGTGATCACGCGCGAACTGCCTTCCTTGGCCGAATGCAGGTTGTCGAGTCCCGCACCGATCCAGTTGAACGGGCGGAACAGCGTGTAGTCGAGCTTGCCTTCGGAGCCGTAGGCATAGATCACCCGGTCCATCAGCTGCTTGGAGCAGGCGTAGATCCAGCGCTGCTTGTCGATCGGTCCGTAGACCAGGTCGGAAGTGGCCGGATCGAATTCCTCGTCGCGGCACATGCCGTAGACTTCCGAGGTCGACGGGAACAGCACGCGCTTCCCGTAGCGCACGCACTGGCGGATGATCGGGAGGTTGGCCTCGAAGTCGAGCTCGAAGACGCGCAGCGGCTCGCGCACGTACGTGGCCGGCGTGGCAATGGCCACCAGCGGCAGCACCACGTCGCACTTGCGGATGTGGTACTCGATCCATTCCTTGTTGATGGTGATGTCGCCCTCGAAGAACTTCATGCGCGGATTCTTCATCAGCGGCTCGACGCGATCCGCGTTCATGTCCATGCCGAACACGCTCCAGTCGGTGTCCCTGAGGATGCGCGCCGAGAGGTGATGGCCGATGAAGCCGTTGACGCCCAGAATCAGTACTTTTGTGGTCATGATGATTGCCCGTCGCTGTTCATTCTTGAGGATGGCCGCCGCTCAGTGGCAGCGCCCGGGAGCCAAACCGTGCCTGGAACGCCGCGGCATCGCGCACGGTATCGTCGAGTTCGAATTCCAGCAGCCGCAGCGCCCCGTCGTGCATGAGCGCCCGCACCTCGCCATCGACGAGGCGCAGCTCGGGGACCGCGGCCCGCGGCTCCGCGGCCTTGAGCGAGCGCAGCACCCGCAGCCGCAGGCCCGCCGCCCGGGCTTCGGCACCCGGATAGGGCGGCGCCACCGCGCGCACCAGATTGTGCACGGCCGCCACCCCGGCGCGCCAGTCTATCGCGCCGTCGGCCGCCGTGCGGCGCCCATGATAACTGCCCTGGGTCAGATCCTGCGGCCGCAGCACCGCGGTCCCGGACAGCAGCTGCGGCAGCGAACGCTGCAGGGTGATTTCCGCCGCCACGCACACCTTGCGGAACACTTCGCCGGCGGTGTCATCGGGCAGGATGGGCACCGCCTGGGCGTCGACAATGCCGCCGGCATCGGGCTTGACCGTCATGGCATGCAGCGTCGCGCCGGTTTCGCGCTCGCCGTTGAGCACCGCCCAGTTCACCGGCACGCGCCCGCGATATCGGGGCAGCAGCGAACCGTGCATGTTGTACGCTCCGCGCGGCGCCACGGCGAGCAGCTCCGCGCCCAGCATGTGGCGATAGTAGAACGAGAACAGGAAATCGGGCGCCGCCGCGCGCAGCCGCGCCAGGAACTCCGGCGTGTTGGGATTGGCGGGCGTCACCACCTCGAGCCGGTGGCAGCGGGCGTGCCGCGCGACGCTGTCGAACCAGATCGCCTCGCCGGGAGCGTCCTCGTGGGTGACCACGAGCGGCACCTCGACGCCCTGGCCGAGCAGCACGCGCAGGCAGCGCACGCCCACGTCGTGGTAGGCGAATACCACCGCGCGCGTCACGACGGGCTTTGCGGTCGCTCGAGCACCGCGCCGACGATGTAGCGCGGGCGGCGGCGCACTTCCTCGTAGATGCGGCCGATGTATTCGCCCAGCAGACCGAGGCCGAACAGGGTGACGCCGATCAGCAGGAAGGCGATGGCGAACAGCGTGAAGATGCCCTGCTCGGCCGCTTCGGCGCCGCCGACCAGGCGCCGGATGACCAGTGCGACGCCGAACAGCACCGACAGCACCGATACGCCGAAGCCCATCGCGGAGAACAGCTGCATCGGCACGATCGAGAAACCCGTCATCAGGTCGAAGTTCAGCTTGATCAGGTGATAGAAGGAATACTTCGACTCACCGCCGCTGCGGTCCTCGTGGCGGACGTTGATCTCGGTCGGGTTGCCGGCGAAGGTGTAGGCCAGGGCGGGCACGAAGGTGTTGTTCTCGGTGCACTGGTTGATCGCATCGACGATGCCGCGGCTGTAGCCGCGGAACATGCAGCCGTGATCGGTGATGCGGATGCGCGTGGTGCGTTCGCGCAGCACGTTGATGAACCGCGACGCCCAGCGGCGCCAGGCCACGTCCTGGCGCTGCTGGCGGATCGTGCCGACGTAGTCGTGCCCGGCATCGAGCTCGGCCACGACGCGGGGAATCTCCTCGGGCGGATTCTGCAGGTCGGCGTCCAGCGTGATCAGCACGCGTCCGCGCGCATAGGCGAATCCGGCCAGGATCGCCCGATGCTGGCCGAAATTGGCGGCGAACAGCACCACGCGCGTGACGTCGGGCCGGCGCTCGAACTGCGCGCGCAGCAGCGCCGCCGAAGCGTCCCGGCTGCCGTCGTTGACGAAGATGACCTCGTAGCTGCGCCCGAGCGCATCGAGTGCCGGGTAGAGCCGCGCGAACAGCGTCGCCAGCACCGCCTCCTCGTTGTAGACCGGTATGACCAGCGAGATGTCCGGCACGGGGTCGCTCACGCGCGCACCCGGTCGAGCCCGCCGCGCGCCGGCCGGCCGGCGGCCAGCGCCTGCGGCAGGGCGGCGAGTACCCGGTCGACGTCCCCGTCCTGCATCGCCGGGAACATCGGCAGGCTCACGGTGCAGCGGCCGATGCGTTCGGCGACCGGAAAGTCGCCCGGCTTGAAACCGAGCCCGCGGTAGAGGCTGAACAGGTGCATCGCCGGGTAATGCACGCCGACGCCGATGCCCGCCTCGCGCATCCGGCCGATGAAGGCATTGCGCTCCACGTCCTCGGGCAGCAGCACCTGGAACATGTGCCAGTTGCACTGCGTCAGGTCCTCGAGCGGCAGCTCGCAGCCGAGCGTGCGGTCGAAGCGCGCAAAGTAGCGGCCTGCCAGCTCGCGGCGCCGGGCCGTGAACGCGTCGAGGTGCGGCAGCTGGCCGAGACCGATGCAGGCGGCGATGTCGGTGAGATTGTGCTTGCCGCCCGCGAGCGTGCAATCCATGCCGTCCCAGCTGTCGCCGCGGCGGGCGACACCCTGCAGCCGCCACAGCTCGCAGGCCGCGGCCTCCTGCGCATCGTTCACGACCAGGCAGCCGCCCTCGGCCGTGGTGATGTTCTTGTTGGCGTGGAAGCTGATCGAGACCAGGTCGCCGATCGTGCCGATCTCGCGGCCCGCCCAGTTCGCGCCCATGGACTGTGCGGCATCCTCGATGACCCGCAGACGGTGCGCGCCGGCGATCTCGTACAGCCGGTCGCGATCGACCGGAAGTCCGGCCAGATCGACCGGCAGGATCGCGCGCGTGCGCGGAGTGACCGCCGCCGCGATGCGCCGCAGGTCGATGTTGCGCGTCAGCGGATCGCAATCGACGAACACCGGCCGCGCTCCCGCGCGCAGCACGACATTCGCGGTCGCCACCCACGACATCGGCGTGGTGATGACCTCATCGCCGGGGCCGACGCCGGCCAGCGCCAGTGCGACTTCCATGGCGCCGGTGGCCGAGCTGAACGCGCGCACGGGCCGGCCGCCCAGGCGCGCGGACAGCTGCGCCTCGAACTCGCGCACCTTCGGCCCGCTCGTGATCCAGCCGGAGCGCAGCACCTCGCCCACGGCGGCGATGGTCGCCTCGTCGATCGACGGGCGCGTAAAGGGCAGGAAAGCGTTCGACACCTTAGGTGCCCCCCGTCATGAGGTGGAGCCTGTCATGAGGCGCTGCCGGAACTGCGGGCCACCAGCCAGACGCCGACCAGGATGATGCCGATGCCCGCCAGGCGCGCGCCGCTCAGGTTCTCGCCGAAGAACCACCAGGCGGCGACGGCATTCACCACGTAGCCGACCGACAGCATCGGATAGGCGACGCTGACTTCCACCCGCGCCAGCGCGAGGATCCACACCACTACGCTGAGCGCGTAGCAGGCCAGCCCGGCGATGATCGGCAGGTTGAACACCAGGCGACCGGCGATCGCCACGGCATTGCCGGCGCGCAGATCGATATCCGCGAGGGCTCCTGAACCCGCCTTGAGGAGCAGCTGGGCGATGGCGTTGAGCAGGACCCCTGACAGGATCAGGGCGAGCTGGGGACCCTTCAATGTCTGACTACCGCGACCAAAGTAGGCGCAGTGTATATCACGCGCATCGGCAGTCCCATCCGGCGCAGCTGGGCGTAGCTCGTCGGCCGGATGACCGCCAGCGCCTCGGGCGCGGCGGCCCAGCGCTCGGCGAACCGCGGCAGGTCGGGAATCCAGCGCTCCGGCTCCTGCCGCAGGCCGAAATCGAGCTCGCCGCGGTAGCCGACCAGGGTGCAGGGCCGGCGGAGATAAAAGGGGATCGACTGCTCATAATCGTCGACACAATAGAAGGCCGTACCGGCGCGCAGCTGGGTGCGGGCCGCGGACACCAGCCCGGCCAGGGCGCGCTGGCGCGGCAGCTGGCTGGCCGCAGGCAGCAGCACGGCCACCATGACGAGCATCGCCAGGGCCCCGCCCAGGCAGCCCGCGAGGACGCCGCGCTGCGAGGCACTCCAGGCCGCGGCGGCGGTCAGCACCGCGGCCGCCAGCAGTCCCGCCACGATCGCCGGTGCGGCGGGACCTGCGCCCAGCTCGAGCCGCTCGGCGAGCGCCGGCGTAAGCCACAGGATGAGGCCGACCACGGTCAGCAGCAGCCAGAAGGCGGCCGCCATCTGCAGCGCCCGCGCCACGCGCCGCCCATCCAGTGCCGCCAGGCTGCGCCCCGCGAGCAGCGCCAGCCCGGGGAAGATCGGCAGGATGTAGGGAATCAGCTTCGATTGCGAAAGACTGAAGAACACGAAGCCGAAGATCACCCAGATCGACAGCAGGATCGAGGCCGCATTGCCCGCGCGGCAGTCGCGCCAGCTGCCCCGCGCAATCGCGGGCAGCAGCGGCGTCCAGGGCATGAAGCCGAGCAGCAGCACCGGGATGAAGAACCAGTCGGGCTCATAGCGCGCATGCACGCGCGTCAGGAAGCGCTCGAAATGCTCGTGGATGAAGAAGAACTGCGCGAAGCCGGGGTTGCGCCGTTCGACCAGCAGCACCCAGGGTGCGGCGAGCAGTGCGAGCGCCGCCGCGGTCCACCAGGGCCGCGCACGCAGGATGAGCCCCCAGTCGCGGCGCACGCCCAGGTAGAGCGCGGCGACGCTGCCTGGAATCAGCAGCCCCACCAGTCCCTTGGACAGGAAGGCCAGGGTCACGCCGGCCGCCAGCAGCAGTGCACCGCTCCGCTCCACGCGCGGGCTCCGGCCGGTGCGCCCGGTATCCACCAGCAGCAGCAATCCGGCCAGCGCCACCTCCAGCGTGACCGACAGGCCCATGTCGAGTGTCGAGATGCGCGCCAGCCCGAGGTAGAGCAGCGAGCCGGACTGGACCAGCGCCGCCAGCATCCCCGCCAGCGCGCCATACAGCCGCGCGCCGATCCACGCCGTGAGCAGCAATCCGAAGAAGCCGGTGAACGCCGCCCAAAGCCGTGAGCTCCAGTCATGCTCGCCGAAGGTCTCGTAGACCACGGCCGTGGCCCAGTATTGCAGCGGCGGCTTCTCGAAATAGCGCAACGCGTCGAGCCGCGGCGTCACCCAGTCGCCGCTGGCGACCATTTCCCGCGGAATCTCCGCGTAGCGACCCTCGTCGGGGTTGAACAGCGGGTAGCCGCCCAGGGGCAGGAACCACAACAGCATCGCGCCCAGCAGCGCGGCGATCCACAGGCGTTGCGACATTCGTGCCATCTTAACCCGCAGCCGCCGTGCCCCGGCCGCAAACTGGCGCGTCGGTCGGGCCGGCGGATCTAGCCGGCCGGATCGAAGCTGTCGGCGCGGGCGAGGTGCCAGGCCTCGGCATAGAAGTGATGCGGCGTGGTGCCGCCGAGCAGCTCGCCGGGCTGCAGGAAGGTGTGCAGCTGGGAGAACAGCTGCACGCGCGTCCCGCTCACGCGCCGGATCAGGTGGTGCGGACGCAGATCCCGCGGATGACTGAGGCCGGCCGCGGCCAGGATCTGGGCCAGCGCCTTGAGCGTGTTGCGATGGAAATGCCTGACGCGCTCGGCCTTGTCGGCGACTACCAGGGCGCGTTGCCGCAGCGGATCCTGCGTCGCCACGCCGGTGGGGCAGCGGTTGGTGTTGCAGTGCTGCGACTGTATGCAGCCCACCGCGAACATGAAGGCGCGCGCCGCGTTGGCCCAGTCGGCACCCAGGCTGAGCACGCAGGCGATGTCGAAGGCGCTGACGATCTTGCCGCTGGCGGCGAGCCGCAGCCGCGGACGCAGGCCGGCGCCCACCAGCGCGTTGTGAGCGAACAGCAGCCCCTCGCGCATCGGCATGCCGATGTGATTGGTGAACTCGACCGGCGCGGCACCGGTGCCGCCTTCCTTGCCGTCGATGACGATGAAGTCCGGAACGATGCCGGTGGCGAGCATCGCCTTGACGATGGCCATGAACTCCCAGGCATGGCCGATGCAGAGCTTGAATCCGACCGGTTTGCCGCCCGACAGCTGGCGCAGCGTGGCGAGGAATTCGAGCAGTCCGAGCGGCGTATCGAAGGCGCTGTGCGCGGCCGGCGACACGCAGTCGACCCCGACCGGCACGCCGCGCGTTGCGGCGATCTCCGGGGTCACCTTGGCGCCGGGCAGGATACCGCCGTGGCCGGGCTTGGCGCCCTGGCTGAGCTTGATCTCGATCATCTTCACCTGCGCCGCGAGCGCCTGCTCCGCGAAGCGCTGCGGATCGAAGCGGCCGCGCGCATCGCGGCAGCCGAAGTAGCCGCTGCCCAGCTCCCAGATCAGGTCGCCGCCGAACTCGCGATGATAGGGACTGATGCCGCCTTCGCCCGTGTCGTGGGCGAAGCCGCCCCGCTGCGCGCCGCAGTTCAGCGCGCGGATCGCGTTCGCGCTCATGGCCCCGAAACTGAGCGCGGAGATGTTCAGCACCGACGCCGCATAGGGCTGGCGGCACTGTTCCCCGCCGACCGGAACGCGCAGTTCCTCCGGCTTCGCCTCCGGGCGCGGACGCAGGGAATGCCCGATGTACTCGTAGCCGTCGCGGTAGACGTCGCCGAGCGTGCCGAAGGGCTTTTCACTCGGTTCGTTCTTGGCGCGCTGGTACACCAGCGAGCGCTGCGCACGCGAGAACGGCAGCTGGTCGTCGTCGGCCTCGAGCAGGTACTGGCGGATCTCGGGCCGGATGCTCTCCACCAGGTAACGGATGTGGCCGATCACCGGATAGTTGCGCAGCACCGCGCGGCGCGGCTGCACCAGGTCGTACAGGCCCACGAGGCTGAGCAGCGTTCCGGCCGCCAGCACGGCAAGGGGCAGCGGCGCACCGGCCTGCCTGAGCGTGAACCACAGGCCGACGGCTGCCATCAGCAGGCAGCACAGCAGCGCCGTGTAACGGCTCAACAGCGACCGGGTGAACCAGCGTCGGTACATCCCCCCGTTTATCGGCAGGCCGGGCACCCGGTCCTGTGCGCTGCCGCACAGTACGGACGCCGCACACGGCCCTCAGTGGCCGAACAGGCCCTTCAGCTTGTCCTGCAGTTTGTCCTGGAGCTGCTGCTTGAGTTCGTCCTTGTGCTTGTCGATTTCCTGCTGCACGCGCGCCTTGAGCAGTCCGGCCAGATCCGGCCGCACCTTCGGCGCACCGAAGCTGCCGGTGACCTGGACCGGCACGGACAGGCCGGCCATGTCCTTCATGTCGGCGCCGTCGCTGCCCTCCTCGGGCATCTTCAGGACCGTGACGTCGAGGAGATAGTCGAGCGTGCCCGCACCGATGTCCGCCGTGCCCCGGCCCTTCACCTGCAGGTACTGCAGCGCCGCGATCAGGTCGTCGTTGGCGACCACGCCGTTGTTGATGCGGCCGGTCGCGGACACGGCGGTAAAGGCGGTGCGCGCCGGTCCCGTGTGCGCCGGCATCGGCTGCTGCTTCAGCAGCGCGCGCGCGAGGCGGATCTCGTACCACAGGTCGGTGCCTTCGAAGGCGCCGTTATCGACATGGAATTCCAGCGTTCCGGTCAGCGTGTGCAGCAGCGCCGCGGTATCGGCACCCGTGGCCACGGCCTTGATGGCGCCGTTGCCGCGGCCGGATACGTGCGTGGTGTCGAACATGTCGTGAAACAACGGCGCAAAATCCACGCCGGTGACGTGTTCATCGAAGCTGACGCGCGGCACGGCGCCCGAGGCATCGAGCCCGATGTCGCCGTGGTACTGGCCGCCGTACATCTGCGCCTCGGACGGGAAGATGCGCAGGCGGCCGCCCGCGGCATTCACGCCGATGTGCAGGTTGCTGTACTGGATACCTGCAAACACCGCACTGCCCACGTTCAGGCTGCCGTGCACGTTGAGGCTGCGGATCAATTCGACCGGAATCGCCACCGGCGCGCTGGCCGCCGGCTTAGCCGCAGGCGCCGCGGCGGCCGGGCCCTTCGGGGCGGCCGCAAGGTAGTGATCGGCATTGATGCGGTCGAGCTTCAGGTCGAAGGCCAGGGCCTTCGCGGCCAGGTCGCTGATCCCGGCATGGCCCGTGAGCGTCGTGCCGTCCAGCCGGGCGCGCAGGTCGTCGAGCATCAGCGCCCTGGCGCTGGCCC
>Ga0209698_10005978_pt1 | contig 13010 bp, 11 predicted proteins | sample LitLauG_LLR_2012_FD_187203 | JGI IMG/M metagenome (GOLD analysis project Ga0209698, IMG submission 187203) | Freshwater sediment microbial communities from Pennsylvania, USA - Little Laurel Run_MetaG_LLR_2012 (SPAdes) (version 2) | ecosystem: Environmental > Aquatic > Freshwater > Creek >...
CCCGAGCACCGCGTAGATCACCATGGGCACCAGGGCGGTATAGAGGCCTACCTGGACCGGCAGCCCGGCCATCATGGCATACGCCATCGCCTTGGGAATGATTACCGCGCCGGTCGTCAGCCCCGCGACGATGTCGGGCCGCAGCCAATCCGTACGGCTTGAGACCAGCCACTCTGGTAAGAGACGGAACCACCGATGATTTGACATGCGGCAGGCCTACCAGACCTGCGGGACGGTTCGATGCTTCTGCTTCGACTCTACGTACCCTTTCGGCTTTTGCCTTGGCGGAAGCTTGGGAGGCGTATAAGGAATCTCCTCGTACGGGATGCTGCCGAGTATGTGCGCAACGCAGTTCAGGCGGGCACGCTTTTTGTCGTCTGACGGTACGATGTACCAGGGCGACGCTGGTGTATCCGTGGCTGCAAGCATTGCATCCCGGGCGCGGGAGTAGTCGTACCAACGGCGGTGGGATTCCAAGTCCATAGGACTAAGCTTCCAGCGCTTGGAAGGATCTTCAATTCGCGCGAGAAAGCGCTTGTGCTGTTCCTGTTCCGATACTTCGAGCCAGTACTTCAGGAGGATGATGCCCTGGCTAACTAGAAAGCCCTCGAAGATGGGACAGTCCCTGAGAAATTCCCTGTGCTCTTCCTCGGTACAAAAGCCCATCACATACTCAACACCGGCGCGGTTATACCAGCTTCGGTCGAAGATGACGACTTCACCTCCGGCGGGCAGTTGTTCCACGTAGCGCTGGGCGGGGAGCTGCGTTTTCTGCCGCTCGGTCGGCGCGGGGAGGGCTACCACGCGAAAGATGCGCGGGCTGACACACTCCAAGATGCGCTTGATCATCCCGCCTTTGCCGGCGGCATCTCGTCCTTCGAAAATGATCACAATGCGGGCGTTGGTCGCCTTGACCCAGTCCTGGAGCTTGACCAGCTCGACTTGTAGCTTGAAAATCTCGGCCTCGTACTCCTTTTTGCCGACCTTCGATTGGCCGTTGACGCCAGAGCGTTTAGTGTGGCTGTCCAGCGTTGATTTTGATTTCTTGTAGTTCTTGGATTTTTGGCTCATCGTTCTTTCTAGCTTCCTCGGTGTCGGGCGCGCCTGTTTAGAGGCCAGCCTGTATTCCTGCGGGCTGAAGTACGACCGGCGTCACCAGTTTTTGTGGTCCTGCGTTCAAGAGGCAATATATGGGCCAATCTGCACACCTTCGAGCACACCTACTTAGACGGATGACGCTGTTTCCCGCGCCCGAATACGGGCACACGCTGCTTCCTTCTGGGCGCGAAAACATCGATCAGGAATCACCTCGTTGAAGAGTGGCGCCGAATACCATGGGTTAGATGTTCGAGTCGGATGGACTTCATGGACTCCGAAGGCGGGCCTCTTATAGCATTGTGCTGCCTTTTTAGGGTGGGAAGAGGAAAGCGCTTTCACCTTGAGAGGAACGCTGCTGGCCAGGAGAGAACAATGGAGATTTCGTGCCTGATGAATGGGCGCAGCCGTGACGGTCGTGGATCCCAAATTAGTCGGCGTTTCGCGTGGAAGACACTGGCGCAAAGGTTAGGGCATGTGTTCCTGACATTATCGCTGGGAGGTGTGGCGACCGCCCATAGTGCCCCACTTGTGGTGGAGCGGGACGGAAGTGTGATTTCGCTGGAGCCTTATGCGGCGAACATTGTCCGAGTAACGATGAGCATCGACAAGGCTGCGGCGACCGGCGCTCCTGGATATGGTCTTGTGGCCAAACCCTCCGAAGGTGGGTGGACGCACGACCGTGACGACGCGGGCAATGACGTGTTCCGATCGTCCCGGATGGTGCTGCGTTTGTCGTCGCGAGATCTTCCAGCCGACAAACTGCCGCAACCGATGCCGCTCGATGCTCTGAATCGTCAACTGCGGGAAATCTATTTTGGCGGAGGCGGTGGGCAAGGTGCATACAACGATGCGCTTTTAGTGACAACGCCTTCCGGCAGGACATTGCTCCACATGCGCACCTGGGCCATGACTCAAGAGCGCTCTGACGTTGCTCAGCAAGACGCCGGCGCGAAGGGTTACTCGGTTGCTGCCACATTCGACTCGCCCGCGGATGAACACTACTACGGCCTGGGGCAACAACAGAAGGGCTGGATGGATTTGCGAGATCACGAGATCCGCTGCTGGCATGACTACGGCGCGGTTGGCGGCGAGAACGTCTGCGTACCGTTCATGGTATCCAGCCGCGGCTACGGGCTGGTATGGGACAACCCTTCCAAAACGACGGCAGTACTTGGATTCAATGGCCGGAATACGTGGTCGTCAGAAGTCGGAGATCGAGTTTCGTTCTTCGTCATTGCGGGCGACACGTCCGACGAAATCTACGAGGGCTACCGCCTGCTGACCGGCGTGACGCACCTGCTGCCGAAGGCGGCTTACGGATACATCCAGAGCAAGGCGATTTATCCAACCCAGGAACAAATTTTGGATGTGGCGAAGAAGTATCGCGAGAAGAAGTTGCCGTTGAGCGTGATCGTCGTCGATTTCCTCAACATGACGAGGCAGGGCGAGATGGACCTCGACCCGTCGCGCTGGCCGGACCCGGCAGGGATGAATCGTGAACTGCATGCCATGGGCGTGAATACTCTGCTGAGTGTCTGGCCGCACTATGCCCGCGGTACTCAGTTCTACGACATGCTTCAGAAAAAGGGTTGGCTGATCCACAAACCCGACGGAACGCCTGATCCGGGGTGGACCAAAGAAGCCATCGGACCGAATCTCGACACCACGAACCCCGAGGCAGCGAAGTGGTTCTGGGAGAAGATTCGAGACCGCTACATCAAGCCCGACGGCTTCGATTTCTTGTGGCTCGACGAGACCGAACCGGATATCGATCCGGCGGGGGATGTCTTTTCGATCGGTTCGGGAATTCGCTACTACAACGTCTATCCCTTGTTTCACACTTCGTTAGCCTATGAGGGCTCCCGGAGAGATTTTGGAGACAGCCGAAGGGTGATGACCCTGGCCCGGGCGGCATACCTGGGGGCGCAGCGCAACGGAACGGTGTTCTGGTCGAGCGACATTTTCGCCACCTGGGACATGCTGAAGCGCTCGATTCCGGCAGGGCTCAACTTCACTGCTACCGGGCTGCCGTATTGGGATACGGACATCGCAGGCTTTTTCTCGCCGGCAATTCCCGCGGACTATCACGCAGCGCGCAAGCCGCTGATCGATGGACCGGATGTGCGCGACACGATTGCGAATTACGAAGACTATCCCGAGCTGTTTGTGCGCTGGTTTGAATGGGCGGCGTTTCAGCCGGTGATGCGGGCGCACGGAGAACGAGCTCACAACGAAGTATGGTCGTACGGCAAGCAGGCGGAGCCGATTCTGTCGAAGTATCTGAAGCTGCGGTATCAGCTTCTCCCCTACACCTATTCAGCAGCGTATCGCAGCTACCAGACGGGTGCCCCCTATATGCGGGCTCTGTTCATGGATTTTCCGGCAGACCCGAAGGTATCCGACATCCCGGATGAATACATGTACGGGCCGGCGTTCCTAGTAGCTCCGGTGACCGAGCAGGGCGCAACGAAGCGGACGGTTTATTTACCGACAGGTTGTGACTGGTATAACTACTGGACGAATGAGCGTCTGCAGGGCGGACAGACGATTGTGGCGGATTCTCCCATCGATAGCCTACCGCTTTTCGTGAGGGCGGGAAGCATTGTGCCACTTGGGTCAGAGGTGGAAAACACACAGCAGGCACAGACGATTGCGTCTTTGCGCGTGTATCCGGGAGCGAACGGCAGCTTTTCTCTTTACGACGATGACGGAATAACCTATGCCTACGAGAAAGGTGGCGGCTCTATCACGAAGCTGACCTGGGATGATGCCGCCCATCAGTTGAGGCACGAGGGCGCGCCAACACCGAGTACGCTGGATAAGGCAACCGTGGTCGTGATCGGCCAATAGGTAAATCCAATTCAGGATCTGGGCGGAGTTGTCGCCTAGCTGACATTCAATAAGGAGCTATGAATGCGTTCGGAGACTTTGCGCACCGCACTCTTTCTCGTATTTACGCTCTCTCCGTCCACCTTCGCCCAATCGCGGGACTCATGCGACGCTCTGATGGGCATCAAGGTTCCGGGCGTCGAGATTACCAAGGCCGCTCATGTAGAGGCGGGAACGACCGAGACGATTCCCTGGAACCAAACTCGCACCGCTCCGCTTCCTGCCTACTGTCGGGTCGAGGGCGTGATCAATCGCCGGACTGGGGTTGGCGGCGAGGAATTTGGAATCAGCTTCGCATTGGCCATGCCCGACCAATGGAATGGCGACTTCCTGATGCAAGGCGGTGGTGGCAGCAACGGTGTTGTGCTTCCACCGCTTGGGTTGAACGCCGCGGGAGACACGCCTGGACTCATACGCGGATTCGCGGTTGTGAGTACGGATACGGGTCACAAAAGCCACCATCCCGGATTTGATTTCGCTTTCATGCGAGACCAGCAGGCGTATCTCGATTTTGCATATCTCGCCAATGCTGAGGTCGCCACGCTCGCGAAACAACTCATCGCGCAACACTACGGGAAGCCGGCAGCCTTTTCGTATTTCTCAGGCTGTTCGACGGGCGGCCGCGAAGGGATGATTCTTTCGCAGCGTTACCCCACAGTTTTCAATGGAATCATCTCCGGCGATCCCGCCATGCGGACCGGGCTTTCCAATCTCGCGATCGGCAGATGGATTCCCATTGCCTTCAATCAAATTGCTCCGAAAGATGCGAATGGGAAACCAATCATCGAGCAAGCCATTACTGACAACGACCGCAAGCTGATCAAAGATGCCCTCATGAAGTGGTGCGATGCCAAAGACGGTCTTGCCGACGGCTTGATCTCCGATCCTCTTGCATGCGATTTCGATCCTGAGATGTTGGCATGCAAGGGAGAGAAGAGTGATTCCTGTTTAGCTCCGGAGAAGGCTGCCGCCATCAAGAAGGCCTTCGGCGGCCCGAAGACCTCGAGCGGAACCCAAGTCTATGCCGGCTTCCTTTACGACGCAGGCATCACGAGCGGTCCGCCGTTCCGGGGATTGCTCTCACCCGGACCCGGTATTTTTGGACCTGCGACGACTGACATGGCAATAGATGTTGATAAGGAAGCTCTGGCGGCCATCCAGTCCCTAGTGGACTCAATGTCCACCAATTTGACGACCTTCTCCGCGCACGGAGGGAAGCTCATCTTCTACCACGGGGATAGCGACCCATGGTTTTCGCCGCTCGATACGTTCGGCTATTACAAGGATCTGGCAGCTGCGAGTGGGAGCCTCGCCGCCGTGTCCAATTGGAGTCAGTTCTATTTCGTTCCGGGAATGAGCCACTGTGCCGGAGGGCAGGCGCTGGATCAGTTTGATTTGTTGGGCGCGATCGTCAACTGGGTCGAGAAGGGAACGGCGCCGGTGTCAGTGATCGCGACTGGCAAAGCCTTTCCTGGGCGCAGCCGGCCGCTGTGTGGTTATCCGAGGCACGCACAATATAAAGGAGACGGTAATCCCGAAGACGCGAATTCCTTCGAGTGCCGTTGAGCAGGACGGGTTTGGCCATTACTGGTGAAACATGAAGGAGGATGGGCAAAGATGAAGCACGTCGGAATCGCAATCATTCTTTTCGCAAGTCTTTGCTGTGCCCAAGAGGCAGGCGATTTTCAATCCTCCTCAACCAACGTTTGGGGAGCAGAATATCCGCGAGTGGACAACGCCGGGAGAGTACAGATTCGCGTGAAGGCTTGGATCCGTTGGATTACGTACATAATCCTACGACACGGGCGAGACCGGAGGATGGCTGGCAACGGCTCAAAGCGAAGCTTTCGATCTACACAAACGATAGTCACGAAAGGACTCTTATGAAGCTCACTGGGTCTGAGGTTCGTGCGGCGCGGCACACGGCTTTCGAGGGAGTTTGGATTGCTGGCTTCCCACAAGACGACTTCCGGCCCCGGAACAATTTCCGGATTGCCTGCCCCTCAGCCACAATCAGGCGCGCAGGAAAACCCACGCCAATCTAAACGAGGACTGGCATTGGTTCCTTATAATTAGGCACGATTGCATGGAGCCCCATGAAAGCCCTGGTGAAAGCCCGTTCCGAACGCGGACTCTGGCTCGAAGAAGTTCCCGAGCCACAGATCGGCATCAACGACGTCAAAATTCGAGTTCTTCTGACTGGGATCTGCGGCACGGACCTCCACATCTATGAGTGGGATGACTGGGCCAAATCAACAATTCCAGTACCGTTGGTCATCGGCCACGAATTCGTCGGCGAGATTGTCGAGGTGGGGTCGAACGTCGCGGATTTCCGAGTTGGAGAGCTTGTCAGCGGCGAGGGCCACGTGGTTTGCGGCCGCTGCAGGAACTGCCTGGCTGGACGCCGCCACCTTTGCGCTCACACTCAGGGTGTAGGCGTAAACCGGCCCGGAGCCTTCGCCGAATACATCGTGCTCCCCATGACGAACATCTGGAAGCACAACCCCAAGGTCCCGCTCGAGATCGCCGCCATCTTCGATCCATTTGGAAATGCCGTCCATACGGCGCTGTCGTTCCCCGTTCTCGGGGAGGACGTTCTGGTCACCGGAGCCGGACCGATTGGCATCATGGCCGCAGCGGTCGCCCGACATGCGGGTGCCCGGTACGTGGCGATCACAGACGTGAATCCTTATCGGCTTGATCTGGCAGAGAAGGTCGGGGTCACCGTGGCCGTAAATCCGCGAGAAACATCTTTGAAAGAGGTGCAGGCACAGCTCGGGATGCAGGAAGGCTTCGATGTAGGGTTGGAAATGTCAGGTGTCCCTGCCGCCTTCCGAGAGATGCTTGCCAACATGAGCCACGGCGGGAAAATCGCTATGCTTGGAATACCTGCTTCCGAGATGGCTATTGATTGGCACCAGGTGATCTTCAGCATGCTGACCATCAAAGGCATCTACGGACGGGAGATGTACGAAACGTGGTACAAGATGACGGTCCTGCTAGAGTGTGGCCTGGATATTTCTCCCGTGATAACCCACCGCTTCCCGTACCGTGATTTTGAACAGGGCTTTGCGGTCATGCATTCAGGAAAGTCGGGCAAGGTCATTCTCGACTGGCGCACGTGATCCACTCTGAATTTGATCTCGTTGTGTCTGTTGCTCACTGAAAAAGGTTCGGCTATCTGTATGTTTCAATAGCCTTCCCGGATGCCACCGCATCATTCGAAAGGGGGTCCAGTGAAAACAAGCATTTTTGAGATCTTCAAGATCGGCATTGGTCCCTCCAGTTCGCACACCGTCGGACCGATGCGGGCGGCCCGTGACTTTGTGACCATGCTTCAACGTGACTTGCCGTTGAAACGGGTCGCCCGTCTCCGGGCCGAGCTTTACGGTTCGCTGGCCCTCACCGGACAGGGGCACGCCACGGACAGGGCAATCCTGCTGGGCCTGTTGGGAGAAACCCCGGACCAGGTTGACCCCTCGTCAATAGGAGTAAAGATATCTGGCGCCCGCCAGAGCAAGTGCCTTCGCGTCTTGGGTACACATGACATTCCTTTCGACGAGACCACTGACTTGCTTTTTCTCAAGGACCAGATTTTGCCCGGCCATCCCAATGCAATGCGGTTCACTGCACTGGATGAATCCGGTGGACTGCTCAAAACAGACGTCTATTATTCGGTGGGAGGCGGCTTCATATCCCGGGCAGGAGATGAGGCTGCTGCAACCGTGCCGCTCAAGACTCCCCCGTATCCTTTCTCTAGCGCGGCAGAACTTTTACAAATCGGAGACAACCACGATCTGCCCATCTGAAAACTTGTTCTCGAAAACGAAAAGACGTGGCGCGACGAAGACGCCATCCGTGCCTACGTCCTACGGATTTGGAGAGTAATGCAGGAATGCGTGACACGGGGGCTGGAGACGGATGGCCTTCTTCCCGGTGGCCTCAACGTCCGGCGGCGGGCCCCACAGCTGGCGAGAAAACTCGCCGTGCAAGGAACCTCCGACCCACTAGGCGCCATTGACTGGGTCAACGTTTTTGCGATGGCGGTGAATGAGGAAAATGCCTCTGGCGGAAGAGTCGTCACCGCACCCACCAATGGCGCTGCCGGCATCGTTCCTGCTGTCGCCCATTACTACATGCGTTTCGTGCCCCAGGCGTCCAGTAAAGGACTGGAACGGTATTTTCTGACCGCGGGAGCGGTTGGAATCCTTTATAAGGAAAACGCTTCCATCTCTGGCGCCGAGGTAGGCTGCCAGGGCGAGGTGGGAGTGGCATGCTCGATGGCAGCGGGAGGTTTAGTGGCCGCACTGGGTGGGACGAATCGTCAAGTTGAATACGCCGCCGAGATCGGAATGGAGCACAACCTCGGAATGACCTGCGATCCGATTGGCGGCCTGGTTCAAATTCCCTGCATTGAACGGAATGCGATGGGATCAGTAAAAGCGATCAACGCCTGTCGCATTGCGATGCGCGATACCGACGAACACAAAGTTTCATTGGATCAGGTAATCGCGACGATGTACCAGACTGGATTGGATATGCAATCCAGGTACAAAGAAACTTCTTTGGCAGGCCTTGCAGTGAATGTCATTGAGTGCTGACTCGCGATTCGAACGTGCGTGACCGGGTTCGCTTCCGACAAGCGCGGAATCAGATCGTTCGCCTGTGCCGTCGAGTAGACCAGGTGCATCACACGGCGGATTTTGTCCACAGTCGACTTTTCTAAGTCTTTCTCGTCCTGAATCGACTCCAGCCATCCTTTGATTTCCGAGGGCCTGATCTTCAAAGCATCCCTCTCTCCAAATCGCGGAAGGAGCCGCTTCCGAATGATTTGTTCCCTGTCCTCAACTGTCGATGCGGCTCTCGGTTTGCGCTTCTTCGACTCCGGGACGTACAGCTCGGGTTAAACGCTCTTCCGGATGGTCGCTAGAATCGAAGCGTGGAATCTTGACCTTCGCAATTCTCGCCGAATTTTATCTGCAAGAGCTGAAGACTTTCGAGGGCACCTCACATATCCCTTCGCACGCTCGCTCCCCACAAAATCAGAAGCTGTACCTGAATGCGAACTGGAGAACGCGGGGACCATTCAGCGCGTTGATCACCTGTAGCGCGCCGAACCCCGCGCTGGGGATGAGATAGCAGTGCTGGTTGAGGTGCGATCCGTCGCCGCAGGTGGTTGAACCGTCCGAATTGTCCCCAAACGGGGTTGCGGAGTATTGCGTGGCAACCACTCCGGTCCCGTTCTGGACGTAATAGTTAGCATGGTTCGTAATATTGAAGACCTGCGCCTGAAGGGTAATGGACTGGCGCTCGGTAAGCTTGAAGCGTCGCGCCAACCCAAGGTCGACTTGCTCCGTCCACGGTCCGTAGAAGGAATTCAGACCTACAAATGGACTGGGGCTACCGGCGTTGATGCCGAGGGCAGAATTCGCCGTGGCCTGAAGAGCCGCTGAATTGTTGACCGAATTTGCCAAGTTACTAGTATCAAGCAACGCCGCGTAAGGACGTCCCGAGGCAAATTGCATCGTGGTGCTGATGGTCCAGTCCGAGAACACTCCGCGCAATAACGGCGATTGCAAATGTGCTCCGAACACCGATTCGTAGATTCCAGCGATCGACAGACGATGGCGCTGGTCAAGCAGGTAGGGAGCGTGCGTATTGCTGAAGTCGAACTGGTTATTGAAGTCCACGCCGCGAGACATAATGTTCTTTGAAAACGTGTAAGCGGTCTGAAAAGCCAAACCGTGATGGAAGCGGCGCTGTCCTTGAATGAAGAAGGAGTTGTAGTTGTTGATGCCGGGAGTAATTAGGGCATTGATCTGGCTGAAATTAGAAGTAAGGCGCCCCTCTGTCAACAGGCCGGAGTCCAGAGTCGGCAGCACGATAGAGCGACCCGTGCACCCGCTTGCGTCCGCCGCACCGGCTGAACACAGAGTGTAGGTCGTCGTGCCTTCAGGTGGATTCAAATTCAGATCGTAGGCGCTGGACGCAATCAAGTGCACTCCGTGCGTCCATGTGGTCCCAACCGTCACGACCGTGTCGCTGAGGATCTCGCGCTCAATCTGCAGGCTGCCCTGCAGGACATAGGGGAAGTGAAAGTGCGGATCCACCAGGGATATGGCGGACGCTGAGAACTGTGAAGCATCGGTGATCTGGCTGGGGAAAACCGCAACCTGCTGGTTGGGTGCAACAGTGCTGTCGTAGTTAAGTAATACCGAGGCTTGCTGCGATGGTAATCCATTCGACACCACCGCATTCCGGTAGTTCAAGCCGTTGAGATTCTCATAGAACACGCCAACGCCTCCGCGGACCACGGTCTTGTCCAGGGGCTGCAAGGCAAATCCGAACCGCGGTGCGATTCGACCGTATTGATTTGGAAATTGACCGGTGAGTGGGAATGCCGGGTTGGCTTTGGGCGGTGGATAGACCTGGAAATCCTGGCGCACGCCCAGATCAAGCGTGAGGTGCGGATGAATCTGGTAGGTGTCATGGAAGTAGAAGCCAAGGTATGGCACGTTGAAAGAAAACTTGGGTTGTCCGGTGCTTTGGAAAAAATTGTCATAAATGCCCAAAGCGAAGTTCGACAGGTTGGAAAAGCTGTATGTGCCGCGGAACGTTCCATTCTGCGCCTGCGCATCGGGATCGAAACCACCGAACGCCAAGTCGGTGAGGTGCGTGCGTGTGAATTCAGCGCCGAATTTCAACGTGTGCTTCCCGCGCAGGTAACTGATGTGATCGGAGAACTGCCACAATGCCTCATTTGTACGTCCACCCGCAAAACCGGCATTACCGAGTTGGAGATTTGTGCCGCCTCCATTGTCGCCGCCGGAGGGTGAAAGCAGAACCGTGGGTAGAGCGGGATTCACCATGCCGGTCGGCGTGGAATACTGGTCGTCCCGCGAGAAGCTGGCATGCACCTCATTTAGAAGATTGCTGCCATAAGCATGGCTCCATCCGGCACTAACGTGATAGTCGCGCACGAAAGCATTGGCTAAGGTACTTTTGCCGAAAAGAGCGGTCTGGGTCCCGAGAATGAATCCGTGGGGAGAATCGAAGCGGTTCCAATTCAAACTGAGGTAAAAGCGGTCGTCTTTCGAGTCGCGGTAGTCAATTTTGGAAAATAATGACCAATCATTGCGGAAGCGAGGTTGTACTCCCAGATTTGATTCAATTGCGTTCAGCGCGTTCGCGACATCCTGCAGATAAACGGGATTGCTCGAATCCGGCGTTGCCAGATTGCGGGGAACCGGGAAAGTCGAATCTGGCGCAGGAAGGAGTACGCCGTCCGGGACGCCGAAGTCCGCCGATTGACCCAGGGTCGTGAAGCTTGAATTGATGGCCGTGATGGGATTCTTCTCACGCTGCTGCTCGTAGTCCACGAAATACCAGGCACGGTGCCGCAGGATCGGGCCGCCGACACTGCCGCCGAACTGCTGCAAGATATCCACCGGTCGAGAAAAACCGTTCGCTTTGTCGATGGCATCGTTGGCACCGGTTCCGGAATTGCGATTGTAGTAGAAGGCATTGCCATGGATTGAATCACTTCCCGAACGTGTGACCACATTCACGAAACCGGCTGCCGCTCCGCCGTATTCGGCGCGGTAAGGGGAGACGGCGACCTGAAATTCCTCGATGGCATTTTCGCCAAAGATATACGGTACTTTCTCGCCTCCGCGGGCGTTGCCGAAGTAATTGCTGGTAGCGCTCGCTCCGTCCACCGAAAACGAGTTGGCGCCGTTGGCATTGGCATAGCCGGTGTCTTGACCGCCTTGTTCACCGGCGAAGCTGACCAGTCCGTTTTGGCCGTCCGGGTTGGCGTTCGGGACCAGCAGAGCAAAGTCAAGGAAACGGCGGCCGTTCAGAGGCAGGCCATCCAGAAGTTCGCGTCCAACAATGGAACTCTGATTCGAGTCTTCGGTCCGCAGCAGGGGAGATTCACCGCTGACCGTGATGGACTCGGTCCCTGCGCCGGGTTGCAACTGGACGTTCAACGAAGTTGTCTGTCCTACATGGACGAGAACCGACTTGACAAACTCCTTGTGAAAACCGGTAGCCGCAACCTCGATTGAATACAATCCGACCGACTGCGATGGGAAAAGAAAAATACCCACGGCGTTCGAACTACGCGTTAAACCTTGCCCGTTCGAACTAGAGGCCAGCGTGACCGAGGCCCCGGCAACGACCGCACCCGTGTTATCGGTAATCACCCCACGCACGGCTCCGCTCGTGACGACCGTCTGCGCAGTCGCGAGCTGGCAAATGACAGCGAAGAACACTAGGAAGAAGAGTTGATAAGCACGTCGCATGCCTTAACACCACTAGCGAATTTCAATATGACGAGACGATACGCTTGACTTTATACGCGAGCTTTATGAATCCCTCGTTAATAGTAGAAAATCATCGGTGCTGCCAAACATTACCCGAGAATCCCGTTCGATCGCGAGCAGAAAGGCCTTTCGCGAAATTGTGGTTGGCAGATCATGGTAATGTGACAATTGCGCTGGCGGTTCCGGTCGCCACGCTACAGATCCCACGCTAGGTTCGCGCTATGCGCCGGTCTCCAACCCCAGCCGCTCCGCGACAGGTGGCGCCTCTGCTTGCGTCGGCCACTCAGCTGCTCGAGGCCGGGCGACAAGCCGATGCGATCGCGCCGTTGCGCGAGGCAGCGCAGATAGAGCCGTTCAATGCCACCATCCAACACGATCTTGGCCTCGCCTGCCTCGAGGTGGGCCGCGTACCGGATGCCATCGCGGCATTGCAGCGGGCCGTCGCCTGCAACCCGCGCTACGGCGATGCATATTTCCGGCTTGGAATTGCCTTGGAGAAGCTGGGAGACAGCGGCGGGGCCATCATTGCCTACGACCGCGCGACTGAGCTGCTCCCAACCCTGACCGAGGCGTGGTTCCGCGCCGGCGCCCTGGTCTACACGCTGGGCCATCGCGACGAGGCGATCGGCTGTTTTCGCCGCGCGGCGGCGACCGGAGGCAAGACCAGCTTCGGCCGCCTGGGCAAGGCGCGGGCGC
>Ga0209698_10005979_pt1 | contig 13009 bp, 7 predicted proteins | sample LitLauG_LLR_2012_FD_187203 | JGI IMG/M metagenome (GOLD analysis project Ga0209698, IMG submission 187203) | Freshwater sediment microbial communities from Pennsylvania, USA - Little Laurel Run_MetaG_LLR_2012 (SPAdes) (version 2) | ecosystem: Environmental > Aquatic > Freshwater > Creek >...
GATATGCCCACAGGCGACCCTTACAGTCGAAGCTTCTGCAGTTCACGTCCCCGCTAGATGATTGGGTGGCGAAATCTCGGTGAATCGCGCTGTATATGCGACTTGAAAGTCTTCGGCGCTCCTTGATTTCTTCACCGTATGGTCAATGCCTCGAAATCGATCCAGCAGCCTTGTTCGACGGGCCTCTGGAGATTTTGATGGAGGTCTCGATTGAGACGCAATTGAATGCTTTTAGCCTGCGGTGGCTTCAGACACCAAATGATTGAACGGGTCGCACAATTTGAAGGCAATACATTGAAAATTTATTACCTGCTTTCAAATTGGAATTCTTACGCGGTCATGAAAATGGAATCAGATTTCACAATCACGATATCTCAGCCAGAGGATCATGACTAAGGCGAATAGCACTCAAGTGGAAACAAGCCACTTTGGAGCCCAAATATGAAAAGCATTATGATAAGTGGAATCTTATTTTGCAGCGTGATGACGATGACGGCCCCGGTGGGGGCTCAGTCACCAAAAAATATCGTCTCAGATGCAGATGCTCCGCCCTCAAGCTCAAGTTCGATCACGGTGATCTCGACCGTTTACCTTGCGAATCCCGGCTTCTCGAACGAGCGCTGCCGGGTCACCAATGACGCTTTCAGCGGCATCAACAATCTGTCGAATCAGTTCGATATGACCGGCGCGGATCAAGGTATCTCTGTGGACGATCCAATCCATCGTGTCACCTGGGTATTCTTCGGTGATTCGGGTGCCGCCGATGGCAATGCCTGGTATGGCTCGCATGGAGCCAACACGCAGGGTTACCTCAATGGCAAGAACTACGGCAATCCTATGGGTTTGTGTGGGTCGCTGGAGCTCGTCACACAACCCGGTTTGGTCTCTGGCAACATCAACCCCTCCAATGGACAGCACCAAAAGGTCTACGCGCCGGATCTCCTGACCGCTCCACCTGGCGATTTAATCGCGAATTATCTTTTTCATTCTCCCACGCCGCCTTTAACGCTTCCTGACAATCCAACTGTCCTTCCGGAATATTCACCTTCGATCTCCGGCATTTCGGGAACAAACGAGAGCATGTCCGGCGCATTCGCCTTCAACGGGAATCTCTACTTGTTTTATTTCGGCAGCCCGGGCCGGGACATCAACTCAGACTGCACCATTGGGCTTCCGAAAGGATCCGTTTCGTTCCTCACTGAGTGGAAAAATCCATTGGGTGCAAACGAGGGGGAGCCTTGGAAGATCGCATCTGACAATTCGTTACCGAGACCCACGGATTACAACATTCTCTCCAGAGTTGACTACAACCTGGATAATTTCACCTACAATGGTTGCCTCTACTCCGATGGAAGTTCCGCGTGCACCCCTCCTTGGCCAACCGGGGTCAGTGCTCCCCACCCTTGCACAGCCGCGCATCCTCCCACCGGATACACTTCTCCGACCACGCCAGGTGATTGGCAAAGTCATTTTTCAAATGCGGGCCCACTCGGCGGAAATTTTATTTGGATTGATCCCGTCGTCGGCAATGATGGTTATGTCTATCTCTTTGGCACCGGCACTTTCCGAGCGAGTTTCCTCTATCTGGCCCGCCTGCCTCTCACCTATCGTGGCGAAGATTTTCCCAAATTCCTCGCACCATATTTTGCCGACACCCCTGGCCTCGAGTTTTACAACTCGACCACCGGCAAGTGGGCCGCGAATGATCCTTCAAACGCCACGCCTTTGATGTTCGGCGACGATCCGAATCCCGATCTCGGTCAAATCTCTGTTCGATATTTCGGCAATTTCGGCGTGTGGTTGCTCATGTACACGCATGCAACCGGTGGCGGCAATGGCGCGCAAGTCATTGCACGCTGGTCGCCTTCGCCCACGGGAAAGTGGTCGGACATGATGGTTGCGCTTGATCTAACTTCCACGACTCCCGAGGGTTTGCAGAACCAGGCTCTTTACGGTTGCAGTCACAATTCATGCATGGATGCCCCGCCGACTGAACAGCAAGCGCCATTCACGGACTTTTCGGCGGCTGATGTATACGCGCCCGATATGCTTCCATATCTCACAAATGTAACTCCGAGCATCGGCGCAAACGGCTTCCCGACGGGTTTCAACTTCACCGTTTCTTATTTGCTCTCGAGCTTCAAACCATACAACTCGGTTTTGTTTGATGTGAACATGAGAATCCAATATCAGTTCCATAAAACAGATCAGCCTTGAAAATAACTCGAGTCTAAGCCCGGAATCGAATTGCGATCAAATCATTCATTTCAAACCGTGAGAAGGAGGACGCCCAATGAGATCAATCTGGAAACCAGCATTAGTAATTGCATTAAGCACATCTACGGTCCTTGCCCAAAGCTCTCAGGACGCTCCTCATAAAGACAGCAACGCCCCACGACACTCAATCGTTTCCATTTCCATCTGCGCGAACGGCAACTCCGGCCCGCAGGGAACCTGCCCATCGGGCAGCTTTGACACCTTTAGACGCGTTCTCGCTCCGGACGGCGTAACCACAATTGACGACTACGCCGGCTTGGGCACGCTTTCCGATGAACACGCGACAGTCCTTTCCCCCGGCACGATACCGGGCCACGTAAACGATTACCTTTTCTTCGTTGCAACAAGAACGAACTTGAATCCGCTTGCAAGCGGCTTGACGGTTTTCACCGGTGGCCCTGGCCCCGATGCGCAAGGCCAGTGGACTTTTGATTTCGCGTCGGACTTCGGTCTCTATCAGCCCGGCAATCCTGCTGGCTCGACAAATGGACAAGTGTTTCTAGCCGCAATGGCACACGACCTTTGCCCAACCGTCGGCAATGCAAAGTTTCAAGATCAAACTTTTGACCTCAATTACGCCGACCCCGGAACAGTTTTCGTTGACCCCACATCCTGGGGTTTTCCCGGACGCGGAAACATGCTCATGATTTATGAGGGAACCAGCCGCTGCGTCGGCCTCGCCGGTGGCTCGAGCAGCAGCAACTTTTACTCAACGATCGGCGTCGCGACCTCGTTTGATTTTGGCCACACTTGGCCCACCTATCGCCGAAATTTTGTCGCGCTCCCGGATCTGAATCAGAATTATGGCCCCGAAGCTCCCTTGGGCGCCCTCGGCGATGGCATTTGCTTTGGCAACGATTGCACCAAAAGACCGCCATTCAGCTTCGGCCGTTATGCTGTTCTGAACACTCCAGTCACTCTCGGCGATGCCATAGTGGCTACGGCAAGCATTCCCGGTGGCTTGCAAATGAACATGGGCAATTCCGAGCCTTCCGCGTTTGTTGACGACGTTGGCTTCGGTTCGGATCGCTACGTTTACACGGTGACGGGATACGCGCCAGGGACGCCCGGGCTCGGCGCTCCCTATTCCAATCCACGATTGCAATCAGGAATCGTAAGCGATCTGGTGGTTTCTCGCGCGAAGCTCAACGGTGGTCTCGCTCCGCTCCAATTCATGAACTGGTACGACGGAACATTCAATGAAACACAAATCCTTCCGCCGGGAGTTAATTGCAATTCGTGGGAGTACTGCCGAACAGTGTCGAACAAAGGTCTTGGCAGTTTCGGTGGCGGTCTCCAGACCCCGGTTCTGCCTTTCCTTGATACCAAAGATGCCTACATGTCCTGCCAGGACATAAATAACCAATCCCGAGTGATGGGCTCGATCAGCTACGTCGAAGATACGCAGCAATATCTGCTGCTCTTCGTATGCATTTCGCATCTGGATCCGACAGCGCCAACCAAACAGGCCACCTTGGGCGCTGCCTGGTTTTATTCCACCCTGGATGCCACCGGCGACGGCCTTTCCGATCAATCGCAGTGGAGCACGCCGCAAGTAATCACGGGTTCCTGGAATGTATTCCCCGTGCAAATTAACCCTTTGAATCCGGGGTGCGCCCTGGACAACAAAGGTTGGTATCCAACAATCATGTCGCTTGGAACAAAACCCGGCCATCTTTCCACGACCGGATTTATTTTTTACATGGAAGGCTGCACTGATGGCGAAACTTTTGGCGGACGAAAATATGAGTCGCGCGCTTTCATGATAGCCACAAACTGACGGAATCGGTCAGGCGGCGGCTTGTCCCTACCGCCACAAGAAACCAATCGATTGAAGAAGGAGAGCGTAAATGACTCCTCGACACATTCGCACCGCATGGATGGGTGGTTTTCTAACCTTGTACGCTCTCGCTATCGTTACGATCCATCTTCCAGCGGTGGCCCTTGCGCGAACGCGCACCGGAAACTTGCGGACATCTCGCCAATACGGACCCAACCATCCCAGGATCAAGTCATTCTCAGTGGGACCAAACGAAACGCTGTCCTATCCCAGCTCTCTCGATAATCTGCCCGACGAACACACTACCTTCATTCCACTTTCAGATCCTCAAGATTATCCGCTGGGCCCCCGCGGGTATTACGGCGCCTACCTTGTATTCGGTTCTGCCAGCATATCGGGAAACGGCGGAACAGTTGTCCTCGAGACCATGGACTTGAAGAATTTCGTGTTTGCCTCCAACCTGGGATACAGCGATCAGGTAATGAACCCTCCGGTCGCCATAACAACTTGTAATCCCATCTATGACAAAGAATTTGACGAAAATTACTCCGCACCGGGAACCGTGCTGCAGAATCCCGCAGGGCCCCCCGGAAATTTCCTGATGTTCTATGAAGCCGAAAACCACTGCCCCGGCGGCGATTGGCAGGAACCCTATTACGCCACCGTGGGATTTGCCATATCATCCGATTACGGGCGGACTTGGCCCGGCCCCGCAAATAGTGAATTTGGAAACCCGAACCGCCGTCCTGTTCTCGTGGGACCAAATCCCGAACCAGCCATAAAACCTGCGCCGCCCAGCGCAAATATGGGCGATGCTCTCCCCAGCGCTTTCTTGGACAGGAACGACAAGGACGAAAATTACATTTACGTCAGCTACGGTTATTCCGTTGGCCCGGGCAACGGCACCAATGATGGCCTCATTCGCGTCGCGCGCGCAAAAGTTGACGGCGACCGTGATCTGGATCGCGATGGAGACGATCATCCTGTATCGTTCGTGAAATGGAATAACGGCGCGTTCAATCAGCCCGGAATCGGCGGCCAGGACAGCGGCCCCGTGCCGGCTTCGGGATGTCCCGGAATACAAGAAATGTCCGAGATTAATTACAACGATGATCTCGGGTTGTATCTCATGATTTTCGTCTGCAACTCTTTGCAGGAGGACGGCTACGGCGCTTGGTATTACTCCACCGCGACGAGTCTCGATCTTCAGGACTGGACCCCGCCTCAATTGATCGAGAATTCCCGGTTTCCGATTCTCAAGCCTTGCCCCCTGTCTGAAACCACGCCCAAGAGTGGAACTCAATTTAACGGCTTTCATCCGTCTTTTATGTCGCCGGGAGCGTCGCAGGGGCACACCAGACTGACAGGAAAGGTCTTTTTCTTGAATGGATGCGACACTGGTTTGCCGCGCGCTTTTGCGTCACGAACCTTTACTATCACTATCGAACAATAGAAAAATCTACGATTAGACAATCGAAAAGAGATTCATCCGAAAGTTTGTGGTTGCCCTTGCCGCTGCGATTGATTCGGCGGGTTTTTCGCTGCAAATTTATCGTCAACAGGTCGACGGAATAAATAAACATTGTATGTTTAAGATTGTCGATGCGGGGGGAGTCGAACCCCCGTCCGAAAAGCGCCACGGCCAGAAGCCTAGATGCTTAACTCAGTTCGGCGCGGGGCGCGATGCATCGGGTCATGCCCAAGAATGCGAGCCTGCCCGGAATCCCCATTTTCCAAAGGTACCGAAAGATTGAGAAGTGCGCTTGCCAAAGAACGCGTTTCAAGCGAATCAAAAAGGACTGTTTTTGGGCGACGCAGCAATCGAAGTCTTTAGTGGGCAAATTGTGCGACCTCCTGGTCCGCAACCAGGCGCCAGCACTTGTTGAAGTCTATGGATTCTTTTTGATTCTGAGTGATTGGCGGTGCGCGGCTATTCGGAACGCAACGCTTTCACTGGATCGATGGACGCGGCGCGGCGCGCGGGAATCAAGCCGGCAACGCAGGCGGCGATGGCGAGTATCGCAATCGCGCCGAACATGATGGTAGCGTTCGCGTCGGCGATTTCGTAAAGCTGCGATTTCACGAATCGCACGCTGCCAATAGCCACGGGGATGCCGATCGCCAGCCCAATTGCTGCCTGAATCAACGCGCCACGCATAACCATGGTGACAACGCTCCAACGTTCCGCACCCAGCGCCATGCGGATGCCGATTTCCGAAGTGCGCCGCCCGACGGTGAATGCGGTCACGCCATAAAGCCCGATTGCCGCCAAGAGCAACGCCAAACCTCCGAAGAGAAACGTGAGCTGCGCGACCATGCGTTCATCCGTGAAGCGATCCGCGATCTGATCGCTGAACGTTTGAAATTTCACCACGCTCATATTTGGGTTGATGGATGCCAGTGTGTCGCGCGCCAGCAGTTCCATGTTCGGCATCGGGTGGTTGGTCTGGATCACCATCGCGCCGGGGTAGAGCGATTCGTCCGTGGTGATCGGGGACTTGTCGCTCGCCGCGCGCTGCATCATGGGGACAAAATACATGCTGTGATTCTTCCAGCGCACGGTGGTATAGGCGGTGTCCTGCACCACTCCAACAATCTGATAATCTCCCTGTGACCCCGGTCCGGTCCCACCAAAGTGCTGTCCAATGGGATAAAGATCTTTGAGGAAGGCTTTCACGAACGCTTCATTCACAATCGCCACGGTACGCGCGGTGGAATTATCCTGCACGGTGAAATTGCGTCCCATCACAACTTTCGTTCCCACAGAATCGAAATATTCCGAGTTCACCTTCACAAACGAAGCGCCGAGATTCAGATTCGGCTGCCCTTCCACCTGGACCGAGTTCCCCCAATTGTCGTCTTCCATCGGCGTGTAGGTGGCCAAGCCGACGTTCACCACCCCGGGAATGGCGTGAAATCTTTCCCCGATGATGCGGTAGAGCGGTTCAACCTGCGTCTGCAAGTAACCCGCGGCCTGCGGATTGATGTGGACGATGTAACGGTTGGTGGGATCGAGCTTCATATCCGTGTTTTGCAAATTCGCGAGGCTTTGTGCGAACAGTCCCGCGCCAACCAGCAGAATCAGAGAAAGCGCTGCTTGCAGAACAACCAATCCGCGCTGCAAGAGCGAAGCGCCGGTGCCGGTGGCCCGTGCGCCACTGCGCAAAGCCTCGGCTGGTTGCGTTTGCGCCGCGATCCATGCCGGAGCGAGGCCGAACAAAATCCCGGTCACAGCGGAAAGTCCGCAAGCAAATGCGAAAACCGTGAGAGACGGAGTGGCCCGAAGAGGCATGCTGACAGCGCCCGGAAAAGCCAGCACCAGGAGTGCGCGCGTACCGGCATATGCCAGAAACATGGCCATGATTCCGCCGATGCTGGCGAGCACGACGCTTTCCGTCAGCAATTGCCGCACAATCCGGCTGCGATTTGCGCCCAGCGCCGTGCGAATGCACATCTCACTGCGTCGCGCCATGCCGCGCACCAACAACAGATTCGCGATGTTCGCACAGGCGATGAATAAAACCAGCGCCGCAACCCACATTAGCAAATGCAGATGCGATGAATATTCTTCCTGCATGAATTGAATGCCCGCGCCGCCGGGAGATAGCACCACATGCACTTTGCTGATCAACTTTGTGTTGCCTGCTGACATGGCGCTGCTGTTTGCTTCGAAGACGCGGCGGACCAGCGCGGACACTTCTTCCTGCAGCGGTGCGATGGCCACGCCGGGCTTCACGCGTCCCATGATGTAGAGCCAATTGACCATTGGCTCGCGAACATAGGCAACATTCGCCAGCGCGGGCATGGTTTCAATTGGCAGATAAAAATCCGGCGGCGCGCTGCTCAACCGATCGCCATAAAAACCGTCGGGTGCGACGCCGACGATGGTCACGGCTTTGGTGTTGATCCAAAACGTGCTTCCGACAACGGCCGGATCGCCCGCTTGATCCCGACGCCATGCCGCGTAACTCATCACCGCGACCCTCGGCACGCCCGCAGTGTCATCCGAATCCAAGAGCAAACGCCCGGCGGCCGGCTGTAGCCCAAACACGCGGAAATAATTGCCGGAGACAAATTCGCCCATCACCGATCTTGCCTGCTGCTGTGCCATATCGCGCCGTGCGATGATCGGCCGGTAGCTGAAACCGGCTTGCATCGCCGCTACATCCTCGAATTCGGGGATGTTTTTTCGGATTTGCTGAAATACCTCAGTCGAAAAAAACGAAGCCTTTCCGTCCGAACGGATTCCGGTGCCGACACAGCAATCGTTTTCGTCTCCGACGCGGAGGATGGTCTTGGGATCGATGACCGGCAAGTTCTTGAGGAGTACGGCGTCCATCACCGTGAAAATAGCGACATTTGCGCCGATTCCGAGCGCCAGGGTGAGAAGTACGGTGGTCGTGAAGGCAGGTGTCTGGCGAAGCTGACGCAGGGCATAGCGGACGTCTTGCAGGAATGTCATACGGGCTTAGACTCCCGCACGGGTGTTTTGGTTAGGCTTCCATTGTGCCTCGCCAAAACTCTATCTAGGCCCTCGGGAGAACCCCGCCCGATTTCCAATCTATTTAGGACTTCCAGAGTCCCTTCGCTCTAAAACTTGTGTTCGTGGGCTGATTGAGTCTTGAATTTTCTGGTCAGCAGAATCAGGCACTTATGGCATCGATGTTGGAGTGGTTTTTGGGCGGCCTACGCAACTCCCGCATGATGCTTCGAGCGAAGCCGTTCACTTTGCCGCAGGGAGAAACTCTTGCGGGAGCGGCATATCGGGTCTTTCCGCCTGCCAGTATACGGTCACGACCCACCAGCGCGTGCCATCCCAATACAACTGAATGCTGTTGATCCCGCGGGCAAACGGAGCCGGGTCCTGCGCGGTGTGTCGCGATTCGTAAGTGCTGAACGCATGGAGTACCGCGCCGAAGCGCTCGCTGCGTCGGGCCACTTCTTTTTCGAAGAAGCCATTTTTTTCAAGATTTGGGCCCGACGCTGTCGCGTAGTCGTCGGGAGTAAGCACGCGCGGGCCTGTGCCCCCGCCACGCGGCGCGCCGGCTGGAATCAGCCGTGCACCCGCAATGAACAGCGACCGAAAGCGGTCCCAGTCTCGCTTCTGGCCGGCTGGGCCAGATATCACATCGTAAAGCGCGCCGATTATAGCGTCTGCGGAAGATACGTCGGCAGGTCGGGCAGCCGGCATGGCCGGAGCCGCGGCCTGCTGGGGCGCGGGAGTTGCAGGCGTCTGTGCAATTGCCGCGACAACGAACGAGGCCAGACCCAACGAAACTGCGAGCATTCTCAGGGATCGCTTCATGGAAAAACCCCTCGTATGGCTGCAAATCTCTCCGAGCATTCGCATTTGTCCTCCAGGTCTGCCATTGGGTTCGAGGTGAGCGAAATCGGACCCTTATTGAGCCTCGTGCTTCACGACTGTGAGCGTAATCGTCGAAGGGTACTGATTCGAGTGATGCACCGCGTTGTGAGCCGTGACGCCTTGCACCTCGTCGTAGTTCTTGCCGCCCGTGTTCATGTTCCGGTCGAAGCGCGGGAAGTTGCTGCTCGACACCTCAATTCGGATTTGGTGACCGGCGGGAAAGTAGTTGCTCGTATTCATGGGCTGCAGATCCACCTTGTAAACCTTCCCCGGCTGCATCCACACTTCGGGCTTGTCGTACCCATCTCGGTAGCGAACCCGTTGAATCGTCTCGTCCAAGTTGTACGCCGGCCCATCAGGCGCCACATCGATCACTTTCACGGTGAAATCTGTGTCTTTTGCATCTGACGAAACGTAAAGCGTCACGCTAATCGGCCCGCTCACTTCGATTCCTTCCTTGAGGGGGGCGGACGTGTATACCAGGATATCGGGCCGCGCCTCCATCTTGCGTTGGTCCATCGCGCCACCGGTCACCGCGTTTCCCGTGCAACACACATTACCGCCATAGGAGGGCACCGGGTTCATCGGATCGTAGGAGAATCCGTCTGGTTTGTCCGACGTCGGAGCTGTTGGAACCAGCGCACCATCGCCACTCAGGGTGTTCGCTCGACCGCCGCTCGAAAGAAAGAGTTTCATGGGCTCCGCGCCCTTCGGCGGCCATGTGTCCGATGTCTGCCATTTGTTGATCCCCATCGTGTAGTAGCGGACTTTCGGCGTGTTCTCGAGGATGTGGTTATTCTCTCCCTTCAGGAAATAATCAAACCAGCCGTAAGTGAGCGAGTCATAATCGAATCGCGCGTCACCCATGCTGCGCTCCCCGACTACTGTATTTTCGGTTGCCCGCTTATAGCCGCAATGAAGCGTCGGCGCGATGATTGCGTATTGTTCGTTGCCGACCTCCGGGCTCGCCGTCTTCCGCACGAAATCATAGGCGGCCAGATTCGGGCCCACCGATACGTCATACCAGGTCATGAACCAAAGTCCTGGGACGTTGACTTTCATATTGTCGTGCCACAATCCGCCGCGATACCACGCGGGGTCATTCGGCGTTCGCTCGATCATGGCGCCGCCGGTAGCTACCGGCATCTTATCGGCAAAGATTCCATGTGGCGCGTCCACTGCTTTCAGTATGTCCATCTCGGGGAGGTGGCTGAGCGCCTTCCCCCAATCCACGGGCGGCAGATGCTGCGCAAGATCGAACGCCTTCGACTCGCGGATCAAATCCTCCTGCGAAGTGTTCGGAGGGAACATCGGTCTCACCTGGTTTTGCTCCCCATATATCCAGGTGATGAAGAGCATCTGAACGGCTCCGCCGCGATACCAATTTCCCTGCTCGTAGTACGGGCCCACGCGCCCCACGCCGGCACCGAAGCTCTCCGGGATCATGGCCGCGTAGGCCTTATTCCCGAGCGAGGCGACTCCCAATTGCCATTCGGCTGTCGAGGAACATCCAATGGTTCCCACCTTGGCATTGGACCAGACCTGCTCGGCGATCCATGAGATTGCGTCATCGCCATCCGAAAGTGGGGGCCCAAGGATGTCGTAGTTTCCCTCCGAGAAGAAATGTCCGCGCTCATTCATTTCCACGTAAGCATAGCCGCGTTTCACAGCATCCAACTCGGTGCTCATGTCGCGTGGCACGCCATTCGCGACGTCCCAATAATTGAAGTTGTAAGGCGTGCGTACAAAGATCACGGGATACTTCTTCGATGTGTCCTTCGGGCGATAGATGTCGGTCGCCATGCGTTTCCCGTCGCGCATAGGAACCATCACTTTGCGGTCGATAATCGCGATAGATTCCAGCTCCTGCTCGGTCGCATTCCGCTTGGCGACAGTAGCGTCATCCAGGCGAGCTCCTCGCCCCTGCGCCTGCGCCATGCCTGCGGCCGCCGAAATTCCCGCCAACAATAGAAACGTGGGACGGAGAAATCTGAATTGCACGTTTGTCCTCCTCGGTGGTGAACAACTGGTGATTATATTGAGTGCGAATATCATATGCTTTGTCCTCGACTAATGGGAACTTTGTCCGGACGAGAAGATAACTTCTAAGTGGATATTCGGCAACTGAATATCCTAGAGATGCGAAGTCCGCCCGAGCAGAGAAAGAAACCTAGAATTTATATTCTTGATCAGGTGAGATGCCCAGTAATGCAACCTTGCCGGTTTTGTCGAGTCCGTAGGTTATTAAAAGGGTCTCGCCATTTTTGCTGAAGCGGTATTGGGAGCGGAGGCGACCGTCCGGCAACTCATCGCGACTCACTAGAAGGGCGGAGTCGGGAGGGAAGATCGCGGCCAATCTGCTCTGAACTGACTTGGTATTCTCCGGTGTTAATCGTGCCGCGAGTTCGGGAATCATTTGGCCCCTGACGTCCTGACCGGCCACGAGTTGGTCGAGAAGTTTTCTTAACGACGCAAGCAATTCGGGCTGGCGATCTTCGATGGCGACCAGTTTGGCGGGCAGGAGGTCGGGAATGATCAGGCCTGCGACCACGCGTCCGACTTGGCCGGGGCGTGAATTGCCAGAGCCGAGGTTTGTGAGGATGACAACGGTCAGGGTGTCGTCGGTATAGCGCGAGATGTCGCAAGTGAAGCCCTGCCACGCACCTCCGTGCTGGATGACCTTGTGGCCGTTGATCTTGTTGATCATCCAGCCAAAACCATAATTGGAGGGATTTGGTTTTCCATCATTTAGCGGGTAGACAGTCCAAACGCGGTCGAGGCTGGATTGTTTGAGCAGCTTGGTTCCGTAGAGGGCTCCATCCCACTTGGCGATGTCCAATACGTTGAAATAGAGAGCGCCATCGGCGGTGGAATTGAACGTCGGAGAAACCCACGACTGATTCTTTAATTCGTTGCGGATTAATTCGTAGCCGGAGGAGCGATTGGGAATGATGTCCGCATCGCTGATGAGCCGTGTGGAGTTCATCCCCAGGGGTTTGAAGATGCGCTCCTGCAGATAATCGGCGTAAGACTTTCCGGTGATTTTGTGGATGATTACACCCAGAAGAACATAATTTGTGTTTCGGTAATTCCATTTTTCGCCCACGAGGAATTCGATGGGCAGCGCCTCGATCTTGGTGACCAATTCGTCTTCGGTGAAATCCAACCGGAGATAGAAAGGGCCCTTTGGCCCGGTGCGGTCGCCGCTCTCGTACTCGGCGAGGCCAGAGGTGTGCGAGAGAAGATTTTTGATCCGGATCGGTTTCCAGGTCTCAGGGGCGTCTGGGAAATATTTGGTGATGCTGTCGTCCAAGCCGAGTTTGCCTTCTTCCACAAGCATCATGATTGCCGCAGAAACATACTGTTTGCCCGTGGAGCCGGACTGAAAAATCGTTTCCGGCTTGACCGGGACGGACAACTCCACGTTCGCCAATCCATACCCCTGTGCGAGCACAATCCTGCCGCGATCATAAATGCCCAGGGCTAAGCCCGGGATGCGTTCGCGCTTCATCTCAGAGTTCACATAGTTGTTGATGGCGGCAATTTGGTCGGGGTTGAGCACGCGGGCGGGGGGCGCGGAGGTCTGG
>Ga0209698_10005980_pt1 | contig 13009 bp, 7 predicted proteins | sample LitLauG_LLR_2012_FD_187203 | JGI IMG/M metagenome (GOLD analysis project Ga0209698, IMG submission 187203) | Freshwater sediment microbial communities from Pennsylvania, USA - Little Laurel Run_MetaG_LLR_2012 (SPAdes) (version 2) | ecosystem: Environmental > Aquatic > Freshwater > Creek >...
TCCTTATAACACTCGTACCGATGCCCGCCCCCACCCAACCCACAGTCGCCATCGCCGGAGGCGGACTCGCCGGACTGGCCGCCGCCTGCGCCCTCTCCGACGCTGGATGTCGCGTCACAATCTTCGAGCGCCGCCCCTTCCTCGGCGGACGTGCCTCCTCCTGGCAGCATCCCGGCACCGGCGAAGTGGTCGACAACTGCCAGCACGTCCTGTTTCGCGTCTGTTCGAACCTGGTCGAGTTCTACGAGCGCATCGGCGTCGCCGACCAGATCCACTGGTTCGATCAGATGAACTTCATCGAGCCCGGCGGACGCACCTCCATCCTGAAGTCATCGTTCCTCCCAGCGCCGCTGCACACCGCGCCGTCGTTCTTCGCATTGCCGTTCCTCGATTCGGCCGACAAGATCGCCGTCGCGCGAGCCCTCGTCCCGCTTACCCTTACGCGACAGCGCGACACCGGACAATCATTCCAACATTGGCTCGAAGATCACGGGCAAACTCCGAACGCGATCGCCCGCTTCTGGCGGCCGATCCTGGTCAGCGCACTCAGCGAGCAGCTTGATCTCATCTCCATCTCAGCGGCCGCCCAGGTCGTGCGCGAATCCATGAAGTCTCCCGCCGCGCGCCACATGGGCGTGCCCATGGTCCCGCTCACCGATCTCTACAATAAAGCGGGGGACTACGTTCGCGCCCGCGGCGGTGTCATTTATTTTCGCAGCGGACTCGACGCCTTCACGGCCGATTCCGCCCAAGCGCGCCTGCGCACGTCAGCCCAGCAGACTGAGGAACCATTCGACTACCTGATCCTCGCTCTTCCCTTCGACGCCCTCGACCGAGTGCTGCCTGACGCAAGCGAAAGCGCCCCACTCCGCGCCCAGCTTGCGCATTTCGAGAACTCTCCCATCACCGGAATCCACCTCTGGTTTGATCGCCAGATCTCCGAGCTCGATCACGCCGTCCTGCTCGATCGCACAATTCAATGGATGTTCCACAAATCCCGCCTGCAACCCATGCGTACTCAGTCGGCCAATACTGATTCAGCCGCAGAGCGGCGGCAGAATGCAGCCCACGGCGCAAGCCGTGGGGACGAAGCAGAAACCTCGTCAGCTCCATCGGGGCGAGAGAACACCGCTGTCCTGGACGAACCCGGCAGCTACATCGAACTAGTCGTGAGTTCCTCGAAATCCTTGATCGACAAATCGCGCTCTGAGATCGTCGACCTCGCGCTCGCCGAAGTCCGCGAATTCTTCCCTGCCGCGCGCGAGGCCACTCTCGTGAAATCCACCGTGATCAAAGAGGTCAACGCGACCTACTCGCCACGCCCCGGCATCGACGCCTATCGTCCCACGCCCGCCACCGCATGGCCTCGCGTGCTCCTTGCCGGAGACTGGACCGCCACCGGATGGCCCGCGACCATGGAAGGCGCCGTCCGCAGCGGATACCTCGCCGCCGAAGCCCTCGCCCGCACCGCGCATCTACCTCGCCTGGCTTTTCTCTCCCCTGATCTCCCCGCCTCTGGCCTCATGCGCCTGTTCTCGTAACTTCTCGAAAATTCCAACGTCCATTCCGGCGGCGTCGTCCCGAAGTCCATCGGTTTTACCAACGGCGCGAGAAATCTTGCGAGCGCGTAGACGGCCTGCGCAAGATATCTTTTCCTTGCCGCGCAGGCGCGCTGATGGTATTCCTCTTCGGTACCCAACTTGTCATGCCTTCGCACAAGTGGGGTGTTCGAACGCAACGACTGACCCCGGGACATGCCTGAGCCCAATCCGAACCACCCCGCAGATAATATCGGCTTCCTGGCTACGGGCGTCTCCATCGCGGACGCCGAAGATCCCAACCGCCCGCGCCAGGTGATGGGCTTTCGCGACTTGCTTCTCTTTTATGTGATCACCGGCATCAGCCTGCGCTGGATTGCCACCGCGGCAGCGGCCGGCCCGAGTTCCATCGTCATCTGGATCGGCGCATGGCTGTGCTTCTACACTCCGCTGGCGCTCTCCGTGCTCGAACTCTCCTCGCGCTATCCCAATGAAGGCGGTCTTTACGTCTGGAGCAAGCGCGCATTCGGCGACTTCTCCGGCTTTATGTCCGCATGGACCTATTGGACCAGCAATCTGCCTTACTTCCCTGCCGTGCTCTACTTCGCCGCCAGCAACGTGCTGTTCATGCGCCAGACGAATTGGGAACATCTTTCTGGCAACGCAACGTTCTACATCGTTTTTTCGTTGCTGACCCTCAGCGCCGCAACTTTGCTCAATATCGTCGGCCTCGATGTGGGCAAGTGGCTGCATAACGTCGGCGCGCTGGCGATGTGGATACCGGTTGGGATTGTGATCGTGATGGGATTCGTTGCGTGGCATCGTTACGGGTCGGCAACTTCGTTCACCGTACATTCCATGATCCCCAGCACGCACTGGAATGACATTATCTTCTGGTCGGTGTTGACGTTCGCCTTCGGCGGCTGCGAGACCGCTTCTTTCATGGGAGAGGAGATCCAGAACGCGCGGCGCACGATTCCGTTGGCGCTGCTTAGTGCCGGCATTACTGTGACGGTCTGCTACATCCTCGGTACGGTCTGCGTCCTGCTGGCTCTGCCTTCGAGCCAGGTGAACAGCCTGCAAGGGTTGGTGCAGGCGGTCTCGGCTACGGCTGCGCGCGTGGGATTTCCTGGGGTGTTGCCGTTGGCTGCGTTCCTGATTGCGCTGAGCAACATCGGCGCAGCGGGGGCTTACCTGGCTGCGGTCGCGCGACTGCCTTTTGTGGCGGGATTGGATCGCTTCTTGCCGCCATCGTTCGGCGCCCTGCACCCAAGATGGAAAACACCATGGGTAGCGCTGCTCACTCAATTCGGGCTTGGGGTTGTGTTTATTTTTCTGGGACAAGCTGGAACCAGCGTAAAAGGCGCGTACGACGTGCTCGTCAGCATGGGCGTGATCACGTATTTCATTCCGTATCTGTATCTTTTCGCCGCGATGATCAAGCTGCAAGGCGAACCTGCCGGCCCAGATGTGATTCGCGTGCCCGGAGGAAACGGAATCGCCAAGCTTGTCGCCACAGTTGGATTCCTGACCACAACGATGACGATTGTCTTGTCGTTGATTCCGCAGCCGGACGAGCCCAACAAACCTCTGGCGCTCTTCAAGGTTGTGGGCGGATGCGGAGCGCTGTTACTGATCGGGGCGTGGATCTATGTTGCAGGCAAGAAACGTGCGGTCTCGCGCACTTAGAGTAACGATCGCTCTTCTCTGCGTCTCTGTGACTCTGTGGTGAAGCGGTTCTACACGGGGGTCGCCGTCTTTCGCGGCGGATTGAAGAACGGCAGCGTCGTCACCTTCGCATTCGTCTTCAGCCGGATCGCTTCAATCGTGATTTCCATTTGAAGCACGGTACCAGGCTTCGAATACTCCGTTTCAAGGCTGGCCAGCGCGATCATCTTTTTCAGCGTTGGAGACCAGGTTGTCGTCGTGGCTTTACCCACTTGCTTATCTCCCGAGTAGACAGGCACCGCCACGCGCGAGGCCTGCGCCGGTGCGGCTGGCGTTAACCCGTAGCGTTCATAAAGCCGCTCGACGTCGGTCCAGTCAACTTCAAGGCCGGCAAGCTGACGCGGCACACCATTTTTTGCGTCGCGTTCCAGCGCGCGCCTCCCGATGAAGTTCTCCTTCTCGAGGTGCACCATCTTGGCGAAGCCAAGTTCGTACGGCGAGTATTTCTGTGAAGAAATCAGCGCCTTCTTCGAGCTGCTGTAGTCCACTTCAATCAGCAGCAACCCGGCTTCCACGCGTGCAACATCGAGCGCCAGCATTCCGGCTGCGTGCAGATCGAATTGTTTTCCCTTATCAGCCAGTGCGTCCCAGACCTTGACCGCATCGTTCCAGGGCATCCAGATCTCGTATCCAAGATCGCCCGTGTAGCCTGTGCGTGAAATATCAACGGGAATGCCCTCGATCTTGCCGCGTGTGACGCGGAAGTATTTCAGGTTGGCAATGTCGGCTTCAGCGACGGACTTCAGCAGCTTGGCCGAGGTCGGGCCCTGCAGGGCGAGCGCGGCGACCTTCTCGGAAATGTCCTCGATCTGCACGTCCATGTTAAGGCCATTCTGCCGGAACCAGCGCAGGCTGGGGTCGGCAGCCGTCCAGCGATAGACGTTTTCCTCCAGCCGCGAGATCGTTCCGTCGTCGATGACCTTTCCTTCTTCATCGCACCAGCAGCAATAAATCACCTGCCCCACTTTGACCTTGTTGATGTCGCGAGTGATCACCCGGTTCACCAGCCGCGTCGCGTCCTTTCCCGTGACCAGGTACTTGTAAAGGGGAGAGATGTCGATCAGCGCAGACGCGTTTCGAATCGCGTTGTACTCGTGCTCGTGATGCACCTCGTACACGCTGACGGTGTAATATCCCGACCACTCGCGGTAGTTCAGGCTCTGGCAGAGGGGAAACGTACGGTCATGAAAAGCGGTTCCGATGGGCAAGATAGCTTCCTTATTCGCGACGATGATGTCGAAGTCGGATTATATGCATGCTGGGAAGCGCAGGGCAATAGCTCCTCTGCCGCTCGATCTGAAACTGTCACTCGTCACCGCGCAATCTATGAATCCTCGTTGGGATGATCTCGCGACCGATTGGCAAGACGTATACAAACCGAGACCGGCTGTACATCGCGGAGAGATCCCTCGCCCCGCTGGTGAAGGAGCGGGGCTTCGGGATGACGCCGCAGAACTGAAATCAAACCGTGCCGAAGAAATTGAAGACAAAGTAGCGTCTTCTCGATAGAATGTCGGTTCGATCATGCGAGCTATCCTGCCATCTCTGTGCAGCATTCTGCGTAGCTGGATCGTCCTTCCCAGCGGGCTCTGATCTTCTCTACCACCTGCTTCACTCGCACGCGTATCATTGCGTTTCCTGACACCTGAGCCTCAAAGCTAAGAGCTAGGAGCGAATAGCGAATGGCTGGTTCTAACTCATACGATGTAATCGTGATCGGCGGCGGCCACAACGGCCTCGTGAATGCCGCCTACCTGGCCCGTGCCGGCAAGAAAGTGCTCGTGCTCGAACGCCGCCATGTGCTTGGTGGGGCGGCGTGCACGGAAGAGATCGTGCCCGGCTTCAAGTTCTCGGTCTGCTCCTACGTGGTCTCGCTGCTGCGGCCGGAGATCATCCGCGATCTCGACCTTCCGCGCCACGGGTTGGAAATCCTTCCACTCGACGGCACCTTCACGCCGATGCCCAGCGGTGACTACCTCTGGCGCGTGAACGATCACGGCAAAACCCATCGCGAGATCGCCCGTCACTCGCGCGTGGACGCCGAGGCCTACGACGAATTCGGCAAGGCGATGCAGGCCATGTGCCGCTTTGTGAAACCAATTTTGAGCATGGTCCCGCCCGACCCCACCACGCTCAATCCGCGCGAACTGATGAAGCTGTTGTTTATCGGCCGCCGCTTCCAGGGCATGTCGAGCTACGACAAGTACAACCAAGTGCAGCTCATGACCATGAGCGCGATTGATTTTCTCGATCAATGGTTCGAAACCGACGTGCTTAAAGCCACGATGTCGGCGTCCGGAATCATCGGCACGTTCCTCGGCGTGCGTTCGCCGGGCACGGCCTACGTCCTCCTACATCACTACATGGGCGAGATCGATGGCGCTTTCCGCGCTTGGGGATTCGCGCGGGGCGGTACCGGCGCAATTTCGAACGCCATCGCCGACGCCGCTCGCGAAGCTGGAGTCACGATCCGCACGCAATCCGCGATCGCGCAGATCATCATCAAGAACGGCAAAGCCAAGGGAGTCGTGCTCGCGAATGGCGATGAGATTTACGCGGATGTTATTTCGTCAAGCGTCGATCCGCGACTTACGTTTACAAAGTTCATCGAAGCCCAGCATCTGCCCGGAGATTTTCTGGAAGACGTCAACCGCTACAAGTTCCGCGGCTCCTCCGGCAAGGTCAACATGGCCCTCGATGCGCTGCCGAACTTCAAGTGCATGCCGGGCCCCGGCGCCCATCTGCGCGGAGCGATTTCCATTTCACCCAGCGTCGAGTACATGGAACGCGCCTATGATGACGCCAAGTACGGGAACTTCTCCAAGCGCCCATACATCGACATGGTCATTCCGTCGCTCACCGATCCTTCGGTCGCCCCTCCGGGCAAGCATGTGCTTTCTTGCTTTGTGCAGTACGCGCCTTACAAGCTTCGTCCCGGCTTGAGTTGGGACACCGAAAAAGAGGCCTTCGGCAATACCGTGGTCGACACAATCTCGCAGTACGCGCCCAATCTGAAAGACATCATCCTCCAGAAGCAAGTCGTCACGCCTTTGGACCTGGAGCGCGAGTGGGGGCTGAGCGAGGGCAACATCTTCCAGGGCGAGCTTTCGCTGGAGCAGCTCTTCTTCCTGCGTCCGGTGCCGGGCTGGGCGCAGTACCGCACGCCGATCAAGAACCTCTACATGTGCGGATCGGCCACGCACCCCGGCGGCGGCATTATGGGCGCAAACGGCCGCCTAGCTGCGCTCGAAATTTTGAAAGACATCAAAGGGGCCGCGTAGCCATGGCAACACAACAAGATGTTGTCATCATCGGCGGCGGTCACAACGGGCTGGTCACCGCGTTCTACCTGGCGAAAGCTGGATTCAAGCCGCTGGTACTTGAACGCAACGCGCAAGTCGGAGGCGCCGCCGTCACCGATGAGTTTCACCCCGGTTTCCGATGCTCGATTCTCGCGCATGCGGTCGGCCCAATCCGCCCTGATATTGTCCGCGACATGCAGCTGGAGAAGCATGGACTCAGGCTGATCACTCCGGAAGTCTGCGTGACCGCGCTCTCGCCAGATGGCCGCGCTCTCTCGCTCTATCAGGATGCAGGCAAGTCTTCGCAGGAGATTGCTGCGTTCTCCCAGAAAGACGCCACGAAATATCCGGAGTTTCAAACGTCGCTGGGCAAAATCAGCAAAGTGATCGCCGAAGCGCTCGCGACCACGCCGCCGGATATCGACCATCCCAACAGCGGTGATCTGTGGAGCATGTTGAAGACCGGCCGCGCCATCCGCAATCTCGGCAAAAAGGATATGTTCCGCCTGCTGCGCTGGGGGCCGATGGCGGTTGCGGATCTCGCGTCGGAATATTTTGAAACCGAACTTCTACGCGCAGTCATCGCCGCCCGCGGCGTGTTTGGAACATTTCTTGGCCCATGGTCCGCAGGCAGCGCTCTGGTCCTATTGATCCGCGCAGCAGGAGATGCGCACCCGGCCGGATCTGCTTCGTTCGCCGCCGGTGGCACGGGCAGCGTGACGCAAGCCATGGCGTCCGCCGCAAAATCTGCAGGCGCCGAGATCCGCACCAATGCCGAAGTCATTGAGATCCGCGTACAGAACGGCGCGGCCACCGGCGTGCTGCTCTCCACCGGCGAAGAGATCCAGGCCAAAGCTGTGATTTCCAATGCCGATCCGAAGCGCACCTTATTGAAGTTGACCGATCCCTTGCATCTTTCGCCTGACTTTGTGCAGAAACTACAGCACTATCGTGGCAACGGGACGGTAGCGAAAGTGAACCTGGCGCTCTCCGGCCTGCCCAAGTTCACGGCGATCAAGAATGGCGACGCTTCCGCACTCAAGGGCCGCATCCACATTGGCAATGAGATCGACTATCTGGAGCGTGCGTTCGATGAGTCGAAGTATGGCAACTTCTCGAAAGTACCGTATCTCGAAGTGGCCATCCCTTCGTTAACCGATCCGACGCTTGCGCCCGAAGGCAAGCACGTGATGTCGATCTACATGCAGTACGCGCCGTACAAGCTGAAGGGCGACTGGGAAGACGAGCGCAAAGCCCTCGGCCAGACGGTCGTGAAGACGCTGGCGGAGTATGCTCCGAATTTGCCGGAACTGATTCTCACGCACCAGATCATCACGCCGAGGGATCTGGAAGAAAAGTATGGGCTAACCGGCGGCCAGATCTTCCATGGAGAACTTGCGCTCGACCAGTTCTTCACCATGCGACCGCTATTGGACTGGGCGCGGTACCGCACGCCTATCCAGAATTTATACTTGTGCGGCAGCGGCACGCATCCGGGGTCAGGATTGACGGGAGGATCCGGGGCGAATGCCGCGAGAGAGATCGTGAAGGACCTAAAGAAGTAGCGCCGGCATCCTTGCCGGCTGTCGCGGGAGCGTCTCGCTCCCGCTGCGGCGGCGGGGCGCCGCCGCGACAGCCGCCGGGACGGCGGCGCTACCATGAAGAACTCCGCTATCCTGCTGATCTCCTGCCCCGACCGCAAAGGTGAAGTCGCAACCATCGCCGACTTCGTCTACCGCCACAACGGCAACATCCTCCACGCCGACGAACACGCCGATGAAGAATCGGGACTCTTCCTCATGCGCGTGGAATTCGATCCTAAAGAATTCGACATCGACCTTTCGCAAAAGGATCTCGCCGACTTCAACAAAAAGTTCTCGCCGATCGCCGAAGCCTTTGCCATGAAGTGGCGCCTGGCGCAGTCTTCACAGCGGTCCCGCATGATCATTTTTGTATCTAGGTACGATCACTGTCTGGTCGACCTGCTCTACCGCCAGCAGAGTGGTGAATTGGCCTGCGACATCCCGTTGATCATCTCGAACCATCCCGACAACCAACGGGTTGCCGATTTCTACAAAATCCCCTACGAGATCGTTTTGGTCACCAAAGAAAACAAGGCTCAGGCCGAAGCTCGCATCCAGTCTTTGATTGACGAGCACAAGCCCGATTTCATGGTGCTGGCCCGCTATATGCAGATTCTGTCGAACGATTTCGTCAACCGCTACCCGCAGCGCATCATCAACATTCACCATTCGTTCCTGCCAGCCTTCGTCGGTGCTCGCCCGTATCATCAGGCGTTTGAACGTGGGGTCAAGCTGATCGGCGCGACCAGCCATTACGTCACCGAGGTCCTCGATGACGGTCCCATCATCGAGCAGGATGTGGTCCGGGTCTCACACCGGGACACGGTCGAGGACCTAATCCGCAAGGGCCGCGATCTCGAAAAAGTGGTCCTGTCCCGCGCTGTGCGCTGGCACGTCGAGAACCGCGTGCTGGTATACGGCAACAAGACGGTTGTGTTCTAGCGGTACCTCATCAGCTCTCGGTTAACGCGGCGCTGCGCCACCCCAAATCGAGTTTTTCCGCAGCCACTTCATCTGTGCGGCCAGGACCGGATCTCGGGCTAAAGCCCTGCGGGCCGAAGGTCCATGTACTTCCGGGAAGCTCGATCTCACGGCGCGAAAGCGCTTTGCTCCACTGGTAACTTGCACCGAAAGTAACCTTTCGTCTTTACTTGAACATTAGTAAAGTTTCACGAGAAATCTTGCGTTCGGGGGCGCTTTTGGCCGAAGATCTTCGGTTTGAATTAGCCATCTTGGCGACTGTCCAGGGCTTCTACCAGAAGCTCATGGTCGAGGCCTTGGGCGGCGAAGTGCCGGTCCCGAGTGGCCTCGACGAGGACGCCCTTCGCCATTCCGAACGCGAACTGCCCAACACGCTGTCGCGGATGTATCGCTGGCTGCACCTGCTCGATATGGCGATCACGCCCGCGATGCTGCGCCAGGCGCTGACTCCCGACACCGATTCCGAAGTTGCCGAAGCCTTGCTCCGCTATTTCGTGCGCCGGCGCGAGGCGAGCGATGTCAACCGCGACAAGACCGATCTCATCGCCACCTTCCTCTATCGCCATCCGCGTGTGCCCGGACAGTGGGAGCAGAGCGGCTATGGGCTCGATGGTGCGCTTCCATTGTCGCCGTTCGAAATTGCACTGATCGAGATTCTGGCTGACACGGATGTGCCCTCGCTTCCCGAAGAGCACGTTCAATTACTTCGGCGATTTGACCCCTTGCGTGAGGAGGTATCGCGCTTTCGCGATTTCAACGCGCTCATGGACTCCGGCGTCATCGGACGGGTGCGCGAACTGAAGCAGTGGCTGGATTCGTCGTTCTACCACCCGGGCGTTTTGGCTACGGTTTCGGCCTATAACGCGATGTTCGGCAAGAAATTCGACGAACTGTTCGCCAAGGCACTGGGCGAGATCAAGACCTTCGGACAGGCGCTCGAAGAGATGGGCGGAACGATTCTGACCACCGTAGACGGCGTGGAGGTCACGGTCGAACACGTTGCTGCCATTGAAAAGAACCAGATGCTGCAAGCCGACTACGGCAGCACACTCGAGAAATTCCGCCGCGTTTCGAAGTTGAAAAAGGAACTCGATCGTCGTCCGCCGATCCGCCGTTCCCTGCTCACCCCGGCCGCCAGCGCATCCCGCGCCGCCGGAGGCGCAGGAGCTGCTCCAAAAGCCGCCAAGGCCGCCGCGAAAGCGCTGGCTGTACCCGTGCCGGTGTTCCAGCCGCCGACTGTTACGGCGCAACAGATTTCCGCGGAGGAGACCAAGCTCCGGCGCGTGGAAGAATCGATTCGCGTGTTCGTGCGCGTCGCAGATCCGAAGTATCGTCAGGTTGTGCCGATGCGTTTCTTCAACCTCACGCTCACGCCTCCGGAAGCCGACGCCTACAGCGCCGGCTATCTGGAAGAGAAAAGCCTGCGCGCCGATGTAGCTCGCATCTTGATTCGCCTGGTCTCCATCTCAGCGCGCATCAGCACGGAGCTGGAAGAACTCAAGCGCAGCCAGAAAATGTCGTCGCTGTGGAAGCTCCATGCCGACGCCGTCGTCGTCCTGCTTGACATGGCCAGCACTTCCACCGAGGACGCCGGTAGCCTGGCCAAAATGGCCGAGGACAAAGGCTCCGGTGCAGCCGCCCGCTCGATTCATGATTCCGTGCAGAAGCTCCGCAACCAGGCCGATGTGGCAGTGAAGACTCTCGCCAACGTAAGCTAACCCGGTTCCTGCATTTCAACTCTTTTAAATAAGAAATCCATTCCAAGCCAGTGCAGCGTGCTGTCTTGCCTCGGGAGAAGATTTCAACTTGGACATGTTTCAAGAGTCATGTTTGATGGCCCACCAACGTCAATTGAGAATAGCCTTCGTGTAAGAGGACCCGGCCCCGTAGAGGCCGGGTTCATATTCGCAGCATTACGGCACGACGATCACGGGACCATGAAACTTACTAGCCGTGGTCGACGCCATCTCCGGTTTGGTCGCCACCTTCGTGACTTTTGCAGTCTTCGCTACCTCTACGCGGACCCCGCAGCGCGTCTCTCCCTTGAAGGTATCGGAGACGTTCGCTTGCGTTTTAAGGTTTGGCTGGAGTTCCAGGTAGTCGACGTTGAACAAAGCGCTATTGCTGAAGATCAGCCAGCAGTGTTGGTCGGCGCAGAAGAGTACGTGTCGTTTTTTGTGGGTGCCTACGTGTTCCGGTTCCAGGCAGTGAAAGGTAGCTTCGTCAGAGCCAATGTCAATCTTGATCAGGAGGTTCTTGCCGTCGTGTCTCGGTGCTGGTCCGAGGAAGAGGAGTTCGAGATCTTTTCCATTGGCGGGAGGTGGAGTTCCTATTTCGGATAGAGTAGCGGTTGAACCTGCGGTAGTCATATCTTCTCCTTCTCAACGCGTTCATCAGCGCTGCTGTTGGGCGGGGCTTTGGTTGTGTTTGTATTGTCGTGCGATCTCGCGAAAGCGAGAGTCTAGTAGTAAGGTACGTAACCCAGGATCATTCTCTAGTTGCGCCAGAGTCCAACCCCGGGCCAGAGCTTTTTTCACCAGCTCCAGTGCGGCGTCGCGGTTGCCGAGATTCTGATAGGCCTCACCCGCGCTAGCCAGCACGCTGGGATCATCCGGAGCGCGGGCCAGGGCAGCCTCGACGAGTGAAACCGCCTTCTCCCGCAGCGGGCCCTTCGAGTACAACAGGCCGAGTTCCACCTGCACTTCGGAATCGTCCGAGCGGACCTTCGCGATCTCTTCCAGCTGCGCCAGTTCATGGCGAGCTGCGTCATCGGCTTCATCCTTGCGGTTCATCCATTCATAAGCGATGCCGAGATTCGACCAGGCGCGCCAGTCGTTGCCGTTGATCTCCAACGCTTTCCGCGATATCGCAGCGGACTCTGCCCAGCGGCGCTGCCGGTAATACAAAGCTCCCAGATTGGTGTAGCCGGCATAGCTCGGCTGCAAGTCGATGGATTGCTTGAGATGCTTCTCGGCGTCCGCATCCTTCCCTAACAACTGCGCCACGCCTCCCAACGTCGCGTGGACCATGGCGTTGTCGGGTGTGATTTTCAGCGCCTGCTCGAACTCTGTCGCCGCGTCGGCGTACCGCTTCTGCGAGTAATAGAAGACTCCCAACTCGTAGTAACCGGCCCAGTGCTGCGGACGAAGCGCGGCCGCCTTCTTATATGTGTTCTCCGCTTTGTCTACCTGCCCCATGCTCGCGTATACCGCGGCTTCGCTCAGCAACGCGTCGGGATCGAGGGGCTCCTGCTTCAATGCCTGCTGGATCTCCTGGAGCGCGAGATTGTACTGCCCTTTTCCGTTGTGAACGCGGGCCAGAGTGACGTAGACCGCTGGCAACTGGCTGTTCAACTCGGCGGCACGCTTGCAGTCGCTCTCTGCATCGTCGAGCCAGCGGGCATCATGGGAGAGGCGGTACTTCGCCCAGTGCGCCTCTGCCAGCCCACTGAACCCGAGCGCGAAATCTGGATCCGCCGTCACGGCTTGCTCAAATAAACCGATCGCGGACTCGAGGCTGGCCGGTTTGTCCCATCGCTCCAGGAACGTCAGGCCTGCCAGATATGATTCGTGCGAGGCTGCCGGCCCGGGCGATGTGACTCCCGGCGAGTGTTCGACGGAAGAACCCACCCGGCGATTCACTGCCTGGCGCATCCCGAGGCCGACCGCAACCGCGGCGGCCAGCACCACGACCGACCGCCGGAACCACGGTCTACCGCGCAGCGGCATTCGCTCCGTCATCGGCGCCGATGTCGCTCGCCGCAACTCCAGTGCGACCCCTCGCACCGAGGGGTAGCGCTTCTGTGGCTCCTTCTCGAGGCACTTCTGGATCACCACGTCGAGTCCTGGGCTGATGAGGGGATTAAGCTTGCTGACCG
>Ga0209698_10005981_pt1 | contig 13008 bp, 12 predicted proteins | sample LitLauG_LLR_2012_FD_187203 | JGI IMG/M metagenome (GOLD analysis project Ga0209698, IMG submission 187203) | Freshwater sediment microbial communities from Pennsylvania, USA - Little Laurel Run_MetaG_LLR_2012 (SPAdes) (version 2) | ecosystem: Environmental > Aquatic > Freshwater > Creek >...
CCGAACAGAAAGAACAGCACGATCCCGATGTAGAAGATCCATTCCATCCGTGGCCGAGTCCCTAAAGTTCCCGGAACTCCTCAGGTGCGCGCGATTCTACTAAATCGAGGCCCCCTCCGCTAGGATCGGTGTCACCGAGGATCGGCGTCACCCACCATTCCCGTCGCCTGAGCGTTTAACAAACAGATGCCCAATCCTGTGCTAATATCTGCTGGCACAAGGCGTGCTTTACCGCCCGTCCTTGCAGTTTCCCAAGCTAGCCACCTGTCACAACTGTGGAGCGCCAGCAGCGATGACGGCCAACCGAGCTTCGTCTCCTACCCCTACTGTGTTATTAGGGTGCAGTAAGTGTGGCGCTGCCTTGCCCGACGAAGCCCAGTTCTGCCTTAAGTGCGGCAAGCCGGTAAGTGTGCCTCCCAGCAAACAATCTGAGGTCGAGGTTCTTCCGCCCGCAGTTCCGCAAGCGAAGCACCCTAAGCGGCGCCTCTGGGCATGGCTGCTGCTGGTCTTGCTCATCGCAGCGATCTGCTGGGTGGCTCTTAGCGACAGCGATTCGGCCCAGGCCGTGCAAGAATTAGTCGGATGGAAGCATGATCAGGCTATCCTTGAAACTCCATTCACCGTCGGTCCTCATACGTTTCGTTATTACAAATTCTCTCTGCCCGAAGGCTCAACGAACGTCGCCATCGTCGGCGAATTCAGCGTGACCACCGACCCTCACGCGACGACTGCGCACAAAGGAAAAGACAGCCAGGAGCCTCCCGACAACAACATTGAAGTCTTCGTACTCAGCGAGCCCGCCTTTACCATCTGGCAGAACGGATACGCCGCTTCCTCCGTGTACGAGAGCGGCAGGGTGTCCCAGGGCAAACTACAAAGCGACGTTCCCGCAGGCGCCGGCGTTTACTATCTGGTATTCAATAATCGCTTCTCTCCGAAGACTTCCAAATCCATTCAGGCGACCGTACTGCTTCGATATAAGAGTTGGCTTCCCCAGTGGTACCGGCATTTGAAAGAGAGCGCCACCAACTGGATTGGTCTAAACTAGACCAAGTCACGCTCGGGCGTCCGATATCCCTCTCTGCTGCAACGACTTACACCCCCTGTACCTCTGGACAACGGCTACTGGTCACTTGAAACGCACCTTCTCATGAATTTCACTGAATCACGTACTCCTCGCTCGCAAAACTTACCAGGCGCGATCCCTGCTGACAGCTGGCATCTCGCGCGCTCGACACGCGGGAGAGGCAAATTACTGCTCAAATCTTAGGAGGTAACAATGAAGAAGTTGATTGCAGTGGGATGCTTGCTGGCGCTGTTCTCGCTTTCCGCGATGGCGGCCGAGAAGGACTATCCCAAGGCGGAGTTCTTCGGCGGCTATCAATGGAGCCATCTAGAAGGTACCGGCAGCGCGAACGGCTTTAACTTCGCGTTCAACGGAAACTTCAGCAACACATTCGGCATCACCGCCGACTTCGGTGCAGCTTACACGAGCCAGAGCGGAGTGAGCCTCCACAACTACACCTACACCTTCGGCCCGGTGCTTTCGCTCCGCGCCAACAAGAAATACACGCCGTTTGTGCACGCTTTGATCGGTGGCGATCATGCCAGCGCTTCAGCCACGTTTGCCGGTACCTCGGCGACCGCGACCGGTAACGGTTTTGCACTCCTCGCGGGCGGCGGAGTGGATTTCAACGTCACCGACCACATCGCGTTCCGCGCCGGTCAAGCTGACTGGATGATGGTGCATGGCAATGGTTCAACGACTGGCAAGAACTTCCGCTACTCGACCGGTCTGGTGTTCCGCTACTAGTTCGCGTTGCGGTTCAGTGAGAAAAGGAAAGGGCGGCTCAAAGCCGCCCTGTTTCTTTGCTTGTGAGAAGGCTACCGCATCGACTCCTCAATCTCTGAAATCCAGTCCGGACGCTTGAGCACTTCGCGCGGCTTGGGGCCGTCCGCCGCCCCCACTATGCCGTCGCGCTCCATGAGATCGATCAGGTGCGCTGCTCGTCCGTAGCCGATGCGCAACCGCCGCTGCAGCAGGGAAGTGGAGGCCTTGCCGAACTCGACCACCAGTTTCACTGCCTCGCCATACATCGGATCGTCTTCGCCTTCGCCAGCTTCGCCTGCGTCCCCACCACCGCTGCCACCCGCGGCCTCGCGCTCCTCTTTCGGCACTTCGAGGAAGTTGTGGATGTATTCTGCTTGCGCCTGAGCCTTCCAGAACTCGACGACCGCAGCAATCTCCTTCTCAGTGACAAACGGCGCGTGCAGTCGATGTACGCGTGCCGATCCCGAAGGCAGATATAGCATGTCGCCTTTGCCCAGCAGAGCTTCCGCGCCATTGGCATCGAGAATCGTGCGCGAATCCACCTTCGTGGCCACACGGAACGAAACGCGGGCAGGGAAGTTCGCCTTGATCAGTCCCGTGATCACATCCACCGAAGGCCGCTGCGTGGCCAGCACGAGATGAATGCCTACTGCGCGCGCCATCTGCGCCAGTCGCGTGATCGACTCTTCGACATTGCTCGAGTCGAGCATCATCAGGTCCGCCAGCTCGTCGATGATGATCACGATATACGGGATCGGCTTTTCGTCCGAATCTTCCTCAAATAGGCTCGGGGTGCCGCCCTGATCGAACAGGCGATTGTATTGATCGATGTTGCGCACGCCCTTCGCGGCCAGCAGCTTTAGCCGCCGTTCCATCTCGCGCACCGCATTCCGCAACGCATTCGCCGCGAGTTTAGGCTCGGTAATGATGGGCGTGTACAGATGCGGCACGCCTTCATAGTTGCCCAGTTCCAGCCGTTTCGGATCGACCAGAATCAGCCTCACCTGATCGGGCGTCGCCTTGTACAGGATCGACATGATCATGGCGTTGATCGCCACGCTCTTGCCCGCGCCCGTCGAACCCGCGATCAACAGGTGCGGCATGCCTGCCAGATCCGCCGTCACGATCCGGCCATTGATGTCCTTGCCCATGGCCATCGTAAGCTTCGACTTCGAGCCCATGAATTCCTGGGATTCAATGTTCTCGCGCAGGAAGATGATTTCGCGCTGCCGGTTCGGGACCTGGATGCCCACCGTGCTCTTACCCGGCATGCGCTCGATCAGGATGCTCTCCGCTTTCAAGGCAAGACACAGGTCGTCGCAAAGATTCGTGATGCGGCTGTACTTGATGCCCGCTTCCGGCTTGAACTCGAACGTGGTGACTACCGGTCCCGGATTGATCTGCGTGATCTGGCCGTGAACCTCGAACTCCGCGTACTTCTCGGTGAGCACCTGCGCCAGCGTTTTGAGTTCGTCGGCATCTACGGCCTGCTGTTCATCGGGACGCTGCAGCAGGCTGCTTGAGGGCAGCTTGAAACCGCCGGCAATGCGCGGCATCGTGGTCTTTGCTTTTTGCGCGCTGTCGGCGCGTTCAGTGACCTCAGGATCTGAAGTTGTTTCCTCCGCCGCCGCTGCGGGCGCAAGTGGTTCGTCCAGAATTCCGCCCGTCGACGGGAGCGCCCTGCCCCCTTCTTCCTCTGCCAACATGCGCTCAATGCCAGTCCGCCGTGGCTCGGTCGCCGCTGCTCCTGGCGCTGCCGACTGAGGCCGCGATGGAATCAACTGCGTCTTCACCACCGGTTTCGAAATCCGACGCTGGTCCAGTTCCTTCTGCTGACGCCGCTTCGCGCGTTCTTCTTTCCAGTCGAGATAGCGGTTCCACAACGCCGTGGCAAAAGCAAACCGTGTGGGAGCCCACACCTGGATCGCTGAGAACGAAAACGCCGTCGTGAGATACAGCGACACGGCCAGCAGTGTCGCGCACACGATGTAGGCCCCTACAAGATTCAAATAATGAATCATGAAGTCGCCGATCACGCGCCCCATCAGGCCCTCAATGGGAATCATGTGCACCCAGCGCAAATGCCCCGGTAGCAGCGCGAGCAGCGCCGGGACGAACATCATCAGCCAGATTCCGCCCAGGCTCTTGGCCAACGGGGATTGAACCTTGCTCGAACGGAACCAGCGAACTCCAAGGGTCGCAGGGAAAGTCACCAGGAGAAATGCGCCGACGCCAAAAAACTGCAGCAACAGGTCCGCGCCGTAAGCGCCTACTATGCCGATCCAGTTGCGCGCGGCGTGCGATCCGGTGAGAACCGATGCGCTATTCCACGAAGGGTCCAATGGAGAGTACGAGATAAGAGCGAGGAGGAGCAGGAGGGCGGAGACGCACATCAGGAACCCGATCAGCTCGTTAAGCCGCCGGTTCGAAGTGGGCACAAAAATCGTCGCCAGATAATCCATGAAGGCCGGAATCACACCGAAGACACCATCGCGTATCGGTGCTGGTATCGGCCAGAGCCTCTACATTATGCCAAGAAGCTGGGGTTCCTACAATCCGCGAAATGGCAGGGAGTGTTCAGGTAGTTTCCTTTCTGTAAGTTTGCAGGCTGATTTTTCTCTGTGCCCACCGCGGAACTTCTCTGCGAATTCCGTGGTTTGAGGTTTTGCTTATCAGAAACGGACATCGTCGCTCATTAGGGGCGATAGAGACGCAGTCGGGTTCCTCATAATGTGGAGCGGGGTTGTCTCCGCGTCCTCGGCGGGATTTCTCCTGTGAACCCGGTGGTTTAAGATTTTGCTTCTGTGGAATGGCTATTTCGCTCGTTCAGGGGCAACGGGGTGCACCCTCAGTTTTCCTCGCCTTTCTTTCGCGCTATCTTATAGCTATGCAATTACGCGGCTGCGGTACTGCCCTGGTAACTCCGTTTCGTCAGGATGGTTCGATCGATGACGCGGCCCTGCGCAACCTGGTCGCGTGGCAGGTTGAATCCGGTATCGATTTTCTGGTTCCCTGCGGCACGACCGGCGAAACTCCCACGCTCACGCACGATGAATGGCTCTACGTAATCGATATCACGATTGAAGTGGTCGCCGGACGCGTCCCGATCGTTGCCGGTGCAACTTCGAACGCCACTCATGAAGCAGTGCAAAAGGCAAAGGAACTCGCCGCGCGTCCCGGAGTCAATGGCATTCTGACTGCGTCGCCGTACTACAACAAACCCACGCAGGAAGGCCAATACCGTCATTTCAAAGCGATCGCCGAAGCCGTGGGCGACAAGCCGATCATTCTCTACAACGTTCCCGGACGCACCGCAACGAATCTTGAGCCCTCGACCCTCGCCCGGCTCGCCGAGATCCCGAACATCGTCGGCGTGAAAGAAGCCAGCGGCAATATGACCCAGATCGCCGAGGTGATCAGCTCAGTCCCCGAGACATTTCTCGTCTTCTCTGGGGACGATGCCGTCACGCTACCTGTGATCGCACTCGGTGGAGTTGGAGTCGTCTCAGTCGCATCGAACGAAATCCCGCACGAAATGGCCGCGCTCACTCGCGCCGCACTTACCAACGACTGGGCCGCCGCGCGCATCCTGAACCGCAAATACCTCCCTCTCATGCAAGCAAACTTCATCGAGTCGAGCCCGCTGCCCGTGAAAGCTGTGCTCGCAATGATGGGCAAACTGGAAGAGGTCTACCGCCTGCCGCTCTTGCCCATGCGCCGCGACACGCGCTCCAAACTGCAACGCGTCGCGACCGATGTAGGGCTGATTGCGAAAGCCGCCGGTCCTGCCGCCGAAGCCGCCGAATTCTACATCTACGAAAACTGGGCCGCTGGCCCGCACAAAATCGTCCTGCACCGCGGATCCTGCGGCCAATGCAGCCACGGCAAAGGACGCCCCGCCGGACACGACACCAACCATGCCCGCTGGCTCGGGCCTTATGCCACACTCGCTGGAGCCCGCGAGGCTGCCCACGCCATGACCAATATCCTGATCCGCAGCGAATGCAAATGCGTGTAAGTACGGACCTCCGACCTCAGACCACAGACGTCGGACCTTCCAATCTTGTCATCCCGACCCGAGCGATCGAAAGCGAGCGGAGTGAAGGGACCTTGGGTTTCGAGCTTTGACAAACTCGCAATCGTCAATCAACAATCATCCCTTCATGTCGAGTCTGAAATCTTCCATCGAGCGCCTCGCCGCCCAGGGCGAAGTCGAACACGATCCCGAAGCCCGCAGAACATTCCTCGAATTCCGCGACCAACTCACCCAAGGCAAAATCCGCGCCGCCGAAAAAGTCAACGGCCGCTGGACCGTCAACGCCTGGGTCAAGCAAGGCATTCTGCTGGGATTTCGCCTCGGCGCTCTCGCCGACATGACCGCCGGCCTCTCGTTCGTCGACAAAGACACTTTCCCCGCGCGCCAGTTCACCATTGCGGACCGGGTGCGAGTCGTCCCCGGCGGCAGTTCCGCGCGTGTCGGAGCCTACGTCGCGCCCTCAGTGATCTGTATGCCCCCAATGTTCATTAACGTCGGAGCCTATGTCGACGAAGGCACCATGGTTGATTCGCATGCTCTGGTTGGTTCGTGCGCGCAGATCGGCAAGCGCGTTCATCTTAGCGCCGCGGCCCAGGTTGGAGGCGTCCTCGAACCCATCAACGCCGCCCCGGTCATCATCGAAGACGACGTTCTCGTCGGCGGCAATTGTGGCATCTTCGAAGGCACACTGGTACGAGCCCGCGCGGTGATTGGGGCGGGTACGATCCTGACACGCTCGACGCCTCTTTACGACCTGGTGAAGGGCGAGGTCTACCGCGCCACATCTGACGCGCCCTTGGAAGTCCCCGAAAATTCGGTCGTTGTGCCTGGCTCCCGGGCAGTCAAAAAAGGCAAAGCCGCCGAATGGAATCTCTCTCTCTATACCCCGGTGATCGTGAAATACCGCGATGAGAAGACCGATCGCGGCATCGAACTGGAAGATTGGCTCCGCTAGTCGGGGCCGACCTGGTCCCGCGCAGTTCGTTCCCGAAACCACAAGCCGCACGCCTTAAGCCTGCACGCTCTTCGCCTACTCAAGGCACGGCCCCCTGCTGTCGATAGATCCAATGTCAGGCTCTGTTTATGAAACGCAGGCTTGCAATATTGATTCTCGTCGTTCTGGGAGCGTGGCCGGGAAATGCGCAATCACGCGAGACCGAGTCCAAGATCTTGGCATTGGAACGACTTTGGGGAGCGGCTGCACAGTTGCGCGACATAAGAGCGCTGGAGTCAATTTTTGATGATTCCATGACATACGTTCACATCGACGGTCGATTGATGACCAAATCGGAGGTGTTGGCCGATACCCGAGCGGTGAGCCCGGTGGAAATTGTGGTCGACTCGTCGGTGGCCCACTCCCACGGAAATGTCGTGATGGTCACAGGAATCTTGCATCTGAAGGGCGTGAAATCCGGCAAGCCGTACCTGCAATACGGCCGCTACATGGACACCTGGTTGCGCAAGCAGAACCATTGGGTTTGCGTCTCAAGCATGACGACACCGATGAAGAAAGGCCCGGTTGATGACTAGCTCGGCAAAATGGGTCCTGGGTGTCTGCTTCCTTCCGATGTGCATGATGGGTGCGGGTTCGACGCTGGCAGCAGGCCAAACCGATCACGATACCAATGTCGCCATCGCCCTCAGAACCCTGGAACGCCTCAAATTTGACGCGCAACAGAGCAAAGACAACTCCGCTCTCAATGCGATGCTCGATGACGCCGCCATGCTGGCCGATCAGGATGGCACCTTAAGGAGTAAATCCGAATACCTCGCAGGCTTGCGGCAATCCAACGTCACACTTCAGCGAATCTCGCCAGAGTCGATCAATGTAATCGTGTTCGAGCACACAGCGATTGTTGTCGGGATATACAACGAGAAAGGGATCGAAGCGAGCCACCCTTACCACCGACGCTGCCGCTTCATCGATACCTGGGCGTTCAAGAATGGCCGATGGGTTTGCATCGCATCCACCGCGACATCAACCCTAAGATAACCACGTACCTTGTCCCCGCGGAATCGTTTTATTTTACCGCCCCGTGCTGCGGAGCCGTCGAGAAAGCAATCGCATAATCTCCTCTGCCGTTTGATCCCGCGGCCGATGTTCAGCCGTCTGGGCCGCCACCATGCTGGCAACGGTAGTTAGAAGTACCGCAACGGCGATGATAGATTTCGGGCGGCAGGCAAAAGATGGAAGAAAATGCAGCGCGAGTCTCATGATGCCGAGAATCTCGACTACCGAACCTCGATGCCCAACATTCCTGTTCCGTTTGACGCGACATGGATCGCCCCAAGTCTTGTGATCACCGCGTCGGCATGGCACAAGATCTCTGTCGCGTACGTGCTTGAAAGCCCAAGCACTTTCATCCCGCCTGCACGGGCTGACTCAATCCCGGCTGGCGCATCCTCAATCACCAGGCACTCCCTGGGCGCGAATCCCAGCCGTTCTGCCCCTTTCAAATACGGCTCCGGGTGCGGCTTCCCATGCGTTACGTCATCCGATGTCACCATTGTATTTGGCACAGGCAGCCCGCAATGACGCAGACGATTGGTGGCCAGCAGTCGCGATCCTGACGTAACAACGCCCCACCTCCCCGAAGGAATCGACTGCACCAGTTCCAACGCTCCGGGCATCACAACTACTCCACGCTGATCGTGTGCCTCATGATTCTCAATCGCCGCCGCCTCGATGTCGGCATTCAAATGAGGTGCCACCCGCCGGATGACTTCAATCGTTCGCACCCCATGTGCGACGGCCATTACCGCGTCGCCGTCAACGCCCTTGCGTGCGGCCCATTCACGCCACTCGCCGTCCACGGCCTTGGTTGAGTCGCAAAGAACTCCATCCAGATCAAAAAGAATGGCAGAACAGGAAAAGGTAGGCATTCAATTCATTCTAACCAAGCAGGCAGCCCCGCTTTGCTGCTTTTGTCATCGCGAGCCCTGCTAATTTGTCATCCCGAACGAAGTGAGGGACCTGGGTTCTTGCACGCGCTACCGATAACCTGGAGTTCCTCGCGTCGCTCGGAATGACAAATACCCGCCGTAACGATTCCGTGGCGAGATCACTTCTCCCCCGACGGCAAACTCGGATGCCCATCTACGATCGCCAAGCGCGCCCGCTCTCGCAGCAATAAATGCCGCCCGCGAAAATGCGTCTGCGCCCGCGCACCCCACGCCCGCACAAACCAGTAATTCAATCCCGCCCCGATCGCCGAACTCGCTAAAGGGATGAGTCGTCCCGCCCATTTCTCCACGACCTCGCCGCTGGCCTTGGTCGCGATTCTCTGGATCACCTTCGGCACAAACTTGTTCACGACTTCCTTTTCCAGCAATTCGCGGCTGATGTCCACTCCCGCCGCGCTCGCAGCCGCAATCCACAACTCGGCAATCTCGTCGTCAGTGTTGAATTCGAATCCGTAGATCAAACTCAGCTTCTGGATCGTGCGCATCGTGATCGCAGACAGCACTCCCAGATCCGGCACGATGGTGATCATTCCTCCCAGCCCGAACCCGGCGCCTTCCACTGCAGCCATTTTCATGCCGCTGCGGATGATCGAACTGGCAACAATATCGAGCTCCCCAACCTCCAGCGAAAAGACACCGTGGTACCCGCTAATGGGCACGCGATACGCCGTCCGCAGTTGCCATAAAAATTTCTCCGGATCCACGCGCACGGTCGAATACGCGCGCGTCAGCCCCTTCATCAGCCCTTTCTCGACCCGCCGCACCAACCACGACTTGCGCTGTTCCACCATTATTTCAACGTTACCGCACCAAGCGCGAGAAAGCTATGCAGGGATTAGGGGCCAGAGATTAGGGTCTGGACCTCAGGGATTGTCGTTCCTGTCCGGGCCACTAATCGCTGACCCCCAATCTCTGATCCCTAGCCCCTGACCCCTCCTCCCTGCTAGCATCATCCTTACTCGATGCCAACCGGAAAACTGCAAGTCATCCCACTCGGCGGATTGGGCGAATTCGGCATGAACTGCATGGCCGTCCGCTGGGGTGACGACATTATCGTCGTCGACGCCGGACTCATGTTCCCCGAAGCCGAACTCCTCGGCGTCGACATCGTCGTCCCCGACATCACCTACCTTATCCAGAACCGCGAGCGCGTTCGCGGCATCATCCTTACGCACGGCCACGAAGACCACATCGGCGCGCTCCCCTGGATTCTCTCCGAACTCAACGTTCCGGTCTGGGGCACCGAGTTCACGCTGGCTTACGTGGAAGACAAGCTCGACGAACACGGCCTGCTCGATGACGCCGACCTCCGCGAGATCCGTCCTAACGAACGCATCAAAGTCGGCGCCTTTACGGTCCATCCGATTCAAGTCACGCACAGCCTGGTCGATTGCGTCGCGCTCGCGATTCACTGTCCTCTGGGCGTGATCATCCACACCGGCGATTTCAAAGTCGATCCCACCCCCACCGACAATCGCCTGTTCGATCTGCACACTTTCGCCGAATACGGCAAAACTGGCGTCCTCGCGCTGTTTCAGGATTCCACCAACGTCGAGCGTAAGGGATACACGCCGAGCGAGCGAGCCGTCCGACGCAAGTTCGATGAAGTTTTCGCCCACACCAAGCGGCGCCTCTTCATCTCGTGTTTCTCAAGCTCGATTCACCGTATCAAGCTCGCCGTCGAACTTGCCCACCAGCACGGACGCAAAATCGCCTTCATCGGCCGCTCCATGAACAACTCTGCCGAGATCGCCGAAGACCTCGGCTACATCGAAGTGCCCGAAGGCTTGCTCATCAATCCGGGCGAGATGAAAAATTTCCCGCCGGAAAAAGTTTGTGTCCTGATCAGCGGTACCCAGGGCGAGCCCATGTCCGCACTTTCGCGCGCCGCGGTCGACAACCACAAGCACGCGAAAATCGAAAAAGGCGACACGGTCGTTCTCTCCAGCCGCATCATTCCCGGTAACGAGAAGACCATCTACCGGATGATCGACCACCTCTTCCGCCGCGAAGCGCATGTGATCTACGAAGACGGAACCTCGCCGCCGGTTCACGTTTCAGGACACGCCAGCCAGGAAGAACTCAAGCTCATCATCAACCTGGTGAAGCCACGCTACTTCATTCCGATACACGGCGAGTACCGGCAGCTCAAGCTCCACGCCGAAATGGCCGCCGCCATGCACGGCAGCGTCGGCAAAGTCATGCTCATCGAAAGCGGGGACGTCCTCGAATTCGACGAACTCGGCGCCCGCAAAACGATGCGCGTCAACGTTGGCCGCGTCTGCATCGACTCCGGCAATCGCACCGACGTCGTCGAGGACCTCATCATCAAGGACCGCCGCCACCTCAGCGAAGACGGCATCGTCCTGCCCATCATCGCGATCAACAAGCTGTCCGGAGAAGTCGAGACCAGCCCCGAAATCGTCACGCGCGGCTTCAATGTTGGCGAAGACGGCTTCATGGAAGGCGCAAAGCGCATTGTCGAAGATACGCTGGCTCATTCAAGCGAAGAAGAAAAAGGCGACTACGGGGTAATCAAAGAAAAGATCCGCGCCGACCTGAAGCGCTACATCTCCAAACAATCCCAACGCCGCCCGCTGATCATGCCGGTAATTTTGGAGATCTGAAACACTCGTGTGGGGACGGACGCAGCCTGCCCTGAGCGAAGTCGAAGGGGCCGTCCAGCGAAGGCGAAGCCGAGCAGGTTCAGGGCATTCGTTGTAGAAGAAAACTAAGAGGTTGGCGGGCGCGGTCAGTTAAATGGAAGCCGCGGGAAAGTCTCTTACCGCGGCCGCGTCTCGTGTCCCGCCTCTCTCCACAACCGATCCCAATGCCAGATCACGTAAGCCTTGTCCGTCAGCCGATGTCCCATCTGGTGAACCAGCATTAAAATCTGCCCTCGATGGTGTGCCTCGTGGGAAAACATGTAAGCGAACATAGTCCCGCCAGCCGGCCAGGTCTTCGCCCAACTCCCTCGCGAAAAGTGCGTAACGCGACGACCAGGCCCACCGGTCAAAGCGTCCGTCAGCATCCGAAGGCACTGCGCCGCACTCTTCTTGTGAGCTGCCGCCGCCTGCTTCATTGTGCACCGGTCCGGATCGAGCGGCTCGGGACACTTCAAGTGCGGCGCCGACTTCCTCAGCCACACCAACCGACAGTTGTGCAGATGCGCGAAGATCGCCCGAATCGTCCGCCCATTCCCCGGCGCGCCGGGCGGTACCGCTCGCCACAGCTTTGGATCAATGAGCTTCAGCAGATATTGATTCATTGCGTCGTTCACGGAATAAGTCTCGATCAGAACCTGCGCCAGTTCTGATCCCGAATCACTTATGACTTCTCGTGCACCTGATTTTGCTGCCCTAGCCATGAGATCTCCACCCGAAGTCCCGTGAGGGACGGTTGACAGTAGCCCGCCACTTCAGTGGCGGGAAAGCCGCCATTAACGATACTCTGTGCCGTAGGCACAACTGAAACGAATGGACAGATCCAGACCGAAGCCCGCAATCCTAATCGCGCCATTACTGCTGGCTGGCGGGCTAGCTCTTGACTGGATTCTCGAACGGCACAACATTTTCAAGCTCTGGGAGAATTCTAGTTATCCCATCTCCTGGGCAGATATGTTTTATCCGCCTCTCTGTTTGTGGATCTGTCTTACGGGCATTATGCTGCTCTTAACGCGACAGCCATCTGCTGAAATGAGTCGAGGTGTACTTCTTCGCACTGTCGCGTTAGCTTTACCGCTCGTCGTCCTTTACACCATTGTTTTGGGGGGGATGCAGTTCGTCGCTTCCGGCGCGGACCGTCTCGGTGAGTGTCCCGATCTCGACCATGCTGCGGCGCGATCAAACGTCATACCCGAGTCTCAATGGTGGAAGGGGCGCCCCGCTGTCGGATGTGCAGTCGAGCGTAGGGGCGTATTTTTATCCTCCTACAACGATTTGGCCGTCTACGGAGTAACCGAAAAAGAATCTCAGCAGAGAGTTGTTGATGAGGTTTCAAAGCAATATCGCCAAGCCCACACCCATCCCGTGCAGATTCGGTTCTTCGACCGCGAGAACGTTATCACCGACAAGCGAGCGAATGGGGTGGTCTTCCAGAAGGCCGGTCCGACAAACCTGATTCGAGTTGTGAACATAGGATAGTTTTCTTCAATGATCACCCTCTCCGACCTACGCTC
>Ga0209698_10005982_pt1 | contig 13007 bp, 9 predicted proteins | sample LitLauG_LLR_2012_FD_187203 | JGI IMG/M metagenome (GOLD analysis project Ga0209698, IMG submission 187203) | Freshwater sediment microbial communities from Pennsylvania, USA - Little Laurel Run_MetaG_LLR_2012 (SPAdes) (version 2) | ecosystem: Environmental > Aquatic > Freshwater > Creek >...
GATAGCGGACGCCAACGGAAATCCCACGCAGCAAGTATTCGTTTCGGCGATCAACGCCTTCACCCAGGGTCCTGCGGGCCTCTACAAGCTGAATCTGGATTCGGGAAACTGGGGCGCGGGCACCTACAACGTGACCATCTACGGGAACGCGTTCCCGGCGTACCAGGGACAGTTCACGATACGATACTGAGCCCATCGGATGCGCGAGCGTGCAGGGCGGTGGTGACGATTGCGACAAGCACAGCCGATCTAGCTGGGGATTCCCTGCGCTGATTTGGTGCCGGCAATCGCCCCTTCGGGCGCTGGCAGATGGAACAACCGCTGCAGCGCAGTGGTCATCCGTTCCTGCTCTACCTTTTCTGGAAGCTCTTTGAGTTCACGGGCCAGCGACCCCGCGATCCTCTGTGTCATACGGGACAGGACTGCGTTTAACATTTCGTCCTGGTCTTTGGAAAAAGGTCCGCTCTCGATTCGGAAGGAATCCAGTTCTTGCCGGCAAATCTCGTCCAGCCGCGAGCGCAGCGCCACGATGGTCGGCACTACCCGCTCCGCCGTCAACTTGCGACGGAAGCCCTGCGCTTCGGCGTGCAGAATCTTCTGGGCGGCTGCGGCGGCCGCATCGCGCGCGTCTGCATTCTCATCGGAAACATTTTCCAGGTCGTCGAGGTCATAGAGGAAAACGCCCGGGACGTTGCGCACCGCAGGGTCGATGTTGCGGGGCATTGCAAGATCCACGATGACCAGCGGGCGATCCTTCTTATTCTTATTGCGCCCGCTAACCTCGCTAACTATGAGTTCCGCTTCGTCACGGCTGAGAATCGTATGAGGACAGGAAGTCGAGCTGATGATAAGGTCGGCATCGACCATGTGCTGCCAACGCTCCTCAAACGGGATCGCAACGCCGCTCAGCTTGGCCGCCAGCTCCACCGCATGTTCGAGAGTGCGACTAATGACGCCCACGCGGACGGAACTGCCGCCCTGCTCCAGCACCCAACGGGCTGAAAGTTCGCTCATCTCGCCCGCGCCGAGCAACAGAACCTTCTTGTTTTCCAGAGTACCGAAAATCTGGCGCGTCAGCTCCACCGCGGCATTCGGAATCGAAACCGGCGCGCTGCCAATCGCCGTCTCACTGCGCACGCGATAGGAGACGGTGAGCGCCTTCTGCAGCACCGCATCGAGGAATCGGCCCGTTGCCCCAACCTTTTGCGCCTGATTCCAAGCCTCTTTTACCTGGGATACGACTTGCGGCTCGCCAACTACCATGGAGTCTAAGCTGGAGGCGACGCGGAAGATATGCAGGAGGGCTGCTTCATCCAATAAGCGGTAGAAGTGTTTCCACTCGCACAGCTTGAGTCCATATTCGGATCCGAGAAAGCGCATGACCGAGTTAGCGGCCAGAGTAATATCGGAGGCCCACAACCAAAACTCGGTGCGGTTGCAGGTCGCCATTACGATGACTTCATCAATGCCTTCTGCTCTTGATAAGTGCACGAGCGCTCCGCAGCGCCGGTTCTCGCTGATCCAAAAGCGCTCACGCACGGCCACTGGAGCTGTACGGTAGTTCAGTCCAACAACCATGAGACTCGGTTCCAAGTCCTCAGCTCCTCAAGAACACGCCATGGGAAGTGCACACAGGGTGCCAAAGAAGCGGCTGCCGCTCTACCGTGACTATCATTTATTTTCAGCTAGTTAGCGCCGCGCCGGCCAGCAGGGAAGAAGGAGTTATCGGGCCGGGTTGTGGGATATCACGCTGGATCGGTGTCTTTTAGCCCCTACGAAACTATTGAAAAATGAAACACTTCGGCGATTTTCAACAGGCGGCAGAGAACCGCTTCCTGCAAATCGCCAACGCTGGTGTGGCCGCAGCTAAGGCCTAGCGCGCCACTTCCGCCGGTGCGTTCTTCTCTTTCTTCAAGCCCTTGGCTTTCGGCTCGTAAACGCAGAACGGTTCTTCGTCGAGATAGTTGCCGGTGGCGGCATAGGCGCGTGCGCGGCAGCCCATGCAAACATTGCGGAACTCGCAACAGCCGCACTTGCCCTCGAGGTTGTTGACATCGCGCAGTTCGTTGAAGACCGTCGAGTTTTCCCAGATTTCGACAAACGGCTGCTTGCGCAGGTCGCCTGCTAAAGCCGGCAAGTATCCACAGGGATAGACCTCGCCCTGATGCGAGATGAAGCACACTGCTGTCCCGGCCAGGCATCCCTTGGTCATGGCGTTCATGTCGGAAGGGTGCGCTCCCGGATGTCCCACAGGCCGCCCGATTCCTTGAGGCTTCAATTCGATGCCGGTCGATCCGGGCATGGCCATCTCGGTGGGGCCGATGGCCGGCGCGATTTCCGGTGCGACCGCCGAAGCAGGTTGCGCGGCGTCCGCCACTGGCGGAGCAGCATGAGCAGCCGCTGCGGCGGCCTCGGAACGGTGCTCCGCAGCCCGCCGTTGCCGGACCACGCGGAAATAGTGTGGCGCGCAAGTCGCCTTCATCTCGATGCCGCCTTCGAGCGATCGATCGTAGAACCAGTTCAGCATGCGCTCGTACTCTTCGGGAGGAACCATCTGTTCGGCGGCAATATCCACGCCGCAGCCCACCGGCACCAGCAGGAACGTATGCAGCGCGTCGGCACCGATTGATCTTGCCAGGTCGAGCACGTCCGGAAGTTGGTGCGCATTGTGACGGGCGATGGTGGTATTGATCTGCACCGACATGCCAAGAGCTTTCAGATTACGGAATCCGGCAATCGCGGCATCGAATGCTCCGGGAATGCCCCGGAAAGTGTCGTGGGTAAGCGCATCGGCGCCATCGAGGCTGATGGCCACGCGCTGCACGCCGCTATCGACGATCATGCGCGCCACATGCTTGGTGACCAGCGTTCCGTTCGTAGCCAGCGCCACGCGCAGGCCCTTGTCCGTGCCATAACGAGCGAGCTGAAAAATATCCGAACGGAAGAGCGGTTCGCCGCCACTCAGCACAAGAATGGGAGTGGACACCTCGGCAATCTGATCGATAATGTCGCGTGCCGCTTCGGTCGAGAGGTCTGAAGGAGCGCTCAGTTCTGTCGCGGTGGCGCGGCAATGGATGCAGCGCAGATTACAGCCTTTGGTCAACTCCCAGAAAATCAATCGTGGTTTGTTCTTGCCCATAGCTTTGTTGCCGATCACCGTTGCGGCCGGATGCGAATGCTGCGGATTAGAATGCCCGTTGTCGTTTGCGGAAGCCATAATGTTTCACCCCTACTTGAACTGGGATCGAACGCCCACCCACGAGACAACGATACGAGAGAAGAGCAAGGAGCAGCGGTGACAAACATCACTCGGAATTGTGATTGAGGTCACGGAGCTTGGGTTTCTAGCTAATGGGGTTTGTACCACCCCCCCCCATTTTGGTTAAAATATAGATTGCAAAAGACTTACTTCCGAAATATTGGAAAATGAGGAGTTACGGGCACAAATCTTGCACCGTCGTTTCTCGAAGTCCGGTCTTGAAAAATCAGCACTCCCTTAATACCTCGGGTTATCTGATGCCATCGTTTCATGGGAATGAGCTTATGTCTGTGATGGCGCACACTGATTGTTTGTGACAAAACATGCGACGAGTGGGGCAGTCTCGGCACTCCGAGCACCAGCGCTCAGGTTCTTGGAATCGGATCGCTGGAAGCGCTGCGCCACGAAAATGCCAACAGCCATGCCAAACAATGCCGGGCATTCGCCGATCGAAAAAAGGCCGGACGTTTTGCGAGGTAAAACCTATTGGCCACACCTATTTGGAGGTGAAATGATGGTCACGTCCACCGGACTAGAGGGAATGCCGTTGGCCACCACCACCAACTGGCTGGCTCCCAATTCCGTGCTGCACGGAACGTCGAACTTAGTGCTGACGATCTGCGCACCGGTGGCCACACCCATGGTGCTGTGGTTGTGAGTGCGGGCATAAAACACGTCCCCGGAGGCGTTGTTGGTGATGCGAATCAACGGATAGTTGCTGGCATTCTGGAAATCGTCGCCATACGCGGCGCCATTCGAAAGGCCGTTGAGCTGCGTGCCACTCAACGTTTGACTTAAGTCACCGGGATGGAGCTTCTTGTGTACGCTGGTGATGGTGGGTTGCCAGGACGGCTCATAGGTGCCCGCCGTGGTGTAGAGCATATTCTCCCCTCCGCCGGTTTTATAGATCTCCCCGGTCGGCAACACCAACATGCGGTCGCCATAAACGACCTCATTGGGTGCGTTCGGTGTTCCCGGCACTGGATTCAAACTGGTGCCATCCCATTCGAAGTAGTAGACGCCCTGGTGGGTGTAGCCTGGGCCAGTGGCCAAGAGCACATTTCCGTTTGGCAGAATCGCGCCCGGACCGTCTGCGATGTCCAGTTGGCCAGCCCCGACGACTGGGAAACTCGGAGCCGCAGACCAGGTGTTTGTCGCTGTGTCAAAGACAGCGTTAACGCCGGTCGCGTCAACCCCACCCGCCTGGAAAATGGTGCCGTCGGGCCGCAGCACTGCTGGCCCGATTTCGCCGTTGGGGTTGGTAAAGTCCACGACGGTGTTAATGGATGCTCCCCAGGTGCCGGTGGATGGATCGTAGAGCTGGGAGTTGTATGCTACGTACACGCCCACGGTAAGCACCTTACCGCCGGGCAGCAGAGTCAGGCCTTCTTCATCGTAGCCGCCTTCAAGTTTGCCGGCACCGGTTGCGATCCAGTGCAGATCCGCGGGAGTCGCATAGACCGCGTACCCGTCCCCGGAAGGACCGGATCCACAGCCGGCGCAGGTAACGAAAAAGTCGCCGTTGGCAAGAACGACGCTTGCCGAATCGATCATCCCGTAGCCGCTGTTCCACACCGAGCCCTTGGGATTAGGAAGACTCTTCCACGTGTCGGTCTTCGGGTTATACACAGCACCCGGGAGGCTTGAAGTTTCGGGACCGCAGAGGTTGTATTCACCGCCGATCGTAACCAATCGCCCGTCCGCTAGCACGGACGAAGGGTAGTACAGAGGACAATAGTCTGAGGGGCCCGAGGCCAACTGCGACCAAGTGCCGTTCAAGTAGCTTCCCGTACTATCGGGAGTCAGGGCCCACCAATCATTCCCGGCGTTGCCTTGGACCATAACTCTGCCGTCGGTGAGGAGGTGGGGGTTGCCAGCTCCGTTGGGTGGTGCATTCGTGAGTGGAGTCCAGGTCTGGGCGCTAAGGCTGCCAAGCCCGGCCAGCAAAACCACACAAGTGAGAGAGAGGGCGCGCAATGCTTTCATGATTATCCTTTGCAAACCTGAGATTTGTTGGGGCTGGATTCCGTTAAGGGTGAGAGGCCGGCAGGAGTATCGAGGAGCGCGAGGTTAGCGAGCGCAGCCTCGACAGATCGTTCTGTCGCGCACATAACAATGTGTGGTTGCGTACAGACGAGTTGTTCCATGCTAAGCCCCTGTCCTACTTGAAGAAACTTGTGGATTGAACATTAAACAGGGGCGGTCGGCAGTGGGAGGTGCCAAGGGCCACAAGAATAACCGGAGAAGTTTACCATCGTACGGGGAGATAACAAGGGGAATTTGCGGTTTCCTAACTTCAAGTGGCGCTTAGTTTAACATTCCCTTAACATGCTTTCGAAAACAAAGCCTGGTAACTGAAAAGAGATGCACAATCTTGACAATTATGTGCCGCCATTCCGGGGAGAATCTAACTGCCTCATCAGACACGGCTAACTACGCGACTAATTGCGAGTGGCGATCTCGCGCAGCGCTCCTGAGTTGCGAATCACCAGGGTCGAGCCCTTCGTCTGCAAGATCTGACGTTTCTTTAACTCCGCAAACAGCCGGGTGACGGTCTCGCGCGAGGTTCCGATCATTTGCGCGATTTCTTCGTGGGTGAGTCTAAGCTTCAAGCGGGGCTCGGTTTTGGCCGATTCTCCGTTTTTCAGACTCCATTCCAGCAGCAGCTTCGCCAGCTTTTCGGCGGCGGAGTGCGACAGTCCGAGCGCGCCCGCTTCCTTGCAGGCATTGTGATACTTTTCGCTTAGCTGTTCGGCGACTTTGAAGCAGGCCTCCACGTCATCCTTCAGGAAACGAAGAAAGTCGTCGCGCTTGACGAAATTCACCTGGCAGGGATCGATCGTCTCCGCCGTCACTTCGTAAGGCTTGCCGGAGATGGTGGCGCTCAGCCCCAGCACCTCGCCGGGTTCGGCCAGCTTCACAATAACCGTTCGGCCGCTGGGGGAGTTGATGGAGAGTTTCACCGAGCCTTTGCAGAGTACAAAAATGCCGCGGGGCAATTGCCCCTCGACAAACAGCACTGCGCCTTGCGGATACGCGGTCGCATACTTGATGGCCTCAAAAGCCTGCAGCGCGGTATCCGGCAGATCGCAGAAGATCCGGTCCGTGCGCAGCTTGCAGGTAATGCAGCTTTCTACAATTTCCATTCCGTATGGTGAGAGCATGAACCAGCCTCCTGAACCCCGTCAGACCCGGTTCGCTGGCGGGCCGCATCTTGCGCAGTCCACAAGCCAATTGAGCGGGCCTCGTCTGAGGTCAGTTTCCGTCCGGATGGAACGCTTGGCTGTGCTGCCAAGCACAGGGTAATGTGATCTTCCTCACATGCCGTGGGTTACCATCGTCTGACGAAATTCACAGGGATTGGTGACCCCCGTCACAGCCCGATTAGGGAAACGGGAGTCATAGTTCCAAGTTCATCGTCTCGAAGATCTAGGATATTAGCGCCAGAAACAAGTCAGGAGCAATCTTATGGTTACCAAGCAACAAGCGCTCGACTACCACTTCGGCACGCACCCGGGAAAGATTGAAATCACTCCCACCAAGCCCTGCCGCACCCAACGCGATCTGAGCCTCGCCTATACCCCTGGAGTAGCCGATCCGTGCCTGGAGATCGAGAAGAATCCGCACGATGCCTTTAAGTACACGGCCCGCGGCAACCTGGTGGCGGTCGTCACCAATGGAACCGCAGTCCTCGGCCTCGGCGATATCGGAGCCCTCGCGGGCAAGCCAGTCATGGAAGGGAAGGCGGTACTGTTCAAACGTTTCGCCAACGTTGATGTCTTCGACATTGAACTCAACACCCACGATCCCGACGAAGTCATCAAGGTTTGCCAGTTGCTCGAGCCCACGTTCGGCGCCATCAATCTGGAAGACATCAAAGCGCCGGAATGTTTCTATATCGAAGAGACTCTGAAAAAGACGATGAAGATTCCCGTCTTTCACGATGACCAACACGGCACCGCGATCATCTCCGGAGCGGCGCTGCTCAACGGCCTGGAAGTCGTGGGCAAGGACATCAGCAAGGTTCGCGTGGTAGTGAATGGAGCCGGGGCTGCGGGATTTGCTTGTGCCGAGCATTACGTTCGTCTGGGCGTCAAGCGCGAGAATGTGATTCTGTGCGACACCAAGGGAGTGGTCTACAAAGGCCGCACCCAGGGCATGAATGCCTACAAAGAACGTTTCGCCATCGATACCAAACTTCGCACGCTGGCCGAGGCATTGGTGAACGCGGATGTAGTTCTCGGGCTGTCGGTGAAAGGCGCGATCACGCACGACATGGTGCGTTCGATGGCGGCTTCTCCCATGGTCTTCGCCATGGCCAACCCCGATCCCGAAATCACCTACGAAGAAGCGAAGGCGTGTCGCGATGACGTCATCATGGCCACCGGACGGTCCGACTATCCCAACCAGGTGAACAATGTGCTGGGCTTCCCGTTCATTTTCCGCGGGGCATTGGACGTGCGCGCCACCACCATCAACGAAGAGATGAAGCTCGCGGCCACTCGCGCCCTGGCGAACCTGGCCAAGGAGGATGTGCCGGACTCAGTGTGCCGCGCTTATGGCGTGGCCCGGCTGAAGTTCGGTCCCGACTACCTGATTCCGAAGCCCTTTGATCCGCGCGTGCTGGTCTGGGAGTCCGCCGCCGTTGCCCAGGCAGCGATGGACACCGGGGTGGCCCAGGAGCCGATCAACATTGATGTCTACCGCGAGCAACTCGAGCGTCATCTAGGCAAGGCGCACGCGATCTCGCGCATGATGATTCAAAAGGCGCAGGCAAAACCGAAGTGCGTGGTTTTCCCCGAGGGAGAGAATGAGAAAATTCTGCGCGCCTGCCACCAGATCCTGGACGAGAAGATCGCCACGCCTGTTCTAGTCGGTAACCCTGCCGTTATTCACGCTAAAACGGCGGAGCTGGGATTGAACCTGGAGCAAGCGCAGATTGTGGATCCAACCGCATCGCCGCTGCGCGAAAGCTACATCCAGGAATTATTCCGCCTGCGCCAGCGTCGCGGCGTCACGCTCAACGAGGCCCGCACGCTGATCAACGACCGCAACATTTTCGCGTCCATGATGGTGCATATGGGCGACGCCGATGCTCTGGTCGCCGGCGTGTCGCAGCACTTTCCCGAAACCATTCGCCCGGCGCTGCAGATTGTCCGCGTGCGCGAAGGCCTGCACAAGGTCGCCGGCTGCTATCCCATGGTTACGCGCAAAGGAGACCTCTACTTCCTGGCCGATACCAGCGTCAACGTCGAACCCTCGGCGGAAGACCTGGTGGAAATCGCTTTGTGCGCCGCCCAAGAAGCTCGGCGCTTTGACGTAGTGCCGCGAGTTGCCATGCTTTCGTTCTCCAGCTTTGGCAGCGCTCAGCACCCGTCGTGCGAGAAAGTCCGCAAGGCAGTGGAGTTACTCCACAAAGCCGACCCAACCTTGATCGTGGATGGAGAAATCATGGCCGATGCCGCTGTGTCTCCCGAAATGCTGGAGCAGACCTATCCCTTCAGTTCGCTGAAGGGCGGCGCTAACGTGCTGATCTTCCCCGACCTAGCGTCCGCCAACATCGGCTACAAACTGCTGAAGACGATCGGCGGCTGCGAGACGCTTGGCCCTATCCTCATGGGGATGAGCAAGCCAGTACATTTGCTGGCCCGCGGGGCTGAGGTGGAGGAGATCGTCAACGTGGTTGCCATTGCTGTGGTGGACGCGCGCGAGAGCGAGCCGGGAGCGGCGACGCCGGAGGCTACGGAGGTTGCATCAGCGGACTGAGCCACCTTCACCTAACCACTCAATCCGGATCGCAACTAAGCCTCGTCTGGCAGGCATTTTGCCTACGTCTAGGTGTTGCTCTTCCGCAGCGCCTGGAGGTCACTCCTCAAAGAGACAAGCAACGGGGCACAAGTTCAACTTTGTGCCCCAACCGGCTCTCCGCCGGTCCTCAAATGCTCGCGAGTCCGCTTACTTGGCCTGCAAAGTCTCGATGTATTGAGTCAGGTTCACCACGCGTTGCTGCACGTCACCCTCGTGTCCACCGCTCATCTTCCAAAACAACGATCCCCACACCGGCATTTCCTTGGATCCGTGCGCGGCCACATTGCCTTCGCCGTGGATTGCAGAGGTGACTTTCATGGAAGGATATTTCCCGCCATTGTTCTTGCTCAACAGGGCAAGGTCGGTGGGAGGAACCTTCAGCGCGCTGGCTGCGGGGCCTCCACCTTTACCGTCCGTTCCATGGCAAACGGCACAGTAGGTCATGTACATTTCCTTACCGGAAACGGGTGACGTTGCTTTTATAGGGACATGTTTTATGGTTTTTTCTGATTGGTCCTGCATTTTGTCCTGCGCAGCGGCCATACCAGCGCATACGATTAGAGCGGTCAACATCAATATCAGGTTCTTAATCGACATGTTTTTTTCTCCTTTTCAACGTCGCTACTCTTCTCTGAAACTCTAATGCGATTACGGAATCGTCGGTCTGACATCTTCGCCAGAGATGGCGGCAATTTGGCGGAAGCTCTCCCATTCACGGCTTGCGGGTGTCTGCCCCAGGGTTCTAAGTGCCCCGGCAGTTCGACCTCTTCGTTGCAGAACATCAACAAGAAAGACGGCCGCGTTGATGCTCTCTACCGCGCAGCGACTTTCCATTCCTTGCCGTTCCGCACCAGGGCAAGCGTGGATCTGGTCGGGCTGCCATTATAGAAATCGACTTCGTACTTGTTGATCAGGGTTTGGCGTTCCCACAGGTTGAAGCTTTTTACCAGTGATCCACCCGCATCGAACACGTTGCCCAATTCGTTGGGCACCCATTTCCAGTTGTAATCGACGGTCGCACTGTTCGCGGCGATCATGGTCACGCCCGCGACGCTCACGAATTGCCGTTGCGCCAGCGGGGCTCTATACGAAAAGCTGCCGTCCGCTTCTTTTTCTTTCTTGCAACCAGGGAGCGCCGTCAACAGCCGTTCTCCTTCGGGCGTGAGCGCGACGTGAAAGGCGCCGTGTGGCACTTTAGCCAATTTCACAATTCCGGCTTTTTCCAATAATCGATAATTCGGATCCTCAGGTTTTTCCTCGGTGCTCGGTTTCACCAAACCGGTGCGGAAGTGGATGACGGCCGGTCCCGGTCCCTGCAGCGTCGCGGTCACGATCCCGCTCGCCTCCTCCGCCGTGAGAGGCGTCGCGGCGCGGACCTGGAGTAGCACATAAGCTGCTAACCCCACGATCCCCGCTAATAGGCACATCATGAGCAGCAGCGGCAAGAACGACGAGCGTCGTTCCATCTGAACTTCGGCTTCAAACATGGCAGCTCCCTTCTTGAACAGCTGTAAATCGTCCAGCAAACCTTTTATTTTCAGTCCGCGGCTCTAGGATTGCTGTGATCGAAGGCACAGTCGATTGTTTGCCGCCGCAAGAGGTAGCCCTCCACGACGACCGGGCAAAACCGAAATGCGTTTGTGCGCGTCCTCACGAACATCCGTGATGTCTGTCACATCCGCAAGCCCACCTCGCCCGGCATAATCAGGTCCAGATTGTGGTGTTTTATAACCACCTTGAGTGTGGAGATCTCATGGCAAAAGGACGTGTTTCAATCGTCGTCGAGCGTTGCAAAGCCTGCGGCTTCTGTGTGGAGTTTTGCCCTTCCCACGTGCTTGCGCTCTCATCCGCTTTCAATTCAAAGGGTTATCATCCGCCGCATGTAGTGCATCCGGAAAAATGCAGTGGCTGCGATTTGTGCGGCATGTACTGCCCCGACTTCGCGATTTGCGCCAGCAAGGTTGACGCCTCGGGCGCACCGGCCAAGCCGGGGGCGAAAGCTGAGGCCGTTAAGGGAGGTAAAAAATGAAAGCTGATCCTCGCGGAGTCCTCACTGGCATACATTTTATGGATGGCGATCACGCCTGCTGTGAAGGCGCCCTGGCCGCCGGTTGTCGCTGTGCTGCCGGATACCCCATCACCCCTTCCACCGAAGTAGTCGAGCGCTTCGCCTCGCGTGTGCCGACCGTAGGCGGAACCTTTATCCAGATGGAAGACGAACTGGCCGCCTCCATCACACTGCAAGGCATGGTCTGGGGTGGAGCCAAAGCCTTTACTGTGACCTCGGGCCCCGGCTTTTCGCTGATGATGGAACATATTGGCTACGCTGCCATGACCGAAACGCCTTGCGTATTCGTCGATGTGCAGCGTGGCGGACCCTCCACCGGCCTCCCCACCCTCCCCGCTCAAGCCGACATGATGCAGGCGCGTTGGGGCTCGCATGGCGACTACGAAGTCATCGCCCTCTGCCCCAATTCTCCGCAGGAGTGTTTCGACCTCACCATCAAAGCCTTCAACCTGGCCGAAGAATACCGCGTGCCGGTGATGTTCATGATGGACGAAGTCGTCGGCCACATGAGTGAGAAAGTAGTAATTCCGGCCGCCGACCAGATCGAAGTGGTGCCGCGCCGCCACACACACAAATCGGTCGAGGACTATCTTCCCTATGGCACCAACGGTGACGGGGTTCCAGAGATGGCGCACGCCGGCGAAGGTTATAACTTCCATGTAACTGGCCTGACTCATGACGAACGCGGCTATCCCAACATGACCCTGCCCATCCAGGACAAGTTAGTCCGCCGCTTGCAAAGTAAGATTCTCAACGCCGTCGATCGCATCACCATGTTCGAGGCCGAGCAACTCGAAGGCGCCGACGTAGTGGTTGTCTCCTACGGAATCACTTCCCGAGTAGCGCAACGCGCCATCGAGGCCGCTCGTAAGAAGGGTCTGAAGGTCGGAAAGTTCCGCCTGATCACCGCCTGGCCGTTCCCGGAGAAAAAAATCCGCGAAATCGCAGCCAAGGTTAAAGCATTCGTAGTCCCCGAACTCAATCTCGGCCAGATGGTGCGCGAAGTCGAGCGCGCCGCCAACGGACAGGCCAAGACATACGCCGTCTCACACGCTGGCGGCGGAGTACACAACCCCGAAGACATCCTCAAGGTAATTGTGGAGGCGAGCCGGTGACCGACAAAATGACCGACGACCTGAACGACGACGCTATCAATACCGATCTTCTCAATGCCGATCTCCTGAACACGGACATCCTCAACCCCGTCGAGCCTTTCCTGCGCAGCGATCGTATCCCGCACATCTGGTGCCCGGGATGCGGCATCGGCACCACCGTGAACTCTTTCGCCCGCGCCTTAATCGAATCGAAGATCGATTTGGGTTCGCTGGCGCTGGTTTCCGGCATCGGCTGCACCGGGCGTGTAGCCGGCTACGTCAAAATGGATTCCTTCCATACCACGCACGGCCGCGCCATCCCCTTTGCCACCGGACTGAAGCTCGCCAATCCCAAGTTGAACGTAGTCGTCTATTCCGGAGATGGCGATCTCTCGGCCATCGGTGGCAATCATCTGATTCACGCCGCGCGCCGCAACATTGATCTTAAAGTCATCTGCGTAAACAATCTGATCTATGCCATGACCGGGGGCCAGACCGCGCCCACCACGCCTCATCACTCGACCACGTCCACCAATCCTTATGGCGTGTTCGAGTCGTCGTTCAACCTGCCGCACCTGGTAGAAGCCGCGGGCGCGGTGTACGTAGCGCGCTGGACCACGTTCCACGTCCGCCAGTTGACACGCTCCATCAACGAGGCATTCCAGAAGAAAGGCTTCTCCTTTATAGAGGTCATCTCGCCCTGCCCCACGCTCTATCAGCGCCGCAACAAGATGGGCGACGGCCTCGAGGCCATGAAGTACTACAAAGAGAAGAGCAA
>Ga0209698_10005983_pt1 | contig 13005 bp, 14 predicted proteins | sample LitLauG_LLR_2012_FD_187203 | JGI IMG/M metagenome (GOLD analysis project Ga0209698, IMG submission 187203) | Freshwater sediment microbial communities from Pennsylvania, USA - Little Laurel Run_MetaG_LLR_2012 (SPAdes) (version 2) | ecosystem: Environmental > Aquatic > Freshwater > Creek >...
GCCCCGTCCCCGACCCCTTCCGTGGCCCCTGCCCGCATTTCAGTTCAGGCCGGCACGTGCCGATGGAGTCAGCAGGAGCGGACACAGACGAGGGTCCGCAGAGAAGGGACGTCGTCGGCTCCAGTGCCGGCGGCCGAACAAGGAGAGCGAGCGATGGTGGAACGTCGAGCGGTGGAGGACGGGTCGATGCTGGCAGAGGGACTGTCGGGTGCCGCGCCACCCGAGTCCTTCGGGACGGGCCGGGTCTGCATGGAGCCCTCGTGCCAGGTGCACCTCTCCCGGTACAACAGCACCGCGTGGTGCGCGCTCCACGAGAGCCCGGGCGCCACCGGCCGGCCCTACGACACGTCGGTGCGTCCCCGTGGACGCCGCCGCAACTCGAGCCGCCGCCGCAACGCCCAGCGGACCGCCGCCTGACGCATCCCCACCTCCGGGCCGGCTGACACGCCATCCCCACCTCCGGGCCGACTGACACGCCGCCGCCGGCGACCGGCCGGCACGCCGGCCCTGTCGACCGCCTCGGTACACTGCCTCGCTGACGTCGGGACCACCGCTGGCCCGACCCCGAGGTGACAGGGGACGCACCCATGACGGAACGACTCGACGGCACGGTGGCGCTGGTGACCGGTGCCTCCAGTGGGATCGGCCACGCCACGGCCATCGCCCTGGCCGACGCCGGTGCCTCCGTGGCCATCGCCGCACGACGGCGTGACCGGCTCGAGTCGCTGGCCGAGCAGATCGGCGGGGACGTCCTGGTCCTGGAGTCCGACGTGACCGACGAGGACCGGGCCCGCTCGATGGTCGGGCAGACCGTCCGTCACTTCGGCCGGCTCGACACCCTGGTCAACAACGCCGGGGTGATGCTCCTCGGACCGATCGTCGACGCCCCGGTGGACGAGTGGCGCCGCATGGTCGAGCTGAACCTGCTCGGCCTGCTGTACACCACGCACGCCGCGCTTCCCCACCTGCTCGCCGCCGCCGAGACGGGGCCGCGCAACGTGGCCGACGTGGTGAACGTGAGCTCGGTGGCCGGGCGGTTCGCCCGGGCCGGCAGCGGTGTCTACAACGCGACCAAGTTCGGTGTCGGCGCCTTCTCCGAGTCCCTCCGCCAGGAGGTCACCCGCCGCCACGTGCGGGTCTCGCTGGTCGAGCCCGGTGCCGTCGCCACCGAGCTGATCTCCCACAACCGGCCCGAGGTGGTGGAGGGCCTGCTCGCCCAGTGGGGCCCGGTCGAGGTGCTGGAGCCCGGGGACATCGCCGAGGCGATCGCCTTCACCGTCACCCGTCCCCGTCGAGCCACGGTCAACGAGATCCTCGTCCGGCCCACCGAACAGGAACGCTGAGTGTCCTTTGCCGGCTACCCGCCGCCGGTGCACCTGCTGGGCGACCTCGGCATGGAGGCGGAGCTCACGACCGGGACGACCGCACGGGTCCGGACCCGGGTGACCCCGCAGGTGGCGTCGCCCGGTGGTGGCGTGCGGATCGGCGTGCTGGCCACACTGGTGGACATCGTCGGCGGTGCCATCGCCGCCCGGGTGCTCCACCCCGACTGGATGGCCACGGCCGACCTGGCCATCGAGCTGGTCGGGCCGCCGGTCGGGCCGTGGGTGGAGGCCCGTGGCTCGGTCCTCCGCCGTGGGCGGACCACGCTGGTGGTCGAGGCCCTCGTGGTCCCGGTGGACGAGGACGGGGGCGACGTGACGGTCGACGGTCGGGTGCCGGATCCGGTGGCCTGGGCCTCCATGACGTTCGCCGTGCTGCCGGCCAAGGACCCGTCCGCCGCGCCGCAGCTGGCCGCCGATCCGCCGGTGCGCTGGGCGTTCCGGGGCGGTGGGTTGGACCGGCCGGTCCTGGATGCGCTGCCCGTCACGGTGCTCGACGGGCCGGCCGGTCGGGTGTCGGTGCCGGCCAGTCCCTACCTGGCCAACTCCTTCGGAGCCGTCCAGGGCGGGGTCATCGCCATGATCGCCGAGGCGGCCGGAGCCGAGGCGCTCGGCGCGGTCCAGGGTCGCGACGGCTCGGGCATGGTGGTGACCGGGCTCCAGATCGCCTATCTGGCCCTGGGTAGGGTCGGGCCGGTCGTCACGTCGGCCCGGGTGCTGGCCACCGGCCCCGACGGCCGGTCCGGAGCCGTGGTGGAGCTGCGCGACACGGGGGCGGACGACCGCCTGACCACGGTGGTCAACGTGACCGCCGAGCCGGCGGACCTGGCCGTCCGGGTGGCACCGTGACGCCGGCGACCCCGGGCCCAGGTCCCGGCGACCGGAGGACGGTGGGACCCGACGGGGAGGTGGCCGAGGTCGCCGGGGTCGACCCGGAGGTCGACCGGCGGCGCCACGTGAGCGACTACTTCCGGCTCGAGCGGTGGGAGCTGCCCCCGGGGCCGACGGGGGAGGACGGCCCGCCGGCGATGGCGGGCCGGACCCCGGTCGACGCCCACCTGCGTGGCCCGGGCGGTGGGTTGCGCACCGGCGGACTGCTGACGAGCATCGACTCCCTCGGCGGGTTCACCAGCGGACTGGCCGTCCTGCCCCGGTGGATCGTCACGACGTCGCTGATGGCGACCGTGTCGGAGCTGACCCACGTCGGTCCGCTGCGGCTGCGTGCCGACGTGCTCCGCCGGGGCCGCAACTCGGTCGTCACCGCGCTCGACGTCGTCGACGAGGGCGCCTCCGACCGGCACGTGGCGGCGGCCACCCTGACGTGCGCCGTCCTCGACCCCGACGCAATGACCCTGGAGTTCGAGCGGCCCTTCGTCCTGGCGATGCCCGAACCGCAGGTGGATCCCGCCCCTCCCGAGGAGTTCTTCTGCATCGAGCCCGGTGAGGGTCCGGTCACCCGGCTCCGGCTCGAGGACCAGCTGCGCAACCCGTGGGGCATCCTGCACGGCGGGGCGGTGGCGATGCTGGCCGACGAGGCCGCCTGCCGGGCGGCCCTGGCCGCCGTCCCCGGAGCCGGATCGGCACACGGGGTGGCGGCGACCGACGTGGTGCTCCACTACCTCCGGCCGGTCAAGGTGGGGCCGGTCGAGGCCAGGTGCACCGTGCTCGGGACCCGGTCCGGTCGCACGACGGTCCGGGTGGCCGTCCACGACGTCGGGTCCGACGACCGGCTGGTCACCCTCGGCTCGGTCACGGTCCTCGCCGTCTGAACGGCCCGCCCCGGGGTCCCGAGGTGGTCCGGACCGGCGTCGGGTCCCGGATCGGGACCACAGGGGACGTGGGGCGCGTAGGCTCCGGACCGGTAATCGTCCACCGGAACAGATGGGATCAGAACATGGCGAATGAGTGGGGCCCCCTCGGGGCGTTGGTCGGCGAGTGGGAGGGCGAGGGTGGCCTCGACACCTCGTACTCACATGCGGAGGGCAAGGTCATCGGAACGCCCTACCTGGAGAAGGTCACGTTCAAGCCGTTCGGCCCGGTGGACAACGGCAGCCAGCACCTCTACGGCCTGGACTACAAGACCGCCATGTGGCGCAACGACGAGGAGAACCCCTTCCACACCGAGGTCGGCTACTGGCTGTGGGACGGCGCCACCGGCGAGATCCTGCGCGGTTTCGTCGTGCCCCGGGGCATCACCGTCCTGGCCGGAGGCCAGGCCGATGCCGACTCCACCGAGTTCACGCTGAAGTCGGCGGTGGGCGACCCGCAGTACCCGACCGGTGAGGGGAAGTACCTCACGGCCAACGCCAGCTCGGTCACCTACGAGGTCACCGTCACCCTGGGCGACGGCACGTGGTCGTACGCCGAGACGACGATGCTGCGGATGAACGAGTTCCCCGACCTGCTGCCCCACACCGACCACAACACGCTGCACAAGGTCGGCTGAGCCCTGCGACCACGGCCCACGGGGCGTCGGGACCTCCCGGCGCCCCGTGACCGGCCGCACCGGTGGTGACCCGGGGTTGACAGTGGGTCATAAGTTAGGCGAACCTAATAGTCCACCTATGTCCAACCTGTCACAGCTCCGGCGATGATCCCCACCTTCGTGATCTTCCTGCGCGAGGGCGTGGAGGCCAGCATGATCGTGGCGATCCTGCTGTCGTACCTGGACCAGATCGGGCAGCGGCGCCACTTCCGTGACGTGTTCTGGGGAGTGGCCGCCGCCATGGTGCTGATCCTGGCGGGTGGCGTCACCGCCTACCTGCTGATCCACCGCTACGCCGGCTCCACGGCGCAGACCGTCTTCGAGACCGTCACCTATCTCCTGGCCGCCACGGTGCTGACGTACATGACGTTCTGGATGCAGTCCCACAGCCGGACCATGAAGGCGGAGCTGGTGTCCAGGTCCGACGCCGCGCTCGAGGGTCGCACCCGCTGGGGACTGCGGATCCTCGCCTTCCAGGCCGTCGGGCGCGAGGGGCTCGAGACCATGGTCTTCACCCTGGCCATCGTGTTCGCCTCGACGAGCCAGGCCGCCACCCCGGTCGGAGGCCGCGGCCTCCTGGTCGGAGCCGTCCTCGGGCTCGCCGTGGCACTGGCCATCGCCTACGTGATCTTCCGGATGGGCAAGCGGCTCAACCTGGGCCTGTTCTTCCGGGTGATCGGCATCGTGCTGATGGTGTTCGCGGCCGGGCTGCTGGCCGACGCCGTCGAGAACATGCAGCAGCTGGGCTGGCTGCCGTTCCTCGGACAGCCCATGTGGGACACCAGCAGCTACCTCAACCAGTCGAGCAACATCGGCGACGTGTTCCACAGCCTCCTCGGCTACGCCGACCACCCGACCGTGCTGCAGGCCGTGGTCTGGCTCGGGTACGTCGTGGTCGCGACCACCGCATTCGTGCTGATGGGCCGCCGGGCGAAGGGAGGGTCGGTGCCCGCCGCCTCCCGCGCCCCCGCGTCGCCGGCCGTCGACACCCCGGCGCCGACGCTCGCAGGTGGCCCGCCGGCACCCTGAACCCAGGGCACCCCCGTAGTCCACCCTTCCTGTGCCACCCGTACCGCGGGCAACGGCCCGGGGCACGCAATAAGGTCCTCCCCGGCACCCGAGCCACGGGTGGCCGACAGAACGCGAGGAACCTCCGATGCGCCGTGCCGCTCCCCCCGTGCCCTCCCTGGACGGCAAGACCATGATCGTCACCGGCGGGAACTCCGGAATCGGCAAGGCGGCCGCCGTGGCGCTGGCACGGGCCGGGGCGCGCGTGGTCATCACCGCGCGCAGCGAGCAGCGGGGGGCGGCCGCCGTGGCCGACATCAGCGCGGCGAGTGGCTCGTCCACCGTGGAGCTCTCCGTGTTCGATCTGGGCGACCTGTCGTCGGTGCGTTCCGGGGCCGCCGACCTGCTCGAACGGTGCCCCCGGATCGACGTGCTCCTCAACAACGCCGGCCTGATCCTGACCGAGCGCACGTTGAGCGCCGACGGCTACGAGGCCACGTTCGCCATCAACCACCTGGGCCCCTTCCTCCTCACCGACCTCCTGCGGCCGCGCCTCGTCGAGTCGGCGCCGGCGCGCATCGTCAACGTGGCGTCGACGGCGCACAACTTCGCCCGGCGGGGCATGGTCTTCGACGACCTGATGGCGGAACGGTCGTACAAGCAGATGGAGGTCTACGGGCGCTCCAAGCTGGCCAACATCCTGTTCACCACCGAGCTCGCCGACCGCCTGGCCGGGACCGGCGTGACCGTCAACTGCCTGCACCCGGGATCGGTGGCCACCGGGTACGCCCGCGACGGCGACGCCACCGGCTTCCTGGCCTGGGGCGTCAAGGTGATCGCGCCGCTCAGCCTCACCCCCGAGCAGGGCGCACGCACGTCGGTCTACCTGTGCTCCTCGCCCGACGTCGACGGTGTGACCGGCAGGTACTTCGCCAAGTGCAAGGAGAAGACCCCGTCGGCCAACGCCCGGGACCGGGCCGCCGCCGCCCAGCTGTGGGAGGTCAGCGAGCGCCTGGTCGAAGAGGCCACGGCGCGCTGACCCGGCCGCCGGTCGGTGCGGGCGACACCGGCGGGTTCAGAGCGGCTCGCCCTCACCCAGCTCGGAGATGACCTCGGCGACCGCGGCCTGCCCGGCCGCACCCGACGACGGACCGCCGCCCCCGTCGTCACGCCACAGCTCGGGGACCCGCCAGAGCAGGACCCCGACACCGACCACGCACGCGAGCCCGCCCGACCACACCGCGAACTGCGGTCCGCCGATCGCCGCGGCCAGGCCCGTCTCGGCGTCGCCCAGACGCGGGCCGCCGGCCACCACCGCGAAGAACGTGCCCGACAGTCGGCCCTGCAGGTGGTCGGGCACGGTCCGCTGCTGCACGTTCTGGCGGAAGACGGCGGAGATGATGTCGGCCGCGCCGGCGATCGCCAGCAGCAGCAGTCCGATCCAGAGCACCGGGACGATGCCGAACACGGCGATGGTGATGCCCCAGATGGCGACGCAGGCGGCAATGGCCCTCCCCTCGTGTCGGATCCGCCGGCACCATCCGGTGAAGAGCGAGCCCACCAGCGCGCCGGCACCGGGTGCCGCGTAGAGGAGGCCGACCACACCGGCGCCGCCGCCGTAGAGGTGGACGGCCAGTGCCGGGAAGACGGCCCTCGGCATCCCGAAGATCATGGCGTTCAGGTCCATCCAGTAGGTGGCCGACAGGAGCCGCTCGCCCTTCAGGTGCCGGAATCCCTCGGTCATCGACCGGAAGCCCATCGGGGTGCCCCCGCCCGAGGGCACCAGCCGCGGCAGCAGCACGATGGTGAGGAAGGACACGCCGTAGGAGGCGACGTCCATCAGGTAGACGGTGCTCAGCCCGAAGGCGGCGATCAGCAGTCCGCCCACGGCCGGCCCCACCACCATGGCCAGGGCCATGGTGGTGGTCTGCAGGGCCACCGCGGCGTGGACGTCCCGCTCCTCGACCAGCATGGGCAGGGCCGCCCGTCGGGCCGGCCAGTCCATCCCCTGGAACCCGGCGGAGGCCGCCGTGGCGACGAAGAGCACCCACACCTCGGGATGGTCGAGGGCGGCGTTGACGGCGAGGCCCGCCGCGGCGGCGGCCATCGCCACCTGGGTGAGGGTCAGGACCCGCTTGCGGTCCCACGCGTCGGCAAGCGTCCCACCCCACAGTGCTCCGGCCAGGAGGGGGAGGAGCTGCGTGAAGCCGATCATGCCCACCACGAAGGTGGAGTGGGTGAGGTGGAAGGCCTGGTAGGCGACCGCCACCAGGGTCAGCTGGCTGCCGATGCCCGAGATCGTCTGGCCGGTCCACAGGCGTCGGAAGTCCCGGGAATTCCGCAGTGGCGAGACGTCGGCGAAGAGCTTGGCCACCGGTCAACGGTAGCGGCCAGGTCGTCGACCCGGCGCCAACCGGACGTCGGTGGTCGGATCGTCCCAGGTCGACAGGGGTGCCACCATTGGGCACGGACCGATCGGTAGACTCACCGCCGATGGCCGCCACCGACACCACACCGTTCCGGGCCCCTCGGGCCAAGCACCCGCTGGCGCTGGTCGAGGCCGCCGGGGCCGACGACACGACCCCTGACGACCCGTCGGCGCCCCCGATGGCGGTGTCGATCGCCGGGGTGTCCACCGCGTGCAGCAAGGACGCACTGGCCTCGAGCGCCGAGGCCGTCGCCAAGACTCTCGTCCCCGAGTGACGTGCGGTCGTCCGGCCGCCCCAGTCGGACCCGTTGTCCGGTCTACCAGTACTCGGCCATGAGTTCGGTGGTCCACCTGGGCTGGCGGACCTCGCCTCGCGGACCGAACTCGGCCAGGTAGGGCTTGACGTCGAGGACCGGTGTGCCGTCCACGGCGTCCAGTCCGGTGACGTCGATCCGGTAGGGGCCGACCCCGGTCAGCCGACACACGGTGACCCCGATGCGGTTGGGCCGGTCCTTGGCCCGCTGGGCCAGGATGCCGACCGCCGGCCAGTCGGTGCGGCCCCGGGGATGGCGGCTGCCCCGGCACACCTGCGCCCCGTCCACGCGATCGAAGCAGAACACCACCTCGACGTGGGAGAAGTCGTCCAGGCCGGCGGTCGCCCCCGGTTCGAGCACTGCGGAGTCGAGCTCGATGGTGGCCGCCACGGTGTCCCAGGCGTCGTCGACCGTCTCGGCCCGACCGCCGACCACCCGGCCGATGGGTCGGACCTCGATGCGTCCGCCACCGTCCGTTCCGTTCATGACGCCTCCTCCGCACGGTCCGTCGCGTCGTCCTGTCCCTCGAACTGGATGCGGTAGAGCTCGGCGTACTGGCCGCCGGCCGCCAGCAGGTCCTCGTGCCGGCCGCGTTCCACGATCCGCCCGTGGTCGAGGACCAGGATCTGGTCCGCCTCGCGGACGGTGGACAGACGGTGGGCGATGACGAGCGAGGTCCGGCCCTTGAGGGCGGTGGCCAGCGCCAGCTGCACGGCGGCCTCGGACTCGCTGTCCAGGTGGGCGGTGGCCTCGTCCAGTACGACGATCTCGGGGGCCTTCAGCAGGAGGCGGGCGATGGCGAGGCGCTGCTTCTCGCCGCCCGACAGGCGGTAGCCACGGTCGCCCACCACCGTGTCGAGCCCGTCGGCCAGGGTGGCCACCATGGTGGCGATCTGGGCGCCCGCCAGGGCGGCGTCCAGTTCGGCCTGGGTGGCGTCGGGCCGGGCGTAGAGCAGGTTGTTCCGGATGGTGTCGTGGAACAGGTGGGCGTCCTGGGTGACGACGCCGACCGTCGCCGTCAGCGACGCCAGGGTGGCCTCGCGGATGTCGAGCCCGTTGATGGCGATGGTGCCCGACTGCACGTCGTAGAGCCGGGGCAGTAGTTGGCTGATGGTGGTCTTACCGGCACCGGACGGTCCCACCAACGCCACCATCCGACCCGGCTCGACGGTGAAGGAGACGTCGAAGAGGACCTGTGCCGACACCGTGCTGTCGAGGACGGCCACGGACTCGAGCGAGGCCAACGAGACCTCGTCGGCCGTCGGGTAGCGGAAGTCGACGTGCTCGAACTCGATCGTCGCCGGTCCCGCCGGCACCGGCCGTGCGTCCGGAGCGTCGACGATCATGGGAGGGAGGTCGAGGACCTCGAAGACCCGCTCGAAGGAGACCAGTGCCGTCATGACGTCGATCTGGACGTTGGACAGCGCCGTCAGCGGTCCGTAGAGGCGGGTGAGGTAGGCCGCCAGGGCGACCACGGTACCGACCCGCAGGGTGCCGTCGATGGCCTGCACCCCGCCCCAGCCGTAGACGACGGCGGTGGCCAGGGCGGCGGTCAGGGACAGTGCGGCGATGAAGAACCGGGCGTACATGGCCTGGGTCACCCCGATGTCGCGCACCCGGCCGGCCTTGGAGGTGAAGGCGTCCCGCTCCTCCTCGGGGCGTCCGAACAGCTTGACCAGCAGCGCCCCGGACACGTTGAAGCGCTCGTTCATGGTGTTGTTCATCTCGGCGTTGATCCCGTACGACTCCCGGGTGATGGTCGACAGGCGTCGACCGACCCGCTTGGCCGGGATGACGAAGATCGGCAGGATCACCAGGCTGATGAGCGTGATCTGCCACGACAGGGCGAACATCACGATCAGCACCAGGGTGACGCTGATCAGGTTGGAGACCACCGAGGACAGGGTGTCGGTGAAGGCCTGCTGGGCCCCGATGACGTCGTTGTTGAGACGGCTGATGAGGGCGCCGGTCTGCGTGCGGGTGAAGAAGGCGATCGGCATCTTCTGGATGTGTTCGAACACCTGGGCCCGCATGTCGTAGATGAGGCCCTCGCCGACGGAGGCCGAGACGTACCGGATGCCGATCGACAGGCCGGTGTCGACCACGGCGATCACCGCAGCCAGGACGGCGAGGGTGACCACCAGGTTCTTGCTCGGATGGTGGCTGGCCAGGTTGTTGACGATCGATCCGAAGAGGAGCGGGTTGATGATGCCGATGAACGCCTCGACGGTCACCAGGACCAGGAACCAGGTCAGGATGCCCCGGTAGGGCCGGGCGAAGCGGAACATCCGTCTGCCGGTCCCCTTGGTGACGTGCTGGGTCTTGACCGAGTCGTCGCGGCGCATCGAACGCATGACCGAGCCGAATTGGCCCCCGCCGCCTCCCGCGCCCATCCCGTGCCCGGGCATGCTCATGGGTGGGCCCGCAGGGGAAGTGGCATGGGCCGGACCCTACCAACCGCACCCCTCGGGTCAGTCGGTACCGGGTCGGCGGGGCAGGGGCCCGCCTGGGTACGCTGACGCCGTGGCGTTCGACCAGGCACTGGCGGAACGGGTGAGCGGGGTGCTGGGCGACGCCCCGGACGTGGCCGCCAAGCGCATGTTCGGGGGGATCGCCTTCATGGTCGCCGGCAACATGGCCTGCGGGGTCATGGGCGACGATCTGATGGTGCGGGTCGGCAAGGCCGACCAGGCGGCCTGCCTGGCCCTGCCCCACGCACGCCCGATGGAGATGACCGGGCGGGTGATGGGGGGATTCGTCGTGGTCGACGCCGAGGGGTTGGCGGAGGACGACGCGCTGGCGTCCTGGGTCGAGCGCGGCAGTGCCTACGCCGCGTCGCTGCCCCCGAAGTAGCCACCTCGCGCCCTGCACGGCGCACCCGCCGGTCGGGCCCGGTCGATGTGGTTCAGGCCATGTGGCTCAGGCCATGTGGTTCAGGTCATGTGGTTCAGGCCATGTGGCTCAGGCCATGTGGCTCAGACGACCAGGCCCTTTCCGTACACCGGCGGCAGGTCGAGTGCGGTCAGGATGCCCGGTGCGCCCTCGACCACGGCGGGCACGGCGTTGACCAGCCGCATGGCCGTGGCCTTCAGGCCACCCGTGTTGTGGTCGCCGTCCCGCCCCATGAGCTGCATGTCGACGGTGTAGGTCGGCTCGCCGGTCAGGATCACCCGGTAGCAGCCCTGACCTGCGGGCTGTGGCCAGTCCGGCGCCAGGTCGTCGCGCAGCCGGGTGACGTGCTCCAGCACGATGACCGCCCGGCCGTCCTTCATGCCGCGCAGCTCGAAGTGCAGGGCCGCGGCCGTCCCCTCCTCGATGGTGCCGGCGTCGACCTCGAAGGTCTCGGGTGCCGGGACCCGCTCGTACCACTCGACCAGGTCACCGTCGAGCTCCACCTCGAGCGCGGCGGCCAGCTGGCGGACCACGCTGCCCCAGGCCATGGTCATGACGCCCGGCTGCAGGATCATCGGGACATCGTCGATGGGGCGCCCGAAGCCCATGATGTCGAACAGCACCATGCCCTGGTTGTAGGTGGCGTAGTTGAGCACCTCGGCCACGCGCACCTCGTCGATCTGCTCGCTCACGCCGGACAGCACCAGGGGCAGTGCGTCGTTGGCGAACCCGGGATCCACGCCGTTGACGAAGATCGAGACGCCGCCTGCGGTGGCGGCCTCGGCCGTCGGGGTGATCATCGACTCCTCGTCCACGACGCCCCACGGGTACTGCAGGAAGACCGGACCGGACGACAGGACGTTGATGCCGGCCCGCAGCATGCCCTGCATGTCGCCGAGTGCCTCGAACAGGCGGTCGTCGGCCATGGCCGTGTGCACGATGGCGTCCGGTTCCAGTGCGTAGATGGCCTCGACGTCGTTGGTGGCGGCCACCCCCAGGGTGCGGCCGAGGCCGGCGAGCTCGCCGGCGTCCTTGCCGACCTTGTCGGGGTTGGACACCCACACGCCGACCAGCTCGAGGTCGGGGCGGGCGTCGATGCCGGCGATGACATGGCGGCCGACGTTGCCGGTGCTCCAGGCGACGACACGGTACGTCTTGGACATGGGTGCTCCTTGGTGGGTTGCGGGTGCGGGTGGGACGGGGTGCGGCGTGCGGCGTGCGGCGTGCGGGTGGCTCAGACGTCGGGAATGTTCATGTCGAGGGTGGCGGCCTCGGTGCCGCCGTCGACCTCGATGACCTTGCCGGTCACGTAGTTCCCGGCGTCGGACGCCAGGTACACGATGGCCGCGGCGATGTCCTCGGGGTCGCCGATCCGTCCGAGCGGGGTGGCGTCCTCCATGGCGGTGCGCATCTCGTCGATCTGCATGACGATGTCGAGGGCCGAGGTGGCCACCGAGCCGACCGCGATGGCGTTCACCCGGATGCGGGGGGCCAGGTCCATGGCCGACAGGCGGGTGTAGTGGGCGAGTGCCGCCTTCGCCGTTCCGTAGGCCACGAAGCCCCGGGCGGCCAGGCGGCCCATGGCCGAGGAGATGTTGACGGCCGAACCGCCGCCGCCCTCGAGCATCAGCGGCACGGCCGCGTGGAGCAGGGTGTGCGCCGTGGCCACGTTGAAGTGGAAGGCGTCCTCCATGGTCTTGGCCGTGGTGTCCATGAAGGCCTGGGGCATCGTGCCCCCCACGTTGTTCACCACCAGGTCGAGTCGGCCGAACGCGTCCCGGGCGTGGTCGACCAGGCCGGCCACGGCGTCGAGGTCGTTCAGGTTGGCGGGCACGGCGACCGCCCGGCGTCCGGCGGCCTCGACCTGTGCGGCCACGGCCTCGAGCTGCTCGGTCGTCCGGGCCGAGATCACGACGTCCGCTCCGGCCTGGGCCAGGCCCACTGCGGTGGCCGCGCCGATGCCACGGCCGGCCCCGGTGATCACGGCGACCTTTCCGTCCATGCGGTAACGATCGAGAATCATGTGCAGTTCCCCCTTCGGCGGTCACGCGGAGTGCAACCTGTTCTAGTGCTAGCAGCCCGCAGCACATCCGTGCCACGCCACTGCGGTGACGATCGTCGCGCCCGGGGCCGGGTCGTGCTCACGAAGGCACCCACCGCACGCCGTCCCATCGCAGAAGGAGCGACCACGATGTGCCCGTCCACCAGCCCTGCAGGCCCGGGTTCCCCGCTACCGGGTACCAGCCCGGCGGTGCCGTCACGGGAACCGGCACGTGCATCGCCGCCGGCTGCGGCCGGCCCCAGGCCCCGTCGAACGCCGGGGTGGACGGCGCCTGTGCAGGGGCGCAGCCCCACCGTTTGATCTGGGGCCGCCACGGCACGGGGCAGGTGGCGACCGCCACCGGCGTGGTCAGCTCGCGGGCCCCGTGGCGGGCCAGGAGGTAGAGCAGCGCAGCCAGTCCCAGGGCGAACAGGCCGCCGACCAGGCCGCGCCCC
>Ga0209698_10005984_pt1 | contig 13003 bp, 10 predicted proteins | sample LitLauG_LLR_2012_FD_187203 | JGI IMG/M metagenome (GOLD analysis project Ga0209698, IMG submission 187203) | Freshwater sediment microbial communities from Pennsylvania, USA - Little Laurel Run_MetaG_LLR_2012 (SPAdes) (version 2) | ecosystem: Environmental > Aquatic > Freshwater > Creek >...
ATCAGGATACTGTTCGATGCGGCAATACCCACCAGCATCAGGACTCCCATCAGCGACATGACGTTCAGCGTGGTGCCGGTCAGGACCAGGATCACGAGGACGCCGATGATGCCCATGGGAATTGCCAGCATGATGAGGACGGGGTCGATGAGGCCGTGTTCGGCAGGGCGGATGGGTGGTGGGCCGGTGCGGCGGTTGTGGAGGGCGTCGATGATTTTTTCGATTTCGTCGATGCGGCAGCGGAGCAGGGGGCGGAGGAGCGGTGGGACGTAGGCGGAATCAGACAGGGTGATGGGTATGAGCGGTTTGGATTCCTGGATGCGGGCGTACGTGAGATAGCTGACTTCGGCTTGGACCCAGGGGCTTTGTTCGGAGTGCGGGGAGAAGACGATGATGCCGGCGTCGGATTGGTGGAGGGCGGCGTTGATGGAGGCGATGAAGTCGGAGGCGGGGACGAGTTCGTATTGGTCGAGCCAGGCGTCGATGTTGCGGGCGCGGAGGGCGTCGACGAGTGGGACGACGGCGGGTTTGTCGGCGGAGGAGTGGCTGATGAAGACGCGCATTGGTGAGTTAGGCTCCGAGTTGGTTGTGCTTTGTCTAGGGTAGCGGATTTTGAGTTAGTGGTGGGTGAGGGGAGTTGGACGGAATTAAGGCATTGTGTTGGCTGTCCCGGAATTGCGGGAATTGCGGAATGTGGCAGAAGCAGCACGTATACTAAACGCAGGTTCAGGCCATTTTGCGCGTCGCTCCATTTCCTAAGTTCCGCAATCCGCAGGCGATCAAACGGTTCATGACTCATGAAATCGCTTACGACCATGTGTGGGGGACGTGCCGCTCTCCTTTGCGCACGCTGCGCGACGGCAAAGCGAATTGCATGGAAGGGGCGCTGGTTGGCGCGGCCGCGTTGAAAACCCTCGGCTTCAAACCGCTGATTGTCAGCCTCAGCGCGGTGCGGGACGACGATCACGTGTTCGCCGTCTATCAGGTGGATGGCTTTTGGGGTTCCATTTCGCAATCCGCCTACGAGGGCCTGAAGCATCGCGATCCCGTTTTTAGAACTTTGCGCGAACTGGTGCTGTCGTACTTTGAGTTCTATATCAATACCAAGGGAGAAAAAACGCTGCGCAAATACTCACGCCCGGTCGACCTCTCGCGCTTCGACGGCATCAATTGGATCAACACGGAAAGCGACCTGTGGGTGATCCCCGATTATCTGAATGAGATCGCGCATGCGTCGATCTTGCCGGCGAAGCTCAGCCGTCATTTGACGTCGGTCAGCCTCGGTTGACATTGCAGTTGGATGAAATCAGGGTCGGCGTGCAAGGCAAAGAGCCGCGGGTCGACGTCCGTCCAAAGCGAGGGCGGTTCGCGCTGAGAGCGGGCGCGCTGCAATTCCTGGAGCGCGCTGTTTCGCTCATGCAGCCCTGCGTATACGAGAGCGAACCAATATCGCGAAACATGGCGGTGCTTCGACTGTTCCGCCAGTTCCAGGAGAACACCGCGCGCTTTTTCGAGCAAGCCGGCTGCCCCATAAACATGACCGAGCGCGGCTACCGCGGCCGGATGCCGAGCGGAGCAAGTGCAGGCGTTTTCGAGTTCGATCAAGGCGTCTTCCCAGGCACCTAGTTGATGGTGCGCCAGGCCCAAAACCGTTTGCGCGGGAGCGAATGACGGCTCAATAGTGAGTACTGTCCAAGCTTGCGCTATCGCCTCATGAGAACGGCCTGATAGGTATAGGATCCAGGCGTGTTCAAAGCCAATTGCCATTGAGAGCGGATCGAGTTCCTGGGCGTTTGCGATGTCAGCCAAGGCGTCGTGGTGCCGATTTTGCGTTGCAAACAGCAGCGAGCGGGCACGAAAGGCTTCCGCGAGTAAAGGATCCAGTTCGCAGGCGCGATTGCAATGTTCCATTGCCTTAGGGGCATCCCAGTTGAAAATCATGTGAACGCGACCGGTGGACACATGCGCCTGCGGCAAATTGGGTTCGGCTTCCAAGGCTGCGGCCGCCGATTCGCGGGCACACCGGCACGCCTCTGAGGCGGTAACCGTTCCGCTTAGGGCGAGTTGACAATAGGCGTCGGCTAGTCCGGCATGAGCAAGCGCGAAATTTGGGTTGCCGTCCAGCGCGGCGTGAAAGAAGCCCATGGCGCGTTGCGCGTTTTCGCCCGTCATCCTATTGAGAAACAATCTGCCGCGCAAGTAGTCGTGTTGCGCGTGCGTGGACGGCTGCTGGGCCGCTTCGATGGGCGCGATGAAGCGGTAGCCGATGCCCCAACGGGTCTCGATGAAACGGCCTTCGCGAGAGGAATCTTCCAGGGCTTGGCGGAGCGTGTTGACGGCCGAGTTCAGGCTGTGTTCGAAATCGACGTGCAGATCGGGCCAAAGTTCATTCGCCAGTTCCTGCCGGGTGATGAGTGCGCCTGGCCGCCGCAGAAGCATTTCCAGAATATGAAACGGTTTGTGCTGCAAGGGCACACGGACCCCTGCCTTTCGCAATTCGCGATCCTCTAAATTCACGGCAAAAGGGCCGAAGCGAATCTCTTGCTTCTGGCGTTGGAGTTCTCTCGTTGACATGAGAAGTTCTTGATTATTTCTTGACGTATCCGCGAGGCGGAATGTTCGTAGAACTATCTTGCGGACCTCGAATAGAGTGCTTCCGCATTTGCAGAAGGAGACGAAATTATGAGCATGAATCGCATATTGACTCTAGGACTTGTGACAATCACGGCGTTGGTGGGCACTGCCCAAGCGGAAGTGCACGCAAACTTCCATCTACCGTTCTATGCACACTGGGGTCAAGTGACCTTGGCACCGGGCGACTACAAAATCTCAATTCCGGACGGTTACCGGGGAACGCCCAAGCTGCTTATAGAGGGTAAGGGCAAGACGGGATACATTCAACCGCAAGTGACCGAGGCTGATGGGAATTCGACAAAAGACCCCGAACACAGCTATTTACAGTTCGCAAAAGTGAACGGCGCCTACTTTGTGACGCAATATCGATCGGCGGCGATTGGGGAAACCTTCCGGTTCACGGTACCGAAACAGGCGCGTCATCGTTCGGAAAAAGCGGACCAAGACACGGTGAAGATCGGCGTTGGCGGAAACTAACGAACAACCCAGTGACAGCGGAGACTGCCCAAACGCGGGATTGGGCAGTCCCAGTTTTGCGACGCGGCGGGGGCGGGCTCGCCCCTGATCCAGACTGGTCAATCTGGGGGCATTTCGTTTTGAGCCCACAATTAACGTCTATACTGAAATTTAGACCCAGGAGGTCCATTTGGCGTCGCAGCGGCGGTATTTTCTTTATATTCCGATGTTCATCGGAGCTTGCGCCTTAGCAGGCGGTTTATTCGGCTCCGGTTTTCGAACCGTAGCCGCGGCTTCCCAATCGGAACACAACATCAGCCCGACCTCAGATGGCGATCTGAAATCGAGCATCGAAGCGTTTACCAAGGTCTACGACATCGTCGATCAGAATTACGCCGACAAGCTAGCCTCCGACAAGGCCGTCTATAAAGGCGCTATTCCCGGCATGCTGCGAACGCTTGATCCGCACTCGAACTTCTTCGATCCGAAGGAATTTTCTTCGTTGCGCGAAGAGCAGCATGGCATGTACTACGGCATCGGCATGTTGATCGGCGCGCAGCCGCGTACCAATAAACCGATGGTGATCCATCCATTCGGTGGTACGCCTGCGTATAAAGCCGGCATCCGTCCGGGCGATTTGCTCATTGAGGTCAACGACAAACGGGTCGATACGCTTACCACCACCGAAGTGGCCGAAATGCTAAAGGGGCCCAAGGGGACCAAGGTGCAGGTTGTCGTGAGCCGCTCTGGCGCAACGAAGCCGATTACCTTTAATTTGGTTCGCGACGAAATTCCACGCAACAGCGTAGACACAGCGTTCTGGGTTAAGCCCGGGATTGCCTACATGAAAATCCAGTCGTTCACGGAAACGACTAGCCGCGAAGTGGAAGATAATTTGAAGGCACTGGGCGAACAGAACATTAAGGGATTGATCCTAGATCTGCGTGAAAACCCGGGCGGCTTGCTGCAGGAAGGTGTTAATACCGCGGGCCACTGGCTTGATCATGGGCAAACCGTGGTTTCTCACCGCGGCCGCGCGTTTTCCGAAAAGCCGTACTTGGCCAAGGGCAGCCAGTTTGGCGAGAGCTATCCGATTGTGGTGATTGTGAATCGCTATTCGGCATCGGCTGCTGAAATCGTGGCAGGTGCGCTGCAAGATCATGACCGCGCCTGGATCCTGGGCGATACCACGTTCGGCAAAGGCCTGGTGCAAACCGTTTATCCGCTGGCCGACAACACGGGCTTGGCTCTCACGACCCAGCACTATTACACACCCAGCGGACGCCTGATTCAGCGCGATTATTCCAACATCTCTTTCCTTGACTACTATTACGGCAAGCGCGGCGAGACGAAAGACCCGATGGATGTGAAACAGACCGACCTGGGTCGCACGGTGTACGGCGGCGGCGGCATTACCCCCGACGAAAAATACGAAGCTCCCAAGCTCGACCCTTTCGAAATCGCTATTTATCGCAAGAACGGTTTCTTCAACTTCTCGGCGCAATACTTTGCGGACCACGACACTAAGCTGAAAAAAGGCTGGACGCCGGACGAAGCTGTGCTTGAAAGCTTCCACGATTACCTGATGAAGGAGAAGGTTGAGTTTAGCGAAAAGGACTGGGCTACCGACCGTACGTGGGTACGCGACCAATTGCGCGCTGAAATGTACATCACAGCTTTCAGCTACGAAGATTCCGAACGCGCCAAGGTGGAACAAGATCCGGAAGTAGGCAAAGCCATCGACGCCATGCCCAAAGCGGCCAGCTTGCTCGCCCAATCGCGCGCTCGATTTGAAAAGCAAAGGGCGAGTCTCCGTTAACATTTGACCCAAGCCACCGGAAGCGCCACACACGTACCTAACACCGGCGCGGTTGCCGTGCCCCAGATTACTGTCCTCGATACGGGAGGGCAGTATACCCATTTGATTGCCCGTCGCGTTCGTGAACTTGGCGTTTACGCCGACGTGCAAGCCAGCGACATCCCGGCTGCCGAATTGAAAAACCGGCGCGGGATCATCATCTCCGGCGGCCCTGCAAGCGTCCTCGAAGCGGGCTGCCCAGATATCGACTCCGCTATCCTTGCACTTGGGTTGCCCGTCCTCGGCATCTGCTACGGGCATCAGTTGCTCGCTCGACACCTCGGCGGCAAGGTGGAGAAAGGCGAACGCGGCGAATACGGCGTAGCGCAACTCACCGTCACGGCGCCCGATCCTCTGCTCTCCGGCATTCAGCAATCGCGTATCTGGATGAGCCACTTCGATACGGTTTCGCAAGTGCCCGCCGGTTTCCGCGTTATTGGCTCAAGCGAAGTCTCGGGCGTGGCCGCCATGTCCGATACCGGACGCCGATTGTTCGGCATTCAGTTTCATCCCGAAGTTGTCCATACTCAGGCCGGCAAGCAGATTCTCGAAAATTTCGTTTTCGGCATTTGCGCCGCCCAAAACGATTGGAACGTTTCGCAGCGCGTGCCGCTCGTGGAAGAGCAAATTCGCGCGACAGTTCGCGACCGCAAGGTTTTCTTTTTCGTCAGCGGCGGCGTTGATTCCACAGTCGCCTACACGTTGTGCCTACGCGCCCTTGGTCCCGAACGAGTCTTCGGCATCTACGTGGACACCGGCTTGATGCGTGCAGGCGAAACCGAACTTGTGCGCTCTATCTTCGATGAACTGGGCGCTACCCACTTTATCGTCGATTCCGCCGAACCGGAATTCCTCGCCGCACTCGATGGCTTGCACGAGCCAGAAGCTAAGCGCCGCGCCATTGGTGAGCAATTCGTCAAGGTGCAGGAACGCATTCTCGCCACCGAACATTTTCTGGACGGCCATTGGATTCTCGGCCAAGGCACAATCTATCCCGATACCATCGAATCCGGCGGCACGGCGAAAGCCGACCTCATTAAAACGCACCACAACCGGGTCGCGGGTATTCAGTCGCTCATCAACGCCGGGCGAATCATTGAGCCACTCACCTCGTTTTACAAAGACGAAGTGCGTGAAATTGGCCGCGAGTTGGGCGTCCCTGCGAAATTCCTGGCGCGCCATCCGTTCCCAGGCCCCGGCCTTGCCATCCGTTGCTTATGCGCGGATGCCCCCGCGCAAGCTGAATCAACCAGCGACGGCGTGATTTTGCCCGTTCGCTCGGTAGGCGTCCAAGGTGATGCGCGCAGCTATCGCAAAGTGTTAGCGCTTCCGCATGCGCCGTCGCAAGAAGCCGTGGAAACCCTCGCGCCGTCGCTCACCAACCGCCGCAGCGACATCAACCGTGTGGTTGCTTTATGTGGAGGCAAAGCGCCTCTCGAAGCGTTAGCCGTGTTCCCCGCTACCATTACAAAGAAGCGCCTCGATACGTTGCGTCAAGCCGACGCGATCGTGCGGGACTTCTGTCTAGCTACCGGCTTCGAACAGCAAGTCTGGCAGTTTCCTGTGGTTCTTATTCCTGTTGGTTCGGGCGCTTGTCCGGAATCGGTGGTCCTGCGGCCGATCAATTCGGTCGATGGCATGACCGCCGACGTCGTTTTGACGAATGTAGCCGACCTTTCGACGCTGACCCAGAAGCTGTTGGCGATTCCCGAAATTTGCTCGGTTTTCTACGACCTCACTCATAAGCCGCCCGGCACCATCGAGTGGGAATAATTTTAGAGGTGCTGCCAGCGCAGCGGCGGGGCGAATCGAGTGAAATCGGTGTCCGCACTAATCCACTCGCAGCCGTATTCGACCGCCGTTGCTGCGTGAACGGCATCGGCTGTCAACTTTCCTTGTAGGCGACCTGCTTCGCAAAGCTGGCGATAGATTCGCCAGTGACCGGTACCGGGACGAATCAAAACGCAATTTGGTCGCTCCAGCAATGCGTCGACAAACTGAAGGGCTTGTTCCATCGTGGACGGCGGTTTGAAGACCCCAGGATTGGTCACGATGCGAATAAACCCATGAAGCACCGACTCAGCAATCGCAAACGGCTCGGGCCCGTTAGCCAACTCGATGAGCCAGTTGGCATATCGAGCGTGAACCGGACATTCCTCGCGATGCGCGTAGATCAGGACGTTAACGTCCGGCATCCTCATGCGAATTTTCCGTAGGCCGATTCATCATCCGCCACCAGCAAGGCAGATGTCCGATCAAGATCGAGGTTGGGGTTCACAAGCTGGCCACGTACAGTATGCAGTTTGAACGGCTGAGCGGCGGCCTTATTCGTGTTCGCGAGATACGAGACCAAGGCATCTTCCAGAAGTTGACCCAGCGTTACACCGCGTCCAACCGCGGCGGCTTTGGCCTTTTCAATTACCGCTTCGTCGGCGTTGATTGTTGTTCTCATCATCAGTATCATCATATATTGATGGGCTTGACGTGGTCAAGCTGTGCTTAGGATTAAATGCGATGAAAGCTCCTCAGAATATCCTTGGTGGTATAACGCAAAGCGATAGGTCGCCCGTGCGGGCACGTCATTGGATATTCGCAAGCCGCCAGCGCTCGTATCAGCCACTCGATCTTCTTCGGCTCCAGCCTCATATTGACCTTGATCGCCGCCCGGCAAGCTATGGTGGCGCAGACACTTCGGCGAATCTCATCCAGAGAGGCCGACCTAAACTCCCTTTCGGCGATTTCGAGAATCTCAAAAACAATCTTTTCGATATCTCCCGGCCCTACGCCCGCGGGCGAAGATTTGATGGCAATCGTCCGTTGGCCGAACGGTTCGGTTTCAAATCCGTATGCATTGAGTTCATCCGCAATCCGCGCGTATTCAAACTCTTGACCGGGCGTAAGCTGCAGGACAATCGGCATCAACAACTGCTGGATCTCCACATTCCCGGCCGCTCGCTGGCGCAGAACCTGTTCAAACAGAATTCGTTCGTGAGCCACATGCTGGTCGATAATCCAGAGTCCGTCGCGTCCGGCCGCCACAATGAAGCTATCGTGCAACTGCCCGAGCGGCCGCAAATCGGTCAGGGCCCCAAGCGAATCTACCCGTTCCCAATCTGCTGGTAGCCCGTCCAGCGCGCCGTGCGTATCGGGAATACGCTGCATGGCTTTGGCGGCGGGAGCGGTGGAAGCAGCCGCAGGAACCGTAGGCCAAGAACGCACCGGCGAAACCGGCGCGGCAACCTCCACCGTCGGCAATTCCCCGCCCTGCTCTTGACTTTCACCAACTTCAGAAGCCGGCGGCTCTGGAATTTCTGAAATCGCCGAGTATTCCGAAAACGGCAGCGCCGCCGCGCGTTGAACCGGCGGCAATTCCACTCGCCTTTGCGGAATCGGCGAGGCCGCCAAAGGAATATTTGAAACCGGCCGGCTTTCCATCAAGATCTCGCGCACAACATCGCGCACGGAATCATGCACTGCCGAGCCATGCCGGAAGCGCACTTCCGTCTTCGAAGGATGGACGTTGACGTCCACTTCACTCGGGTCGCAATTCAGAAACAGGAGCGCGAACGGAAAGCACCCCGGCGGCATCAAGTTGTGATAAGCCGCCGAAAGTGCATGCAGCAGCACTTTGTCGCGAATCAATCGCCCATTCACAAACAAGAAGATCGAATTGCGGTTCAGCTTTTGAACATGCGGTCCCGAGATCAGTCCTTCCAATGCAAAGCGCGCAATATCCGGATCGGTCGGCCCGTGTGCAAAGCGCACATCGAACGAACGGGCCGGAAACTCGATCAGATCCTGCATCAACTCCGGACCGAAAACCTGAAAAGCACGGTCGCGCAGGCTATTGACCGGACTCACATTCAACAACTCCCGGCCTTCGTGGTACAGCTCAAACCGTTTGTTGGTGTGGCCCAAACTGTAATGAGTGACCAGCGATCCAATATGCGCCAGTTCCGTTTGGTCGCTGCGCAGAAACTTCTTGCGCGCCGGAACATTGAAGAATAGGTCTCGAACGCTGATCGTGGTACCGCGCGTGCGTGCAATTTCGTCGCACTTGAGCAGTTTGCCTCCGGCAATCTCTACTCGCGCACCGGTCTGTTCTTCGTCCGAGCGAGTCTCCAACACCAGCCGGCTTACCGAAGCGATCGACGGTAAAGCTTCGCCGCGAAAGCCGAGAGTCGCAATCGCGAGCAAATCCTTTACGTCACTCAGTTTGCTGGTGGCGTGCCGTTCGAACGCCAGCATGGCATCGTCGCGCAGCATGCCGCTGCCGTCATCCTGAATCCGAATCAACCGGCGCCCGGCATTTTCGGTGTCGATCCGGATTTCCGTCGCGCCCGCATCCAACGAGTTTTCCAGAAGCTCTTTCACAACGGAAGCGGGCCGCTCCACCACCTCTCCGGCCGCGATTTTATTCGCGACGTTATCGGAGAGGATGCGGATGCGGCCCATGTAAGAGAAACGAGGTTTTCTAATTTAAAGCGTCGGAATCAACCGCTCATCGCCGCCAGGAATTCGGCATTCGAACGCGTGCGGCCGAGCTTATCGAGCAACAACTCCATCGATTCGACCGGCGACAGCGGGTTGAGCACTTTACGCAGCACCCAAACGCGATTCAGTTCTTCGCGCGGCATGAGCAGCTCCTCTTTACGCGTTCCGCTCTTGTTGATGTCAATCGCCGGGAATACACGCTTGTCCACCAACTTGCGGTCTAAGTGGATTTCCATGTTACCGGTACCTTTGAATTCTTCAAAGATAACGTCATCCATGCGGCTGCCGGTATCGACAAGTGCAGTCGCCACAATCGTGAGCGAACCGCCTTCTTCAATATTGCGAGCTGCACCAAAGAAGCGCTTCGGACGCTGCAACGCGTTCGAATCCACGCCGCCCGAAAGCACTTTACCCGAGGGCGGCACAACCGTATTGTAAGCACGCGCCAGACGCGTAATGGAATCCAACAGAATCACAACGTCGCGCTTGTGTTCTACCAGGCGCTTCGCTTTCTCTATGACCATTTCCGCCACTTGCACGTGACGCGAAGCCGGTTCGTCGAAGGTCGAGCTGATCACTTCGCCGCGAACCGAGCGCTGCATATCCGTCACTTCTTCCGGTCGTTCATCAATCAACAGAACGATCAGGTTGATTTCCGGATGATTGGTCGTAATGGAATTAGCCAAGCTCTGCAAGAGCATGGTCTTACCAGTGCGGGGCGGCGCCACAATCAATCCGCGCTGGCCTTTGCCCACCGGGGTGAGCAAATCCATCACGCGGCCCGAATAGTTGTCCTTGGCCGTTTCCAGCTTCAAACGCTTATCGGGATAAAGCGGCGTCAGGTTGTCGAAGAAAATCTTATTGCGCGATTCGTCGGTCGTCTCAAAATTGATCGCATCAACTTTGATCAGAGCGAAGTAACGCTCGCCCTCTTTGGGAGGACGAATTTGCCCAGAGACGGTATCGCCCGTCCGTAAGTCGAAGCGGCGGATCTGCGAAGGCGAGACGTAAACGTCATCGGGACCCGGCAGATAGTTATATTCAGGCGCACGCAGGAAGCCAAATCCGTCGGGTAGGCATTCTAAAACGCCTTCCGAGAAAATCAGCCCGCTCTTTTCGGCCTGCGCTTGCAGAATTTTGAAAATCAATTCCTGCTTGCGCAACCCGGCCGCACCCGGCACATTCAAGTCTTTGGCGATCTGGTTGAGCGCCTGAATACTCATGTCCTTCAGCTCAACTAGGTCGAGCGTCACGGCGCCGTTCTTTTGTCCTTGCTGGCCCGTGTTGCCGATCGAGTGCCGGCCACGGCGCGGTTGGGCGCCAGGGCCAAGCTGTGTCTGCGCCGGTCCAGCAGCAGCGGGGACAACCGCCACAGTGGCAGCAGGGACAACGGCAACAGCGGTAGCCGGAGTTGGTTGCTCAGCCGCCGCCGCTGGGGTTTTACTTTCATTTGTTGGTGGTTTAGCCTGCGGCTTTGCATCCGCGGCGGCTTTGCCGTTGCCTTTAGCTTCGGCTGTCTTGGGGCGGGAAGCGGGCTTTTCCGATTTCGGATCCTTCGCCTCAGCCCCTCCATTCTTTTCGTCGCTAGCTGAGCCAGCATCTGCAGCAGGTTTGCCTTCGCCGTTAACTTCTAGTGGCTTCTCGTTGGGCGCGTCTTCGGTGACGGCCGCGGGGGCTACTGCTTGTTCTTGATCTTCGAGATGATTTGCCAAATTTCCCTCACTCCCCGGCCGTCGGTGGCCGAGAACGGAATGGCTTGCTGTCCGACTAACTGCTTTTGGATGGCATCCATTCCGGTTTTTAGTTGGTTGTTGCTTTTGAGTTTGTCGACCTTGGTGACAACCACCTGGTAGCGACGGTTATGGAACTCGAGCCAGGATCTAAGTTCCAGGTCTTTATCTAACCAGCCACGCCTGGCGTCGAGGAGCAGAAAAGAAAGCGCGAGACTGTCTCGGTTGAGCAGGTAGCTTTCAATCAGTTCCTTCCACTGCGCACGTTCTTCCAGCGAAACTTGCGCATATCCGTAGCCTGGTAGATCGACGAAATGAATGCTTTCGTCGATGCGGTAAAAATTAATCAGTTGTGTGCAACCAGGCCGGGAACTCGTAAAAGCAAGTCCCGGCCGGCGCACGAGAGCATTTAATAAACTAGATTTCCCGACATTGCTGCGCCCTAGAAAAGCGACTTCCCATGGGCCGGCATGCTCCCCCATTTCCGACGGAGGTTCAACGGGAAACTGTTGGGGACGCGCCGCGCTGATGATCAGGCTAGCGTCTGCCGATTGTGTTGCCACGCTCAGTTCTCTTTTATCAATTTGTGAAACGATCAATGCGTCAAATTATCTTCAGCTGGGCGCGCGACCAACTCGGCGGCCGCGGCAGGAGCTAACGGCAAAGCCACCAGTTCCCGCTCCAGTGCGATTTTCAAGACTTCGTCCATGGAGAAGACGAAATTCATTTTCATGTCTTTCCTGATATTTTCCGGAATGTCCACCAAGTCCCGTTCATTTTCTCTCGGGATGATAACTTCGCGGATTCCGTGGCGATGGGCTGCCAGGAGCTTTTCTTTGAGACCGCCAATGGGCAGCACCCGTCCGCGAACGGTGATTTCGCCAGTCATGGCAAGATCAAAGCGGACAGGAATAGCCGTTAAGGCGCTGCAGATACTCGTGGCGATGGTGATGCCGGCGGAAGGGCCATCCTTCGGAATGGCGCCCTCGGGCACGTGTACGTGTATATCGAGATGCCGGTAGAAATCCTTCGGCAGGCCAAGATACTGCGCCCGCGACCGTACGTAACTCATGGCGGCTTGCGCGGATTCCTGCATCACATCGCCTAGTTTCCCGGTGGTAGTGAGTTTGCCGCGGCCTTCCATGACGGTGGCTTCCGTGGTGAGGATAGAGCCGCCTACTTCGGTCCAAGCCAAGCCGGTGGTTGCGCCGATTTCGTTTTGCTTGTCGAGGTCGGTGTCGCGGAACTTCGCGGGACCGAGCATCTCGGTGACCACTTCGCGAGTGATGGCGATTTTGGGAATGGGAATCAGCGGCGCTTCTTCTTTTTTCGCCTTCTTTTTGCCGTTTTTCTTTACCGGCTCGGCCACCGCCACAGCCGCCACCTCTTCTACGGGCTGTACTTCGTCCTCGATCACTTCCAGCGGCGCATCGGCCTGCACAGGCGTTCCTTCATCGCCGGCTGATTGCGCTTCGACGACCTTACGGGCCACCTTGCGGCAAAGGTTGCCGATTTCGCGTTCCAGATTGCGGACCCCGGCTTCGCGTGTGTAGCTCGAAATAAGAGTTTGCAAGCCCTGGTCGGCGAACTCGACTTGCTCTTCGCTGACGCCAGTATCTTTGCGTTGCTTGTTAACCAAAAACCGTTTGGCGATCTCGAGCTTTTCGACTTCGGTATACCCAGAAAGGCGGATCACTTCCATGCGGTCTTGCAGCGCCGGCGGAATCGTATGCAGCACGTTTGCCGTCGCAATAAAGAACACTTCGCGCAAATCGTACTCGACATCCAGATAGTGATCCATGAACATATAATTCTGTTCCGGATCCAGAAC
>Ga0209698_10005987_pt1 | contig 13000 bp, 7 predicted proteins | sample LitLauG_LLR_2012_FD_187203 | JGI IMG/M metagenome (GOLD analysis project Ga0209698, IMG submission 187203) | Freshwater sediment microbial communities from Pennsylvania, USA - Little Laurel Run_MetaG_LLR_2012 (SPAdes) (version 2) | ecosystem: Environmental > Aquatic > Freshwater > Creek >...
ACGCAGAGTCAGCAGTTTTGCAGTAAGTTCTTTCGAATGTGATTGTTGTTTGGGTGAGGGCGCGTAGCTCAGTTGGCAGAGCAATGCCCTTTTAAGGCATGGGTCGCAGGTTCGAATCCTGCCGCGCTCACCACTGGTTCCGCCTCCGTTCATGCCTTCTCCTGGAACTTGTTTCCTCCGTGTCCCTCCGGGGAGGCTACCCGAAAGTGGCTTGCGCAGAGCGTTTAATGCCCGTAATATGACTGCGCTGCCGGACCCTTCGCGCGCATGATCGGCCAGAACATATCTCATTACCGCATCATTGAGAAGCTTGGCGGCGGCGGGATGGGTGTCGTCTACAAGGCCGAGGACACAAAGCTGAAACGCTTTGTGGCCCTGAAATTTCTTCCTGACGAAGTCGCTAAGGATCCGCAGGCACTGACCCGCTTTCAACGCGAGGCGCAGGCGGCATCGGCACTGAATCATCCAAACATCTGCACCATCTACGAAATCGATGAACACAACGGCAATGCGTTCATCGCGATGGAGTATCTGGAAGGGCAGACTCTGAAGCACCGTATCGCGGGTCGTGCGATGGATGTCGAGACGCTGCTGGGAATCAGCATCGAGATTGCCGACGGGCTCGATTCAGCACACAGCCGCGGAATTATTCATCGGGATATCAAGCCGGCGAATATTTTCGTGACAAAGCGCGGGCAGGCGAAGCTGCTCGATTTCGGACTCGCGAAACTGGCGGCCAGCACTGAGCACACAGTCACCACGCCCGAAGGCGCGATGACGAGCCCGGGATCAACCATCGGCACCGTGGCTTATATGTCGCCGGAGCAGGTGCGCGCCGAGGAACTGGATCCGCGTACGGATCTGTTTGCTTTTGGAGCGGTCATCTACGAGATGGCAACCGGTCAGATGGCTTTTTCGGGAAGCAGCAACGGGGTGATCTTCGAGGCAATTCTCAATCGCGCCCCCGTACCGGCCGAAAGCCTCAGTCCTGCAATTCCTGACAGACTCAACGACCTGATCACCAAGTCGGTAGAAAAAGAGCGCGAGATGCGCTATCAGACGGCCGCGGAGTTGCGCGGGGACCTGAAGCGCATCAAGCGGGGACTCGAGAGTTCCCGCATTCGCGCGGCCAGCGGGTCGGCGATCTCGGCTGTATCGGCAGCCGTGGTGGCGCCGGTGAAAACAGTTCTGGTTCCGCAAAAGCGTGTGTGGACCACGGCCGGCGTTGCCACCGCACTGGCGCTAGCTATCGGCCTGGCCGTCGGAGCGCTGGTTCTGCACCGATCCAGCACGACGGAATTCGCAGCGTATCACCCGTTGACGTTCCGTCGCGGGATTGTTCATTCCGCGCGCTTCGCGCCTGACGGGAAGACAGTAATTTACAGCGCGGCGTGGGAAGGAAAGCCGCTGGATTTGTACACGACCCGTCCCGAGAGTCCGCAGTCCCAGCAGATGGAGCCGAAAGGCGCGGACGTGTTGGCGGTGTCGGCAGCGGGAGAAATGCTGCTTGCGCTCCACAGCAAGCCCAGGGATTCGTCGTTCCTCTATGCCGGCACGCTGGCCCGTGTGCCCCTTGTCGGCGGTGCTCCGCGCGAAATTCTAAATGACGTGGAATGGGCCGACTGGGCGCCCGACGGAACGAATATCGTGGTCATTCATGAAGTCGGCGGTCGCAAGCGGTTGGAATTTCCTCTGGGCAAAGTGCTGTACGAGGCCGACGGATGGATTGGGAATCCACGATTCTCTCCGGACGGCAAGACCATCGCATTCGTCGATCATCCGCAAACAGGAGACGATGGTGGTGCGGTTGCCGTGATGGATTTGTCGGGTAAGAAAACGAAGCTATCCGACGGATGGGACAGCATCCAGGGGCTGGCGTGGTCGCCGGACGCGAGCGAAATCTGGTTTACCGCCACCAGAACGGGAGGCGACCGCTCGCTTTATGCGACAGATCTGTCAGGCAAAGTGCGCATTCTGGCGCGAGTGCCTGGCGAGCTGACGATCTTTGATGTTGGAAAAGAGGGAAATGTTCTGCTGACGCGCGGAAACGATCGCGCGGGAATGATTGGTCTGGCGCCGGGCGACCAGAAAGAAAAAGATCTGTCATGGCTGGATTGGTCGGTGCCCGGATGCCTGTCTGCTGACGGAAAGACCATCCTTTTTTTTGAGTCAGGCGAAGGTGGTGGGCCAAAATACGCGGTGTACTTGCGCAATACCGATGGGTCGCCAGCGATCCGGCTTGGCGAAGGTTCAGGCTTGTCGCTGTCGCCCGACGGTAAGTGGGCGCTGTCGCGGTTGAATGTTGTCCCCTCGCCGATGCTGCTGTACCCGACCGGTGTCGGGGACGCGAGGCAGTTAAAGGATGACGGCTTGAACCATATGGCCGGAGCTTTCCTGCCGGACGGAAAGAGATTTGTGTTCACCGGTAACGAGCCGGGGCACGGTGCACGCCTCTTCGTGGAGTCGCTGGAAGATGCCAAGCCCCATCCCTTCAGTATGGAAGGAGTCGGCGGCAACGGTGTGGGTGGTCTGGTGTTGTCGGCGGATGGACATTTCGTCGCCCTGCGCGGGCCGGATCAGAAGATTTATCTGTTTTCAGTCGATGGCGGAGAACCGAAGCAGATTGCAGGTACAGAATCTGGAGAATATCCCACTGGCTTCTCATCCGATGGCCGCTCGTTGTTCGTGATCACGCGGGGACAGATTCCCGCGCACGTGTTTCGCGTTGACATAGCCTCGGGACAAAGAACGCTCTGGCGATCCTTTGAGCCAGCGGACTCCGCCGGGATCGATACGATTCGCGGAGTGGAAGTCTCCGCCGACAACAGGTCCTACGTGTACGGGTATACGCGCACCCTTTCGGATTTGTATCTGGTCCAGGGATTGAAGTGAGTCCGTTCGGCCTATTCACAGCGCGTGATCCGAGTGTTCCTTCCGTATTCCCTGCCCTGACCGAAAGATATGCTTCCGACGCCGGTCCGTGAGCGACACCCATCACTCTGTTCAAAAATCGGTGGCGATCTACGAACTCCAGCAAAGGGAACCGGTCAGTCGATCTTTCGAGATCGGATTCATCTGCCAGGTGTGGAGCGAATTAATTTCGGCGTTGCCCTCCAGGGTAATTCGGAGCAGGGGCGCGGGATTCCGATACAAGCGCGCTGTGAGTGCCGTTGTGTCGTTGGCGAAGACCTCGAGCACGGATCCGTCGAGGAACATGTGCAGCCGAACAGGCGAGCCTGCGGAGCCCGCAAGAGGCGCCTTTATGTCGTTGACCCGAAGCTGGCGCGCTCCTGTTTCCACCGAGTATTCGATTCCCGCAAACACTTGGCCGTCATGGGACTGAAGCCGAAGCGTAAAAGCATCGGCCTTGGGGAGAAGTTCCAGTTCCAATTCGGCGGCGAGGTTATGGATCGCTAGAGTGTCGAGAGCCTTTATCCGCATGGCGGGGTTCAGACTTGGATCAATATTTGCATGATTACCGCGGAGAACACGGGCTGCCGGGGATACGGCTGTTTGCAATTCGTTTTGCGGACTCAAAGATAATGTTCGAGGAAGCGCCATCACTCCGGCCCAGCCTGCCGCGATCAGTTCAGGGTCAGGGCGAGTTTCGGGTATCCATCCCCAGAGAATGCGGCTGCCCGTGCGGTCGAGCATCGTCTTGGCGGCGTAGTACGATCCCCAATCGACGACGCCTTCCTTTTCCGGCGTGAATCTCTGATCCGCGTAGGTGCCCACTTTCCAACGCACTTTGCCCATCGTCGAAATCAGCAGCACATGCTTGTTGCCGAGCGGGAAGAAGTCAGGACATTCCCACATGTCTCCTGCGTCCACCGGGTTGGCAGCGTTCCTGCCGCTTGGCGACCCCTCAACCAGAGGGTGCAGATAAGTCCAATGGCGCAGGTTGGGGGAAGAATAGAGAAGAACGGCTCCGCCTCGCGCGAGCGTTCCTGAGCCGAGAATCAGCATCCATTTGTCGGATTCGCGCCAGAGAGCGGGATCGCGGAAACCTGTGACCGCAAGCCCCGCAGGCGGTGCCGCAATGATGGGTTCGGGTAGTTTCTTCCAGGTACGCAATGCATCGTCCTGAGCCACCGCCAGGCACTGTGTTTCGCGCCAGGTATGAGTTCCGTCACGAAGGGTGGCATCTGACGGTGCTGCCGGAGGCGCCACCGCCGTATAAATCACCGTCGGTTTGCCGTTGTCGAGAACAGCGCTGCCGCTGAAGACACCGTCGCGGTCGGGGCCATCGGGTGAAGGCGAGATGGCGATGCCCTGGTGCTGCCAGTGAATCAGGTCGGGACTGGTTGCATGAGCCCAATTCATGTTGCCCCAGATCGCGCTCCTGGGGTTGTACTGGTGAAACATGTGATAGCGGCCGCGGAAGTAAATGGGGCCATTGGGATCATTCATCCAATTGCGTGCTGGCAGCAGATGATATTGCGGCCGCAAGGGATCATTCGCCAATTTCTTGCAAAGGGCGTCAGACCCGGACGAACCCGGCAAAAAGCGGGTGAGAGCCGGTACGAGCGCCGCCGCCCCTGACAGCCTCAGAAAATTTCTTCGGGAATGGGCCATGGTTGTTTCATCTGGCGTCGATAACAGTGATCAATGCTTACTAACCAGAACCTTCTTCATACCACAGAGGCACCGGACTGGCTTGGATATAATCGGCGAAAGTGCTTCCATCTTCGTTTCTCCGAATCTGCGCTTTGAATTTCGCCATCGGGATGACGGCAATCGGCGCCCTCGCGCCGGCGCAGAAATCCTCGGATTCGAGCGAGCAATCGGCTCTTCAGCGAGGGCAGCAGGCTCTCAAGACAGGGGACCTCAGCCGGGCGCGTGCCGAGTTCGAAAAGGCGGTGCATATGGCGCCAGCCGACGCGGCAGCGCAATCGGCGTTGGGTTGGGTTCTTGCTCAACAAGGTGACAGCGAGTCCGCCATCATTCACCTCAGGGTGGCGCTGAAGACCAAGCCCGATTTCGTCGAGGCGCAATTAACCTTGGCGAGCGTGCTGGCGCAGCAAGGAAAAATCGCTGAGGGCAGTGAGCAAGCGCGCGCTGCTCTAGAGAAGGCACCAGGAAATGCTGAGGCGCATCGGACGCTGGCCCGAATTCTGAATCACACAGATGCCGATGAGGCGTTCCGCGAGATGCAACGCGCGGTAGAACTCGCTCCGCAGCGGGCAGATCTTCGCGATGAACTCGGCACGCTCATGGCGCAGCGCAGTCAGTTTGCCGACGCTGAAAAGCAGTTTTCAGAAGCCCTCCGCTTGCAGCCGGAGATGGAATCCGCGCATTTTCATCGTGGCGTCGTCTATCTGAGGCAACAACAGCCGGACCGATCCGCGGATGATTTGCGTCGCGCTGTAGAACTGAATCCGCAAGGCGCCACTGCTCATTACTACCTCGCGAAGGCTTATGCCGCACAACAGAAGCCGGAGGACTCACTAACGGAGTTGAAGAAAACAGCGGCGCTGAAGCCGGACTGGTTCGAGTTGCAAGTCGAACTGGGTATCGCCAGCCAGCGCGCCGGAGATGTGCAGACCGCGGTTGCCGCTTTCACCCAGGCGGCGAAGCTCCATCCCGACGATGCCGATGTGTACAACGATCTCGGGCTTGCGTTGATACAGAGAGGTGATGCCGATGGTGCCATCCCGAGCTTTAAGACCGCCGTTCAGCTTCGTCCGCAGGATGGAACTCTACGCGGGAACTTGGCCATTGGTTATATCCAAGTGTCCAACTTCGATGCGGCCGTTGCCGAACTGGAAACGGGTTTGAAGATTTCTCCCGCGGACGCTTCGCTCCACTACAACCTGGGACTTGCCTGGAAGCTCAAGGATCAGCTCGACAAAGCTGCGGCAGAATTTCAGGAGGCGATCCGCTTGCAGCCAGATCTGGTGGATGCCCACTACACTCTGGGAATCCTGTACTGGCAGCGGGGAGAATTCGACAAGGCGTCCGCCGAACTGCAGAGCGCGATCCAGTTGCAGCCGAATTACGCTGAAGCCCATTACACACTGGGCACTATTTTCAAGCAGCAGGGAAAGCTGGCCGACGCAGCGACCCAATTGCGCGAAGCCATTCGCTTGCAGCCGGATTTTGCCGGTGCCCACACGACTCTCGCCGGTGTCTTGCGACAACTCGGAGACGGTCAGGGCGCGGCCGATGAGGCGAAAGAGGGCGCAAGGATTGCGGCCTCGGTGAATAATCTGCAGGCCGCGAAGGTTTCCACCAATTCAGGGAAGAGACTGATGGGCGCGGGAGACCTGGAGGGCGCTATCGCTCAGTTCCGCTCCGCCATTCATTCCGAGCCAAAATATGCGGCGGCGCACTATCAGCTCGCATTAGCTCTGCAACAGAGGGGCGAAAAGGACGAGGCGAGAAAAGAGTTTGAACGCGCGGCCGAACTCGATCCGCAAACCACCGCTCCCCGGGAATGAGAAGAAGCCTGAGCGCTGTCGAATCCCTTTTAGTTGCCCCGGTTTCGTACTGCAACCAGCTCAGTGCCGACGGGCACGCCGTGGGCAATCTTCACTTTCAGGAGAGCTTCGAAGGGCTTCAGATCACCGGGCTTTGAAACGTGGAGTTTCTGCAGCAGTTCTTTGATTGAGTCTTCGCGGCAAACAAACTCCACCGCTGCTTGTGTTCCAAAAGTCGAGTTGCCAGCCAGAATCAAAATCGAGCGTGAGGAATCGAGCCCCGGCAGCAGACTTACAACGGCGTAATCCTCGATGGTCGGCTGGTTGGCTGGTGTGGCCAGGAAGAACTGAGGTTCTCCGGCCTGCGGATGGACGTTGAGGACTGCCAGATCTCCTTTGCGCGGTCCAGAGTCGAGCCGGCGGAACACGAACTCCCGGGTTCCGGGGAGATCGACAAGCGTCAGATTCTCGGACGGAGATCCCACGAAAATAAGGTCATTATTCTGCGCGTCGTCCAGCGAGAACAGCGCGCCGCGCTTCACGCGCAGCGGGCGATTGAGCAAAACGAACACGTGATCGAGTTGATGGATCGCCAGCACCTCGCCAACTCCGGTGTAGTGATCGAGGATGAACGATCGGGTGTCGGTTGCCGGATTGAAGTAGCGCATCCCGGTTTCCGGGCGTCCAACAAAACTTCCATTGCTGAAGATGACCCAAGGTTGCTGTGGTCCGGTCAGGAAACGACTCCAAAAAATCTGGTAGGCCGCAGGAATGGGCGGGCTGGTGGACGGCTGAGTGTGGGCGCGTTGCGACAACAAAATTGCACTGGTGATGAATGAGGCCGCCAGGAGGACGGAAAGGACTACCACCGCGATCGCCCATCCCCGCGTTGAGCGGACGATCTCGACTTTTTTCGCCGGGATCTCGATTGGAACCGCGGGTACAAGTTCCGCCCCGGGCTTGCTGCGCAGATGAAATGTGAGCCCGTACGATCCTTTGGGGACCTCGACGACAATGGCATCCTGAGAGCCTTCGCCGGCGTAATACTCAGCGAGCTTCACCCGCAGACGCCCTGCCTGCACGCGGACTGTGGAATCACTCTGGGGATCGAATCCGACTGGGCGCCCCAGCACTTCGGTCGCAATCTGATACTCCTTCAGCGCGACCCCTGGGTGATCCAGGGAGTGCTCGGCCAAATACCTCACGAGTTTGCATAGCGATTCGGAGGAGTGGAGGCTATGGCTTTTGGTAAGTCTCTCTATTTGTTGGAAGCACTGCTCCCGACCGATCACGAAACTGTGTGTTACAGCCATATAACCGTGGAGTAACCGACGCCCTTATCTGCTTGTCGGGGCTGGACTTCGTTCCGGTAACAGTATCAAACCTAGTGAAACTTAATCCAGATAATTGTTTTGTATTAGGACTGCACCCTGACTGGTCGAGTCACCCGTCTGCATTTCTGGGGCAATCGCGTTGTACGGTTCTGAGGAGGAAGTTTCATGAAACGGTCTTCAGTGTGGGTCGCTGTGGCAGCAGTCGGTCTTTTGTCCAGTGTATGGGTGCCGTTCGCCGCCGGACAGGCGATTTATGGAAGCATCCTGGGAACCGTGACCGATCCAACGGGCGCGGCCGTGAACGGTGCCAAAGTCACGGTCACCAGCCAGACCAAGAACATTTCGACGACCGACACCTCGAATGAGAGTGGCAACTACTCCGTCACGCACCTGATCCCAGACGTGTACTCGGTGCGCATCGAGGGAACGGGATTCAAGACCATCCAGTTTAAGGATATCCAAGTGTCCGCCGATGCTAGTGCTCGTGTCGACGGGCAGTTCCAGGTGGGATCGGCGAGCGAACAGGTGGAAGTGACGGCAGAAGCGCCGCAGTTGAAAACGGATCGTGCGGATGTCGCCCTGGAATTCAATGAAAAATACGTGGAAGATGTTCCGATTCTGAATCGCAATTTTACAGAACTGCAGTTGATGGCGCCCGGATCGCAGAAGTTGGCGGGATGGAGCCACGCCGCCACTGAGAACCCACAGGGTGGCCAACAAATCTTCACGCAGGGCCAGCATTTCAGCGGAACTGCATTTGAACTTGACGGCACGGACAACCAGGATCCGATCCTCGGCATTATTGTGGTGAATCCGAACCTCGACGCTGTCACCGAAGCAAAAGTATCCCTGCAGAACTACGATGCCGAGTTCGGCAAAGCAGTCGCAAGCGTAGTCACCGCGCAGACCAAATCTGGCAGCAACGACATCCACGGCAGCGGATTCTGGTTCCGGCGATCGGACGCTCAGCAGGCGCGAGATCCATTCGCCCAGTTCGCGGCCGATCCGATTACTCATCGCTTCATCCCGCCGAGCCGATGGCAGCAGTTTGGCGGCACCGTCGGTGGCGCGATCATCAAGAACAAGCTGTTCTACTTCGGCGACTACCAAGCCACGCGCCAAACCAACGGCGTAAGCGGCTTGTTCACTTTACCCACGAATGCGGTACAGACATCATGCAATCCTGCCACCAACACAACTGGCTTCTGTGATCTGAGCACGTACCTGACGGCTGGCGTGACCGGCGGTGGGCAAGTCTATGACCCTGCGACTGGTACACCCGGTGTGGGCAACGGGGGTAGCCGCACTCTATTTACTAACAATCAAATCCCGATTGGACGCATTTCTCCCGCCGCCGGAAAGATTCTGGCAGCTTTGCCCGTCCTGCCCGCGAGTGCTCCGGCGCTGAATAACTTCGTGGGGTCTGGGTCTGGACCGTACAGCCAGAACAGCTTTGACACTCGCATCGACTATGCTGCCAGTTCCACAGTGAGCGTCTTCGGGCGTTTTAGTCTCGACTATTTCAAATTGTCGGGACAGGGTGTTTTGGGTACGATGCAAGGACCGGGGAACGGCCTGCTGGGCTTGTCCGGCAGTTCAATCACCCACAACTACAGCTTAGCCACCGGGTTCACCAAGACCATCAGCTCTACCCTACTGAATGACTTCCGTTTTGGATACTTCAAGTACAATCCGCAAACGCAGAAACCCGATGGCGGCGCTCCCATGACTGCCTTCGGCATTCCTGGGGCGAATACCAGCGATGCGAAGACTGCGGGCTTGGGAGCGTTCCTGTTGGGATCGGATCCCATCAGCGGTCAAGGCTGTACGAGTAACCAAGGCGGCTCCGGTTGTGTGATCTCGAGTTTTGGTGACGGCCTAGGCATTGGTCGTTGCAATTGCCCGTTAACCGAAAGCGAGCAGCAATTCCAATTCGTTGACAATTTGACAAAAACCCTGGGCAACCACACTTTGAAGGTTGGCGCCGACATTCGCTATGCCATGAACTTGCGAATTCCCAGCGACAACAACCGGACGGGTGAATACAACTTCAGCCCAGAAGCAACTTCAAATGGCGGCAGCGGCGGTCTGGATCTCGCCACGTTTCTGTTAGGCGACGTGACCTCATTCGCTCGCTATGTAAACAACCCTAATTTGGCTGGAGCGAACAATGCAGCCGAGCGACAGAAGCGCTGGTTCTTCTACGGACAGGATACCTGGCGGGTAACTCCTAAACTGACGCTGAACTACGGACTCCGTTGGGAGATCTACTTCCCCGAATCGGTCAATGGAAAGGGGAACGGCGGTTTTGCCAACATCGTTGATAACGGCGGCGCCGGAGGTATTCGCGTTGCAGGCTACGGACCGTATGGGCTCAATGGCAGCGTCGGCAATGACCTGCATGCTTTTGCTCCTCGCCTCGGTATCGCCTATCAACTCACGCAGAAGACGGTCCTGAGGATGGGTTACGGTCGCAGCTATGATATCGGCGTTTTCGGTTCCAACTTTGGGCACACCGTCACACAAAATCTGCCAGTATTACTCAAACAGAATTACGATGCCACAACCTATTCGACGACTGGCGCCTCTTCAAATTACAACCCTGTCGTCGATCAGAACGGAAACCCCTTCACTCTTGACGTGGGGCCGACCGGTGCTGGAATTGATCCTTCCACAGCGTTTCCGGCTGTTCCGTCGAACGGGTTCATTCCTCTGACCGCGCAACTCTCGGGAACTCACATTCGGCCGGTAAAACAAGTGTTACCGACGATTGATTCGTGGAACGCGACCGTCCAACGTCAGCTCACGCCCACCATTTCACTCGAGGTGGCATACGTCGGTAGCAAGGGGACCCACGGCTTCGCAGGCGACGGTCCGAATTATGACGTGAATTCGCCATCGGTTGGTCCAGGAACAGACATAATCACAAATAACCAGTTCAATTTCGTAGCCGCAACCTCTCAGAATCAGCGACGGCCGCTGTACCCGGTGATCCCCTTCGATCTCGGAAACTACTACGGCAACGACGCATCTAGCACCTACAATGCCTTCGAGGTGAAAGCAGAGAAGCGTTTTGCGCAGGGGCTGCAGTTCCTGACCCACTACACGTTTGCGCACGCTGACAGTTACGACAGCAACTACTACGTGAACAGCCACACGGTCGCATGGGGACCCGTGGACTTCAACCGCAATCGTGTATGGGTCTTTAACTCGGTTTACGAGCTTCCCTTCGGAAAGGGCAAGAAGTTCCTCAGTAACAGTGGCCCGGCGGATTATCTCGTTGGTGGATGGCAGATCAGCAATACCACCAACTGGAGCAGCGGTCTGCCCTGGACTCCCTCGATCAACGAGTGCGGTGCGGTGTCCGACACAGGTCCGTGCCGGCCCAACAGGGTTTCCGGTAGTTTTCCGATGGGAGTTGGAAGCCTCGACAAGACTAGCCACACCATCACTTACTTCACGCCGGTCGCGGCTATTGCTAACCCCGCCACTCTTGGGAACGGAACCGACGTCTGTGCTCTCAACGCAGCATCTGGTCCATTCGCCCTTCCAGGTTGTGGCACGATCGGCAACTTTGGCCGTAACACCTTCCATGGACCAGCTGGCTTCTATGACGACATGTCGATCTCGAAAAGGTTCCACATCTACGAGAAACTGACGGCGCAGTTCCGGATGGATGCGTTCAACGTATTCAACCACCCGGTGTATGCTTTCAGCGCGAATAACGGAGCCAACGGTTGCGTCGACTGCCAGGGTGGAAACAACGGGAAGATCACCGGACTCGAAGGCGGGACGAACATGCGTGGTTTGCAGTTCGCCCTCCGTTTCGATTTCTAAGATCGATCACCGAACACCTCACAGAGGGATTCCTTCGGGAGTCCCTCTTTTTACTGAACCTCTTTCGTAAACGTTTCCGGTTCTCACTCCAGGCGAACCAGCCATGAAGAAGAAAGTTGTTGGGTTGGGAGAAGTGTTGTGGGACCTGCTGCCTCGTGGAGCGTGTCTGGGCGGGGCGCCGGCGAACTTTGCCTACATCACCACTCTCATGGGCGATCAGGGCATCGTCGCCAGTTGCGTGGGAGAAGACTCGCGTGGCCTGGAAGCCCTGCGCCGCATGGAGGAACTGGGCCTGGATATCGACCATGTGCAGACGGATCGCCAGCATCCCACCGGAACGGTGAACGTGGAGGTCGATGGCAACGGGCAGCCCCGCTTCGAAATTGCGCACGACGTGGCGTGGGACCATCTGCAGTGGACATTGGATTGGCAGCATGTGGCCGAAACCATCGATGCTGTTTGTTTCGGGTCGCTGGCACAGCGCTCGGATACGAGCCGGACCACAATCCGCCGCTTTCTGGCGGCTTGCGCACCCAGCACGCTCAAGATCTTCGATGTGAACCTGCGCCAGTCCTACTACTCCCCGGATATCCTCTCGCAGTCCATGAAACTGGCCGACATCGTGAAACTCAACAACGATGAATTGCCACAGATCATGAGCCTCCACAAACTGGCGCATGCAGGGGAGCTGCCCTCCGCGCGCCGCTTGATCCGTGACTACAACCTCAAAGTGGTCTGCGTGACTCGCGGCGGGAAGGGAAGTCTCCTGGTGACGGACACGGATAGCAGCGAGCATCCCGGATTCAAGGTTCGGGTCGCCGATACAGTCGGATCCGGGGATGCCTTCACAGCAGGTCTGGTGCATGAGTACCTGCACGGTGCGTCACTCGACCTGATGAACGAAGTGGCGAACCTGGTCGGCGCATGGGTGGCCAGCGAAGCGGGTGCCACGCCTGCACCGAAACGCGGCGCTCTGGAACATTCCCTGGCTGAAATTCGATAAGAGTCTTCCGGCGCGCGAAACACTTCCGAAATAGTACGAAATATTGTGTTTTCTTTCGCTATACTATGAGGCTTGTCGAGAGAAACCATGAAAACGACCTCCTGCCAGTTTCACCTTTCCCCTGCGGTTTCGGTTCTTCGGATCACAGTAGTTTTACTCGCAGGTCTGACCAGCTGCACGAAGCCGACGCCGCAGCCCAAGCCAGCGCCATCGCGGCCATCCGAGATTAAGGTGGAGGTACGCGATGGTGGCCCGATCGTAATTTCGACCGGTGTGGCCGAATTTCAGATTCTTCCTTCTGGATTCTTGCAGGCTGACTTGCGGAAGGATGGCATGCGTCTGACGCTGGATGAGCCTGGAGTGGGATCGACGGGCGGAAGTGACTCTATCGTGCACGAGGGTAAGGA
>Ga0209698_10005988_pt1 | contig 13000 bp, 13 predicted proteins | sample LitLauG_LLR_2012_FD_187203 | JGI IMG/M metagenome (GOLD analysis project Ga0209698, IMG submission 187203) | Freshwater sediment microbial communities from Pennsylvania, USA - Little Laurel Run_MetaG_LLR_2012 (SPAdes) (version 2) | ecosystem: Environmental > Aquatic > Freshwater > Creek >...
GCCCCGTCCCGCCCGTGCTCGCCGTGCGACGGACAGCGTCGTCACGGACGGCCACGAGGTCATCGACGGCCGGGCACCCCGTGCGCCGCACTCATACCGAGCCGGAGGTCAGCTCGGCGATGGCCTTGGCGACTCGTCGCCGACGGGTCTCGTCCGTCTTGGCCCCGGTGACGGAGAGCACGTGTCGCTTCTTGCCTGAGGGCGACAGGGCGTCGAACGCCCGACCGGCAGCGGGGTCTGCCGCCAACGCCTTCGCCAGGTCTGGTGGCACCTCGACGTCCCTGGGGGCCTCGTCCACGGTGAGGGTGACGGTGAGCTGGTCGCCGGCCTGGACACCGGAGGCCTCTCGGTGCTCCGCGCTGACCGGGATCAGGTACCGGCCGCCCATGACCCCAAGGGTGGTGCGGTAGGAGTAGCCGCTGAACTCGACGACGACCGCCGGCCGCTTCCCCCCTCCGAGTGACTCGACGACGGCTTGCGGGACATCGATGCCTGTGGCGGTCTTGCCGTTCAGCGCCAGCTCGGCGGAGAACGTCGCCATCCACCCCCCTCACGGTGACTCGTCTACGCACGGGACTCCCAGCAGGCATCCTGGCCCATGACGCGACCGTGTCTGTGCGTTTCCCGGACCTGCCGGAGCGGACCGACCACTACCCGACCCCTTGTCTGCCCCGTGGGCCACGGCCTGGCCGCACACCACCGTGGCCTGCTGCCCTGGGAGAGTGGCTGCGTCGGGAGGGAGCCAGGGATGAGCGAGGTACCCCGGTGCCGGCGAGCGGGTGCCGCGGACGCGGATGCGATCACCGACCTGCTCGCGCTGGCCTTCGCCCACGACCCGCTGTGGGGCTGGGCGATGCGCCGCCCCGGCGCGGACGTGAGCCATCACGCCCGGTTGTGGCGGATCTACGTCGACGGCGCCTTGAGATACCCGTGGACGTGGCTCACCGCGGGCGGGGAGGCCGCTGCGCTGTGGACCCCGCCGGGCGGCACGGAGATGTCCGAGGCGCAGGAGCAGACCCTGGCGGAGGTGGCGGAGGATGTCCTGGGGCCCTGGGCGGGTGTCTACCTCGAGGTGGTGCACCGGTTCTCCGTCGCCCATCCGACGGATCAGCCGCACTACTACCTCGGCATGCTCGGCACCCACCCCGCCCACCGAGGCCGCGGCCTGGGGATGGCGCTTCTCGCGCAGACCCTGGCGATGGTCGACGAGGCAGGCCTGCCCGCCTATCTCGAGTCCACGAACCCCGCCAACAACTCCCGGTACGCCTCCGTGGGGTTTGAGCCGATCGGCGAGTTCAGCGCCCCGAACGACGGTCCGACGGTCACCACCATGTGGCGGCCGGCTCAGTGACGCGGCCCTGCCCGGGGCTGAGGTAGATCAGCTGCCGCAGGGTGTGGACGGCGAAGGTCAGGCTCGCCAGCTGCGACGCGGCCCGTGTCCGGGAGCTCCGATCAGGGGTGCGGGACAGCCACGCCGGCGCGCCGATCGCGATGCTGGTGGTCGACGTCGCCAGCTCGGTGACCAGCAGCGCCGCCGGGACAGGCCGGAGCCGGCCGAGGGACCCCGAGCCGACCATGGCCACGTCACGGGTTGCCAGGAGGGCCAAGCCGCCGATGAGGGCGAGACCTCCGGGGCGCCCCCAGCGACCCGGTGCCCGTGATCCGACCAGTGTCCCGGCGAGGGCCGCGGCTGCCAGCAGGGCGCCGGCGACCCGCGCAGCCGCTGATGTCGAGGGCACACGCGGTGTCTACGCGACTCACCGGCGGTCGGGCAGGGTCGATCGACTCCCGACGCGGCACCCCGCCGCCAGCCTCGGGCGGGCAATGACGCGGGAGCGCAGGCGAGCGGTAGACGCGGCCGGTGCGGGGGTCGCACCTGCTGGCCTAGACGTGCGCCCAGACCGTCCACGCCGTCGCTCGCGTGGCGAAGGGCCATGCCGGGAGCATCGCTCGGCAGGTCTCGCGCAGGCGGTCCCGGCCCGCGTCGTCCAGTGCCGCCACGTAGGTCCCGGCCGGACCGACGCCGAGAGTGAAGGGCTGCCACCACTCGTCGAAATCGACGTGGTCCACGGACACGGTCAGCGCGGTCGACGACGCGACCGTGAGCCCGGCGTCCACAAACAGCTGCGCGAGGCCTCCTTCGGACACCCCCGGGAGGCGGGACTCGTCTCGCGCCTGTGGATCAAGCAGGCGCACGGCCGACCAGAAGACGGCGAGCGGACCACTCTCGCCAGCGTGGTCCCACACGTTGGCTCCCACAATCCCGCCGCGCACCGCTACCCGTGCCATCTGGCGCAGCCCCGCCACCGGGTCGGTCATGAAGTGGACCACGAGCTGGCTGAGGACCAGGTCGAAGGTCTCATCCCCGAACTCCAGGGCCTCCGCGGTGGAGCCACGCACGTCCATGGACGGGTACTTCTCGCGCACCGCCTCGACGAACGCGCGTGAGGGATCCACTGCCGATACTCGCTGGACGCCCAGACGCTCGACGAGCGCGGTGGTGAGAACGCCTGACCCGCATCCCACGTCCAAGGCGCGCTGCCCCTCGGACACCCCAACGACGTCCAGGAACGCCTCCGCCAGGGGCGCCGAGAAACGGCCCATGAACCGCCCGTAGGCGTCAGCGCTGACCTCAAAGGACACAGGCCCATGGTGCGCGCGTCTGCGTCCGTCGGGTGGTCAGGACGCCCACGGCGCGCCAGCGGGCGCCGCATCGACGTGCGGGGGGTCCCGGGCGATGCCGCTAGGCCTCCCCGCGCTCCTCCAGGCGGACGACGAACGCCGCCGCCTGGGTGCGACGCTCCATCCCCAGCTTGGCCAGGATGGAGGAGACGTAGTTCTTGACCGTCTTCTCCGCCAGGAACAGCCGCTCGCCGATCTGGCGGTTCGTCAGCCCCTCACCGATCAGCTCCAGGATCTTCCGCTCCTGCTCAGTCAGGGCGGCCAGGCGCTCGTCGGTGTGCTCGGGGGTCCGCAGCCGGGCGAGCACCCGTGAGGTGGCGTCGGGGTCCAGCAGGGAGCGGCCGGCCGCCACGGCGCGCACCGCGTCCACGAGGTCCGTGCCGCGGATGTCCTTCAGCACGTAGCCGGACGCACCGGCCACGATGGCGTCGAACAGGGCCTCGTCGTCCGCGAAGGACGTGAGCATCAGGCACCGGGTGTCGGGTGCGGTGTCGCGCACGTCGCGGCAGACCTCCACTCCCGAGCCGTCCGGCAGCCGCACGTCCAGCACCGCGACGTCGGCATGCACGAGTGGGATGCGCGTGCGGGCCTCCTCGGCGGACCCGGCCTCCCCGACGACGGTGATGTCGTCCTCCATGCTCAGCAGCTCGTGCAAGCCGCGGCGCACCACCTCGTGGTCGTCGAGGAGGAACACCCGGATCAGCGTGCCGCCCGCGGTGGCGTCCGTCGTCGCGCTCACGTGCCGTGCGCTGGTCGGGCTGGTCATGGCGCCTCCTACGGGGTGATCACCACGCTACCCTTCGCCGCGCCTGCGGGTGGGTGCGCGAGTCAGGACCGGGAAGCCGTCGATGGTGGTCACCCGCCGGTAGCGGGCCGCGAGCAGCGTCGCCAGCCGCCCGCTGGGGTCCACAGCGTCCGGCGACTGGTACTCCACGACAGCCGCGGGCGCGGCGGGTCCGGCCAGGTAGGCGCGGATCGCCGGCACCGCGCCGGGGATCTCGTCCACCATCGCCAGCCACAGGTAGCGGTAGTCGGTGCTCCGCCCGGCGTGCAGGTACAGGTCCGCCGACGCGGCCAGGGCATAGACCTGCTGGCCGGGCCGGGTGTGGGCGCGCAGCCACGCGGACACCGCGGGATTGGCGAGCAGGCGCGGGTCGTGGACCACGAGCCGGGTGCGCTCGGCGGCCCCCACCGACACCAGCACCAGCTGGCTGGCTACCGGGAGGACCAGCACCGCGGCCAGGGCCGCGAGTGCCCGCCGGGCTTTCACCGCGGCCAGCCCTGCGGCGGCGGCCACCGAGGCCGGGGCGACCAGCTGCACCCAGTAGTGCGGATGGCCGTACGGCCCGGCGAGCACGCACACCGCGGCCGCGCCCAGCCACCCGGCGGGCAGCCAGTCCCCCCGCCGGCCCACCCGGACCGCGCCCCAGACCCCCACGGCGGCGAGCAGGGCGAGGTCCGGGGCCACGGTGGCCGCTGCCAGCCCCGTGGACGCGAGTCGGGCTCCCAGACCTTCCCCTGCCTGCAGCCGCTGGAAGCCCGCCACCGCGAACCACCAGGCACCCAGTCCGACGGTCGCCGCCCCCCAGGCGGCTGCGAGGGCCACCGGCGCCACCAGGCCGGCCGCGGCTGCCGCGCCGGCCCGTGCGCGGCGGCCCGTGCCCGCTCCGGCCACGACCGCGACGACGACGACGGCGGCGTCGAGCCCTGACTGCTTCATCAGCGGCTCCGCGCCGGCGGCCAGACCCGCGGCGACCAGCCAGGCAAGCGAGCCTCGGCGGGCTCGCCACACCAGGGCCAGCGCCACCCCGGTCGTGCCGACGGCGGAGGCGGCGAGCTCCCCGTTCAGCTCGTAGCCCTGCAGCCACGGCCCGGCCGCCACGACCGCGCAGGCCACGGCGGCCATCGTCGCGGCGCGGGGGCCGGCCAGCGCCCACGCGGCGGTCCCGGTGACCACGGCCAGCACCGCCGCGACGACCATGGCGGCCGCGCGGATGCCGGCGGGACTGTAGGCGACCGCGTCGACGGCCCGAAACAGCAGCATCAGTCCCTGCGGGCGGTCCACCCACGCGTCGGCGTACAGCACGGCCCCGCCGGCCCAGCGGTGCGCGACGAAGGCGTAGCCGCCCTCGTCGGGGTCCAGCGGCACCCCGAAGAGCGGGACACGCACCACCACGGCCAGCGCGGCGGCCCCCGCGAGACCGGCTAGCCCGACGCGCCGGGCGTGGGCGCCCTCCACGTCGCCCACCCTAGACGGGGTGCGCCGCGCCCCCCTTCTGCCGCATCGGCCGGTAGGTTCGTCGCTGGCCCCGACCCGGTGTGCCGCCGCCGCGGACGCACCGAGCGCCGGTCGGGGAGGAGGGTTAGGGGCATGCACGCCGACGACCCGTCGATGGTCCAGCTGCTCACCCCCGAGGGGGAGCTGCGCGAGGACCCTGACGTGCCCCTCACCGTCAGCGACGCCGACCTCGCGGGGCTGTACCGGGCGATGACGCTGTGCCGGCGCCTGGACACCGAGGCGACCGCCCTGCAGCGTCAGGGGGAGCTGGGCCTGTGGGCCCCGCTGCTCGGCCAGGAGGCGACCCAGGTCGGTACGGCGTGGGCGATGCTCGACGGGGACCGGGCCTTCCCCACCTACCGCGAGCACGGTGTGGCGCTGGTCCGCGGGGTGGACCCGTTGGAGGTGCTCGGCCAGTTCCGCGGCACCACCCACGGCGGCTGGGACCCCGAGGTCAGCGGGGTCGCGCTCTACACCCTGGTCGTCGGCGCGCAGACGCTGCACGCGGTCGGCTACGCGATGGGGATCGCCCTGGACGCCCAGCGCGCCCAGGCCGAGGGCCCCGGGGCGGCCGTGCTGGCCTACTTCGGGGACGGTGCCACCAGCCAGGGCGACGTGCACGAGGCCTGCGTGTTCGCGGCGGTCTACGACGCGCCGGTGGTGTTCGTCTGCACCAACAACCAGTGGGCGATCAGCGAGCCGGTCGAGCGGCAGTCCACGGTGCCCCTGGTGCGTCGGGCCCAGGCGTACGGGTTTCCCGGTGTCGCCGTCGACGGCAACGACGTGCTCGGGGTGCTCGCCGTCTCCCGCGCGGCTCTGGCCCGGGCCCGGGCCGGCGGTGGCCCGACCCTGGTGGAGGCGCGCACCTACCGGATGGGCGCCCACACCACGTCCGACGACCCGACGCGGTACCGGCTGGACACAGACCTGGAGACCTGGAAGCTGCGCGACCCGCTGGAGCGGCTGCGGGCGCTGCTGACTCGTCAGCGCATCGTCGATGCCGGCTTCTTCGCCGACCTGGACGCCGAGGCGGAGGTGTTCGCCCGGCGGCTGCGCGAGGGCTGCCGGGCGATGCCGGAGCCGGACCCCGCCCTGCTGTTCGCCCACGCCTACACCCAGGCCTACCCACCGGTGACGGCCCAGGCGGCCTGGCACGCCGAGTACCTCGACTCCTTCCTCGACGCCGGGCTCCCGGGGGGCCCCCGGTGAGCCCGGGAGGTCCGGGCGGCCCGATCACCATGGTCCGGGCCCTGAACGAGGGGCTGCGGGCGGCGCTGGACGCCGACCCGCAGGTGCTGCTGATGGGGGAGGACATCGGGGCGCTCGGTGGGGTGTTCCGGGTGACCGACGGGCTGGCGAAGGACTTCGGTGACCACCGGGTGATGGACACCCCGCTCGCCGAGTCGGGCATCGTCGGCACCGCGATCGGTCTGGCGATGCGTGGGTACCGCCCGGTCGTGGAGATCCAGTTCGACGGCTTCGTGTTCCCCGCGTTCGACCAGATCGTCAGCCAGCTGGCGAAGATGGCCGCCCGCTCCGCCGGGCTGATGTCCCTGCCGGTGGTGGTGCGGATCCCGTACGGGGGCGGTATCGGGGCGGTGGAGCACCACTCGGAGAGCCCGGAGGCGCTCTTCGTGCACACCCCGGGGCTGCGGGTGCTCAGCCCTGCCACCCCGGCGGACGCCTACACGATGATCCGTGAGGCCATCGCCTGCCCCGACCCGGTCGTGCTGCTGGAGCCCAAGCGCCGGTACTGGGACCGGGGCCCGGTGGACCTGGACGCTCCGGCCGCCGGCAGCTTCGCCGCCCGGGTCGTGCGCGAGGGCACCGATGCCACGCTGCTGGCCTGGGGCCCGAGCGTGCGGACCTGCCTGGAGGCAGCCGAGGCCGCCGCCGTGGACGGACGGGACCTGGCTGTCGTGGACCTGCGGTCGCTGTCCCCGCTGGACGGGCCGGCTCTCGCCGCCGCCGTCGCGGCGACCGGACGCGCCGTCGTCGTCCACGAGGCACCGGTGCTGGCCGGGCTGGGTGCGGAGGTGGCGGCCTGGGTGAGCGAGGCCTGCTTCGACACCCTCGAGGCGCCGGTGCTGCGGGTGGGCGGCTTCCACGTGCCCTACCCGCCGGCCCGGCTGGAGGGCTACTACCTGCCCGACGTCGACCGGGTGCTGGACGTGGTCGACCGGTGCCTGGCGTGGTAGCGGTGCGCCGCACGTTCGCCCTGCCTGACGTGGGCGAGGGGCTGCAGGACGGCGAGGTGGTGCGCTGGCTGGTGGGCGTCGGCGACATCGTCGCGGTCAACCAGCCCGTGGTGGAGGTGGAGACGGCCAAGGCGGTGGTCGAGCTGCCCTGCCCGTGGGCGGGGCGCGTGACCGCGCTGCTGGTGGACCCCGGTGTCGTCGTGCCCGTGGGCAGGGGCCTGTTGGAGGTCGAGACCTCCGCCGCGGGCGACGTGTCGGGAGCCGGTCCCGCCCCAGTCCCGGACTCCGCCCCGTCGGTGGCCCCGTCGGTGGCCCCGCACCCGGTGGTGGCCAGCGCCCCCGCGGACGGCTACGCCACCCCCGGCGACGCCGCGGACCTGCCCTCGACCCCCAGCCTGCTCGTGGGGTACGGCGTCCGTCCCGGCTCGGTGCGCCGTCGGCCCCGCCGAGGCCCGGTGGCGGTGCCGTCCGCCCCCCAGCCCACCGGTGGGGAAGGCACGGGTGTGCGTGCCACCCCGCCCGTCCGCCGGCTGGCCCGCGAGCTGGGGGTGCCCCTGGCCCGTGTCCCGGGGAGCGGGCCTGGTGGGCGGGTGACCCGGGCGGACGTGACCGCCGTGGCCCGCGGCACGGCGGACGCGCCGGCTGGTGCCGCCGCAGGTAGCGCCCTGGAGCTCGCGGTGCCCGCGGCGCTGCACGGTGCCGTCGCACCGCGCGAGCACCGGGTCCCCCTGTCCGGCGTCCGCCGGTCCATGGCGGCGGCGATGGTCGCATCCGCGTTCACCGCCCCCCACGTCACCGAGTGGGTGACCGTCGACGTCACCCGCACCGTCAAGCTGGCCAAACGGCTCCGCGACACCCCCGGGTTCGTCGGCACCCACCCGGGTCCGCTGCTGCTCGCCGCCCGGGCGCTGGTCGGGGCCGCCCGCCGCCACCCGGAGGTGAACGCGGCCCTGGTCGACGACGCGACCGCGGTGGTCTACCGCGACTACGTGCACCTCGGGATCGCCACGGACACCGCGCGGGGGCTCGTGGTGCCGGTGCTGAAGGACGCGGACTCCCTCAGCCTGCCGGAGCTCGCGGCCGCCCTGCGCGACCTCGTCGAGCGCGCCCGGGCCGGCGCGGCGACGCCCGCGGACCTGGCCGGGGGCACGATCACGCTGACCAACGTCGGGGTGTTCGGTGTGGACGGCGGGACACCGATCCTGCCGCCCGGGCAGACCGCGATCCTGGCCGTGGGTGCGTTCCGCCGCCGCCCCTGGGTGCACAAGGGCTCGGTGAAACCGCGCTGGGTCGCCGAGCTGGCGCTGTCGTTCGACCATCGCCTCGTCGACGGCGCCACCGGCTCGCGGTTCCTCGCCGACGTGGCCGCGGTCCTCACCGACCCCTCGGCCATGCTCGGGTGGTAGAGGCGGTGACGCTGCCGGCACTGTGGGCGGCCGCCCGGGCGCGGGGCGGGGACTCACCGGCGCTGCGCGAGGGCGACACCGTGCTCAGCCACGCGGCGCTCGACGAGGCGTCCGCCCGCGTGGCCGGGCGGCTGGCCGCCGCCGGCGTGGCGGCCGGGGACCGGGTGCTGCTGTCCGGCCCGACCGGGCTGGAGGTCGCGGTCGCCTACGTCGCCCTGGTTCGCCTCGGTGCCACCGTGGTGCCCGCGGGCACCGGGTCGACCCCGCGGGAGCTGGCACACCTGGTCCGCGACGCCCGCGTCGTCGCCGCGGTGGTCGACAACCCCGACCGGGTCGGCGCGCACCGGCTGGCACTGGTGACGACGCCCGCGGTGCCACTGCCCGACGGGGCGGCACCGGCCCTGGACGCCGCGACCGGGCAGGACCTCGCCTGGCTGGCGTACACGTCCGGCACGACCGGGGCGCCCAAGGCGGTCCCCCGCACCCATGCGCAGCTGGCGGCGGGAGCCGACGCGGTGGTGGGCGCGTGGGACTGGACGGGCGAGGACACCCTGCTGCTGTCGCTGCCCCTGCACCACGTGCACGGTCTGGGCGTGGGTCTGACTGCCGGCCTGGCGAGCGGCGGCGCGGTCTGGCTGCTGCCGCGGTTCGACCCCGGTCTGATCGCCGAGCTGGCGGGCCGGGCCAGCATGCTGTTCGGGGTGCCGACGATGTACCACCGGCTGCTCTCGGCCGGGGTCGCGGACCGCCTTGCCGCCCTGCGGCTGGTCGTCAGCGGCTCGGCGCCGCTGCCCGCGGTGATCTTCGACGCCCTTGCCCTGCACTGTGGGACGCCGCCGTTGGAGCGCTACGGGATGACCGAGACGGTGATGCTGGCCTCCAACCCGCTCGCCGGGCCGAGGAAGGCTGGCACGGTGGGCACGGCGCTGCCGGGGGTGTCGCTGCGCCTCGGCGAGGACTCCATGGTCGAGGTCGCCGGGCCGGCAGTCTTCACCGGCTACGCCGGCCGCCCCCGCGGCAGCGAGTGGACCGCCGACGGCTACTTCCGCACCGGCGACCTTGGGGAGTGGGACGCCGACGGCTACCTGCGACTGGTCGGCCGAGCCAGCGACATGATCATCACGGGCGGTTTCAACGTGTCGCCGCGCGAGGTGGAGGACGTGCTGGTGAGCCACCCTGCGATCGCGGACGCGGCCGTGGTGGGGCTCGCGGACCCGGTGTGGGGCCAGGCGGTCACGGCGGCTGTCGTCGTCGCGGACGGCGGTGGCGTGCCGGGGGACCTGGGTGGCTACCTCGCGCAGCGACTTGCTCCGCACAAGCGGCCGAAGGCGGTGCACGCGCTGGACGCACTGCCCCGCAACGCGATGGGCAAGGTGGTCCGCGCAGACGTGGCGCGCCAGATCGAGCGTGGGCCCGGGTAGCCGCTCAGCCCCGACTGGCCGCCTCGGTGGCCGGGGAGCCACCACCCGCGACACTGGCAGGGGCAGGCCGCGCGATCGGCGTGGCCGGGCAGGAGGGCGTGGTGGCTGCTGGTGTCGAGGTGCGGTCGGCGGGGGCCGACGATGCTGCAGCGATCAGCGCGCTCGCGGTGGGTCTGGAGATGCTCAGCGACGCCGAGGCGGCGGCGATGGTCGCCACGATCGGCCGACCGGGCGTCGACGGACGGGATGCGGGGGCGGACGCGCGGCCGGACTGGCTGTGCGCGGTGACGCCCGGGGGCCGCCTGGTCGGTGCGGCGTACAGCGCACCGGACCCGGTCGCAGACGGGGTGTGGACGCTGTACTTCCTGGCCGTCGCCCGTCCGCAGCAGGGCCGGGGCGTCGGGACCCGGCTGCTGGACGCGCTGGAGACCCGCCTGCGGGCACGTCCGGGTGACCCGGCCACGGCGGTGGTGGTCGAGACCTCCAGCCTCGACGGCTTTTCCGTGGCCCGAGCTTTCTACCGCCAGCGCGGCTACGCCCTCGTGGGCCAGGTGCCCGACTACTACGGCCCCGGCGACGACAAGGTCATCTTCTGGAAGCCGGTGGGTGACCGCCGACCTGACCACGCGCCCTGAGGACGTGCGCGGGTTCCCCGCGCCGCCCGGCGCTCACCAAAGCGGAAGGTCGTGGCCAGCGCCACGCTCGTCGGCGGGCCGTGGGCCGTGGAACCGCCGGTCAGCGTCGGTGATGGCGACGTCGTTGATGCTCGCCTCGCGGCGCCGCATCAGCCCGCGCTCGTCGAACTCCCACAGCTCGTTGCCGTAGCTGCGGAACCACTGGCCGCCCGCGTCGTGCCACTCGTACTGGAAGCGCACCGCCATCCGGTTCTCCCGAAACCCCCACAGGCTCTTGCGCAGCACGTAGTCCAGCTCGCGCTCCCACTTGGCGGTGAGGAACGTGACGATCTCGGACCGGCCGGTCACGAAGGTGTCCCGGTTGCGCCAGACACTGTCCGGTGTGTAGGCCAGGGACACCGCGTGCGGGTCGCGGGTGTTCCAGGCGTCCTCTGCCGCCTGGACCTTGCGCACCGCGCTGTCCAGGCTGAAGGGCGGCAGCGGGGGGCGGGGCTCGTCGCTCACCAGGGTCTCCTTGGTCGCCGGTCCGTGCCCCACCCTGCCGGGGCCGGCCGCCGCTGGGAAGTCTGGGCGTGGTGGGGCTTGGGATTCCATCGCCGCGGCCAGACAATGCCGGGTATGCGGGTGCACGCGGTGCAGACCGCCGCCGACGTCGAGGTGCCGTTTGCCGAGCGGGTCGCAGCGGTCGCCGACCGCGTCGCGGCGCAGACGGCGGCGGACCTGGTGGTCCTGCCGGAGCTGTGGCCCAGCGGGGGCTTCCGCTTCGCCCACTTCGCCGCGGAGGCGACCACGCTGGACGGGCCGGTGGTCGCCGCGCTGGCCGCTGCCGCCCGCCGTGCCGGCGCCTGGGTGCACGGTGGGTCGTTCGTGGAGCGCGCCGACGACGGCCGGCTGTTCAACACGGCCGTGGTTCTCGCACCGGATGGGACGCTCGCCGCGCACTACCGCAAGGTGCACCTCTTCGGCTTCAGCGAGGGGGAGACGCAGGTGCTGTCCGCGGGCGCCGACGTGGTCAGTGTCGAGGTGGGCGGTCCCGGCGCGGCGATGCTCGCCGGGCTGGTGACCTGCTACGACCTGCGGTTCCCCGGCCTGTTCAGCGCCCTGGTCGAGCGGGGGGTTGCTCTGCTGGTGGTGCCGGCGGCCTGGCCGGCGGCACGGGCCGCCCACTGGCGGCTGCTGGCGCAGGCGCGTGCCGTGGAGTGCCAGAGCTACGTCGTGGGGGTGAACACAGCGGGCACGCAGGCCGGGATGCGATACGACGGAGGGTCGGTCGTGGTCGACCCGTGGGGCCAGGTGGTCGCCGAGGCGGGTACGGGTGAGGCCGTGCTGGCAGCGCAGCTGGACGCCTCGCTGGTGGCGACCACCCGGCGGGAGTTCCCGGTGCTCGCCGACCGGGTGGCCGGGCTGGACGGGGTGCCCCGATGAGCACGGAGGCGTCGTCGACCACCGAGGCGGCCGAGCCGGCGGCCGGGGACACCCGGACGGCGCGGCCGCGCTGGCTCGCGTCGGGTCCCTTGTCGGCGTGGCAGCTGGTCGCGGTGGCCGTGGCCGCCGCTGTGATCGCCGTGGGGCGGGTCGAGCTGCGAGGCGACGTGACCCAGCGGCTGTGGGCGGAGGACGGGCTGTTCCCCACGCAGGTCCGGGCGCTGGGCCCGCTGCACGCCCTCCTGCGCCCCTACCGCGGCTACGTGCACGTGGTCCCGCGGCTGCAGGCGGCCCTGGTCGCGGCGCTGCCGCTGCGGGACTGGCCGCTGGCCGCTGCCGTCCTCGCCGCGGCGCTCGCCGGTCTCGTCGCGGCGGCCGCTGCCTGGGCGCTCACCCGTCACCAGGTGGCCCGGCCGATCGCCGTGCTCGCCGCTTTGGGCGTGGTCGCCCTGCCGCTGGGTGGGGCGGAGACCGTGGACACCGTCGCCAACCTGCAGGTGGTCCTGCTGCCGCTCGTGGCCCTGCTGCTGGTGACCAGTACCGCGACTCTGCGGCGCAGCCAGCTGGGCGCGGTCACGGTCGGGGCAGGGCTGGCAGTGCTGAGCCTGGGCCTGGCGGTGGTCCTGGTGCCGCTCGCGGTCGGGGCCGCTGCAGTGCGCCGCTACCCCCGGCAGTGGCTGGTCAGCGGGGTGGTCCTGGGCGGGGCGGCGGTGCAGTTCGCCGTGCAGGTGGACACCCACTTCGGCCACCGTCCGTACGCCGGGCACTCCGTCGCCGCGGTGCGCCAGCTGGTGGCGACGGGGATGGCCAGCGTCGTGCTGCCCCACCGGGAGCCGGGGATGTCCCCGCCGGGGCTGGTGGCTGAGCTCCTGGTCGCCGCCGTGATCGTCACGGCGGTGGTCGCCGCGGTGCGCGGCGGGCGCGTCCGCGCCCTGATCCCCGCCGTGGTGGTGGG
>Ga0209698_10005989_pt1 | contig 13000 bp, 11 predicted proteins | sample LitLauG_LLR_2012_FD_187203 | JGI IMG/M metagenome (GOLD analysis project Ga0209698, IMG submission 187203) | Freshwater sediment microbial communities from Pennsylvania, USA - Little Laurel Run_MetaG_LLR_2012 (SPAdes) (version 2) | ecosystem: Environmental > Aquatic > Freshwater > Creek >...
GTGGCGCGTCGAGCGGCCCTGCAGGATCTCGCCGTGGGCCCGTTCGCGCAGGCTGGCCAGCAGCACCAGGTGGCGGGTGCGCAGCAGGCGCAGTGCGGGGCGCAGCTCGGCCGCGTCTTCGTCGCGGAAGTTGGTCAGCAGCACGACCAGGGCGCGCTTGCGGTGCACGGTCATGAGCCGGCGCGCCAGTTCCTGGTAGTCGGAGTAGTCGGTGCCGGGCTCGACGTCGTAGAAGTGCGCCATGAGCGCATTCAAGGTCGCCGCGCCCTTGCGCGGCGCGAAGTGGCGCGGCCGCGCCGCGCCGGTGCCGAAGGTGAGCGCGCCGACCTCGTCGCCCTCCTTGAGCGCGACGTAGGACAGCAGCATCATGGCGTTGAGCGCCTGGTCGAAATGGCTGCCGTGCAGGCTGGCCGCGCCTTCGTCGGCGCGCATGCGCCGGCCGCAGTCGAGCAGGAACAGCACGCACTGGTCGCGCGAGTCCTCGAATTCGCGCACCACCGGGCGCGCCTGGCGCAGGGTGGCCTTCCAGTCGATGTGGCGCACCGGGTCGTCCGGCTGGTATTCGCGCAACTGCTTGAAATCGGTGCCCGGCCCGCGCTGCACGTAGCTCTTGATGCCGATCTCGGTCAGGCGCCGGTCGCCGGCCAGCCAGGCGTAGCGCGCCAGCGCGGCGAAGTTCGGGAACACGCGCAGCTCGTGGCCGCTGCCCAGGCGCTGCGGCAGCTCGAACAGACCCCAGAGCGAACGCACGCGCAGCTGCAGCGGCTCGAAGCGCACCGCGCCGCGGCGCTGTGGCAGCACCGCGTAGCGCGCCTGCACGCGGCTGGCCGGTGGCAGGGTCAGGGTCTGCGGCAGGCCGTCGAAAGCCAGCCCGCCACCCACGCCGTCGAACAGCTGCACCCGCCAGGCGCGCCGGCCGGGATTGAGCAGGGCCAGCGCCAGGGTATGGCGCACGCCGATGGCTAGCGCCTGCGGCCAGGCCCGTTCCACGGCCAGCGGCGCGCTGCGCAGCGCGCGCACGCTGCGCCAGAGGTCGGCCACGGCGGCCAGCACGAAGAGGGCGAACAGCGCCGCCGCGGCCGTGCCCAGCGTGGCCGCGGGCACCTGCAGCAGCGCCGCCAGGGCCGCTGCGGCGAAGGCGGCGGCGGCGCCGCGCACGCTGCCGCGGCTGGGCAGGCACGGTGGAATGCGCATCGGCATCGGCATCCGCATTCGCATCCGCATCCGCATCGGCATCGGCAAGGCGCCCCGCACTGTGGCGGCGCGCCTCAGGCGCGCGGCGCCTCGATGCTCTCGAGCGCTCCCGAGAGCAGCTCGTCGATCGCGCGGCCCTCTAGCTGGGCATCGGGCGCCAGCGTCACGCGATGGCGCAGGATCGGCAGGGCGTGGCGCTTGATGTCATCGGGCATGACGAAATCGCGCCCGTCGAGCAGCGCGATCGCGCGGCCCATGCGCACCAGGGCGATCGCGCCGCGCGGCCCGGCGCCGTTGCCCAGGCCCGGCCAGTCGCGCGTCGCCCGGGTGATGCGCACCGCATAGTCGACCACCGCCGGGTCGACCCGCACATAGGCCGCCAGCTTCTGCAGCGCAAGCGCGGTGCGCTCGTCGAGCTGCGGCGCCACGTCGTTGAGCGGCAGCTCGTCGCCGGTCTGCAGCTGGGTCGTGCGCTGCACGATGGCGCTTTCCTCGTCGGCGGCCGGATAGCCGATCTGGACCTTCACCAGGAAGCGGTCGAGCTGTGCCTCGGGCAGGGGGTAGGTGCCTTCGGTCTCGATCGGGTTCTGGGTGCCGATCACGATGAAGGGCCGTGGCAGCGCCAGGGTCTGGCCCTCGAGCGTGACCTGGTATTCCTGCATCACCTCGAGCAGCGCGCTCTGGGTCTTCGCCGGGGCGCGGTTCACCTCGTCGGCCAGCAGCAGGTTGGTGAACACCGGGCCGCGCACGATGCGCAGCGAATTGCCGCCTGCCACATCGGCGCTGCGCGGGTCGCGGTCGAGCACGGCGTGGCCGGTGATGTCCGAGGGCATCAGGTCGGGCGTGAACTGCACGCGCGAGAAGGACAGCGTCATGGCCTTGGCCAGGGCGCGCGCCAGCAGGGTCTTGCCCAGGCCGGGCACGCCCTCGATGAGCACGTGGCCCGAAGCGACGAAGGCGGCCAGGGTCTGGTCGACCGCCTCGCGCTGGCCGACCACGGCCTTGGCCAGCTCGCCGCGCAGGGTCTGCAGGATCTGGCCCGCGCGCGCCAGGTCTTCCGGACGGATCGTCATGTCGTCTTGCTCCACGGACTGGGTTTGGAATCGGGCAATGGGGCCGCACGGTCCGGCGCCTCGCGCAGCAGGGCGCGGCGCGCCGCCTCGAGCACCGCGAGCTGGCGCGGCAGGCTGCGCCGGTCGGGTGCCCGGTCGATCGCCAGCGCCTGCAGCAGCGCGCTCGCCTCGAAGCCGGTGGCGCGCGCGATCGCTGCCGCGCGATCGCTCAGGTCAAGCCGGGCGTAGTTGCGGATGCGCCGCGCAGCGGCCTCGTCGAGCGCCCGGCGCTGCGCGCCATGCAGCGCGGCCGGGCTGCGCTGCCACAGGAAGCGCGCCGTGCCGCTGATCTGCTCGACCATCGAGCGGCGCGCCGTGCCGGGCAGCTCTTCGCGCGGGCCAAAGCGCGGCAAGGAGCGCCACAGCCAGAGGACCAGCAGCAGCGCGCCGGCCAGCGGCACCGCCGGGGCCTGGGTCCACAGCCAGGCCAGCACCGGCTGGCGGCCGTCGCCCGCGGCGATCCACAGCTCGCGCCCGGCACGCAGCTGCAGCGCGGCGACGTCGATCAGCCCGTTGTCGCCGAACAGCAGGGTGTCGTTGGCGAAGATGCGCGCATCCTCCACGACGGTGACTGTTCCGGCGCCGACGGCGATGCGCACCACGCGAAAGCCCCCGGCGTCGCGCAGGCCCCAGCGCGGGTCGGGGGTCGCCAAGCCGCTGTTGGTCAGGCCGTAGCTGCAAAGCCGTAGACCGCCCGTCGGCACCGCTGGCGTCGGCAGGCCGGTTTGCGCCAGGCCGTCGGCGTCCGCCGCGGCCCGGGCCGCCGCTGCGGCGGCCTCGGAGTCATCGTCCGAGTTGTCCTCGTCGGGGTCGTCGAGCGGCGCCTTCGCATCGCCGTTCGCGCCCGCCGCGCCATCCGCGACGGCGTGCAACGCCCCGGGCATGGCCGGCGCACCGGTCGGCGGTGCAGCCGACACGCCAGGGCCCGGCACGGCGGCCGGCGGGAAAGCCGGCGCATCGAACCGTGCATTGCCCGGTGCATTGCCGCGCGCATCGCCCTGCGCGTCGCCCTGAGCATCTCCATATGCCGGCGCCATGCCTTCGGCCTCGCGCACATCGTGGCAGGGCGGCGCTGGTATCAGGCGCATGGGTTCGCGGCCCTTCTTGCGTGCCACGATGGGGCCTTCGATGCCGCGCGCGGGCGGCCGGCCCGGAACCGGCGTCTTGCTCGCGCCCGGCCCCTTTCCGCCCTTGGGCTTGAGCGGGATCTGCTGCACCGGGATCCAGTCGTGGCGCTCCGTTTCCGGTTGTGCGCCGCCGCCCTCGGCATCCTTGCCGCTTGCCGCCGGCACTTCCCAGTACGCCAGCACGAGGTTGCCGCCTTGTTGGACCCAGGCGCGTAGTGCGCGATCGCGCTCGGGGAAGGTATCCCAGCTCCAGCTGCCCAGCAACAAGGTTGCAGCGGGCGGCGGCAGGTTTTCCAGGCGCTCCAGGTTCACGACGCGGGTGCCCAGGCCTTCGGCCAGGCGCTCGAGTGCATAGTGCTCGTCGAGCGCCGCGCGGCCGCTGGGCGCGCGCGGGATTTCCAAGTCCTGCCACTCGGTCGACGAGGCCAGCCAGAGCACGATGGCGGCAAGCGCCAGCACCACGATGGCGCCGATGCCGACGGCGCGGCGCGAAGGCCTGGTCATGGCGGGTTCGTCACGGTGCGGCAGCGCCCGCGGCAGAGGCTGCGCGCCGGCCCAGTGCCGCGGCGAATTCGTCGCACAGGCCGAGGATGCCCGGGGTTTCCGGGTCGCGGCCGCCGTATACCGCGCGCTGCCATACGCCGACCAGGCGCGCGAAGTAGTCCCCGCCCGCGGCGTCGAGGCCGCGCTGCGCCAGGCGCAGGCATTCTGGCTCGGTGTGCGCGGCGCGGATCGGCACGGCGTGTTCGTGGATCAGGCGCGACAGTGCGCCGCGATAGAGCAGCGATAGGGCCTGGCGATGTTCGCCGCGCAGCCACAGTGCGCGCGCCGCGCCGCCGATGTCGGGCGGCAGCGATTCGGGCCGCACATCGAGCGTGCCGACCCGGCTGGGCAGCACCGAACCCTCGTCCGGCATCGCCTCGGCGCGCTCGCGGATCCAGTAGCGCAGCGAGATAAGCAGCAGCGCCAGCACGACCGCACCGAGCAGCCAGATCGCCCAGCGGCTGGCATCGGCGAACCAGCGCGAGGCGCGCTCGATCCACTGGAACAGGCGCGTCATCCAGGGCGCTTGCGTTTCGGCCTTCTTGGTGTCGTCGTGTTTCCAGCGCAGCATCGGGACCGTGCGGGTCGACTTGAGGTCCGGATCCTGGCGCAGGGCCTCGAGCAGCCGCGCAACCTGCTCGCGGCTGGGTGATGGCGTCGCCGGTGCGCTGCCCGGATCCGCAGCCGCCGGTGTGTCCAATGCCTTGCCTGGCGCGGCGGCTGCGGGTGCGGCCGGCGAGCTGCCCGGCGATTCGGTTGCCGGTGCGGTCGGCGGGCCGCCCCGCGTAACGGTTGCCGGTGCCGTCGGCGTATTGCCCGCCGCGGCGGCTGGCGGTGCGATCGAGGCGCTGCCCGGCACCGCGGCGGCTTCCCGTGCCGGCTGCGCCACGCCGGACGCGGCCAGCGCCACGGCGGCGCACAGAAGCGCGGCGCCGTTGCCACGGCGCAACGCGGGGCGCGGCGCCTTTTCGCGCGGCCGCTTGCTAGCCAAAGACATGGCGGAATTCCTGCTCGAGATCCCAGGCCTCGAGCTGCACGCGGCGGTTCAGGTACATCGCGAAGCCGGCGGCCACGAAGTACGGTTCGACCAGCAGCACGGTCAGGGCGTAGGGGAAGAACAGCAGGATGGAATCGCGGTCGCGCACCAGCCATTCGAGCGCGCCTTCGCGCTGGCCCGGGGGCGCCAGCCAGACCAGCAGGGCCCAGAAACCGAGGCCGAAGGAAAACTCGACCTGGGCGAAGGCGAACTGCATGAGCGCGGCGTGCGTGCGCTGGCCCTGCAGGATGATCGCCCGGCGCACCGAGCGGGCCCAAGTGCTTTGCCCCTCGAGCTGGGCCACCGGCAAGGTGTAGGCGCGCCAGGGCGACAGCCGTTGCACGGTGAGCGCCGAGAGCAGGCCGCGCAGCCATACCGCCCGCCGGGCGCGCAGCAGGTCCGCGAACGAGGTCGACTGGCCGAAGGCGGCGCGCGACAGCACGAAGAGCAGGCTGTGGTCGAGCCAGGGCTTGAGCCAGAACAGCACCAGGCTGGGGACCCATGTCCCCAGGTCGATGCAGGCCGCGGCCAGCACGACCACCAGGGCGTAGACCGGCCACACCGTGCGCCACAGCTGTCCGGCATGGGTCTGCACCATGCGCACGCCCAGGTCGGTGGCCTCGACCATCGAGCGCGGCCGCAGGACCATGGCGAGCGCGTCAACCTGCATGATCTGGCGCCGCGCCGGCGGGCCGCCCGCGCGGCCGGCCTTGCAGCGTGAAGTAGGCCATGACGGCCGCCCAGGCCAGCGCGCCGGCGCCGATCTTCACGGCCGGCGGGATCCAGCGCGCCGAGGACCAGAAGGCCTCGATCGCCGCGGCGATCACCAGCATGGTGAACACGGCGTACATCAGCACGACCGCCTCGGCGGCCGCCTTTTGCAGGGCCGCGCGGCGCGTGCGGCGCCCGGGCACGACCACCGCGTGTCCCAGGCGCAGGCCGGCGGCCCCGGAGAGGCAGATCGCGGTGAGCTCGAACGCCGAGTGGGTCACGACAAAGGAATAGAAGCTCGTCGCCAGGCCGACGCTGGTCAGGTAGCCCGCCGCGGCGCCGCCGAACAGGCCGTTATAAAACAGGAAGAAAGCGCTGCCCACCCCGGCGAACAGGCCGCCGGCGAAGCACTGGAAGCCGACCGAGATGTTGTTCAGGATGTAGAAGCCGAACATCGCCCAGTCGCTGCTGCCGCTGCGCGCGCCCAGGCCGTGGTCGGCGTTTTCGTACATCGAGCGGAATTCGTTGAGCTGGTGCACGTCGAGCACGTGCAGGGCGAAGGTCGGATCGCGATCGCTCGCCCAGCCGACCAGCACGGTCGGGACGAGAAACAGCGCGGTCGCCAGGGCGAGATACCAGCGGTGCAGCCGTACGCTTTGCGGAATATCGAGGAGCAGCAGCCGCCGCAGCGCGCCGAGGCCGTAGTCCTGCTGCCGGTAGATGAGGCGGTGCGCGCGGTAGGTCAGCTGCTCGAGGCGTGCGGTGAGCACGATGGGATAGGCGCGGGCCTGCGCCATCGCCAGGTGCTCGCAGGCGGCGCGGTAATCCTGCGTCAGCCGCGCCGCATCGACCGCCTGCCCCGCGGCGTCGCTGCCGGAACCGGCGGTGCCGGCAGTCGGCGCGCCGGCCGCCCCACCCGCGATGTTCGCGGTGCTCGCGGCGGGTGTCCGCGCCCGCCGGCGGCCGCCTTCCAGGGCGGCGACGGCCTCGGCCAGGCGGTCCCAGGTTGCGCCGTACTGCGCCTCGAATTGCAGCGGCGTCACGGCGCGGGCTCGCGGCGGCGCCCGAGCAGCCATTGCGCCACGCCGAGCAGGGCCCCGCTGTGGCCGCCTTCGGCGTCGGCCGCGGCGTCGGCCGGCAGCACGTCGTGGGCCAGCTCGGCGAGCTCGGCAAATCGCTCGCGCGTCAGCGTACTCGAGCGGCTGGCCCACGACACGACGGCGGTCTGCTCGCGCGGCGACAAGGGCCGGCGCGGTGCCAGTGGCGGTGCGTCGGGCACGCCGGCGTGCAGCGCCGGGGGCTGCGTGTGCACGACCAGGGTGCCGGCCGCCAGGTCGCCCAGGCGCTTGAAGTCCTGGCGCAGCAGCATCGCGGCCAGTCCGAAGGCGTACAGGGCGGGCAGGAAATCGGCCGTGCGCAGCAGGTTGCGCGTCACCGAGGCCGCCGGCGTCACCGGAAGCCCGGAGTCCATCACCACCTGCAGCCCGAGCATGCGTTTGCCCGGCGTGGCGCCGGCGAGCGCCAGCTCGAAGACGATGGGATAGAGCCACTCGATGGCGAAAAAGGCGATGAAGCCGAAGGCCGGCGCCATCGCACCGAGCAGCGCGGCGACCAGGACGCAGAGCAGGAACAGGGCCAGCCGCAGAGCAGCATCGATCATGAAGGCGAGGCCGCGCGCCACCGGCCCGGCCGGCCGCAGCGCCAACGCGATGCCTTCGGGTGTCTCGGCCGAGTAGACCGTATCCAGTTGCATGCGCGCCCGACCGCCCGCCGCGACCGAGGCCGGCTCAGACGCGGATGACGATAGTGTCGGCGATGTTGTCGTGCAGGCAGCGGCGCGTGTCGCGGAAGATGAGCAGCGCGTCGATCAGGCCGTAGATGCCGCCCAGGAAGGGCACCATGCCGATGAGATAGCCCACGCCGTAGCGCAGGCCCAGGATGCGGCCGGCCGTGACCGCCTCGCCATCGGGCCGCACGATGCGCAGGCCCAGAAGCGACTTGGCCACGGTCTGGCCGCGCTTGACGAGCAGGTAGCCGTTGACCGCCAGGAACACGATGACGCCGACGACGAAGTTGCCCGCCACGAAACCCACCATGCCGCTGGCGGGCGGGCTGAACGGGCTGCGCCCGAGCAGCGACAGGATCCCCACCCCCAGCACGCCCAGGATGATCGAGTCGAGGATGACCGCGCCCAGGCGGCGGCCGCGCGACGCCAGTTGCGGTCCGTCGGCGCTCATCGCGACGTCGGACACGGTGGCTTGCGGCGGCGCATAGCGATTCTGCTCGAGGGAGGCCATGGCGGTGATTCCGTGGGAGATGGGTCATTATGCCCAGCAAGGCTGCAAAATAACAGCCTCGTCGCGCCCCCGGCAGCGCGGAATTCCCGCGGTATTCCTTCCCGCTGGAAATTCGCCAACCCGCGAACGCTCGACAGGCCGAGGGTAGACGCGGCGGCGAACGGTTTGCGGATTTGCGGGGCCTGTTACGAACGAACTAGCCCGCACGCCGCTCGAAGCGTCGCACGCGCTGGCGCCGCGGCCGCAGGTGCTCGCGCAGGGCGTCGAGCGCGGCCTGCGGGTCGCTCGGCCCGCACAGGAAGATGTCGATCGCGGCATAGCCGAATTCCGGCCAGGTGTGGATCGACAGGTGCGACTCGGCGAGCAGCGCGACGCCGGTCACGCCATGGCCCGGACCGAAGTGATGCAGCTGCAGGCGCAGCAAGGTCGCGCCGCAGGCTCGCACCGCGGCGCGCAAGGCGGCGCGAACCAACGCCAGCTCGTCAAGCCGCGCCGCGCCGTGGAACTCGACCAGCCAGTGGCGGCCCAGCGGGCCCTGCACCGGCACCGGCACCGGGTCGGCGGCGGTCGGCGGCGCCCGCTTGCTGCGGATCTGGCGCGTCATGTCGCACCGGCCATGTCGTGCGCAGCGCTCGCGCCCGCCTGCGGTGCCGACCCGAACAGGGTGGTCCGCCAGGCCGGCTGGGCCCGCAACCGCCAGATCACGCCGTCGAGCACGTAGTGCGTCATCTGCGGCAGCGCGAGCAGCGGCACGAGAAGCGTGAGCAGGGCCCGATCGTCGATCGCCGGCAGTGCCGCGAAGCCGGGGAACCAGGGCAGGTGTTCGCGCCAGACGAAACCATCCCACAAGCCCTCCTCGAGGAAGGCCAGCGCGACCAGCAGGCCCAGGGCCAGGACCACGCGCCGGCGCGTGAACAGCCCGTCGCGCAGCAGCCGGCGCGCCGGGACGAGCTGCGCTTCGCGCCGCGCGCCGTAGATGCAGCTGAGGGCCATGTAGGGTATGCCATGGGCCAGCACGTTCACCAGCGTGAACCCGAGGTCGCCCTCGGCCAGCACGATGCCGACATACCACGACAGCAGCGTGCCCAGGACGAGGGCGTTGCGCGGCAGGTTGCCGCGGCGGCGCGCCGCCAGCCAGGCTTCCTTGCCAAGGTAGGCCAGGACCAGCAAGCCGTAGAGCGGCGCCGCGCCGCGCCACAGCCCGGGCGGCAGGGCGAAGAAGTCGCCGTCGATCAGCCAGGCGTAGGGCCGCGGCAGGTGGGTGTGCCAGTAAAGCAGCGGAAAGAGCGTGGCGCCGTAGATGGTGGCGCGGTCGAGGTGGCGGCACCAGGCGGGCAGGTCGCGCTCGGCGCGGCCGTAGAGCATCAGGAAGCCGTACTGCTGGCGCACGAAGTGGAACACCGCGGCGTAGGCCAGCGCGTGCCAGAACGCCGCGGGCCGCCAGGCATAGAGCAGCACGCCCGCGACCCAGGTCGCCAGCGGCGCGCCGACCAGCCAGGACGACAGGCGGCGGCGTTCCTCGGCGTCCAGATAGGTGCGGTACAGCGTGGCGTAGACGTGGGCCACGTCGACCCCGACGATCAGCCCGAACCACATCCACGGTTCGAGTGGCGCGGCGCCGCGGCCGCTGCCGATGAGCCAGAGCGCCAGCAGCGCGGCCAAGGGCCCGGGCGCGAGCAGGAAGGCGCCATCGACGGCCGGCGTGTGGATCCACGGCTGGGCCGGCGGCGCCGGGCGCGGCGCGTTCGCGACGGCGTTCATGGCGCACCGCCCTTTGCCGGCCGCCCCTCGAGCGCGCGCGCGGCCAGATCGCCGGCGGCCTGGCCGCGGATATAGGCCTCCTCGAAGATCGAGATGCCGCTCAGGTCCGAATGGGCGAAGTAGACCGGAGGCCGGTGCGCCGCGGCGCGCTGGCGTGCGCCGCCCCAGATGAAGCCCGGGGTCGGGCGGATCATGCCGTGGCCCCACAGCCGGACGTCGATGTTCTCGATGTGGCCGTCGAGCTCGGGGTGGACGCGCAGCAGGTCATGCGCCACGTCGCCCTGCCAGGCCTCGAGCGGCCGCTCGAAGGCGGCGCGCCGCGCGGCGTGCGGCTCGGCGTGCGACAGCGGCCAGTAGTACGTGAGCACGGTGCGTCGCGGCACCCGGGCCAGGTCCTGGTGGGTGGCGACCACATAGCCCAGCAGCGGGCTGTCGTAGATCACGTTGTCCCAGGCCAGGCGCTGGCCATCGCCCGCCGGCAGGCGGTCGAGGGTGACGTTGGCCACCATCCATGGCGCGTAGCTGAACGGCTCGACCTCGCCCGGCCGCGTTGCCGGTGTCGACACCGCCGCACCCGGGACCGCTGCGGTGTCGGCCATGTCGACGATGCGCGAGGCGACGAACTGCGGCAGGCACAGCACCGCGGCATCGGCCACGACGCGCACCGGGCGATCGAGCGCGGCGTCGAAGTAGTCCAGTTCGACGCCGGCGCCGCGGCGCGCGACGCGGGTCACCACGGCGCGCGTCTGCAGCGCGCCGCAGCGCATGATGCCGCGCTCGAGGAGCTCCTGCGCCAGATGGCCATTGCCCTCCGGCCAGGTCACCACGGTGGTCGGGTCGGCATTGGCCGCCACGCCGTTGCGCGAGGCGAAGTAATGCAGGCCGGCCCAGGCCGACACGCTGGCGGCTTCGGCGCCGTAGTCGTCGCGGCAGCAATAGTCGAGGTACCAGCGCAACCGCGGCACATCCCAGCCGCGCTGTTCCAGGTAGGCGGCCATGCTAAGCGTGTCGAGCGCGCGCCAGCGTGCATCGGCGCTGCTGGCATCGACCGGGATCGCGAACACCGGCCGGCCGTCGCTGCCGCGCGCCTGCTTGAGCTGCTCGGTCAGGGCGAAGAAGGCCTGGAATTGGGCGCGGTCGCGCGCGCTGGAGCCCAGCTGCGGCACCAGCCCATCCTGCCAGCGGCCGTACATCCAGAGCCGCTCCTGCGGGTCGGCCGACAGGAAGTATTCGTCGTACACCGGACGCCCGGCGCCGTCCTCGTCGACGATGATGCGCAGGTCGGCGAACAATTCGCGCACCGGCGTGCAGTCGGCGCGCACCAGGGGCACATAGTGTGCGCCCCAGGGATAGGCGCTGACCTCGTTGCGCCCCCAGCTCGAGTTGCCGCCCGGCGCGTCGAGCGCATCGAGCAGCAGAACGTCGCGCACGCCGCGCCGCTGCAGCGCATAGGCCGCGGCCAGGCCGGCGATGCCGGCACCGGCGATGACCACGCGCGCCGAGCGCTGCAGCTGCGGCGCCGGCTGGCGCGGCTCGAGCAGGCGGTGGCCCGGCGCCGGCGGCATGCCGACCAGGCGGCCGGGGAAGCGCAGCTCGCGCCGCGGCGTGCAGGCCGCCGCCGCGCCGCCGGCCAGTGCTGCCGCCAGCGCGCCGCGCAGCAGGCGGCGGCGCGCGCTATTCGGCAAGGTAGCGCCCCCATTCGGCCTCGAAGTAGCGCACCAGCACCTGGTTGTCGAGGCGGTTGACCTCGGTGGGTACGCGCTGCATGTCCGGCGGGAACAGGAACATCTGCTGCAGCACCTCGGGCGTGAGAAAGCGCAGGCCGGCCGGCAGGGCCGCGGGCGCATGCGGCGGCTCCAGGCCGGCGAGCACGAAGCCCCATTCGCCGAACGAAGGCACCAGGGCATGATAGGCCGCGGTGGCAAAGCCGGCGGCGCGCAGGGTGTGCTCGACGCACCAGTACGAGCGCGGCGCGACATAGGGTGAGGTGCTCTGCACCACGGCCCAGCCGCCGGGCGCCAGCGCCTCGTGCAGCCGGCGGTAGAAGGTGAGCGAGAACAGCTTGCCGATCGAGTAGTTGGACGGATCCGGAAAGTCGACGATCGCCGCGTCGAAGCGCTCGTGCGCCGACTGCAGCCAGACGAAGGCATCGGCGCTCACCAGGTGCAGCTTGGGCGAGTTGAGGGCGCCGCCGTTGAGCTCGGCCAGGAAGGACACGCGCGAGAACAGGGCGGTCACCTCCGGATCGAGGTCGACCAGCGTGATCGATTCGATGCCCGGATAGCGCAGCAGCTCGCGCACCGCCAGGCCGTCGCCGCCGCCCAGGACCAGCACCCGCCGGGCCGTCGCGGCCTGCGCCATCAGCGGATGGACCAGGGCCTCGTGGTAGCGGTACTCGTCGCGCGAGCTGAACTGCAGGTTGCCGTTGAGAAAGAGCCGGATGTCATCGGCCTGGCGCGTGACGACGATGCGCTGGTAGGGCGTCGAGCGCGCGAACACGGCCTGCCCCGGGTACTGGCCCTGCTCGGCGAGGCTGGTCAGGTTGTCGCTGTAGACCAGTCCGAGCACCAGGGCGACCATGGCCAGGGCGGCGGCCAGCCGGTGCGCGCCGCGCCGGCGCAGCACGCCGTTGCCGAGCAGGGGCACCCAGGCCACGGCGACGTTGACGATGCCGAACAGGAAGCCGGTGCGCACCAGCCCGAGGCGCGGCACGAGCAGCAGCGGGAACAGGATCGAGGCGATCAGGGCGCCGACGTAGTCGGCGGCCAGCACCCGCGCGACCAGTTCGCCGATCTCGTACTCGCCCTCGAGGATGCGCACCAGCAGCGGGATCTCGAGCCCGACCAGGACGCCGTTGAGCCCGACCAGGGCGTAGAGCGCGACGCGGAACTGGGCCGCCTCGCCGAAGAGCAGGAACAGGATGGCGGCGGTCGATCCGCCCACCAGGCCGACCAGGATCTCGACCCGCACGAAGGTCTCGAGCAGGCGCTCGGTGAGCGCGCGCGACAGCCAGGAGCCGACGCCCATGGCGAACAGGTAGGCGCCGATGATGGTCGAGAACTGGGTGACCGAGTCGCCCAGCAGGTAGCTGGCCAGCGTGCCGGCGAGCAGCTCGTAGACCAGTCCGCAGCTGGCGACGACCAGCGCGGAGAACAGCAGCAGCGTCCTCACACGGCGCTAGCCATGGATCGCCGCCGCGATGATCAGCGCCAGCCCGAT
>Ga0209698_10005990_pt1 | contig 12996 bp, 10 predicted proteins | sample LitLauG_LLR_2012_FD_187203 | JGI IMG/M metagenome (GOLD analysis project Ga0209698, IMG submission 187203) | Freshwater sediment microbial communities from Pennsylvania, USA - Little Laurel Run_MetaG_LLR_2012 (SPAdes) (version 2) | ecosystem: Environmental > Aquatic > Freshwater > Creek >...
GCTGACGATCTACAACACTGAACGCCACCACCACGGCATCGGAGGCACCACCCCCATCAGCCGCGTCGTGACACCGACCTAGTGGCCGACTACAGCTAGCCTGGACGAGCCCCCGCCACCGCCAGGTGACGGGGTCGTCGTGCTGCACGCGGAGGACTCGGTGGGCCTGCAGGGGCTGGTGGAGGCGCTCGCCGTCGACCCGGCGCTGGCGGAGGCTCTGCGCGCCGCCCGGTCCGGGGACCGCCCCGAGCTCGGCCTGACTGGTCCGGCCGCCGCCCAGCCGCTGGTCACCGCCGCCCTGGCCAGCGACGCACCCATGGGTGCGGGCCGCACGGTCCTGGCGGTCACCGCCACCGGCCGGGAGGCGGAGGACCTGGCTGGCGCCGTCGCCGACCTGGTGGGCGAGGACCGCGTGGCACTGTTCCCTGCCTGGGAGACCCTGCCGCACGAGCGGCTGTCGCCGCGCGCGGACACCGTCGGCGCGCGGCTGGCGGTGGCCCGCCGCCTCGCCCACCCGCACGACGCCCGGGGCGGCCTGGCGGTGGTCGTCGCGCCGGTCCGGGCGCTGCTGCAGCCGATGGTCGCGGGGTTGGGCGACCTGGAGCCGGTCACCGCCCGTGCCGGCGCGGAGGTGGGGCTGGACGCCATGGTCGACGCGCTGGCCGGCGCCGGTTACGTGCGGGTGGACCTGGTCGAGCACCGGGGGGAGTTCGCGGTCCGTGGCGGCCTGGTGGATGTCTTCCCGCCCACCGAGGAGCACCCGCTGCGCGTGGAGTTCGTCGGCGACACCGTGGAGGAGGTGCGGGCCTTCCAGGTCGGGGACCAGCGCAGCCTGGGACAGGTCGACGGCTTGTGGGCACCGCCGTGCCGGGAGCTCACGCTCACCCCCGAGGTCCGGGCAGCCGCGGCCGAGCAGGCACTGGCCTATCCCGGGCTCGCCGCGGAGTTCGAGGCGCTGGCCGCCGGGATGGCCGTGGAGGGGATGGAGTCCCTGGCGCCGGTCCTGGTGGGGCCGATGCAGCTGCTGCCGCAGCTGCTGCCCGACGACGCCATCGTGCTGGTCTGCGACCCGGTCCGCCTGGCGCGCCGCGCGGGCGACCTGGTCGCCACCAGCGAGGAGTTCCTCGCCTCGTCGTGGGCGGCGGCCGCCGCGGGGGGCGCGACCCCACTGGACCTGCGGGCGGCCGCGTACCGGGGGCTGGACGAGGTGGCGGGCGTCACCGTGGCGTCCGGACGCTCGTGGTGGCAGCTGGGGGTGTTCGGGGCCGGCGGCGCTGAGCCTGAAGACGAGGACAGGACGGACGGGACGGACGGGGCGGACTCCGGGCGGCCGGCCGGGGGGGACCGGCTGGACGCCGTCGCGGCGCCGCGCTACCGCGGGGACACCGACCGGGCGATGCGCGAGGTGGCCACCTGGGTGCGGCAGGGCTGGCGCGTCGTTCTGGTCACCGCCGGGCACGGCCCCGCGCAGCGCCTGCTGGAACGACTCGGCGACGCGGGCCTGCCGGCGGCCGCGGGCAGCCCCGCCGAGGTAGGTCCGGGCGTCGTGGCGGTGACCACCGGCGCCCTGCAGGCCGGGCTGCTGTCTCCCGCGCTGCGCCTGGCCGTGCTCACCGAGGCCGACCTGCTCGGGCAGCGGGGCACCACCCGCCAGGAGCGGCGACTGCCGTCGCGGCGCCGCCACCAGGTGGACGTGCCGAACCTCGTGCCGGGGGACTTCGTGGTGCACGAGGCGCACGGGATCGGCCGCTACGTGGAGCTGACCCAGCGCACCGTGGCCGGCGCCACCCGGGAGTACCTGGTGGTGGAGTACGCGGCGAGCAAGCGCGGGCATCCCGGGGACCGGCTGTACGTGCCGAGCGACCAGCTGGACCAGCTGACCCGCTACGTCGGCGGGGAGGCGCCGACGGTGCACCGCCTCGGCGGGGCGGACTGGGCCAAGACCAAGGGCCGCGCCCGCAAGGCGGTGCGGGAGATCGCAGCGGAGCTGATCCGGCTGTACTCCGCACGGCTGGCGGCGCCCGGCCACGCGTTCGGCCCGGACACCCCGTGGCAGCGCGAGCTGGAGGACGCCTTTCCCTACACCGAGACCCCCGACCAGCTGTCGGCGATCGAGGACGTCAAGGCCGACATGGAGCGGGCCGTCCCGATGGACCGGCTGATCTGCGGGGACGTCGGCTATGGCAAGACCGAGATCTCGGTGCGGGCCGCGTTCAAGGCCGTGCAGGACGGTCGGCAGGTGGCGCTGCTGGTGCCCACGACGCTGCTGGCCCAGCAGCACCTGGCCACCTTCCGGGAGCGCTTCGGCCCCTTCCCCGTGCGGGTCGAGGGGCTGAGCCGGTTCCAGACCGACGCCGAGGCCGCCGCGGTCGTGGCGGGGCTCGCTGACGGCAGCGTCGACCTGGTGATCGGGACGCACCGGCTGCTCACACCGGAGGTGGTCTTCCGTGACCTCGGTCTGGTGATCGTCGACGAGGAGCAGCGTTTCGGCGTCGAGCACAAGGAGTACCTCAAGCGGCTGCGGGCATCGGTGGACGTGCTCGCGATGTCCGCCACGCCCATCCCGCGCACGCTGGAGATGGCCGTCAGCGGGATCCGGGAGATGTCGGTCATCCAGACCCCGCCGGAGGAGCGCCACCCCGTCCTGACCTTCGTCGGGGTCTACGACGAGCGCCAGATCGCCGCGGCGGTGCGCCGGGAGCTGCTGCGCGACGGCCAGGTGTTCTACGTGCACAACCGGGTCGAGTCCATCGACCGCGCGGCGGCCCGGCTGCGCGAGAGGGTGCCGGAGGCGCGGATCGCCGTGGCCCACGGCCAGATGCCCGAGCACGCGCTGGAGCAGGTGATCGTGGACTTCTGGGAGAAGGCCTTCGACGTGCTGGTCTGCACCACGATCGTGGAGTCCGGCCTGGACATCCCCAACGCCAACACCCTGATCATCGAGCGGGCGGACACGTTGGGACTGTCCCAGCTGCACCAGCTGCGCGGCCGGGTCGGCCGGGCGCGCGAGCGCGGGTACGCGTACTTCCTGTACCCCGCCGAGCGGCCGATGACCGAGACCGCGCACGACCGCCTGGCCACGATCGCCACGCACACCGACCTGGGGTCGGGGATGGCGGTGGCGATGAAGGACCTGGAGATCCGCGGCGCGGGCAACCTCCTCGGCGGGGAGCAGTCCGGGCACATCGCCGGCGTCGGCTTCGACCTGTACGTGCGGATGGTCGGCGAGGCGGTGGCGGAGTACAAGTCCGGCGGCGTCGCCGTCGAGCACACCCCGGCGCGCATCGAGCTGCCGGTGGACGCCCACCTGCCGCACGCCTACGTGCCCGGGGAGCGGCTGCGGCTGGAGGCCTACCGGCGGATCGCGGAGGCCCCCAGCGAGGCCGCGCTGGACGAGGTGGCCGCTGAGCTGGCCGACCGCTACGGACCGCTGCCGGACCCGGTCGCCACCCTGCTGCAGGTCGGCCGGCTGCGGCTGGCCGCGGAGCGCGCCGGGCTCACCGAGCTCACGATGGCCGGGACGTCGGTGCGGGCCTCACCGGTGGAGCTGCCCGAGTCGGGCCAGCTGCGACTCGCCCGCCTGTACCCGCGCACCGTGGTGAAGGAGTCTGTCCGTACGATCCTGGTGCCGCGTCCGACCACCGCGCCGGTCGGCGGCGTCCCGCTGCGCGACACCGCGCTGCTGGACTGGGCGCTGGAGCTGGTCGGCGTGCTCACCCCGGTGAGCGCCGAGGTGAGGGAGGCCGCCGGATGAGCGCTGGGAGGCTCCGGCTGCGCACCGCCACCGCGCTGGTCGTGCTGGGGGCGCCGCTGGCGCTGGCCGCGTGCTCGCCCGCGCAGGCCGGTGCCGCCGCCGTCGTCGGCCCCACGCGGATCACCGAGACCTCGCTGAACACCGACGCCACCCAGGTGAACGCCGAGCGGGCCACCCTGCACGTGCAGCCGGTCCCCGGGTCCGCCCTGCTGCCGGTGCTGCTGCAGCGCCGGGTCGACAACACCCTGGTCGCCGGGGCGGCGGCCCGGCTCGGCGTCGTAGTCACCCCCGGCCAGGTGGACCGGTTCATCGCACAGTACGGCGGCCTGGCCACCCTGCAGCGCCAGCTGGCCCAGCAGGACGCCACCAGCACCCAGGCCGGCGCGTGGGTGGCACCCGGGCGGGTGAACGAGACCGTGGAGGTCTACCTGCTGGAGCAGGGCATCGGCGCGAAGCTGGCGCCGGGCGCCTCCTCCACCGTGCAGGGCACCGCCACCTACGCCGCGTTGCAGGCCGAGGCCCATGCCGTGGGCGTGGCCGTCAGCCCCCGCTACGGGACCTGGAGCGCCAAGACGCTGACCATCGGGCCGACGCCCAACGACCTGTCCGCGGACGCGGCCACCCTCGGCCTGCCCGCAGTCCCTGCCGGCTAGCCGGCCCGGCATGCAGCTGCTGGCGCTACGCACCAGCGCCCGGGTGGCGCCGGGACTGCTCAGCGCGCCCGCCTGGGACGCGCTGCGCGCAGCGCCGGCGGTGCTGCTGGCGCCGCGGCACCCCCTGCTGGCCCCACTGCGCGAGGCGGGGCTGGCCCCCCTCGCCGTGGGCTCCCCCGCCGCGGTGGTGGGGGCCGCGCTCGCCGTCGGCGAGGCCGCGGGCGCGCAGCGCACCCCGGTGGTGTGGTGCGCCCCGGTCGGGCCGGACGACGAGGAGGCTCGCGCCCAGGTCGCCGCGGACGCGGCGGCCGCCGGGGTGGCGATGGCGACGTTGAGCGGTGCGACCGACCTGCCGGGCGCCGGGGTGGTGGAGCTGGTGGCGGTGATGGACCGGCTGCGCTCGCCCGGCGGCTGCCCCTGGGACGCGGCGCAGACCCACGACTCGCTGCTGCGCTACCTGGTGGAGGAGACGTTCGAGACCGTGGAGGCGGTGGAGGCCGGCGACGACGCCGCCCTGCTCGAGGAGCTCGGGGACCTGCTGCTGCAGGTGGTGTTCCACGCTCGGATAGCCACCGAGCGCACGGACGGCTTCAGCATCGACGACGTGGCCGCGGGGGTCAGCGCGAAGCTTGTCCGCCGCCACCCGCACGTGTTCGCCGGCGCCGCGGCGGGGGACACCGCGGCCCTGCAGGCGGACTGGGACGCGGTCAAGCGCGCCGAGAAGGGGCGGCGCTCCGTCCTGCAGGGGGTGCCGCTGGGCCAGCCGGCGCTCGCGCTGGCCGCGTCGCTGGGCGGGCGGGCCGCCCGGGCCGGGGTCCACGTCGCGCCGCCAGCCCCCGCCGGCGTGGACGTGGCGCCCGGACCGCTGGGCCGCGCCCTGCTCGGCCTCGCGGTCGCCGCGGAGGCTGCGGGGGTCGACCCGGAGGCGGCGCTGCGCGCCGCCGTGCGGGACTTCGCGGCCGCGGTGCGCGCCGCTGAGGCCGCCGCGGGCCCGGCGGGGGACGCCCGCCCTGGCTTGTAGGCTCGCCGCGACCTGTTCCCACGGCTGGAGGTTCCCCGGTGGCTTCGATCGAGGCGGTTGGCGCGCGCGAGATCCTCGACTCCCGGGGCAACCCGACGGTGGAGGTCGAGGTCGCGCTGGACGACGGTGTCGTGGCCCGCGCCGCGGTCCCCTCCGGTGCCTCGACCGGCGCCTTCGAGGCGGTCGAGCTGCGCGACGGGGACCCGGCCCGCTACGGCGGCAAGGGCGTGGGCAAGGCCGTCCTGGGGGTGCTCGACGAGATCGGGCCGGAGCTGCTCGGGTTTGACGCCAGCGAGCAGCGGCTGGTGGACCAGGCCCTGATGGACCTGGACGGCACGTCGGACAAGTCCCGGCTGGGCGCGAACGCGCTGCTGGGGGTGTCGTTGGCGGTGGCCCGGGCCGCCGCGGACTCCGCGGGGCTGCCGCTGTTCCGCTACGTCGGCGGGCCGAACGCACACCTTCTCCCCGTGCCGATGATGAACATCCTCAACGGGGGCGCGCACGCGGACTCCAACGTCGACGTGCAGGAGTTCATGGTCGCCCCGGTCGGGGCGCCCACCTTCGCGGAGGCGCTGCGGTGGGGCGCGGAGACCTACCACGCGCTCAAGGCGGTGCTGAAGAAGCGGGGGCTGGCCACCGGGCTCGGTGACGAGGGCGGCTTCGCCCCCAGCCTGGACTCCAACCGTGCGGCCCTCGAGCTCATCGTCGAGGCGGTCACCGCCGCCGGGTTCACCCTCGGGCGAGACATCGCCTTCGCGCTCGACGTGGCGGCCACCGAGCTGCTGCGCGACGGGGCGTACCTCTTCGAGGGCGAGGCCCGCAGCGCCGCGTGGCTGACGGACTACTACGCAGGCCTGGTCGCTGACTTCCCGATCGTGTCCCTGGAGGACCCCCTGGCCGAGGAGGACTGGGACGGCTGGGTGGCGCTGACCGCGCAGCTCGGCGACGCCGTCCAGGTGGTGGGTGACGACCTGTTCGTGACCAACCCGACCCGCCTCGCCCGTGGCATCGACACCCGGGCGGCCAACGCCCTGCTGGTGAAGGTGAACCAGATCGGGACGCTGACCGAGACGCTGGACGCCGTCGACATGGCGCACCGCGCTGGCTTCGCGACCATGCTGTCGCACCGCTCGGGGGAGACCGAGGACACCACCATCGCCGACCTGGCCGTCGCGGTGGGCAGCGGGCAGATCAAGACCGGTGCACCGGCCCGCTCGGAGCGCGTCGCGAAGTACAACCAGCTGCTGCGTATCGAGGAGGAACTGGACGACGCGGCGCGCTACGCGGGTCGCTCCGCCTTCCCGCGGCTGTCGTCGTAGATCCTGGGCGGGTGCCTGCCAGCCCTCGTCCCACGGCCGCGCCCGGTCGCGGCGACCCGAGGGGCGCCCGCTCGAGCCGCCCCGGTGCGCCCCGTGCCACCGCGGCGGCCCCCGCCCCCGCCGCGCCCGGGACGCGCCGCCCGGTGGCCGTGCCCGGGGCCCGGGCCCGCTTGACCGGTCGCGCCGCGGTGCTCTTCCTGGTGGCGGGGCTGCTGGTGGTCGCCTACGCCTGGCCGGTGCGGGCGTACTGGCGGGAGCGGGCCACCCTGGCCCAGCTGCACGCCGCGGACGCCGCCGCGGCCGCCTCCACCGCCGCGCTGCAGGCCCAGGTCACCCGCTGGGAGGACCCGGCGTTCGTGCAGGCGCAGGCCCGCGCCCGCCTGCACTACGTGCTGCCCGGCGAGGTCGGGTACACCATCCTGCTGCCCGCCGCCCCGTCGGCGGCCGCACCCGCGGGCCAGCCAGCCCGCGCCGTCCCCACCGGGCCCGGCGCGCCGTGGTACGACCAGGTGTGGACCACGGTGGCACGGGCAGCGGCCCCTGCGCCGGTCCGCCGGCGGTGATGGACGCCGCGGACACCGCCGCGGTCGCCGCCCAGCTCGGCCGCCCCCCACGGGGGCTGCGCACGGTGGCGCACCGCTGCGCCTGCGGTCTGCCCGACGTGGTGGTCACCGAGCCGAGGCTGCCCGACGGGACCCCGTTCCCCACGCTGTGGTACCTGACCTGCCCGCGGGCAACCTCCGCGGTCTCCACGCTGGAGGCCGGGGGGGTGATGGCGTCGATGAGCCAGCGGCTGGCCGTCGACGCCGAGCTCGCCGCCGCGCACCGGGGCGCGCACGTGGACTACCTGGCCGCCCGGGCCGCCCTCGGCGACGTGCCGGAGATCGCCGGGGTGAGCGCGGGTGGCCTGCCGGACCGGGTGAAGTGCCTGCACGTGCTCGTCGCGCACGCGCTGGCGCGCGGGCCGGGCGTCGACCCGCTGGGGGACGAGGCCCTGGCGATGCTGCCGGACTGGTCGGCGGGCGGCCCCTGCGTGGTCGTCGACCAGGACGCGCCGTGAGCGTCACCCGGGTCGCCGCGGTGGACTGCGGGACGCACTCGCTGCGACTCCTCGTCGCCGATGTCGACCGGCAGGCCGGCCGGTCGGTCGACGTGGCCCGCCGGTTGGAGATCGTCCGCCTCGGCGCGGGCGTCGACGCCACCGGGCGGCTGAGCGACGACGCGCTGGCCCGTTCGTTCGCCGCCCTGGACGACTACGCCGCGCTGGTGGCCGCGCTTGGCGCCGAGAGGGTGGGCGTGGTCGCCACCTCGGCCACCCGGGACGCCGCGAACAGGGACACGTTCACCGCCGGGGTCACCCGGCGCCTCGGTGTGGCGCCCACGGTGCTCACCGGTACCGCGGAGGCGGCCCTGTCCTTCGCCGGAGCGACCCGGGACCTGCCGGCGGGGCTGGCCACACCCCGCCTGGTGGTGGACATCGGTGGCGGGTCCACCGAGCTGGTGCGCGGCACCACGGCGGTGGACCAGGCCTGGTCCGTGGACATGGGCTGCGTGCGGCTGAGCGAGCGGGCGCTGCGCGGGGACCCGCCGTCGCCGGCCAGCCTGGCGGCCGCCGCGTCGATGGCCGCCGACGCGATCGCGTCGGCGGCCCGCCACGTCGCGCTGCACGGCGCAGGCACCGTGGTGGGGGTCGCCGGGACGGTCACCACGCTGGCCGCGCTCGATGCGCGCGTGGCCCGCTACGACCCCGGCGTCACCCACCACTACCGCCTGGGCGCGGACCGGGCGCGCGCGCTGACGGCGCAGCTGTCGGCGATGGACCGGGCGCAGCGCGCCGCGCTGCCCGCGCTGCATCCCGGCCGGGTGGACGTGATCGTGGCCGGCGGCCTGCTCCTGTGCGCCGTGCTGGACGCCACCGGGGCCGACGCCGTGGTGGTCAGTGAGCACGACCTGCTCGACGGGCTGGCCTGGTCACTGGCCTGCTGAGGGGTCTGGCCCGACCAGGCTGGCCGGACCTCTGGGCCGGCGGGGCGCCCGCGACCGTGGCAGGCTGGCCGTCACCCACCCGAACGAGACGCCCGGCACGGCCGGTGCGCGCGACAGGAGGCATCGATGGGCGAGCAGGTCACCTTCGCCAGCAACGGCGGCAGCTGCGAGGGGTACCTCGCGACCCCGGACGGCGGCGGTCCCGGCGTGATCGTCATCCAGGAGTGGTGGGGGCTCGTCGGCCACATCACCGCGGTGGTCGACCGTTTCGCCCAGGCCGGGTTCACCGCCCTGGCGCCCGACCTGTACCACGGGGTGAGCACGGGCGAGCCCGACGAGGCCATGCGGCTGATGATGGGGATGGCGATGGACCACGCGGCCACCGACATGGCGGGCGCCGCGGAGTACCTGGCCGCCCTGCCGGGCACCTCCGGCGACGAGGTCGGCACCGTCGGCTTCTGCATGGGGGGCTCCCTGGCGCTGTGGAGCGCCACGCTCAGCCCGCGCATCACCGCCGCCGTCGGCTTCTACCCCGCGGTGCCGTGGGAGCGGATGGCCCCGCAGTGGGCCAGCTACGCGGGCAAGGCTGCCCTGATCCACTGCTCGCAGGAGGACGGCACCTCCGCGGCCCCGGGCATCGTGGCGGCGCGCACCGCGATCGAGGAGGCGGGTGGGGAGGTGAACGTGTTCGACTACCCGGACACCCACCACGCCTTCTTCAACGACGACCGGCCCGAGGTCTTCGACGCTGCGGCGTCCTCGCTCGCCTGGCAGCGCACAGTCGACTTCCTGCGCGCCCGCCTCGACGCGTGACCTCGCCCCCGCCGGGCCGCGACGCTCCGCGGGCTCGGGGGGTGGCCAGCGACGCGGCGGGCGTCGCCCGTGCGGCGGGCAGCGCGTCCTCCCTCGCGGTGCTGGACGCCGCGGTGACAACCTGCCGGGCCTGCCCCCGGCTGGTCAGCTGGCGGGAGTCCGTCGCCGCCGCGCCGCGCGCCTCGTATGCCGGCCAGACGTACTGGGGGCGCGGGGTGGCGGGCTTCGGACCTGCGGATGCCGCCATCGTGGTGCTGGGGCTGGCGCCGGGCGCGCACGGCGCGAACCGGACCGGCCGCGTGTTCACCGGCGATCGAAGCGGGGACTTCCTGTTCGCCGGCCTGTACCGCGCGGGGCTGGCCAACCAGCCCACGTCCACCGCCGCCGACGACGGCCTGGTGCTGCGGGGGGTGCGGGTCCTGGCCGCGGTGCGCTGCGCGCCGCCCGGCAACGCCCCCACCCCCGCGGAGCGGGACACCTGCGCGCCGTTCCTGGACGCCGAGCTGGGCCTGCTCCCGGCACGGGTGTGGGTGGCCCTGGGGGGCTTCGCGTTCGCCGCCGCGCTGGGGTCCCTGGCGCGCCGCGGCCTCACGCTGCCGCGGCCCCGCCCGGTCTTCGCGCACGGCAGCGTCGCGACGGTCGGTGACCGGACCCTGGTGGGCTGCTACCACCCCAGCCAGCAGAACACCTTCACCGGCCGGCTCACCCCGGGCATGCTCGACGACGTGCTGGCCACCGCGGTGCGCCTGGCCGGCGCACGCGCTGCGCCGTCGCCGCACGCAGCCCCTAAGGTGCGACCGTGAGCACGCGTCCCCCCCGGGTCCTGGTGGTCGGCGGCGGCTACGTCGGCATGTACACCGCGCTGCGCCTGCTGCGACGCCTGCGGCCCGGCGAGGCGAGCGTCACCGTGGTGGACCCGCGCTCCTACATGACCTACCAGCCGTTCCTGCCCGAGGCGGCCGCCGGGTCCATCCAGCCCCGTCACGTGGTGGTCCCGCTGCGTCGCGTCCTGGGGGGTGCGGACGTGATCACCGGTGCCGTGACCCGCGTCGACCTCGCCGCCCGCACCGCCGAGGTCATGCCGCTGGAGGGGGAGGCGTTCACCCTCGCCTTCGACCAGCTCGTCGTCGCCGTCGGGTCGGTGTCGCGCACCCTCCCCATCCCCGGGCTCGCCGAGGTGGGCACCGGGTTCAAGACCGTCGAGGAGGCCATCCAGCTGCGCAACCGCGTCGTGGAGTGCCTGGACATCGCCGAGTCCACCCGGGACCCGGCCGTGCGGGCCCGCAACCTGTCCTTCGTGGTGGTCGGCGGCGGCTACGCCGGTATCGAGGCGCTGGGCGAGCTGCAGGACATGTGCACCTACGCGACCCGGTACTACCCGTCGATCGCCGCCGCCGACCCCGTCTGGCACCTGGTCGAGGCCAGTGGCCGGATCCTGCCCGAGGTCAGCGAAGGGTTGGGCCGCTACACCCTGGACCAGCTCAGGCAGCGGGGGATCGTCTGCCACCTGGACACCCGGCTGGAGTCCTGCGTCGACGGGCACGTGGTGCTCTCCGACGGCACGCAGCTCGAGGCGGAGACACTCGTCTGGACCGCAGGGGTGCGGCCCGCCCCGGTGGTCGCCGACCTCGGGCTGCCGCTGGACGAGCGCGGCAGGGTGCGCTGCGAGGCGACGATGGCCGTGGTCGGCGCCCCCGGGGTGTGGGCCGCAGGGGACGCCGCGGGCGTGCCGGACCTGACCCAGCCTGGCCAGGTGTGCGCACCGTCGGCGCAGCACGCGGTCCGTCAGGCGGGCCGCCTGGGGGACAACGTGGTCGCCGCGCTGCGCGGGCAGCCACCCCAGGAGTACCGGCACTCCTACGCCGGCTCGGTGGCCAGCCTCGGCCTGTACCGGGGGGTGGCGGAGATCTACGGGGTGCGGCTGCGCGGGTTCCCCGCGTGGTTCATGCACCGCACGTACCACGTCAGCCGGGTTCCCACGCTGGCCCGCAAGGTGCAGGTGGTCGCCGACTGGACACAGGGGCTGTTCTTCAGCCGGGACGTGGTGTCCCTGTGGTCGATGCACGACCCGTTCCGTGCGTTCACCACCGCCGCGACGCAGACGGCCACCCCGGCGGGGGTGCGCCCACACCCCGCGGACCCGGATCTGCCGCCCCCGCCGGCGGCCATTCAGCAGCCCTAGGCGACGCGGGTCACGGGACGGACCGGGGCATCGACGCGATAATCGCGCCGGGCCCCCGTAGCCCAACTGGTAGAGGCTGCGCCCTTAAAAGGCGCGAGCTGCAGGTTCGAGCCCTGCCGGGGGCACCCTTCGACGGGGACGTCCTCAGCGCGGGCCGAGGGGTCCCTGCCGGGAGCGGTTCCGCCGCCGCGGGGGTGTCGGGGCCACCGACCGGCAGGTCAGGGTGGCAGGGCCCCGGCGACGGCCGCGACAAAGCCGCAGTTGTCGAACGTGGTGTTGACGCTCCATCCCAGGCGCACGATGACGGCGTCCTTGGACGGGATCATCGCGACCTCCTGGCCGTAGAAGCCCTCCATGCTCAGCGCGTCGCGGGGGTACCCGGGGGTCGCGGCGCACTCCCCGCCGACCGGCTGGCCGGCGAGCCAGGTCTGCGCCCCGTAGCCGTGGCCGGCCCCCGAGGGCATGGCCGGGGTGGCCGCCAGCGCCCACCAGCCAGCGGGTATCAGCTGGCGGCCCGCCCACCGTCCGTCGTGGAGCATCAGCTCACCGAGCCGCGCCCAGTCAGCCGTGCTGGCCCACAGGTAGGACGAGGCCACCCAGGCCCCTGCGGTGTCCGTCTCCAGCGTGGCGCTGGAGATGCCGAGCGGTCGGAACAGCGTCGCGGCGGGGTAGTCGAGGTAGGCCCGCTCGGAGGGGAACTGGGCGCGCACGACGGCGGAGAGGATGTTGGGGGTGGCGCTGAGGTACTCCCAGTGTGTCCCGGGTGCGTAGGCAAGACCGTGGCTGGCGGCCCAGCCGGACATGTCGGGCTCGCCGTAGAGCATCTGCACGACATCCCCGGTGGGCCCGTAGCCCTCGTTGATAGCAAGCCCCGGCCGCATGAACAGCAGGTCGGCAATGGTGATGCGGGCCCTGGCGTCCCGTCGCCAGCGGGCCACCCACGACGGCGCCCGTCCGGCGGGGAACGCGTCCACGACCGGGGTGTCGATGCCGATCCCGACCTGGCGCAGCCGCGCGTACGCGAGCATCCCCGTGATGGTCTTGGTCATCGACCACCCGAGCAAGGCGGTGTTGGGCCGGATCCCGGCGCCGTTGCGCAGCAGGAGCAGCCTGCCGTGCTGCACGACGGCGACACCGCGGGTGCTCAGCCCGTTCGGGTCCGCCGAGCCCGCGAAGGCCGCGTCGACGATCGTGTTCAGCGCGGTGGTGCTCACCCCCGTGGCCGCGAGCGCGGCGGGGGCGAGGCTGCCCTGGCCCGCGGGCCAGGG
>Ga0209698_10005991_pt1 | contig 12996 bp, 11 predicted proteins | sample LitLauG_LLR_2012_FD_187203 | JGI IMG/M metagenome (GOLD analysis project Ga0209698, IMG submission 187203) | Freshwater sediment microbial communities from Pennsylvania, USA - Little Laurel Run_MetaG_LLR_2012 (SPAdes) (version 2) | ecosystem: Environmental > Aquatic > Freshwater > Creek >...
AGATCAAGACGCTCATCGCGACCTCCGTCGACAGCGTGGATGCCGGTACCCGCAGCGTACGCTCCGCCGAGGAATCGATGCGCGAGCTGGTGCGTCAGGTCCAGCAGGTCGCCGTGCTCATCGGTGAGATCGCAACATCGGTACAGCAACAGGACTCGGGCATTGGCCAGGTCAATGAGGCCGTAACCGATATGGACAAGGTCACGCAGCAGAATGCGGCTTTGGTGGAACAAACCGCTGCGGCATCGGCCAGCCTGTCGGAGCAGGCGGACCGGCTGCGCGAGGCTGTGTCTACGTTCCGGTTCGGGCAGGAATAATCCTCGCTGACGGCGGCGTTCTGGGCGCCGTTTGCCCTCACCCCCGGCCCCTCTCCCGCGAAGCGGGCGAGGGGAGCAACGCCTGGCTTCGTTTGCGCAACGGGCCAAACAAGAAGTCCCTCCCCTCGCCCGCTTCGCGGGAGAGGGGCCGGGGGTGAGGGTTATTAGCCCAGCAGCACGCGCCGATCGATCTGCTCTATCGACGTGCACCCGCAAAAGCCCATCGTCACGTCCAGTTCCTTCTGGATGATCTCCAGGCAGGCACGCACGCCGGCCTGCCCCATGGCCCCCAGGCCGTAGAGGAAGGGCCGCCCGATCAGCGTGCCGCGGGCACCCAGGGCCAGGGCCTTGAGCACGCTCTGACCCGAGCGTATGCCGCCGTCGACCCAGATCTCCATGCGCTCACCCACCTCGGCCACGATGGCCGGCAGCGCGTCGATGGAGGCGGGCGCGCCATCGAGCTGGCGGCCGCCATGGTTGGACACGATGAGCACGTCGGCGCCGCTGTCGGCCGCATGGCGCGCGTCCTCCGGATCGAGCACACCCTTGAGGATCAACTTGCCGCCCCAGGTGCGCTTGATCCATTCGACATCGCTCCAGTTGAGCGCGGGATCGAACTGCTCGGCCGTCCAGGCAGACAGCGAGCTCATGTCGCCCACGCCATCCACGTGTCCGACGATATTGCCAAACTGCCGGCGTTGGGTGCCCAGCATCTTCAGGCACCAGCCGGGCTTGGTCATGAGGTTGAGCAGATTGGCGAGCGTCGGCTTGGGCGGGGCCGACAGGCCGTTGCGCACGTCCTTGTGCCGCTGGCCCAACACCTGCAGGTCCAGGGTCAGCATCAGGGCGCTGCAGCCCGCGGCCTGCGCCCGGCGGATGAGCCGCTCGATGAAGGCGCGGTCCTTCATGACGTAGAGCTGGAACCAGAAGGGCGCCCGCGTGGCCGCCGCCACGTCCTCGATGGAGCAGATGCTCATGGTCGACAGGGTGAAGGGCACGCCGAACGCGCGCGCGGCCAGCGCGGCCAGAATCTCGCCGTCGGCGTGCTGCATGCCGGTGAGACCGGTGGGTGCCAGCGCAACCGGCATGACCACGTCCTCGCCGATCATCCGGCTGCGCGTGCTGCGGTTGGCGATGTTGACCGCGACGCGCTGGCGCAGCAGGATGCGCTCGTATGCCGCCTCGTTGGCGCGGTAGGTGCCCTCGGTATACGAACCGGAATCGGCGTAGTCGTAGAACATGCGCGGCACGCGCCGCTCGGCGAGTTTGCGCAGGTCTTCTATGCAGGTGATGGTCGGTGTGAACATCCGCGCAAGTTTAGATAAAAAGGGACCCTCGCGGGTCCCTTTCTTCTCAGCCGGCGGATCGCCCGGACAACCCCGCCTGCGGGGCGCCGTGCGGTCGCGGCGCGGTTACAGCGACATCACGCAGTTGCCGCCGACGTTGGTGTCCGGCGTCGACAGGTTGTACGTCGCCGTGTTGCAGCGGAAGCTGCCCGTGGTGGGCAGGCCATCGTCGAACGAGGTATCGATGGCGCTGGCGGCCTTGTTGGTCAGGCCCAGGTTGTTGAAGAACAGGGCGGTCGTGTTGCCCATGTTGGCCACGATGTAACCGGCACCGGCCAGTTCCGACTGGCCGCCGAAGGGCGTGCGCAGCGAGGTCAGACCCGAGCCGGAGATGAAGCCGGCCAGGCGCAGTTCGTACAGGGCTTCGCACTGCTCGAAGGTGTTCGTGCCGTTGGTGCAGCCGCCGTTGTAGGGGATGTTGCCGTCGCCGTTGCCATTGACCGGCAGCGGGTTCGCGGCGGGAAAGCGCGTGGCCGCCTGCGTATCGTCGCCGGGCAACTGGCCATAGCGGTCGATGTAGGAGTTGATCGCTGCCGACATTTCGCGCGACAGGTTGAAGGTTGCCTTGACCTTGCTGTTGAAGATCAGTTCCTGGCCCTTGAGTACACCACCCAGCAGGAGGCCGATGATCACCAGGACGATGGCGATTTCAACGAGGGTAAAACCGGACTGACGGGACTTCATGTTGCGCACCTCAAGCGTTTGTTTTCGGGACCAGCGGATCGGTTCAAGCAGCAAGCCGTTGACGGCATGTCCCCTCGGGGACGCTGCAGGTACTGCTATCAATAACGTCAATCATCCTGCCAACTTGACCATCGTGACGCGCGAAATTCGTGGGCAATTCCTGCTCTATTCCCGGGTGCTTCCCGCATTGGCCGCGCACACGAGGTCCTGCAGATGACTTAACGGCCATCCACTCGCGGACTTGATGGGGGAAAAGCCGGAATTAGCCGGTCGATTCCGTCCGGCACCTGCGGTTTGGACCCGGGCAGCGTCTCCATCGAGGCGATCCGGCCGGCCAGCCGCTCGAGATCGCGCTGCGGCGTGTTGCGCGTTCCCGCTGCCAGGCCGCCCAGCAGAGCGCGCCGTGCATCGGCCGCATCCGGCCGCCCCAGAACGAAGGTATCGAGTTCGCGGGCCCACTCGGGAATGTCCGCAGACGCCGGTGCGCTGCGCAGCAGGTGCGCTTCGGCCAGCGCGCGGGCATTGTCGTGGAGCACGTAGCGCGAGACCCAGGCAGCGTGGGCCAGCCAGCGCCAATGCGCACCCGGGTCCGCGCGGTAACAGCGTTCCACAAAATCGAGGATGGCCGGTGCCTGGGGCACGGCGGCGTGACGCAGCTCGTCCTGCAGGTGGGCCATCTCGGAATAATCGAATGCCGCCAGCATCACGGGGTAGCTGCTATGCGGATTGAGCGCGAAGGCCAGTTCCAGCCAGCTGCCGATGGCGGGGAAGTCCGCCGACCGCAAGGGCAGCAGGGCGCCCGCCTGGGCATCGTAGCCCTGGAGGTAGAGCGCGCTGGCGTAGGCGGCCAGCACCGGTTCGTCCAGGCTCGCCAGGCGCAGTGCGGCCGGCGGCGGCGCGGTCCCCGCCGAAACTTCCAGGTGCCAGGTATCGGGCGCACGCAGCGCCAGCCACATCTGCAGGCCCAGCAGCGCGGCGAGCGCTACCCATGCGGGATGCGCAAGGCGACGGCGCTCCCGTAGTGGCGTGCCGGGCGCGCGGTCGCGCGGGGCGCAGGCGTTCGTGTCGGGCTCGGAGGCGGATGGGTGCACAGGCGCGGGCTCGCGGAATGCGGCGTGATCAGGCAAATTGCGCGCGGCGCAGATCCAGCGTGGCCACGCAAAGCGCCAGCAGCAGGTAGACCACGGCCTGGGCGGCAACCGTTGCCAGGTCCGCCGCGCTTACCGGGGTGGCCAGCAGCCAATCGGTGCGGGCGAAAAGGTCCAGACGCGGGAAGAGCAGCGACACTGCCTGTACGACGGGGCCGGCCGGACCGAGATCCGAATAATCCTGGGCGCGCTGCGCCAGCAACTGCACGACGTGAAGGTCGCGGGCGAGCACATAGAAGGCCAGCACCGCGCATACCGCCGGTGGCACCTGGGTCAGCACGATGGCGATGGCGAGCGCTACCGCCGCGATGACGGAAAGTTCCAGGGCCAGCGTGAGCGACCACGCGAGCAGGGCGGCCGGCGGTGGTCCGAAGGCGAGTACCGGCAGGGTGAGGATGACGGCGGTGACCACCGCCATCACGATGAGGCCCAGCGCCTTGCCGGCAATCCACACCGTGCGGCTCATGGGCGCGGCTAGCGCCAGCAGCAGCGTACGGTCGGCCTGCTCGCGGCTGACGGAGACGATTGCGCTCAGGGCCACGATCAGCACGGCCAACAGGCGCGCGGCCGGCGCGGCAAAGGCCAGCGCCAGCGCGTGTTCCTCGGTGAGCGCCAGCGAGCGCGCGAAGACGGCGATTCCCACGACGCACAACGCCCCAAGAACGCTCATCCAGATCCAGCGCCCGCGTACCGCCTCTCGCAAGGTGTCGACGATGACTGTGCGCAGCGCGCGGGTCGTGCGCCGTGCGGTCGTTACCCCTGCTGCCTCGTGGGCCGCGTTCATTGCACGAATCCTCCGTAGACGAGCCGGTCGGCGATCTCGGGAAAGGCGATCCAGTTCACCTGGTCGTCGAAGGGTCCGCCGGCAGCGTTCCTGGTGATGTAGGTATGGCTCACCACGACCCGTGGCACGGTGGGCGTGTAGTTCTGCCGTTCATCGGTCGAATAGCCGGCGATGTCGTTGGCGTCGCCGCCCAGGGACCAGATGATGGCCGCCACGTTCGGCGCCTCGCTGTTGGCGGCTACAAGGCCGCAGCGGTTGTTGGTATTGCGCAGGCCCGCGCTGCTGTAGCAGACGAAGAGTCCGTGGTAGAGCGGCGCCGTGAACTGCCCCAGGACCTGCGCGCGTATGCCCGGACTGCTGGGCAGGCCCAATCCGTAGGAGGTCAGGGCGCCGGCATAGGCCGTGCCGGCCAGGCTGGCCACCGAGTAGCGGATGGCGCGCAGGTAGGTGCCATTGTTATTGCCGGCGCCGTCGTGCCAGGCGCTCTCGAGCAGACCTGATGTGTCGAGGCCGTTCATCCCCAGCGTGACGGCCGGCAGGAAGCCCGATTCCACCGTGCACGTGCGCCGCAATCCCACCACGGAGGCCACCGACTCGACGCCCTTGGACGTGGAGATGGCCGGGCAGGGCAGGTAGCCGTAGGCGGTGACGTAGGCCAGCAGCGCATCGTGCGAGCGCGACAGGATGGCGTCGGTGTCGGCGATCTTGCGCTGCTCGATCTGCTGACGCAGGACGGCAACGATGGCGCCAGCCGACAGCGCCAGCAGGACCAGGCTGATCGCGACCTCGACCAGCGAGAAGCCGGCGATCGCCGCGCGCGCGGACCGGCGGGCAGCACCGTGTTGGAAAGTGAAGGCAGTTTTCATTGAACGATATCCAGTCGGTCGTCGTTCGGGGCGGTCAGGCTGGGCGCCGCGCTGGCGAAGACGCCGGTGGTCCCGCCGTTGATGTTGGCCGTGCTGTCGATGTAGTCGGCCGGTAGCGGCGACAGCGCGCCCAGCGCCAGGGGTGCCTGGGGTGCGCCGCGCGCTGGCGCAAATGGCGCGGCCGTGATGGGCGATCCCGGGGCGATCAGCAGGGCATTTATGCCGTTGTTGCCGTTGAGCGTGAGCCCCGGTGCGGTGCAGGCCGTGCTGCCCGCCACGCAGGTGGGCGACGCCGCGTAGATGAAGTACTGATTCCAGCCCGCGTCCGTCCACCAGGTGGGCAGCAGTTTCGTTCCCGTCGCCGGGTTCAGCGATTCGCCGCTGCCGCACCCGCCCTCGCCCAGTGCCGGATGACCGAAGCGCAGGTTCGCAGTGCAGTTGCCGGCGAGGTCGCCAAAGGCGGCCGCGTACGGAAAGTAATGGTGCGTGGCCTTGAATGCCAGCAGGGCGGTGTCCAGCTCGCGGCGCGCGCGTGCCTCGAGGTAGCGGAACATCTCGTCGACCGTCACCCACAGGACCTGATTGTGATACTGGCGCGGGTCCGCCAGCCAGGGCAAGCGCTGGAGCGCGTCGCTGGAAAGATTGGTCGCAACGAGCGTTGTCGCGGTGCCGTTGGCCTGCTGGTACGCCGCATTGTCGTAATAGCCGGGTACGCAGGGCGTCGGGCAGCCGGGGTTGACCTGCAAGGCATTGAGCCATGCGTGGGGCGTGGCCGTGGCGGTGCGGGCCACGCCGTTGACCGGCGGACCGGGCATGATCAGCGCGAAGGCGACGCGGTTGGAGAGCACGTTGCCACGTTCGTCCACCACCGTGATCCACGGAAACGGCAACTGCGAGGGACAGGCGTTGCCGACGGGCGAGCCCACCACCAGCGGCGTGAAGTTGGGCATGCAGGCGCTGGTCACCGCCAGGTTGGGCGAGACGATCAGCCAGGGGATGCGCCCCTGGATGTCGTTGGTGTCCACGGGGCCCAGATCCACGCCCAGCGACTTCCAGGGCAGGCGCCCGAAACAGCGAGCGGCCGCGCCGCTGGTCGCGGCCTTGGCGAGGGGCGCGCCCGGCAGCCAGTTGCGATAGGCGCAGTACTCGCTGGTGCCGCCCAGCCCCGTGAACGCCAGATCGGGCATGACGCCCAGCTGGCCCAGGCGGCGCGTGATCGGCGGCGTATCGAGTTCGGGGGCGGCAAGATGGGCCAGTACCGCATCGCGGGCCTCGCGCAGCACCTTGAGATCGCGCGTTGCGCGGTTGCCCTGCCAGAGCGTCTGCGCCCAGAACAAAGCCGCGATCACGAAGATCGTCAGGAGCACAAAGGCATAGAACACCAGCCCTTGCTGGCTCCGGCGCATGCTCGGGGCTGTGCGGGTCGCGCTCATGCTGGTCTAGTGCGCGGCCGGTCCCACCGGTGCCGCGGCCGTCGGGTCCAGGACGTTATCGGCTTCGCCCACGCGCAGGTGCAGCGTGCCTTCGGTTTCGCGGTGCACGACGAGGATGCCACCGCTGCGGTCGAGTTGTGCGTTGCCATCGACGATGGCGTCCACGCCGGACGCGGACGACTCACCGGCCGCGCGCAGGCGGCCGGCGCGATCGGTTTCATAGCGCGTGCCGCTCACCCAGGCGTGGGTTCCCGTGGGGCCCGCGAGCCAACCGTCGAAGCGGGGTCCGCCGACGCTGGCGCCCGCCGCCGTGAGGCCCAGGCGGATGCTGCGGTCCTGCGCGTCCAGGCTGCGGCGCTGCCGCGGGTCGTAGAAGATGCGCGGCAGGTCCCAGCGCGTGCCCGCGCGCGCGCTGCCGGCGTGGTCCGCGGGCACCGCGTCCTGCGCGGCCGCGGCGGCTGTCAGCAGTGCGGTCACAAGCGCAACGGCAACGGCCAGGGCCTGCAGGTGCCCGGCGCGGGCCGCGGCCACGATGGTTCTGGTCGGCGCGGCCATCAGGACTCCTTCTTCGGTTCGGCGCCCGCCTGCGGGTCGCCCGCCGGCGCCAGCGTTGCCGCCGGCGCGGCTTGCAGGCGGTACCAGGTGAGCAGGCAGCGCGCCTTGATGGGGGCCAGCTGCCCGTTGTTGGCGCTGTTTTCGACGACGTCGCGCGCGGGGCGGTGCAGCTCGCAGCTCTCCACAGCGCCGGCTGGACCACGCAGGCTGCTGATCGCGTCCCAGACGTCCAGGAAGCGCTCTTCGTGGAGCGGTTCGAAATCGACCGCGACGCGCTGGATGTCGATCTGGTACTTGGCCGCGGGCGCCAGCGGCGCCGGCGCCGTCTCGTGGCCGCCACCGATCTGATAGTGCGCCACCAGGGGCAGGTAGGGGTGCAGCGCCGCTTCGGTATGGTCGATGGCCCGCGGCTTGTCGATGGGGTCGAACAGGCCGGCGGCCTGCAAATCGGCAAAGCGGGCCGAGACCCGCTGGCTCAGCGCGAGCGAATCGCGGGCGCGGCGCAGGGCCGACTGGGCCTCCATTTCGGAGCGGGCCAGCGTGGTCTCGAGACTCACCTGCTCCTCGTACTGCTGGTAGGCGATGCTGGAGGCGGCAAGCGACAGCGCCAGCAGGGCCGCGGCGCCCGCGATGGAAAGGGCGAGTTGTTGCTTGACGCTAACCATGGCGTTTGCCGTCCGTCTGGGAGAGTCCATTGGCGGGTTCCGCCGTCGTTGCTGGATCGAAAACCGCGGGCGCAGGGCGCTGCAGCTCCAGCGTGAAGCGTGGCGCCGCCGGCCGGTTGCTGTCGCGCAAGGACGCGGCAAACGCGACGTCCATGGACGGGTCGTAGGGCGGGACGACGATGCGTCCCAGGCAGCTGCAGCCGGCCTTGAGGCGCGCAAACAGCTCTTGCACCTTGTTGTTGGCAAGTTCCTTGGCGATGGCCGGGTCCACTGTCCCCGAGATGCGGATCACCGTCGGTGTCGTGGCGCTGGCGGGCGGCGCGGCGGGGTTAATAGCGCCAGGATCGGGGGCAAGGGGCTGCGGTACCGGTGCCATGGCGGGCGCTCCCACCATGGGGGGCGCACCGGCGCCGCCCAGGGGTTGCGCGGGCTCCCAGGCGATTTCGTCGAGGCTCAGCGCGGTCTCGCGCCCCAGTCCCTGGCCGATCCAGCGCAAGGTCTGGGCCGCATCAACCTGGCGCGAGCGCAACTGCGTGGCCAACTGGACCACCGCGTCCATCTGCTCGGCAGACACGGCCTGCGTGCCCAGCCGTTGGTCGATGCGGCGCGCCTGCTCGCGCACCCCCTCCACCGCCGCCATGCGGGGTCGCGCGCCGACCGCGTCCATGCGGCCGCTCAAGGTGTACTGGATGAACAGATTTGCGCCCAGCGCCAGGAGCAGGGCGACGGTGGCAAATGACCAGCCGGCGGCCAGCGAGCGTGCCGTGCGCCAGTTGGCACGCATGTCCCGCGGCGCATAGTTGGCGCGGTGGCCGTGCTGCGGGGCGAGGAAGAAGTGCAGGCCGCCCAGTGGCGCATGGTCGTCGCCGCCCGCGGCGTCGGGCCCGTCGAGCCAGGTGATGGGAACCGCGGCTTCGCGCAAAGGCAGGGTCTCGGCCTCGAGGGCACCCGCGCTCTGGCTATCGATGCCGGCGCCGATGACGACGATGGGAACGGTACCGGCCTGGATGAGCGGCCGCAGGTAGGCGCGCGACATCATGAGAAAGCGCACGGTGCGGTCCAATTCCTCCGCAACCCGTGCCCAGGGAGCACCGGGCTCGAGGGGTTGCAGTCGCGTGAAACACACCTCGCCCTTGTGCACCAGGCTCTGGCGCAGACCGCCCGGTTGCACGCTGGCCAGCAGTGCCGTGCCGGCCTTGCCGTGACTGCGCAGCAACTGCGGGGTGCGCAGCGCCAGGCTGTCGACGGCAACGATGCGGGCGCCGGCCGCCAGCGCGGAGTCGATCCACAGCATCATGGGGTTGCGCTGGCGCAGGCCCACCAGCAGAGTGCATTCGCGCGTCGCCGGTGCTTTCGCGTCCTTCTTGCCGGCCGCGCCATGGGACACGATCCACGTGGTGAGCGCTGCGTCGCGGAAGCGCTGCTTGAGACGACGATCGAGCACCTTGTCGCGGTCGCGTCCGCGCACATTGGGCAGCTCGTCGATCTCGATTTCCTCGTCCGCGCTGTCGAGCAGGAAGGCAATGGTGTCACCGCGGCTGCGGGTGATCCACTCGCGGAAGGCTTCGGGTACCGGCGAGGCCGCCACGGCGCTGTCGGCGCCGCGCTCGCCGTCCCCGACGGATCCGAGACGGAAAGTGGCGATCGGCTGCCACCTGCGGCCGGACTGGCGCAGGCAAACCAGCGCGTCGGCCGTCACGTAAAAGGTCTGGTGACCGCCGCCGATGCCCGTCCAGGCGCTGATCGCCGCGCGCAGCTTTTCGCGCAGCGAGTGGCGGGGCAGGACGGGGGCCTGGCCGAACAACACATTGGGATCGAGGGGCGCGCCCATGGTCTCAGACCTTCATCTTCGAGAGCAGGTCGTAGAGCGGTCCGAGCACCGCCATCATCAACCAGCCCAGCAGCAGGCCCAGGATGAGGGTGAGCACCGGTTCGGCCAGCGATTCCAGGCGTTGTATGGAATCCTGGATCTCGCGTTCGTAGAAATACGTCACGTTCTTCATGGCCTTGTCGATATCGCCGGTCGTCTCGCCGATGCGGATCATGCGCAGCAACAGATTCGGGAACAACGCAGCTTCGGCGAAGGCATCCGTCATGGAACTGCCCTGGGCGATGCGGTTGCGGGCACGCTCGGTGCCCTCGGCCAGCGCACGGTTGCCGATGGCGCCTTCGGCGACTTCGAGCGACACCAGCACCGGCACGCCCGCGGCGTACAGCATGCCGAACAGGCCCGCAAAGCGGGCGATGGCCAGTCGCGAGAGGATGGGGCCGATCACCGGAATCCTGAGGCGCCAGCCGTCGATGCGCCGCTTGAGGTTCTCGCTGCCTGCGCGCGAGATCCCGAAGACGGTGGCAACGACGAGCAGCGGCGGCACGGGGATGAGGAACCAGTAGCCCTGCACCCATTGCGACAGCGACAGCAGCAGCCAGGTCTGGAAGGGCAGCTTGCCGTCGTTGGCCGAGCGGATGAACTCGGAGAGCTGCGGCACGAGGTAGAGCAGGATGAAAAGGGTTGCCCCGATGAGTACTACCAGAGTGAAGGCCGGGTAGGTGATGGCCTTCTTCGTGGCCGAGACGATCTCGTCCTGCCACTTCAGGTTGGCCGCGAGCCGGGCGAAGACCTGGTCGAGGTGGCCCGAACGCTCGCCCGATTCGACCAGGCCGAGGAAGACGGCATCAAAGACCTGGGGATAGTCGCGCAAGGCGCCCGACAGCGAGGCGCCTTCGCGCACCCGGTCCGCGACCATCGAAACGACTTCGCGAAAGCGCGGGTGCGTGGTCGATTCGGCCAGGTCGGCCAGCGCATCGATCAGCTGGACGCGCGCGGTGAGTGTGGTTTCCAGGTGCACGCAAAAGGAGATGAGCTCGCGCCGCGGCACTGTCGTGCGGCGCGACCAGCGGCCGACCGCCTGGGGCTGGGCGTCGATGAGGTCCAGCCCGATCAGGCGCAGGCGGGCTTCGAGCTCCTGCGGGTTGAGCGCGGCCAGACGGCCGCGCCGGATGGCGCCGGTGGCCGTTGCGGCGCGATAGGAGAACGTGCTCACGGCATTGGCGCCCGGATCTTGCCCACGCGCGTGGGGCGGCGCATGGGCGGCTTCATCGTGCGCTGCTCTCGCCGGTATTGCCCAGGCGGGTCAGGTCGACCACGCGCGCGGCTTCCTCGAGCGCAGTATCGCCCTGGCCGACGCGGCGCAGCGCGGCGGTTGCGAGGGGCCGAAAACCCTTCTTCTGGGCGGCGCGCAGCAGTTCCCACTGCGAGCAGCGCCGCACGATCAGTTCATCGAGTTCATCGTCCAGCGCCAGGGTTTCGATGATGGCGATGCGGCCGCGATAACCCTGGAACTCGCAGTCCGGACAACCGACCGGACGATAGATGCGGTGCGGCGCACCGGCGGGGATTTCCAGCAGGCGCGCCAGGTCCTCATCGATGTCATACGCCTCCCGGCAGGTCATGCACAGGCGCCGGGCCAGGCGCTGGCCCAGGATGCCCACGAGGTTGCCCGCCAGCAGTTCCGGCGTGAGACCCAGGTCGAAGAGCCGTACCAGGGCGCCCACGGCGGAGTTGGTATGCAGGGTGGAAAAGACCTGGTGACCCGTCATGGCGGCACGCAGGGCCATGGTGGCGGTCTCGGAGTCGCGGATCTCACCCAACAGGATGATGTCCGGATCCTGGCGCATCAGCGAGCGTATGCCGGAGCCGAATTCCATTTTGATGCCGGTCGACAGGTCGGCCTGGCGCACCATGGGCAGCGGGTATTCGACCGGGTCTTCCAGCGTCATGATGTTGACGTCGACGCGGTTCTGCCGTTGCAGCATCGAATAGAGCGTCGTCGTCTTGCCGCTGCCGGTGGGCCCGGTCACCAGCAGGATGCCGATCGGCCGGCTGATCATCATCTCGACCTGCTCGAGCTGGTCGGGCTCGAAGCCCAGCGTCTCGAGCGGCACGAGCGCCGCATTGCGGTCGAGTATGCGCAGCACGAAATTCTCGCCGTACACGGTGGGCTGCACGGCGGCGCGAAAGTCGACGGTCCGGCCATAGATCGTGAGCGAACAGCGGCCATCCTGGGGCGCGCGCTGCTCCGCGATATTCATGCCCGACATGATCTTCAACCGGGACAGCATCGAGGTCCAATGCTTCTGGTGGAGGGCGCGGATCTGGCGCAGCACGCCGTCGATCCGGTAGCGGATGCGCAGGAAGCCCGCCTCGGGCTCGAAGTGCAGGTCGCTGGCGCGGCGCTGCACGGCGTCGGCCAGGATCGACTCGACCAGCCGCACCACGGGTCCGCTGTAGTCCTTGCCGTTGGCGTCCAGGCTTTCGATGTCGAGCTCGCCCGTCTCGATCTCATGCAGGATGCCGTCGATCGACCAGGAGTACTCGTAGTGTTTCTGGATCGCGGTGCTGATCTCGCCCTCGGCGCCGATGATGGCGCTGACGCTGTGATTGGGCGGCAGCTGCGAGCGCAGCCGGTCGAGCAGCACGATGTCATTCGGATTGGTGACCGCTACCTTGAGGGTGCGCGTCTGCGGGTCGAAGGCCACTGGGAACGCCAGGTTGGCGCTGGCAAATTCCCGGCTGATCATTCCCAGCGCGGTTCCGTCGGGAACGATGTGCGAGAGGTCGGCCTGTTCGGCGCCCATGTCGGTGGCCAGCGCGTCGCGCAGCATGGCCTCCGAGAGAAAGCCCAGCGCGACGAGCACCTTGCCGACGGGCTGCTTGCGCGTGGCCTGCTCGATGAGCGCGATGCGCAGCTGGTCCTCGGTGATGAGGCCGCGCTCGATCAGCATCCGCCCCAGGGGCAGGCGGCGCGGTGCGCCCGGCTGCGCCGGCGCGGCCGTCGCCGTGGCATCGCCCGCGCGGCGGCTGTCGCGCAACCCGGATGGTCCGGGACCGATCTGGCGGGATCCGTCCATTACGGCTTCTTGGGCGTCAGCGCGGCGACGCGCTCTTGCGCCACAGCGGTGTTGAAGTGGCTGCTGTGGCTCTGCGCCAGTTCCAACGCGCGCTGGTAGAACGAGAGCGCCGGCAGGGGCTGGCGGATGCGCTCCAGGGTGACGGCCAGGTTGAACGCCACATCGGGCTGGCTGGGATCCGCCGCCCAGGCCTTGAAGAACGTCTCCTGCGCTTCGAGCCAGCGGCCCTGGCGCGCGATCATCTTGCCCAGCGCTGCCAGCAGTGCCGGCTGGGCACCGTCGTGCAC
>Ga0209698_10005992_pt1 | contig 12995 bp, 10 predicted proteins | sample LitLauG_LLR_2012_FD_187203 | JGI IMG/M metagenome (GOLD analysis project Ga0209698, IMG submission 187203) | Freshwater sediment microbial communities from Pennsylvania, USA - Little Laurel Run_MetaG_LLR_2012 (SPAdes) (version 2) | ecosystem: Environmental > Aquatic > Freshwater > Creek >...
GGAAGAGAAGCCACTCGCGTGGCACCCCCGGTGGGACCTTGAAGAAAACGCCGACTGGAGTCGCGATCTGGTTGAACACAGCGGAGACCTGCTGTGTGTACATGACCTGCAAGGCCGGTTCCTGGCGGTCAATCCCGTTCCCGCCCGCGTGCTCGGCTATAGCGTAGAAGAAATTCTGCAGATTCCGATGCGGGATTTGATTGCTCCGGAATTCCGCGACCGGTTTGAAGCCTACCTGAACGAAATCCAACGCACAGGGAAATCGGATGGCGTTTTGGCGGTCATGACGCGCGCAGGCCAGCAGCGGATCTGGGAGTATCACAATACGCTGCGAACGGAAGGAGTCGAAACCCCGATTGTCCGTGGCATTGCGCACGATATTACGGAGCGCGTCGCTGCCGAGAAAGCTCTGAAAGAGACGAACCGTCAACTTCGGGATAGTGCGCGCGATCAGGAATTACTTTTGCAGAGACTCACACTTTTTCGGGCGCTGCTCGATCAATCGAACGATGGCGTTGAAGTGGTCGATCCGGAGACGCTGCGATTGCTCGACGTGAATGAAACGGAATGTGCACAGCTGGGCTACAGCCGCGAAGAACTTCTGTCGATGACGATTTTCGACATCAATCCGGATCTCAACGGAGAGTCGGTCGCGGGGGTTCGGGAACGTCTGCGGAAAGACGGATTCATAATTCTGGAAGGCAGGCATCGGCGCAAGGACGGAACGCTGTTCCCTGTGGAAGTGAACATAAAACCCGTCAAGCTGGACAGAGAGTATCACGTGTCTGTGGCGCGCGACATCACGGAACGAAAGCTACGAGATGGGAGACTCCAGGAATACGAGCGAGTGGTCGAAAGCCTGGACGAGATGATCGTGGTAGTCGATCGAGAACATCGCTACATACTCGCCAACCAGGCATTCCTGCGCTATCGCGGGCTCAGCAGAGGGGATGTGATTGGGCAGCACGTGGCGAAAATGCTTCACCGTGAGGAGTATGAAACAGCGGTGAAGCCGCAGCTGGATGAGTGTTTTCGCGGCGAGGTCGTGAATTACGAGATGAAGTATGAATATCCGGAATTGGGTACTCGGGATCTGTCGATCACGTACCTACCGGTGGAAGGTCCCGGGGGAATCGATCGGGTGGCGTGTGTGCTGCGCGATTTTACGGAGCGAAAACGAGCGGCGGCTTTGCTGGAAGAAAGCGAACGGCGACTACGGGCGATCCACGAGCGGGCACCGGTGGGAATCGCCCTGGTGGATTCGCGGAATGGACGATTTCTGCAGGTGAATCCGAAGTTTTGCGAGATCGCCGGGCGAACCCAGGAAGAGATGCTGCAACTGGGGTTCCGGGATATCACGCACCCGGAAGATTTGGCAGATGGAAACGAGCAGTTAAGGCGACTGGTAGAAGAGAACTGCTCTTTATATGAGATCGAGAAACGCTATGTGCGGCCGGACGGGACACCGGTTTGGGTAAGTGTATCAGTGGTTCCGATGTGGAAGCCGGGGGAGGAAGCTCGGTGGCACATGGCAATCGCGCAGGACATCACTGAGCGCGTGGTGGCGGAGGAAGCCTTGCGCGCCAGCGAAGAACGCATGCGCCTGGCGCAGCAAGCCGCTGGCATTGGTGTGTTTGAGCGAAACATGCAGACCGGAGGCAGCAGCTGGAGTCCTGAGATGGAAGCCATCTTTGGCCTTCCTCCTGGCATGGCCCCCAAGACAGTCGATGCTTTAGTGCAATTGGTTCACCCCGAGGACCGAGAGCGCCTGCGGCAGGTAATTACTGAGTCCTTCTCAGCCGGAACCGGTGCCGCCGAATGGCGCGTCATTTGGCCCGATGGCTCGCTGCATTGGGTTTCGGGCCGTTGGAGGATGTTTAACGACGAACAGGGCCGCCCTCTGCGCGCCTTGGGCGTCGATTTCGACATCACCGACCGCAAGCAGGTGGAAGAAGAGCTTCGCCAGGCTAAGGAACGGCTGGCGGAGGAAAAGCTCTACCTGGAGCAGGAGATCGATACCGAACTCGGGTTCGAGGAGATCATTGGGCGGAGCAAGGAACTGAGGAAGGTGATGGAGAGTGCCGGGAAAGTGGCGCCCAGCGATGCGACAGTGCTATTGCTCGGAGAGACCGGAACCGGCAAGGAACTGATCGCCCGCGCCATTCATCGCCTGAGCCGGCGCGCCGGCGAGTCCTTTATCAAAATGAATTGTGCGGCCATTCCCTCTGGGCTCCTGGAAAGCGAACTTTTCGGCAACGAGAAGGGCGCCTTCACCGGTGCCGTGAACAAGAAAATCGGACGCTTGGAGTTGGCCGACAAAGGCACAATCTTCCTCGACGAAGTGGGCGAGATTTCGCTGGAGCTGCAGCCGAAGCTTCTCCGGGTTCTGCAAGATCAGGAATTCGAGCGCCTGGGCGGAACGCAAACCTTGAAAGTTAACTTCCGCCTGATCGCCGCCACCAACCAGGACTTAGGCGAGTGCGTGCGGAAAAACGAGTTCCGTAGCGATTTGTATTACCGTTTGAACGTTTTTCCCATCCTGCTCCCTCCCCTGCGCGAGCGGCGGGAAGATATTCCTTTGCTGGTCGAACACTTTGTCCAGAAGTCTGCCCGGCGAATGAACAAAGTCATTACCAGCATTCCGAAGAAAACCATGGATGCGCTAGTAGGGTGGAACTGGCCAGGGAATATCCGGGAATTGGAAAACTTTCTGGAGCGGTCGGTGATTCTCACGAACGGATCTGTACTGGCGGCGCCATTGACCGAGTTGCGGGGGGGAGAAGAATACTCCATCAGTCATGATGACTCTTTGAAAGGTAAAGAGCGCGAGTATATTCTCCGTGCCTTGCTCGCATGCAACGGGCAGATTAGTGGCCCGCGCGGAGCGGCCGCCCGCCTGGGATTGAAGCGGACCACCCTGCAATCAAAATTGAAAAATCTCGGAATCCATCCTCGAGTCCCCCCGCATCCATCGTCGTAAAAAGATTTTCGGTTACAATCCTCAGGCGCATGCACCGCGAATACAAGAAAGAATACAGCCACGAATTGGGCCGCGACATGGAGTCCCTTGTATTTGGCCACGCGGGCCAGCCAATTCTTGTCTTTCCCTCTTCGCAAGGGCGATTTTTCGAATACGAAGACGCGGGCATGATCCGCGCGCTCGCTGGAAAAATTGAGGCGGGACAGCTGCAGGTGTTCTGTCCAGACAGCGTAGACAGCGAGAGCTGGTACAACAAAAGTGTGCATCCTGGCGCGCGCATATGGCGGCACGTGCAGTACGAGCGCTACCTCATCAATGAGTACCTGGGGTTCCTGCGGTGGAAGAACTGGGCCCCGCAGATCGCTGTCACCGGGTGCAGTTTTGGCGGGTATCACTCGCTGAATTTCGCCATGCGCCATCCCGATCTCGTCTCCGCCTGTGTGTCCATGAGCGGGTCGTTCGATATCCGGAGCTTTCTTGATGGCTACTACGACGATAACGTCTATTTCAACAACCCGTCCGATTACCTCCCCAACATGACGGATGACTGGTACCTGAGCCGGTTCCGCCAGATGAAGATAGTGCTGGGAACGGCGGACTGGGACATGTGTCTCGACGCAAATATCAAGATGGCAGGCATTATGCACGCAAAAGGAATACCCCATTGGCTCGATATCTACGGCGACAACAGCAAGCATGACTGGCCGCTGTGGCAAAGGATGGCACAGAAGTATTTTTCATAAGCATCGTTCGTCGTTCGCTATTCGCCGTTCGCGGTTCGCCCAGTCTATAGAATTGTCGTTTGAGCGCAGTAACAAAATTCCCCGGGGCGAGAACACTGGCAAAGCCCAGCAAATTGCGAAAAGCGAACGACGAATAGCGAACGACGCAAGGAGTTCACATGAGCACTAAGAAAATCGGAATCCTCTTCGGGATGGAGAACACGTTTCCTCCCGCGCTCGTCGAGAAGATCGGTGGCATGAAAGCGGAGGGCGTCACCGCCGAGTTCGTCAAGATTGGCGGCATCCGCATGGACGAGCCCAAGAAGTACGACGTCATCATTGACCGCATCTCGCAAGACATTCCCTTCTACCGCGCCTATCTGAAGAACGCGATGCTGCAGGGGACGATCGTCGTCAACAATCCTTTCTGGTGGACCGCCGACGACAAATTTTTCAACTACGCGATGGCCCACAAGATGGGCGTTGCCATTCCTCCCACCGTCATCCTGCCGCATCACAAGCACCCACCCGACACAACCGACAAGTCCATGCGCAACCTGATCTACCCGCTCAACTGGGACGAGCTCTTCGCCTATGTCGGCTTCCCAGCATTTCTCAAGCCTTACTCAGGAGGTGGCTGGAAGCACGTCTATAAAGTGCACTCCCCGGAAGAGTTTTTCCACAACTACAACCAGACGGGTGATCTCTGCATGACGCTGCAGCACGGTGTCGAGTTCGAAGACTATTACCGGTGCTACGTTGTGGGCCAGGAACGAGTACACATGATGAAGTACGATCCGAAAGCCCCGTTTCATGAGCGATATGTAAAAGGCAATCCCCCGCCCCCGCCCAAATTGAAGGAACGGATAGAAAAGGATGCGCTCGCGCTTTGCCGCGCCCTTGGCTATGACTTGAACACGGTGGAATTTGCGGTGGAGGGCGGCGTTCCTTATGCGATCGACTTCATGAACCCCGCGCCCGATGCCGAGATCACTTCGGTGGGACAGGACAATTTTGACTGGGTGGTCGATGCCGTCGCCGCGATGGCGGTGCAGAAGGCCCTCAGCGAAGCGAAGCCGGTAGAAGAGATGCGCTGGTCCGCGTTCTTGAACGGGACCAACCCAGAGGCGACGCACAAGTCGAAGACGAAAAAGCAATAGGGTAGAGATGCGGCTTGCCGCGTCTCCTTCGGGCACACTTGCTGTCGCGGCTTATCTCGATCCCGAATTGAAGGAAGCGCGTCTTCAATCAGGTTATAGTTGCAACAGCCATCCCGCCTATGACCGCCGCAGGCCAGTCCGGAGGCCAACCTCAGTCGCAAGCTGCGCCTAAGAAACTCGAAGCGGTCATTTACCTCTCCAGCGACCGTCCACTTCACCTGCCTGACTTTTTCGCCGAATTTCATCGTAACTGGCCGCAGGTCTCGCTGGAGAAGACCGGCAAGGAACTGCATCGCGCCTTTTTTCGAACCGGACGCTCCGAGTTTGCTCTTGAACTTCACCACGCGCCGGTTCCGCATGGCATCACCGATGCCGTTGCCGAGTCCACCTTGCACTGGCCCGGTGCGGCAGCCGCGCTATCTCGACACGTCGCCTATATAGAAGTTTCTGGAACCGCCACGGGTAAGGCCGTGCTGACGCTGGGCTGCGACCTCACTCGCGCTATCGCCAGCCTTCTTCCGGTCACGGATTCGTTGGCCGTTTGCTGGCTCAGAGGACCAGCCCTGAACCGGGCCAAGACCTTCGTCTCGACCGCCAACGAAAGACTGTCCACGGGACTCTACCCGCTCACCTTGTGGGTTGCTGCCCGCTGGGACGCCGACGCCCACACTCTTTCCACTCATGGCATGGGGCAGTTCGACGCGCCAGAGATCCTGCTCGCGCAGCAGCCGGACTCGGCCCCCCTGATGGTTGACTACCTGTTCCAACTCGCACTCTCGCTCCTCAGCTCCCAGCACCCCATCGCCGAAGGCGACACGGTGAACGGCCCGCACGGCCGTTTGAAAATAAGCAGGGGCCAGTCTGTCCAGATGGGCAGAAACGTCCTCATTCTCGACCCCACTCGCTAATGTTCATCTGTCCTTGAAGCCGGAACACTTCTTGAGTACCATTCCCTTTTAATCCGGATCACTTCAATTCCGAGGAACCATGCCGCAAAACTACGTCCCCATTTTTCTGTTTCTCGCCGTTGTTGGAATTCTGATCCCGGTCACGCTGGTGGTGGCGCGCATCATTCGCACGCAAAGCCCCAATCGCACCAAGCTCATGCCCTACGAGTGCGGCATCGATCCCTATGACAATGCACGCGGACGCTACACCGTTCGCTACTACATCATCGCCATCCTGTTTGTCGTCTTCGATGTGGAAACAATCTTTCTGTTCCCCTGGGCGGTGAAGTTCAAGGCGCTCGGCGTCTTCGGGCTCATCGAGATGCTGGTATTCCTCGGCATCCTGATCGTCGGCTACATTTGGATCTGGAAGAAAGGTGCGCTGGAGTGGGTGTAGAAAAGCACGTCTCGTAAACCAGTTCTCAGCTCTTAGCCCTCAGCTCTAAGGAAAAGCAAATTTGCGAAGAGGGAACAGCTGAGAGCTGAAAGTAGAATCGATTTGATTTATGGCCGACACGACGTCCTCTGGAGAGAGTTTTGCCGCCAGCCGTTGGACCAGAGGGAACCTCTTTTTCCCGACCCGGATTGTGGTGAATCCCCAGCATGTCAGCCGGATCAAGCCGCGGTTTTTCGGAAGCAACGAGGAAAGCGTCGGCATTCCGCAGGTTGCATCGGTGCACATTTCGACAGGTATTTTTTGGGCGGATATCGTAATCGAATCGACGGGCGGGACGGATCCGATCACCAGTCACGGACATCGCAAGGCTGACGCGCAGCGCATTCGTGACCTGATCGAGAGTTATCAGACGGGTCGTCGAGCCTAACGCGCGATTGCCTGTGATGTGGATCGTTGACATGGTATTAGCAAGCTGTTAGAAGGGATGGTCTTCTCGCGTTTCACGGCTGCTACAACGCCAGACCGAACGACATGGCCGAGGAAACCAAATCGCCCGCTCCTCCGCCGCCGGAAGGTGAAGTCAAGCCTACGGTGGACAAGGCCGTTCCAACCCCCGGAGCCAGTTCCGAGTCTCCTGCTACACCACCTGTGGCGGCTGCGCCCACCGCGGGGAAAGCTGGCGCTGAGAAGCCGGCCGCTGCCGCCCCTTCCGCTCCGGCGCCTTCGACTCCGAAACCCATTGCGCCTGCTCCCGCTGCTCCAAAGCCCGCGGCGCCTGCAACTTCCGGCGCTGCAGCCGCTCCGCCTGCGGGCGGGGCTGCTCCCGCCAAGCCCGCTGCTCCGGCGAAACCCGCGGGCCCGGTACCCATGCCGTGGTCCTCGTCCATGGTCGAAAAATACAAAAGCCAGTACGGCTCGGGCCTCGAGGCGCAGACTTACCTCGGACAAAATTATTTCAGCGTCGACCGCTCCCTGATTCCCGACTTCCTGCGCCTGCTGCGCGACGAAGAGCAGTTCGACTACTGCGTCGACATCACCGCCGTCCACTATCCCAAGCGCGAGAAGCAGTTCGATGTCGTCTGGATCCTTTATTCCTTCCCGCGCAACGAGCGTGTGCGCGTGAAGACGCAGATTGCCGACGGCGCCTCGATTCCCTCGAGTGTGCCGATCTGGGCGACCGCGAACTGGCTGGAGCGCGAAGTCTATGACATGTTCGGGATTCAGTTCGACGGGCATCCCGATCTGAAGCGTATCCTGCTGCCCGACGGCTGGAAGGGCTTCCCGCTCCGCAAGGACTACGGCATCCTGCAACAGGACAAAGAGTGGGTACAGATCAACCTGGGAATCGAGAGCGGACAATGAGCGAGCGCACGAAGGAGCAAGCGAACGTTCTTCCGGATCCCGCTTCCTACGTCCAGGGCACGAAGCTCGACAAACTCACCCATTCCACCTCAAATCTCGAGTTCGAAACACCCGATCATCCTTATCTTGATTCCAACGAGCTCATCATCAACATGGGTCCGCAGCATCCCGCTACCCACGGCGTGCTGCGCGTCATCCTGAAGCTCGATGGCGAAAAAGTTCTGGGCACCGAATGCGTGATCGGCTACCTGCATCGCGGAGTCGAGAAGATCGCCGAGAACCGCACGTATACCATGTTCAATCCCTACGTCGACCGCATGGACTACGTGGCCGCGGTCTCGAACGGCTTGGGCTACTGCCAGGCGGTTGAAAAGCTGCTCAATATCGAAGCGCCGCCGCGCGCAAATTACATCCGCGTCATCCTCACGGAATTGAACCGCATTGCCAGCCATCAACTCTGGCTGGGAACGCACGCGCTCGATATCGGTGCCATGACGCCGCTCTTCTACACCTTCCGCGATCGGGAAGAGATTCTGAAGATTTTCGAGAAGTACTGCGGGGCGCGCCTGACGACCCATGCCTTCCGCATCGGCGGCTGCCAGTACGAGACCTATGCCGGTTTCGAAAAGGAAGTAAAGAATTTCCTGACGTTCGTCGCGCCCAAAATCGACGAATACGAAACGCTGCTGACGACCAACCGTATCTGGCTCGAGCGCACAAAGAACGTTGGCGTAATTTCGGCCGCCGATGCCATCGCGCTGGGCGTCACCGGCCCCGTCCTCCGCGCCAGCGGTGTGAAGTGGGACATCCGCAAGGCGCTGCCCTACGCCAACTACGCCGACTTCGACTTCGAAATTCCCACCGGCCAGAATGGCGACACCTACGACCGGTATCTTGTGCGCATGGTGGAGATGCGCCAGTCGCTGCGCATCATCGAGCAGGCCGTCAACGGCATCCCCGAAGGCCCGATCATGGCCAAGGTGCCCAAAGTGATCAAGCCCGCGGTGGGCGAAATCTATCACTCCATCGAAGCGCCCAAAGGCGAGTTGGGATACTTCATCGTCAGCGATGGTTCGACCCAGCCCTATCGCCTGCGCGTGCGTCCGCCGTCGTTTGTGAATTTGCAGGCCCTCGATGTGATGGTGCGCGGCATGCTGGTGGCGGACGTCGTCGCCGTCATTGGCACGCTCGACATTGTGCTCGGCGAGGTGGACCGCTGATGCTCAACTACATCATGTCGTACCTGGGCAGCCCGCTGACTCCCGGACAGGCGGGCAACCAGTTCTGGGCGCTGATTTATGTGCTGATTATTTTTGCGGGCGTGTCGGTGGTGGTGATGGCCATGAACTGGCTTGAGCGCAAGGCGCTCGCCCACTTCCAGATTCGCCTCGGACCCATGCGCGTGGGCCCACACGGACTGCTGCAACCCATCGCCGACGCCCTCAAGCTGATGCTGAAGGAAGACATTATTCCCGCCGAAGCCGACCAGTTCGTTTTCTGGGTCGCGCCCCTCATCGGTCTGCTCGCCGCTTTCACGGTGTATACGGTAATCCCCTTCGGTCCTTCGCAGGCCGTTAGCGACATGAACATCGGCATCCTCTTCATGCTCGGCGTCTCTTCGCTCGGAGTGCTAGGCATCGTCACCGCGGGCTGGGCCTCCAACTCGCACTACCCGCTGATTGGTGCGCTGCGTTCCAGCGCTCAGATGGTCTCCTATGAAGTCGCCATGGGCCTGGCGGTCGTCTCGGCAATCCTGATGACCAGTTTGAATACGGCAGGCACGGGCACGCTAAGCATGATTGGAATCGTCCAGGCTCAGCAGCAGCAGGGAGTTTGGTTCCTGTTCAAGTTCTTTCCGCTCGGTGCGATTGCGTTCGTGATCTTTGCGATCGCCATGGTTGCCGAGACCAACCGCGCGCCATTTGATCTCGCCGAAGCCGAATCCGAATTGACGGCAGGCTTTCATACCGAATACAGCGGGCTGCGCTGGTCGCTCTTCATGCTCGCCGAATACGCGGCGATGCTAGCTGTCTCTGCGATCGCGGTCACACTCTGGCTGGGCGGATGGATGCGCCCCTTCCCGAACCTCTTGAGCGGGCCTGCATGGGAGTTCATCTTCTCGCTCTTCCCTGGCCTGACGTTTGCCGCCCTGGCAGGATTTACCTTCCTCGGCACGATCCGTATGCCGTCGCATTCGTTCTTCAAGATTCAGCGCATCGGGCTCGGGGTGTTCGGGCTGCTCCTGGCTTTCATTGCGCTTGTGCTTTTCATAATTGCGATTGCCGGACGCAACGCCGACGGCAGCCTCGCCGCGCGGACCCGCGAGGGCATCGACTACGTGTACTGGTTCATGTTCAAGGTCGCCATTTTCATGTACCTCTTCATCTGGTACCGCGCAACTTGGCCGCGTTATCGCTTTGACCAGTTGATGAGAGTGGGATGGAAGGTCATGCTGCCGATTTCCCTCGGCGTGCTGATTTTGACGGCCATCGTGGGGGTGCTCGTCAAATGAATCCCGTATTAAACGTTGGCGCGGCTCCCGTCGCAACGCCCTGGTTTTTTTATGGACTCGCAGCCGCGGCCGTCATTAGCGGCTTGCTCGTGATCACACGCCGCAACGCCGTGCATTCCGCGCTGGCGTTGATCATTACGCTGTTGTCGGTGGCTGGTCTGTACCTGATGCTCTACGCTCCGTTTGTCGCTGGCGTGCAGATCATCGTTTATGCCGGCGGCATCATGGTGTTGTTTCTATTTGTCATCATGCTGGTAAGTATTGAGCGCTCGGTGAAAGAGCGCCAGTTTAACCGCATCTGGCCGGTAGGGCTGTTTGCATCTTGCGCATTGCTGGCGTTGTTTCTCTCCGCGTTCTCAAAGGGCAAGGCGCTGCTTCCGGAGCGCATGGTCCAACTGGCCGAGGGGACGAATACCGAAGATATCGCCGGTTTTCTCTACGGACGAGCAGGCCGGATGGGTGAGTACACGTTCGCCTTCGAAATCGCCTCGTTGTTGCTGCTGGTGGCGATTTTGGGGGCGGTAATTATGACGAAGAAGAAGATTTAGTCGTTCGCTATTCGTCGTTCGCTGTTCGCAAAACCGCAACGGGAACAGATTGGCGAATAGCGAACGACGAACGACGGTTTTTGACGCTTTTTATGGTTCCCATTACCACACTTCACTATCTCGTCGTAGCGGCCGCTCTGTTCGTGCTGGGCACGATCGGTGTGCTCACGCGCCGCAACGTGGTGATCGTGCTGATGTCGATCGAACTGATTCTGAACGCGGTGAACCTGAATCTGGTAGCGTTTTCGCGCATGTGGGGAAACCTGCATGGCCAGGTCTTCGCCATTTTTATCGTGGTGGACGCCGCCGCCGAAGCGGCCGTTGGCCTGGGAATCCTGATCGCTTTCTTCCGTAACCGGGAGACGATCAATGTGGACGAGATTGACCTTCTGAAATGGTAAGGGCTTCGGGGCAATTGGCTTCGAGCTACGAGCCACGAGCTTCGAGCAAATAGCGAACGACGAACAGCGAACGACGAACAGCGAGCGACGAACAGCGAGCGACGATGCGCGAACGACCAACGACCGACGACTGACGACATGTTCTTAAACCACATCTACCTCATCCCGCTCTTCCCGGCCTTCGGCGCCGCGCTGATGTTCTTTTTCGGCCGCCGTCTGCAAAAAGCCACGGTGAACGCGATTTGCGTAGGTGTGGTGGTTGTTGCCTTCCTGTTTGCCTGCTTCACGGTCGTCGAGTACACGCATTTCTCGCACGGCACCGGCCAGCCCTTCGAAAAAATTGTCTACACCTGGCTGGGATCGGGCGACGGCGGCATCACTTTCGTCAAGAGAGACGGCACGCCCGCTGCCTTTCACGCCGACGCCGGTTTCCTGCTTGATCCGCTCTCTTCGATCTGGCTGCTCTTTGTCACCGGCGTGGGCATGCTGATTCACATTTACTCCGTGGGCTACATGGCGCACGAAGGCGGCTACTACCGCTTCTTCGGATACCTGAACCTGTTCATGTTTTCGATGCTCACGCTCATCCTGGCGAACAACTACATTTTGATGTTCGTCGGCTGGGAGGGCGTCGGCCTCTGCTCGTATCTGCTGATCGGTTTCTATTTCCACCGCAAGTCGGCGAGCGACGCTGCCAACAAGGCGTTCATCGTCAACCGCATCGGCGACGCCGGATTCATCCTGGGCGCGCTCACGCTGGTCTGGTATCTGGGATCGTTCCGCTTCATTGACATCAACACCCTCGCCCGCAGCGGCCGCTTCGAAATCGGTGATCCCATTCTGACCGCCGCCGCCCTGCTCTTGTTTCTTGGAGCGTGCGGCAAGTCCGCGCAGCTTCCGCTATACGTGTGGCTGCCAGACGCGATGGAAGGTCCGACGCCCGTTTCGGCCCTGATCCATGCCGCGACCATGGTCACGGCGGGCGTGTACATGGTGGCGCGCTCGAACGCGGTTTTTGTGCTCGCCCCGACCGCCATGAAGACGGTGGCAATCGTGGGCGCACTGACGGCCATATTTGCCGCCTCGATCGGTCTGGTGCAGAACGACATCAAGCGTGTCCTCGCCTACTCGACCGTATCGCAACTCGGCTACATGTTCCTGGCCCTCGGCGTAGGTGCATTTGCGGCCGGCGTCTTCCACGTCTTCACGCATGCGTTCTTTAAGGCGCTGCTGTTCCTTGGCTCGGGCTCGGTAATCCACGCGATGTCCGGCGAGCAGGACATGCGCAACATGGGCGATCTGCGCGAACGTACTCCAACAACTTTCTGGACAATGTTCGTTGGCATGTTAGCCATCGCGGGCATCCCCGGCCTCGCCGGCTTCTTCTCGAAGGACGAAATCCTGTGGCAGGCGTGGTCTTCCGAGGGCGGTGCCTATCGCATTCTCTGGTTCGTCGGCTTCGCGACCGCGCTGATGACGGCTTTTTACATGGGGCGACTGATCTTCCTGACCTTTTTCGGCCAGCCGCGCATGAGCCACGAGGTCGAGCACCATATCCATGAATCGCCCAAGTCGATGACGGTGCCGCTGGTCGTCCTGGCAATTGGTTCGGTGGTCGCAGGATGGCTTGGCATTCCGCACAGCCTGGGCGGCTCCAATCCATTCGGCAAGTTTCTTGAGCCAGTGTTCGCAAAAGAGGCACATGTGTTGAGCGCCGAAGCGCCTGCGCAACTGGCCGCGGGTGAAAAGGAAGAGGAACGCACCGACCCGATGGAGTACGGCCTGATGGGCTTGTCGATCGGCGCCGCTATTGTTGGCCTCGGCCTCGCCTACCGCGCCTACGCTCACGCCGGCAAGGATTACAAGGAACCCATCGCTGAGAAGGCTCCTCCGCTCTACAAGGTGCTCTTCAACAAGTGGTTTGTGGATGAAGGCTACGACTACATCTTCACGGGCCGGCGCAAGG
>Ga0209698_10005993_pt1 | contig 12990 bp, 6 predicted proteins | sample LitLauG_LLR_2012_FD_187203 | JGI IMG/M metagenome (GOLD analysis project Ga0209698, IMG submission 187203) | Freshwater sediment microbial communities from Pennsylvania, USA - Little Laurel Run_MetaG_LLR_2012 (SPAdes) (version 2) | ecosystem: Environmental > Aquatic > Freshwater > Creek >...
GGTTAGGGTGACCATACCCGCAGTGCCTCCGCCAGTGCACGAGGCGTTGTCACCTCCGCTGGCGGTGGTGCTGGTCTGCGCGCAGCTTAGGGTCACGGTGCCGGTGTATCCGCCCGATGCGGCGACGGTGACGGTGGCCGTGGCTGAAGATCCGGGAGCGATCGTGGTGGGGTTGACGACAATGGCAGGCTGGGTGAGGGTGAACGTGGATGCGGTCGCCGTCACGGTCGCGGTGTTGCTGCCTGCGTTGTAGTTGAGGTCACCCGTGTAGGAGACCTTGATGGTGTTGCTGCCAGGACTGAGTGTATTGGCGGGGATCGAACTCGATCCGGTGAAGGAGTAGGCGCCCGCTACGAGCGTTTGAGCCGCGGAAGTATAGCTTCCAGTAGTGAGCGTCACGCTGCCGGTGGGGATAATGCCTGCGCCGGAGATGGTCCCTGACACGCCGAGGGCCGCATTCTGGTTCAGTGTGGTTGAGGCCGGGGTGACCGTGATGGTGGGGGTCAGCAGTGAGAGTGTGGTTACTGTGACCTGGGCAGTGTTGGAGAGCGAAGCATAGAGAACGTCGCCACTGTATGCGCCCTTGAGGGTGTCGAGCTGCCCAGTGGGCGAGCCCGGCAGGCTGTTTGCAGGAATTGTGAAGGTGGCCGTACCGGTGCCGGAAAGCGTTTGAGTAGAAGTGTAGGTCGATCCACTTGCTGTGAGGGTTACCGTTCCAGTTGGTGTGGTTGTTCCGGAGGCTGGGCTGACCGTAATCGTTACGCTGAGGGAGTTATTCGAATTCAGACTGGCCACCGCTGGCTTCACGGTCACGGTAGCGGCTGCGGCGCCCTGGACGGCCGTCCAGGCATTCACGACGTTGGCCACATTCAGCGATCCGAGTCCGGTGGCGAGGTCGTAGCCAACGCCGGCGCTGTAGCCGCTGAGGAAGCCGACATAGTCCCCGGCGTGGCTGATGGTGCAGTTGGGCGATGGCGTTGTGACGTAGGCAGCGTAATCGCAGGCCATGGCGTTGGTGCCCTTGTCGATGTCGTTGAAGTAGCAGGAGGTGCTGCCCGCGGTGACGCTCTCGGCGCTGCAACTGGAATAGGTCTGCTTGGCCGCCAGTTTGTAAAGCTCTGTGTTGGGATTGCCCTGAGCCGCACCCGCTTTTTGATTAATGAGCGCCATTACGCCGGCCATCGCGGGTGTGGCAACGGAAGTTCCGCCGACCTCCTGCGCTTTGGGTTCGCTGCTGGAGGAATAGGCGCATGAAGAGTCGACGGTGGCGTTGGAGACGCAGATGAGGTAGGCACTGCTGGAGAGGAAACCGTCGGAGGCGAAGAAGCTGACGTCGGGCAGGTCGCGCACGCCGTCACTGGGGATGCCTGGCACTCCTGTTTGCCAACTGGGCTTGATCCATCCGTCGTTTGCGAGAGGAATCGATCCAAAGGTGGCGCCCGTGCTGGTGGTTGAGGAAGTGCAACTGGCAACGGTATTGCCGTCACTGACAATGCAGCCGCTTGCGCCGCCGCCGGCGCCCACGGTATCGACAAAGTAAAGGAGGGTTGGATCGCCGGTGACGGGGTTGGCAAGCTGCGTGGAATAGTAGACGAATGCGTTGCAACCGGTCTCGTTGTCAGAGACAGTGACCGAGCTACCAGCGGAGTTGAGGTAGGGGACGCCCTTCCAATAGGCCACCATCCAGGCCGATGCCACCGGGCTGGCGCATGTATCGTTCCAGGGAACCTCGGGAACGTACCCGAGGGCACTGCTCTGAGGGGCGCTTGCATTTGCAGTGTTGGTTGCGCTCCAATAGGGCGCGGCCGTGCACGACGTGGCCGTAAGGGAGCACCAGTTGAAGTCCGTGCCGCCGACGGCGGTGTTGTAGGGAGTGGACGCGATGCCGCTGACGGAGAGGCCGTAGTGGGCTGGAGCGGGCACTCCGATTTGATCTCCGCCGGAGTCGCAGGTCGCAGCACCGGCGTCGCCGGAGGCAACGAAGACGGCGATTCCCTCGGCCGCGGCGCTTTGCCAGAGGTTGTAGTACCGAACGTTTCCGCCGGTTCCGAGACCCAGTTCGCACTGGCCGTAGCTCACATTCATAATGCGAGCCGTGAGGTTGTTGACGATATAACTTTCCGAATCGTAGAGAGTGTCGTCGGTGGCCGAGGTTGGATAGGAAGAGACCAGGACAATCTGAGCCTTGGGGGCGACCGCGCCCGACCACTCGACGTCAAGGGAGTTCTCGAGGAGGTCGTTCAGCGTGCAGGGATTGGTGGGAAAGGGAACCAGGCCGGTTGTGCTGGTGCAAACAGTGACCGGCGAGCTGTTGCCGGAGATCATTATGGGCGCGGGTGTCGAGGTGTAGCTGGGCAGGAAGAAATTGCGGAAGGTGGCCACATCGTTGACGACCATGCTGCTGGTTCCGGCGATGGCGATGGTCTGTCCGCTGCCGTCGATGCCTGCCTTCCATAACGGGAGCACGTTGTAGATGGTGGCAAAGTCGTAGGGGCCGATGTCTTCGACGAGATAGGGGGTAGTGCCGGTGATTCCGTTGATGCCGAACTCGGGATTCGCTTTCGCGGCGAGTGTGCCGATGCCGGGCGCAGAACCCGCCGACGCGCCTGCGAGTGTGCGAAGGGGGACGCCGCTTTTTGCAGAGGGCGATGGCGCGGAATTCAGATTCGCGGAGGCAGTCCCGGAGCCCGGCGTTCGCGCCCATTGACCGGTCTTGCTGTCCATTGTGACCATGTTGCCGATATGGTGGAGCGGCTTGGGGAAGAAGTTGTGGAGCGACTTGATGCCGACGACTACGGGCGCCAGCGCGGCCGGAATCTGCGGATCGGACATGTTGCCGATGTGGGCTTCGCCGTTAACAACAAGGTTGTGAACCTGGGTGTGGAAGGCGCTCTCGACCTGGGATGCGGCGCCGCTGAAGCGGATGGACATTCGGTCGTTGGTGACCTGCGCAACCGAGAGGCCATGGCCGGTGAGCCAATTGGAGACGGTGGCGATGTCTGCCTCGGAGGGGCCGAAGTTTGTGCCGACCTGCTCAGGCGTGAGCCACTGATGGAAGTTGGGCGAGTTCTGGTCATACTGGCTGGCGACGAACTTCTCGAACGCCGCCTGCTGCGCCTGGTCGCGGCTGAGGACCAGGATGAGGTCGGTCATGGGGAGATCTGGACTCACGCGACCGCGATCGTTTCCGACGTTCGCAGCCGGGTGCGTATTTCCTTTGAGAGTTACAAGATTGCTTTCGTCGATCCGATTGACGATTCGTACGGTGGGCGCAAATCGCTGTGCGGGCAGAGCGGCGGAACAAAGCAGTGCACCTGCCAGTACACAGAGGGGGAGCGTGCGGAGATTTGCCATAGTGGAAGTTTCAATCCCTTTCTTAGAAGACAACCTTTCCGGAACAGAAAAGTTGTTATTGCAAACAAGAAGACTCCATTAAGAAAGACGTTCAACGGCACTGCAAAGCCTCTTTGAATCTCATTACGGTATCGATAAGGGCAACACGCGCCAAGGGGGAAGATGGAGTTCTCCAGCTCATCATGTCAATTATGAACTCAGCAGTGTTTCTTTGTGTTTAGTGAAAGTATTCCCATCGATTACTTCTGTGTGCATCCGGCACCCTTCGTGATCAAATGTGGAGCGCAGGGAAAATCGTTGGGAACGAACGTGGTTGCGTCAAATTCAACAGGAAGATCAGCTAGTTTTCTTAGACGCAGACCTGGGCGGAATGTTGACTTCCCTTTCCTCGAATCGATGAAGTTCCAAGCTTGGACCCCGTCTGAGCGGTCAGCTTTCGAGCCCCGGGTTTCAACAAAAACAGACGATGGATTGAATTGAAGAAACCTCGCCAGGCGTGAGAGCCTTCAGGGCGGAAAAGGGGAGGGACAGCTCGAGAGCTCATGGTAGGATGTTGAAAACAAAAGAGAAACGGGATAGAATTCGGGAGCGGAGTATTGCAATAGACAATTCTTTTCTTATCGTATATTATTCGCTGTTCCACGATTGCCGCTTGCAGGACAGGCATCCCCTATGCGCGCTTCGCTTTTCATAACCTGCTATAACGACACGCTCTTTCCGGAGACTGGCCGCGCGGTGGTCAAGCTGCTGGAAAGACTGGGAGTGGACTTGAGTTTTCATCCCGGGCAAACCTGTTGCGGACAGATGCATGCCAACACGGGATTTCGCGGGGAGGCGTTTTGCCAGGCCAAGCGCTTTGTCCGGCTCTATCAGGACACGGAGGCAGTCGTCATTCCTTCTTCGTCGTGCGTGGCTATGATTCGCGATCAGTATCCGGGACTTTTTGAGGAACTGGGCAACGAGGAATTGCGGAAGCAGTTTACGGCCCTGCTGCCACGCGTGTACGAACTGAGCGAGTTTCTAGTCGATCGATTGAAGGTGGAGGATGTCGGGGCCTATTTTCCGCACCGGGTCACGTATCACGCGAGCTGCCACGGGTTGCGGGCTTTGCACCTTGGCGACAGGCCGTGGAAGCTGATGAACAAAGTGCGGGGGATGGAACAGGTTCCGCTGGCCAATCTCGACAGGTGCTGCGGTTTCGGCGGGACCTTCTCTGTGAAGAATGCCGAGGTTTCTTCGGCCATGATGGCGGTAAAGCTTCAGGACATCGTGTCTACGGGGGCCGAGTTCTGCACGGCACTTGATAACAGCTGCCTGATGCACCTGGGTGGGGCAATGCACAGGCAATATGCGGGGATGAAAACGATCCATCTGGGGGAGATTTTGGCCAGCACGGAAGCTGAACCGGCGGAGGCCCTGGCATGAGCCATAGCGGCTATCATCCTGTGCTGGACCCGGCGCTGGCAGCGCCGTTTCCCGAGGCAGTGTTGCCGGTGCTTCGCAATCCGCAACTGCGCAAGAATGTGGCCCACGCGATCGATGTGATCCAGGTCAAGCGCGGCAAGCTGGTTGCGGAGAAGACTGACTGGCAGGCACTGCGAACGGCAGGGGCGGCGATCCGTGAACATGCCCTGGAGAATCTGGGCGCGTACCTCACGCAATTTGAAGAGCGTTGCACGGCGGCCGGCGGGGTGGTTCACTGGGCGGCGGACGCGGCCGAGGCGCGACAGATTATTTTGAAGCTGCTGCGCGAGGAGAACGCGTCGGAAGTCATCAAGATCAAGACGATGACCTCGGCGGAGATCCAGTTGAATCCGTTTCTGGAGGCCGCGGGCGTACGCACTTATGAAACGGATTTAGCGGAGATTATTCTGCAGCTTGGCGAGGATGAGCCCTCGCACATCGTGGTGCCGGCGCTGCATGTGAATCGCAGCCAGGTGAGGGAGATTTTTGCGCGGCGCATGGGGTTGAAAGATCTGTCGGACGATCCTCATGCGTTGACGGCCGCGGCGCGCAACTATCTACGGCGGAAGTTTCTGGAGATTCCGACGGCAATCAGCGGGGCGAATTTTCTGGTGGCGGAAACCGGCTCGGTGGTGGTGGTGGAGTCGGAGGGCAATGGGCGCATGTGCCTCACGCTTCCGCGCACCATGATTACGCTGGCGGGGATTGAGAAGGTGCTGCCGCGGTTCCAGGATCTCGAGGTGATGCTGCAGGTGCTGGCGCGGTCGGCTACCGGGGAGCGGATGAATCCTTATACGTCGGTATGGACGGGCGTGACGCCGGGCGATGGGCCGCAGAAGTTTCATGTGGTGCTGCTGGATAACGGGCGCTCGTCGATTCTGGCGAAGAAGACTGAGAGGCAGACGCTCAGGTGCATCCGCTGCGCGGCGTGCATGAATGGCTGCCCCGTTTACCGGCAGACGGGCGGGCACGCCTATGGCTCGGTGTATCCGGGGCCGATCGGGGCGATTCTCACTCCGCAACTGATGCAGATGCACCATGCGCAGTCGCTTCCTTATGCCTCATCGCTTTGCGGCGCGTGCTACGAGGTTTGCCCGGTGAAGATCAATATTCCCGAGGTGCTGCTGGAACTGCGCTCGCAGGTGGTGAACCAGGAGCGGGGGCACGCGGGCCGGTTCTTCGATCCCATGTATCTTGGACTTCGCATCGCCAACATGATTTTTTCACGAGCATGGCTTTTCCATACGGCGCAATTCTTCGGCCGGGTTGGGCTGAAATTCTTCACGCGAAAAGACGGGTGGATTCACTCGTTGCCCAGCGTGGGGAGCAAATGGACACAGACTCGTGATTTGCGGGGGCTGCCGAAGCAGACGTTTCACGGCTGGTGGGCGGCGCGGCAAAAGGAGGCAAGATGAACGCGCCTCCTACATCGCGGGAACGGATTCTGGATCGGGTTCGCGGCGCGACTCAATTTGTCGCCAAAGGAACAGGACAGCTTGCGGGCGCATACGGCGAATTGCCGCGGGGATATGTGCGCAAAGGCAGGCTGAGTGAGGGCGAAAGGCTGGCATTGATGATTCTGCGGCTCCGTGAATACGACGCCGAGGTGGCGGAGTGCGCGCCGGAGGAGTTGCCGGCCGCGATTGCCGCACAACTCGGAGCGAGCGGAATGCACAAGTTCGTAGCACCGGCAGAAACCCCGTCGGCATGGCTAGCCGAGGGATTTGATTGGAAGCAGGACCGGGGTTTGACTTCCGCGGAGATCGAAGAAGCCGAGGGGGTTGTGACCGGGTCTTTTTGCGGAATTGCCGAATCTGGAACGATTGTGCTCCATCACACCGCAATGGAGGGACGGCGAGTATTGACACTGCTTCCGGACTGGCATTTGTGTGTCCTGCGAGCCAGCCAGGTGGTGGAGACATTGCCGGAGTATTTTGCGCGGTGCGAGCAGGCGCCTCGACTTGCAACCTATATTTCGGGGCCCAGCGCGACGGCGGATATTGAAATGACACGAATCAAAGGCGTGCATGGGCCTCGCTTCTTGCATGTGATCCTGGTGAGGGACGGTGGGCAGTGAACAGTGACTAGTGGACAGTGGACTTCAGATCATGAGAATTGCGTAGAAGGATGAGGAGCAACAGTTATGGCATTCGATTCGGCGACACGCGATAAGGCATTCAAGGCCCTGGATTCTTTCAAGATTGAGATTCCCTCCTGGGGATTTGCCAACACCGGTACGCGGTTTGGGAAGTTTGTGCAGGCCGCGGCGGCCTCGACGATCGAGGAGAAATTCGCTGACGCGGCGGAGGTGAACCGGCTCACTGGGGTTACGCCGACGATGGCTTTGCACGTGCTGTGGGATCTGCCCAACGGCCTGAGCGATGTTCCCGGCGTGAAGGCGCTTGAGCGCCGGTTCGGCATTCGATCCGGATCGATCAACCCGAACCTGTTTCAGGACCAGGAATACAAGTTCGGCTCGCTCTGCAACCCCTCGGCGGCGATTCGCGAAAAGGCCGTGGATCACATGCTGGATTCGATCGCGATCGGCAAGGCGCTGGGATCGCGCGACATTTCACTCTGGATGGCCGATGGGTCGAATTATCCAGGCACCCAGAGCATCCGCAAGCGCATCGGCTGGCTTGAAGAAGCTTTGCGGATCTCTCACGACAAATTAGGGCCAAATCAGCGGCTGCTGGTGGAATACAAGCCCTTCGAGCCGGCCTTCTATCACACCGATATTGCGGACTGGGGCATGTCGGCGCACTTCGCGCGCCAGGCCGGGCCGCAAGCGTGCGTCCTGGTGGATACCGGGCATCACTATTCGGCACAGAATATTGAACAGGTCGTGGCCTGGCTGCTGCACACCGGGATGCTGGGCGGCTTTCACTTCAACGACCGCCGCTATGCCGACGACGACCTGACGCTCGGCTCGATCGATCCCTACCAGATTTTTCGTATCTTCCATGAGATCCATGCGGCAGCCGCGGACGGAGTGGAACTTGACATCGCGTACATGATCGACCAGAGCCATAACCTGAAGGGCAAGATCGAAGCGATGGTGCAGACAGTTGTGACGGCGCAGGAGCTTTATCTGAAGGCCTTCCTGGTGGATCGGGAACAGTTGTCGGAGCATCAGCAATCCTGCGACCTGGTGGCCGCCGAGGAGTTGTTCAGGGGAACATTCTGGGAGGACGTGCGCCCACTTACCGCGGCGTGGCGGGAATCGCGGGGTCTGGCGGCCGACCCACTGGCGGCACTGCGATCCAGCGGGTATGTGGAGCGTACCGGAAAAGAACGGGGGAGCCGCTCGTCGGCAGTGAGCAGTTACGCCTGATGGATGGTCTATGATTAACCAGGTATCCTTGTTAATTGATTTGCGGGCAAGGAGATAGCACTTGGCCAAAGCTAAGATCAAACGGCTGTACCTGATTCCGATTCTCTCCAAGGCTCTCGATGTGATCGAGTTGCTTGAGCAGCACCATGCTCCGCTGACCCTCGAGGACGTTTATCAGAAGACGCATATTTCGAAGACGAGCGTTTACCGCATTCTGAAGACGCTGGTCCACCGCGGTTACCTGGCCCAATCGCAAAACGGACAGTACCGGCTGGTATCTCGGCCGCGGCGTCTGCGTTTCGGCTTTGCAGTTCAAAGCGCGGAGATGCCCTTTTCCGTGGCCGTGGCGCAGAGCGTGACTGCGGCGGCGGCATCTTCCGGCGTGGAACTATTGATTCTGGACAACCGGTTCGATCCGGACATCGCTGTCCAGAATGCTGAGGAGTTTGTGGCCAAGCGGGTGGACCTGGTGCTCGAATTCCAGGTGGAAGAGGTGGTTGCACCGCGCATCGCTCATATCTTCAAGAAAGCCGAAATTCCACTGATTGCCATCGATGTTCCACATCCCAACTCGACCTACTTTGGCGTGGACAATTTTGAAGCAGGCCATGAAGCGGGCTCCCTGCTGGCCCAGCACGCGCAGCTGAAGTGGAAGGGAAGCGTGGATCGAGTGATCGGCGTGGGTTTCAGTGAGGCGGGCAGCTTTGTGCAGAGCCGGATAACCGGAGCGTTCGACGGGATACGCGAACGGCTGCCGGAGTTGACGCCCGAACGCTTCCTGCAGATCGAGGGACGCGGGATGAGGGAACCAAGCCGGATTGCGATGAGAGAGGTACTGCGAGGTCACCGCGCAGGCGAACGCATTCTTGTGGCCGCCGCCACCGACTCCAGCGCCCTGGGGGTGTTGGATGCGGCGCGGGAGTTGGGCTGTGAACAGGACTTTGCCATCGCCGGACAGGATTGCATCCCCGAGGCTCTTGAGGAGATGAGGTCAGGCAAGAGTTCGCTGATCGGGTCAGTGTCCCACGAGGTGGAAACCTACGGTCCGCGCCTGATCCAACTGGGGATTGCCCTGCTGCGGGGAAACACTGTTCCCCCTTATAACTATGTCCGTCATCGTGCGGTTACCCCGGAGTCGCTTTCGGCGGAACAGGGAGGACCGAGCGTCGCCCGGAAACCCGGCGCCCTGGCCGAAGTAGGGGCGGAACTGGTCGGATAATGATGTTTGTTCCGGGATTCGACCGCGGAAACGTGGCCGGGGCGGGCAATTCCTAATAAACTGGAATGCATGAACATGGCAGCACTCTCTTCCCCTGCACTTGTGTTTCTTGAGGATCGCTGGGATCCCAAGGTAGCCGACACTCTCGACGAACCGGAACTTCTGCGCTATCGATCGAACCTGCTTGGGTCCGATCTGCGCATCACCAACTTTGCCGGCGGCAACACCAGCTCAAAGATTGCCGATCGCGACCCGCTTACCGGCGAACGTGTTGAAGTGCTTTGGGTGAAGGGCTCGGGCGGCGACCTGGGCAGCATCAAGCGCACCGGTTTCGCTACGCTCTACCAGGAAAAGCTGCTGGCCCTGGAGCGCAGTTACAAGGGCGCGGACCACGAAGACGACATGGCGGATTTGTACCCGCTGTGCGCCTTCCGCAGCAACCCGGTTGCGGCTTCAATCGACACGCCGCTGCACGGCTTTCTGCCGTTTCCTCACGTCGACCACCTGCACCCCGACTGGGGGATTGCCCTTGCGGCCTCGGCCAACGGAAAAGCGAAGATGGACGAGTTCAACCGCGAGTTCGGTCACTCGCTGGTTTGGTTGCCATGGCAGCGCCCCGGATTTGAACTGGCCATGATGATGAAACGCGCGGTCGAGAAGAATCCCGGCTGCGACGGCATTGTTCTGGGCGGCCATGGGCTGTTTACCTGGGGCCAGACGCAGCGCGAATGTTACCTGAACACGCTGAGCGTGATCGACCAGATCGGCCAGTTCATCGAGCGGCACGGAGTTGCAAAGGGGAAGACTCGGTTTGGCGGGGAATTGATTCCTGCGCGTTCGGATCGCAAGGATTTGGCGGTTCAGATTGCGCCCTATCTGCGCGGGCGTGTGAGCGCGCAGAGGCGCTGGATTGCGAACTTCACCGATGCCGCCGATGTGCTGCAGTTTGTGAATTCGGCTAACGCGAAGGAACTCGCGTTTCTCGGCACCAGTTGCCCCGACCACTTTATCCGGACCAAGATCCGGCCGCTATTTGTGCCCTGGGAAGCGGGCGCAGATCTGGATTCGCTGAAAGAGCAGATCACGATCGCACTGGCACAATACCGCAAACAGTACCGCGCGTATTACAAGGCCTTTGCCACGTCGGAATCGCCCGCGCTGCGGGACGCAAGCCCGACGGTGGTTCTGATTCAGGGAATGGGCATGTTCAGCTTCGGAAAGAACAAGACCGAAGCGCGCATCACGGGGGAGTTCTACACCAACGCGATTCACGTGATGGAGGGCGCGAGCCTGCTTGAAGAAGGTGAACTGGAGGGAACGGTTCCGCAGTGCCCTGAAGGCATGGATCCGGCCAGCTTCAAGGTCTTCACCAACTATGTAGCATTGCCGGCGATCGAAGCATTCCGCATTGAATACTGGACGCTGGAAGAGGCAAAGATTCGACGCCAACCCCCGGAAAAGGAGTTTAGCCGGCGCATTGCGCTGGTGGTGGGAGGAGCGAGCGGCATTGGCCGCGAGGTGGCCCGGATTGCCGCGGCGCGCGGTGCTCACGTGGTGATCGCCGATCGCGACGAAGCCGGTGTTGCACGAGTCGCCGAGGAGTTGAAAGGCGCCGCTTCGCCGGAGTCCGTAGTCGGCATCGGGTTGGACATCTGCAGCCGCGAGAACGTCGCCAGCGCGGTCAGGGCCACGGTTGCGGCCTTTGGCGGTGTCGACATTCTCATTAATACCGCGGCCGTGTTTCCGTCTTCGCCCGGCCCCACCATTCCCGACAGCATGTGGGCCGGCACCATGGCGATCAATGTGACCGCCAACTATCTGCTGGCCAGCGAAACTGCGAAAATCTTTGCCGAACAGGGCCTGCATGGAACTATCGTCTTTACCAGTTCGGCGAACGCCGTGGTCCCCAAGCAGGGCAGCGAAGCCTATGACGTGAGCAAGGCCGCGCTGTCGCATCTAATCCGCGAACTTGCGGTCGCCTACGCGCCCAACGTGCGCGTCAACGGCATCAGCCCGGCTATGGTGGTGAAGGGTTCAAGCATGTTTCCGCGCGAGCGCGTGATCGCTTCGCTGACGAAATACAACATTGCTTTCCAGGAATCGTTCAGCGACGAGGAATTGCGCGGCCGGCTGGCCGACTTCTACGCTGAGCGCACGCTCACTCAGAAGTCGATCGAAACGACCGATTGCGCGGAGGCGATTCTGTTCCTTGCCAGTCCCCGTTCCCGTTGCACCACCGGCCACCTGATTCCCGTGGACGGCGGATTAACTGAAGCGTTCTTGAGATGAGTTGAATTGGAGAAATCCCTGCTGTCATGCAAGAGCCTGCTCGTATTGCCATTGATTTAGGCGCTGAAAGCTGCCGCGTTTCCCTTCTTCGCTGGGAAGACGGCAAACCGAAGATTGAGATTATCCATCGTATTCCGAATGGACCCGTACATCGGGGAAGTTCGCTGCACTGGCCGCTCGACGCGATCCTTTCTGGACTTGAAGACGGACTGCGCAAGGCGGCTCATGCCGCCCCTGAAGGCATTGCTTCAATCGGCGTAGACTGTTGGGGCGTTGACTACGTGCGCCTGGCTCCCGATGGCCGCCCGCTGGGAGAGCCGTTCTGTTACCGCGACGAACGCACCGTGGCCACAAAAGACGCCGCGGATTCGGTGATTTCGCCATTCGATCTTTACCAGAAAACTGGCGCCTTTCCAATGCGCCTGAATACTGTCTATCAACTTATTGCAGATTCCAGATCCGGAATTGATCCGCACGCTCAGTGGATCATGATGCCGGAGTATATTCTCTACTGGCTTGGCGCGCGGCGGGTCTCAGAGTACACGCAGGCCACCCACACGGGTCTTGTGGACCTGAAGACCGGGAACTGGTCTCAGGAAGTCTTCGAGTTGCTCGATCTTCCCATTGGTGCGGCACCGCCGATTGTGTATGCCGGAACCGTTGTGGGCCGACTCAAGGGACCGCTGGCGACGCTGGAAGCTTTTCGCCAGACCGAACTGATTGTCCCAGCCTGTCACGACACGGCATCGGCCATTGCCGGAATTCCGAGCAGCCTTGGATCCGCGGCCTACATCAGTTCCGGCACCTGGTCGCTGGTGGGCACTCTGACTAGAGCTCCGGTGATCACGCGTGTGGCATTCGACTCCGGCTACACCAACCTCGGGGCGGCCACGGGCGACCTCATGTTCCACAGTCTCATCAACTCCATGTGGGTGCTGAAACAGTGCATGGATTCATGGGCCGCCGAGGGCCGGGCATGGAGGATTGAGGACATTGTGCGAGAGGCTGCCTCATGTAACGTGTCCACGGGCTTGCTGGATATGGATGCCGAAGCTTTAATGCTCGACACGGAGATGCCGCAAAGAATCAACCGGGAACTGATGCGGCTGGGATTCGATCCGATTGAAGACGTAGCGGGAAACGAGCCGATTTTCGCGCGAGCGATCTTCGAAAGCCTGTCGGTACGCTACGCCGCGGCACTTGCAAGCCTGGAGAAGATGCTGGATCGCAGGCTTACTTCCATTCATATGCTGGGCGGTGCGAATCGCAACAAACTGCTGGTGCGCCTTACCGAAGAACGAACCGGTCTTCCGGTTGAGATTGGGGAGAC
>Ga0209698_10005994_pt1 | contig 12987 bp, 14 predicted proteins | sample LitLauG_LLR_2012_FD_187203 | JGI IMG/M metagenome (GOLD analysis project Ga0209698, IMG submission 187203) | Freshwater sediment microbial communities from Pennsylvania, USA - Little Laurel Run_MetaG_LLR_2012 (SPAdes) (version 2) | ecosystem: Environmental > Aquatic > Freshwater > Creek >...
GACCTACCCCGAATCCGGGCCACCCAGGGACCGAAGGCAAACCGCATGGGCCGTTTTCCCCGATCGCATTGCCACGATCGTCGCGACGAGCCCCGGTTGCCGGCAACCGGGGCTCGTACGGACCATCGCCGCGCGAATTAAAAATCAACCGGGAGATCGTCGTGTCCCAGCTCGTAAAAAATTAGAGAAAAACCAAACCTACTTCTCACGCCACCCCACCACCAACATCGACAACACAGCCGCATGAAAAATCACAGCAGCAATCGCGATGGATGAAAGCTGCCATATGAGCATGCTCGAACCCACCAGCGCCCAGGAAGAGACAACATAAATCGCAGCCACGGAACCGGAGAGCGGCCAGACCAAACGCCAATAGACAGCCGTCACCGCCGCAATCGCAATCAAACCTTTGATAAGCGCCATGCCGCGAAGCAAGCGCGCCAGGGTAGGGTCCGCCAACAGGTAAGCGCTGGGCTCGCCAAAATAGCCGGCCAATCCGAAGGCGAGGCAACAGCCAAGGAGCAGACCTGTACGCAGTTGGGCAGTACGCGACAGGCGGCCTCTCGATGGCAAGCCCGTTGCGGAGAACCCGGGTGCACCATGTACCAGACCCATGCGCCGCGGCAAAATCGGCCGTGTAACCGACTCGTCCATAAGGTCCCCTCCGCGAAATGCCCGCAAGTCCAAGCGTCGCGCCCCAAGCTTCACGCGCTGCGGTTTGATCTTAACTCCGCTGCGCCCTGCTGGCATTGACGCTAACGTTGACGCAACCCAGTGAAAGCCGGCTGTCGTCTTGCCGTGAAGGCGTCAACGCTTGCGCTTGCCAGACACCACCAACCCGGCCGCCGTGCTGCAAAGCAGGAACACCGTCGCGCGCCGCTCCAGAACAGGCCGCTCGCTAGCCGCCAGCGCCGCCCACTCTGCGATGGTGCGGGTGGTGACGCTTGCACCTGCTGCCGTCAGGTCCACCGCCAGGCACAGCGCGAGGCTGCGGTCACACACCTGCAACAGCGTTTCAAACAAGCGGGTATTACGGTAGGGCGTTTCTATGAAAATCTGCGTCTCGCCGCGCTGTGCATCGCGCTGCACGGCAAGCAGCCGCTGCTGCAGTTCCGCCCGATCTTGCGGCAGGTAGCCCAGGAAGCGAAACGACTGGCCGTTCATGCCGGCGGCCATGAGGGCCAGCAATATCGACGAGGGCCCAACCCACGGCACGACCGCTATGCCCCGCTGGTGCGCGCGCGCCACCACGGTGGCACCCGGGTCGGCGATCCCCGGGCAACCGGCTTCAGAAACGACGACGCCATCGATGGGCGGTGAGCCGTCGGTTGGTGCCAGAGGGTCAAGCCAGGTGTCGACGAGCGCCGCGTCGGGGGCGTGGCCGATTTCAACGATATGCAGGCTTGATATGGGTTCCGGGTGACCGATGGCCTTGAGAAAGGCGCGCGCGCTGCGGGCGTTCTCGGCCAGGAAATAGCGCGCCCGCCGTGCCGTGGCCAGAGTTGCCGGTGGCAGCACTGCTGGAGGCGATCCCGCTTCGCCCTGCGCCGCGTCGCCACCCGCTGGGGCCGCAGCGCCGCCGTAGGCCGCAATGGGAACCGGAACCAGGTGCAGGGTGCCGCGCTGCGCTGTCATGATGGCATGGCAGCGCCGCCTGCCCCGACGGACGGCACGCTGACGCCGCGATCGGCCAGTAGGCTCGTGAGCAGGATCAGCGGCAGCCCCACCAGGGCCGTCGGGTCGTCGCTGCGTACGGCCTCGACGAGGCAGATGCCCAGCGATTCGATTCGCGCCGAGCCCGCGCAGTCATAGGGCTGGTCGGCCTGCAGATACGCTTCGATGGCGGCATCCGACAGCATGCGGTAGTGCACTTCCGTGGCGACGCAGGCGCTGTGATGCCAACCGTTCGCGGCATCCACGAGCGCAAGACCGCTGTGAAAGCGCACGGTCTTGCCCGACATGGCGCGCAATTGCAACGTGGCCGTCGCATGATTGCCGGGCTTGCCGATGGCGGCGCCATCCAGTTCCGCAACCTGGTCGGCGCCTATGACCAGCGCGTCCGGGTGGCGCGCAGCGCAGGCCTGCGCCTTGCGCAAGGCCAGCCGTACGGCCGTCGCTGCGGGTGCTTCGCCGGCCAGCGGTGTCTCGTCAATATCGGGAACAGCGGTGGTGAACGGCAAGCGGAGCAGCGCCAGTTGCTGCTGGCGATACCGCGACGATGAGGCGAGTACGATTGGGCGTGAGTATTCTTGCGGCATGTTGCAGGGGGCTTTCCGGGGCCGGTCGGGTAGCGGGATTACCGTCAACGGCCGTTGTATCGACGCCCGAGTGTATTGCGCGCGAGCAGATTTTTTTAGGCGCAGCGAGCCCGCCGGCGCCGGTTTTGGCCAGCAAATGGCTGGCGCTCGCTATGTGCGCCATTGTGGAAATCATATGGAACGGATTGACGTTTTTTCAGCAGCACGCAGCGGCGCCGCATGGCGCGGGCGCCTGGCCCTTTCGGCGATGCCGCGCCTGTGCGCCAGCCTTACCGACGGCCCCGGTGACCGCGATGCCCTGCTCAATTACGAATGCCGCGGCCTCACCGATGCCCAGGGCCGTCCGGCGCTGGAATTGCAGCTCGAGGCAACCCTGCCGCTGCGCTGCGATCGTTGCTCCAGCAAGCTGGCGCTGGCGCTTGACACTCAGCGCACGTTCTATTTTGTGAACACCCAGGCCGAATTGGCTGCCATCCCGATCGATGACACCCCCGAAGAGGCTCTGCTGGGCAGTTCCCAGTTCGACCTTGCCGGCCTCATCGAGGACGAGGTCATCCTGCAATTGCCCATTTCGCCGCGCCACTCCGATTGCATTCCCGTCGTCCGCAGCACCGCGATGCTGCCGGGCTTGGGCGCGGTGGCGGCCGATGCGGACGAAACGCCACATCCTTTCGCCGGCCTCGCTGCCCTGCGCGATCAACTCCAGGCACCCGAGCCCGCCGTTACAAAGGCGCCCGCGGGTAAGGCGAAGCCCCAAAATGGTGCATTATCGGGCAAAGCGCCCCGCAAACCCCCTTTTCGGGCTTCGTGAGCCGGGCGGACGGCGCAGACCCGCCTTTTGCAGGTGTGGCTTTCCCCCGGACGCTGCATCGTCTAAAATGCCGGATTACCGAAAATTTCAGGATTCGCATCATGGCTGTCCAGCAGAATAAAAAATCCGCGTCCAAGCGCAATATGCATCGCGCGCATGACTTCCTGAGCGTGCCGCCGCTGGCGGTTGAACCCGCAACGGGGGAAGTGGTGCGTCGCCACCATATCAGCCCAACCGGCTTTTACCGCGGCAAGAAGGTTATTGCCACGAAGTCCGACGAATAAGACTGGCCTCGAGGCCGCAGTACATTTGTCGCTGTACGCCAAAGCCTATTGGCCACAGCAGATTGGCCGAAAGACCCTGGCCGAAGTACATTGGCAACAGGCCAGTGCAATTGAACTGCACGGCTGAATAAAAAAACGCTGCCGTTGCGTGCCGCGGCGGAAACTGGTCCGCGCCGGCGGTCGCCTGCTTTGAAAGCCCGCACCATGGCGCAAAGACCGGCGTACGAGGCCACGCGCAGCCTGCCGCACGAAGGGGTACCTGACGCGCCTCCGGATTTCACCGGAGGCCGAGGCGGGACCATGCCCGGAAAGATCGCATGACGGTTCGAATCGCAGTCGATTGCATGGGTGGAGACCATGGCCTTCCGGTAACAATACCGGCAGCCCTGGCATTTGCTCGCCAGGAGCCGTCCGCGCAATTGCTGCTGGTCGGGCGCAGCGAGTCCGTTCAGGCCGAACTCGCGCGCCATGGCGGCTTGGGAGCGCTGGCGAGCCGGGTACGGGTGGTGCATGCCGATGAAGTCGTGGAAATGCACGACTCGCTCACCACCGCGCTGCGAACAAAAAAACGCTCCTCCATGCGGTTTGCCATCGAAGCGGTCAAGGACGGCGAGGCCGATGTCGCCGTCAGCGCCGGCAATACCGGCGCGCTCATGGCCATTGCCCGCTATGTACTCAAGACGCAGGCCGGCATCGACCGGCCCGCAATCGCCCATGCGCTGCCCAATCAGAAGGGTGGCCTCACTACCTGGCTGGATCTGGGCGCCAATGTCGATTGCGAAGCCGAGCACCTCGTGCAATTTGCCATGCTGGGCTGCGCCCTGGCCGAATCGCTGCAGGGGCGCGAACGTCCCAGCGTCGGTCTGCTCAACGTGGGCGAAGAGGTGATCAAGGGCAACGAGGTCGTCAAGCGTGCCGGTGAACTGCTGCGCGGCAGCGGGCTGAACTTTCATGGCAACGTCGAGGGTGACGATATTTTCCGCGGCACGGTTGATGTGATCGTGTGCGACGGCTTCGTGGGCAATGTGGCGCTCAAGACCTCCGAAGGCCTGGCGCAGATGCTGGCCGGTTTCATACGCGAGGAGTTCACCCGCACCATCGGTTCCAAGCTGATCGCCATGCTGGCCCTGCCGGTGCTCAATCGGTTTCGCCGCCGCGTCGATCATCGCCGGTACAACGGCGCCGTCTTGCTCGGGCTGCGCGGGGTCGTGATCAAGAGCCACGGCTCCTCCGACGCCTACGCTTTTGAATTTGCCCTGCGCCGGGGTTTCGACGCCACCACCAACCGCCTGCTCGAGCGCACGGCCCGTGCCATGGCGCCGCTGCTGGCGGCCCGGCAACCGGCGGATGCCGCTGGCGATGACCACGGTATGCCGGCGCAGACGCCGGCACTGGCCGATTCGGCCAATGCAAGCCTTGCAGAGGCGCACGATGCCGCTTCGGCCGCCGTGTCAGCGGCGGCCCTTAAAACGGCGGTAACGCCAAAACTGGACGTGGATGCTGCCCGTGCCTGAGCTCAGTTCCTCATTACCCGTGGTCGCGCGCCTGATCGGCACGGGCTCGGGATTACCGCAACGCGTCGTGACCAATGCCGCCCTGGTGGCCGACCTCGCGGCACGCGATATCGAAACTTCCGATGAATGGATCGTCACGCGCACCGGCATCCACCAGCGCCACCTGGCAGAGGCGGGCGAGGGCACCACGGATCTGGCCGAGCGCGCCGCGCGGGCTGCGCTGGCGGCGGCCGGTGTCGCTGCCGACAGCATCGATCTCATCATCGTCGCTACATCCACGCCGGACCAGGTCTTCCCCAGCACGGCCTGTTCGGTACAGGCCAGGCTGGGTGCGCCCGGCGCTGCTGCATTCGATGTGCAGGCGGCGTGCAGCGGCTTCGTCTACGCGCTCTCCCTCGCCGATGCGCTGATACGCGGCGGCGCCCATCGCCGCGCGCTGGTTATCGGTGCCGAGGTGTATTCCCGCCTGCTGGACTGGAACGACCGCGGCACCTGCGTGCTGTTCGGCGACGGTGCCGGCGCGGTGGTTCTCGAGGCGGGTACTGCGCCGGGCATCATGGCCTGCCGCATGCATGCCGACGGTGCCCGCGGTGACATTCTTTCCGTCGCCGGCCGCCTCAACCAGGGTGCCGCCGACGGCGACCCTTTCCTGCGGATGGACGGCAAGGCCGTGTTCAAGCTGGCCGTCGACGTTCTCGAATCGTCCGCCCGCGAGGTCCTGGCGCTGGCCGACATGGATCCTTCGCGCATCGACTGGCTTATCCCCCATCAGGCCAATGTGCGCATCCTCGCGGCTACCGCGAAGCGACTGGGCCTGCCCGCGGAACGCGTAGTCGTCACGGTTGATCGCCACGGCAATACGTCGGCGGCGTCCATCCCCCTCGCCCTGGACGCGGCTCTTGTCGATGGCCGCGTACGCGCCGGCCAGCATCTGTTGTTGCAGGGTGTTGGCGGTGGCTTTACCTGGGGGTCGGTGCTGCTGCGCACCTGACGTCGCACGCGAACAATTTTATTAATGCGCCGCGGCACGTCATCGTGATGTCCCCGGCACTCAACGGCAAGGTGGTTGGTAGAAGATGAAACTGGCGTTTGTTTTTCCGGGTCAGGGTTCGCAGTCGGTCGGCATGCTGGGCAGCTTTGCGGGCGATGCGGTGGTGGACGCCGCGATCCGTTCGGCCAGCACGGCCCTGGGTCAGGATATCGGCCAGCTGATCGCCCAGGGGCCTGCGGCCGACCTGGACCTCACCGTCAATACCCAGCCTTGCATGCTGACCGCTTCCATCGCCATATACCGGGCCTGGCGGGCCGCGGGCGGCCCGGCGCCGCAGATCGTGGCCGGTCACAGCCTGGGTGAATACGCGGCGCTGGTGGCGGCCGGCGCGCTGACCCTGGAAGATGCGGTCCCGCTGGTGCGATTTCGGGCACAGGCCATGCAGGAAGCCGTGCCGGTGGGTCTGAGCGGCATGGCGGCCATACTCGGGCTCGACGATGCCGCGGTGCAGACCGCCTGCGCGCGCGCGCAGGCCGAAATGCCGGGTTCCGTGGTGGAGGCTGTCAATTTCAATGCCCCGGCCCAGGTGGTCATCGCCGGGCATACGGCGGCGCTGGCCCGTGCCTGCGAAATCGCCAAGGAACTGGGCGCCAAGCGCGCCCTGCCTTTGCCGGTATCGGTGGCCTTCCACTCCTCGCTGCTCGCGCCGGCCAGCGCACGGCTGCGCGAGCGCCTCGCCGCCACGGCCGTGGCAGCACCCGCCATTCCGGTCATCAACAATATCGATGTGCGCTCGGAGTCCGAGCCGGCCGCCATACGCGATGCGCTGGCGCGGCAGGTAGCCGGCCCTGTGCGCTGGAGCGAAATTGTCCTGGCGCTTGCCGGCCAGGGGGTCACCCATGTGGTCGAATGCGGTCCCGGCAAGGTTCTGGGAGGGCTGAACAAGCGCATCGTCCCCGCACTGACCAGTCTGTCGGTGTTTGACCGCAACAGCCTGCAGGATGCCCTGACGGCCCTGGGAGCAGCATCGTGATCGACAACGCGGTATTTTCCTCGACGGCCCTGCAGGGTGAAGTTGCGCTGGTCACAGGTGCTTCCCGGGGCATCGGCAAGGCAGTGCTCGACGCGCTGGCCCATGCCGGCGCCACGGTGGTGGGCACGGCAACCACCGAAGCCGGCGCAGCGGGCATTTCCCACCGCCTGGCCGAGCTGGGCGCGGCCGGCTGCGGTCTCGTGCTCAATGTGCGCGACCGCGCCGGCTGCGACGCCCTGGTCGAAGAGGTGGGCAAGCGTTTCGGCAAGCTCTCCATTCTGGTCAACAACGCCGGCATCACGGCGGACATGTTGTCCATGCGGATGCGCGACGACGAATGGGATTCGGTCATCGACACCAACCTCACGGCCGCTTTCCGGCTGTCGCGCGCCTGCATGCGCGGCATGATGAAGGCCAAGTGGGGCAGGGTCATCAATATTTCGTCGGTGGTGGCCTCCAGCGGCAATGCCGGCCAGGCCAACTATGCGGCTGCCAAGGCGGGCCTGGAGGGCATGACACGCGCACTGGCGCGCGAACTGGGCAGCCGCAATATCACGGTCAATTGCGTCGCACCGGGCTTTGTCGACACCGACATGACGCGCGCGCTCACGCAGCAACAGACGCAGGCGCTCCTGGGTCAGATCGCCCTGGGCCGCCTGGGCCAGACGGCCGAGGTTGCCGGCGCCGTGCTGTTCCTGGCGTCGGCAGCGGGTGCCTATGTCACGGGCAGCACCTTGCATGTCAACGGCGGAATGTATATGTCATAAGCGGGCCCATTTCCCGGTCGATAATCACCATGCCGGGGGGCTCTGTTAGAATCGCGCGCTCTTTTCGCCGGCGAGACCGTGAATCCGTGTTGGCGGTAGGAGGGTTTCGCATCGCGGCAAAGTAGTGTGCTCTGCATATGTGCTGTGCACATTGCGGTCGTGCAACGGAGGAGGAGTTTATGGATAGCATTGAACAGCGCGTGAAGAAAATCGTCGCCGAACAGCTCGGCGTCAATGAAGCCGATATCAAGAACGAGTCGGCATTCGTGGACGACCTCGGGGCCGATTCGCTCGATACGGTGGAACTCGTCATGGCGCTCGAGGATGAATTCGAGTGCGAAATCCCCGACGAAGAAGCCGAAAAGATCCGCACGGTGCAGCAGGCGATCGACTACGTCGGCGCGCACCTGAAGAAGGCCTGAACCCGCGCGCCGGCCGTCGCTCCGCCTACGGCGGGGTTTCCGGCCCGGCATGCGAGCAGGGTATCCATGGCAGACAGGGCTAGCAAATGACGGCAAAACGGCGCGTCGTTGTAACCGGGCTCGGCATCGTGTCCCCGGTCGGCAACAGCGTTTCTGCGGCGTGGGAGAACATTCTTGCCGGCCGTTCGGGAATTTCCCGCATCACCCGCTATGACGCATCGGCGTATCGCTCGCAGATCGCCGGCGAGGTGCGCGATTTCCAGGTCACCGATTACGTCCCGGCCAAGGAAGTGCGGCGGATGGATGCTTTCATCCATTACGGCGTTGCTGCCTCGGCCCAGGCGCTGCGTGACAGCGGCATCGAGGTGACGGACGCCAATCGTCAGCGCATCGGCTGCATGGTGGGCTCGGGCATCGGCGGCCTGCCCATGATCGAGGACAACCACGAGGAAGTTCGCACGCGTGGGCCGCGGCGTATCTCGCCATTCCTGATCCCCGGCGCCATCATCAACATGATCGCGGGCAATGTCTCCATCATGTTTGGCCTGCAAGGTCCCAATTTCGCGATCGTCTCGGCTTGCACCACTGGCCTGCATTCCATCGGCATAGCCGCCCGCCTCATCGAGTACGGCGACGCTGATCTCATGGTTGCCGGCGGCGCGGAAGGAACCGTATGCCCGCTCGGCGTGGGCGGTGTTGCGGCCATGCAGGCGCTCTCGGTGCGCAACGACGACCCGGCGGCCGCCAGCCGCCCCTTCGACAAGGACCGCGATGGCTTCGTCCTGGGCGAGGGCGCTGGTGTCCTCGTGATCGAGGAACTCGAGCACGCCCGGGCACGCGGCGCGCGCATCTACTGTGAACTGGTCGGTTTCGGCATGACGGCCGATGCCCACCATATGACCGCGCCCGATGTCGATGGGCCGCGCCGCTGCATGACGGCGGCATTGCAAAGCGCCCATATCAATCCGTCCGATGTTCAATATTTAAATGCCCACGGCACATCCACGCCGCTGGGCGATGTCAACGAAACCAACGCCATCAAGCTGGCTTTTGGCGATGCGGCCGGCTCGCTGGTCGTCAATTCCACCAAGTCCATGACCGGCCACCTGCTGGGCGGCGCCGGTGGGGTTGAATCGGTTTTCACGGTGTTGGCGGTGCACAACCAGGTATCGCCGCCCACCATCAACCTGCAGTCTCCCGATCCGCAGTGCGATCTCGATTACTGCGCCAACACCGCCCGGCCCATGCGTATCGATTACGCGATGAAAAATTCCTTCGGCTTCGGCGGCACCAACGGAACACTCGTCTTCAAGCGTGTCTGAAATCCAGCCCGGCGAAATCGTCCTGGTGCCGTCGCGCACCCGCCGACGTTTGCTGGAATGGGCCGCCGTCGCCGTTGGCGTCCTGGCCCTGGCGCTGGCCGCGGCTGGCACCGGCCCCGCCCTTTGTTCAGCGGTGTTCTGTGGGGTTTGCGCCGCGGCGGCAATATGGCAGGCGCGCCACGACCGTTCGGCCGGCGCCGTGCGGCTCGATCCGGCCGAACGGTTCCTTGCGCTGTCGGCAAGCCGGACAAGAATCGTTTTTTTTGCAGCGCAACGCCGCGTGGTTGTATGGCACGATGCTACGGATCGCGCCACGTATCGGCGACTGGCCATACGTGCCCGGTGGCAGCCACGAAGCCAAAGCCGATGACAGGCGGGGTTTCACCCCGTTGTTTTTTCATCCAAGCCCCGAACTAATCCAGCGGACGACTGTCACAATGCCGAGGAACGTATTGTTGCCCGACCTGCTGCGCATCCGGGGTCGGTCCCGATGAGCGAGCGCGACGCCGACCTGGAACTGGTGCGCCGCGTCCAGAGGGGCGACAAGCGTGCATTTGAACTTCTGGTCACCAAGTACCAGCGAAGAATTTCGCGGCTGTTGTCACGCATGATTCGAGATCCTTCTGATATCGAGGATGTGGCGCAGGAGGCGTTCATCAAGGCCTACCGTGCGCTGCCGAATTTTCGCGGCGAGAGCGCGTTTTACACGTGGTTGTACCGGATAGCGATCAACACGGCGAAGAACCATTTTGCCGCCCAAGGCCGGCGCGCGCCGACCGTGGTGGCAAACGATTTCGAAGACCAGGAAAACGGTGAGGATGCCGGCCGCATGAGCGAGACCGCAACGCCCGATTCCCTGTACCAGTCCAAGCAGGTAGGCCTGGCGGTTAATCGCGCCATCGACCAGCTGCCGCCCGACCTGCGGACGGCTATCGTGCTGCGCGAGCTCGAGGGCCTGAGCTACGACGAAATTGCCGCCGCGATGAACTGTCCGGTGGGTACCGTGCGGTCGCGGATCTTTCGCGCTCGCGAGGCCATCGCCCAGGAACTGCGGCCGTTGCTCGGCACCAGCGAGCACGAGCGATGGTAAGTGTGAATATTTTTCCGCCCGGCCGTGCCGGGTTGTCCATCAGGGAGTGATTGCATGAATTCCGGACCCGTGCCGCTTACGGCGGAACCCGCCCTGCCAGACGGCCACGCCGACGCAGAATTGCTCTCGGCGTGGATCGACGGAGAACTCGACGAACGTGCCAGCGGCCCGCTGGTCGCCAGTCTCCTGGGTCAGCGCGATCTGCAGCGTTGCTACTCGGGCTGGAACCTCGTCGGCGATGCCTTGCGCTCGCATGAAGTTCTTGCCGAGCATTCCCCGGCGCTATGCGCCCGCATCAGTGCGGCCCTGCAGGACGAACCGGCACTCCTGGCACCTACGGCTCTGGCGGCCGGATTGCGGCCGCATCTGTTGCGCCGCCATCTGGCCAGCGGATTTGCCGTGGCCGCCGCGGCGGCCGTGCTGGTTTTCGTGGCGGTTCCGCAGTTGCGCAGCGCCGGTGACGTTGCCGACGCACCGTCCGTCGCCAGCAGCACGGTCACCGATACGAAAGTCGCCGGCGGCACGATGGTCGCCACCCGGCCCGCGCGCAATCCGCGCCTCGATCCGTATATCCAGGCGCACCGCGATTTCATGGGCAGTGGCGTGATGCCCGCCGCCGCGGTGTATCTGCGTTCCGGCAATGAAGGCGAGCGGTGATCGTCAGCCGATTTCGCCCTACGCGCCACCGCCCCGGCGCGCCCGATAAAACCGGTCCCGCGCTGCGCAGGCGGGCCGGCGCGTCCGTGCTCATCGCCGGGCGCAGCCTGGCGTGGTCGGGCTGCGCCGCCATGCTCCTGCTCGGTGCCCAACCGGGCCGCGCCGCCGATGCGGCCGCATCGGGCGCGCAGCGCGATGCCGCGTGGCTGCAGGGCGTGCAGGACGCGGCGCGGCGGCAGAGTTTTGCCGGCACCATCATCTATCAGCGCGGCGAGGAGATGCATGCCTCCCGCGTCGTGCAGCTCTTCGACGGTACGGAGTCGCGCGAGCGCGTGCTCACCCTCGACGGCCAGCAGCGCGAGTTCATCCGCAATGGCGAGGAAGTGCAATGCCTGTACCCGCAACTGCGGCGTGTGGTCGTCGAACACGGCGGGGCGCGGTCTTTCCCGGCCTTTGCGCAGCCCTTGCCCGCGGATGTGTTGACCCATTACGAGTTGCGGCGCAGCGGCACCGAGCGCGTGGCCAGCCGCACCTGTGATGTGGTGGAACTGGTGCCCCGTGATCGGCTGCGCTACGGCTATCGCCTTTGCGTCGAGCCCACCAGCGGACTGATGTTCAAGGCGCAGACGCTCAACGAGCGCGGCGATATCCTCGAGCAGGTGGCCTTTACCGACGTGCACGTGGGCGAGCCCATCGATCCGGCGCAACTGCGGCCGTCCTGGTCGACCGCCGGGTGGACGGTTGACCGGCAGCAATCCGAGGCTACCGAACTGCGCCAGCAGGGCTGGAGCGTCACGCCGCCCACGGGTTTCCACCGTCTCGCCGAAGTTGTGCGCCACCTCATCGGTGGGGGCGATCCTTCGCCACGCTCTGCTCTGCAGGCCGTTTATTCCGACGGCCTTGCCACGGTTTCGGTCTTCATCGAACCGGGCGCGCCGACGCTCGACGAGCCACTCGAATCGCAGCGCCGCGGACCCGTTACGGCGATATCCCGCCAGGTGGGCGATGCACGCGTCACGGTCGTGGGCGAGGTCCCGCCCGCAACCGCGCAGTCCTTCGCCGCATCCGTCAGTCACTCGCCGCCGCCGCAGCACTGAGGCGCCACCCTATCGTTGTCCATTGGTCTTACATTGCCGTTCTGCTGTTGCCCACTTTCCCTAAGCAAACCTCTTACGCAAAGACAAACATCATGAAAGTTTCATTCACGCATGGCTTGCCGCAGCTCCTGACCGCGGCCCTGCTCGTTTTTGCCGCCCCCCTGGCCAGTGCGCCGGCGACCGCGCAGCCGGCCACCATGCCGGACTTTGCCGACCTCGTTGAACACACCGGACCGGCTGTCGTCAATATCCGCACCGCCGCCAAGATGAGCACCATCGCCGGCGGTGGTGGTGGCCCGCAAATGCCCGGTGGTCCGCAGAATCCGGGCGGCCCGGATCTCGACGAAAACGATCCCTTCTACGATTTCTTTCATCGCTTCTTCCCGCAGCAGCCGGGCCCGGGCCAGCGCCCCGGCCCCAACGCCAATCCGCACTCGCCCCATGGCGGCGGTGGTGGCGGTGGCGGTGACCGCGAGATCCCGCGCGGTGTCGGATCGGGTTTCATCATCTCCGACGATGGCTACATCCTCACCAACCACCATGTGGTCGAAGGTTCGGATGAAATCACCGTCACGCTGCAGGACAAGCGCGAATTCAAGGGCAAGCTGATCGGCTCCGATCCCAAGAGCGACGTGGCCCTCGTGAAGATCGAAGGCAAGAATCTGCCGACCCTGAAGCTGGGCGACCCGGCCAAGCTGCGCGTCGGCGAATGGGTGATCGCCATCGGTTCGCCCTTCAACC
>Ga0209698_10005995_pt1 | contig 12986 bp, 9 predicted proteins | sample LitLauG_LLR_2012_FD_187203 | JGI IMG/M metagenome (GOLD analysis project Ga0209698, IMG submission 187203) | Freshwater sediment microbial communities from Pennsylvania, USA - Little Laurel Run_MetaG_LLR_2012 (SPAdes) (version 2) | ecosystem: Environmental > Aquatic > Freshwater > Creek >...
ACGCCTTGATCACCGCCAGAAACGTCTCCTGCATCAGGTCTTCGGCGCGCTGGTCGCCGTTCAGGCGCCGCCGGAAGAACCCGTAGAGTGGCCCGCGATAGCGCGCGAACAGTTCCTCGAACGCCTCACGGCAGCCGCCCAGGAACTCAAGCATTAACGTTTCGTCGCTGATCATTGTCGGCGCCACATTCTCCGGACCGTCAGACCCAGCAGTCTCGTTCATCCCTTGTAATGTCGCAAGCGGCAAGAAAGCTCCCAAGCAACGTAACTTCCCCACCCTCGCGGACAGGAGTTTCCGCGCTACACGGGGTCGTCGATGATGCCGTAGAGGTTGAAGCGGCCTCGCTTTTGGGCGGGTGGCCCGTCCAAGCTCCGCTTGGGCGGGGACTTCGTTCGGGTCGTCGAACCGTGACATTTCTGTCGTCCCTCCGGGACTTGGCCTTAGTCTTCTGCTTAACGCACAAGCTAGACCCTGAGGGTAATGTCCGCCGTAGAACACCTCAAAAAAATCCCGCCCCATTGTGACGCACGTCCTTGACGTCCCTGCAGCCCAGAGATAACTTACCTATAATATCTATAGCTCGATCGCGGTCTGAAAACCGCGCCCTTGACCTGACGCCCAGGCGTCGTTCGAGGGAAAAGGGCCAAATATGGCTCTTCGCCCGCGATTTTCTGGCGTTAAGCTCTTTGAAATCTGGATTTTGCCGGAGATGGCAAAGGGTAACTGATTGATTCTAAAGGATCGCCAATCCGCGTAGGCCTTGTAAGTCCTTTGTTGTCTAGATTTTGCCTGTAACTTCTTTGGGTTCTAGATTTTGGAGTGTTTTGACCACTTAACTCCATGATTCCAAAGGACCGGGGGAGGGGGTGCCCTCCATACTAACGAGTTAAGATACCAGTTGGTACACAGAGGCAAAAGCCAGACGAAGTACAGCCGTTGCTTGGAATTCCACCCGTTGCAAAGGACGCGATGTGTGGGTCACCCCGCAAAAAACGAGAGGGTCTCCAACCCACTCGACTATGCCGGGGCGACACAGACAGCCAGACTACAAGAGAGTTTCCTAACCAAACTCGACTCCGGAGCGTCCAAGGTGTAGAACCCAACCATTGGAGGTCCTGCATGAACCGCCGGCGTTTCCTTCTCGCAACCTCGGTCGGGGCCGCAGGAGCGGCGGGCGCATATCTGGTGCGAGGAGCGCTTGGGCTCGACCAATTTTTCGCTCGAGCATTCGCTTCGAACTTCCCTGCCCCTTCGCCGCTGGCGCAGAAGGTCGCCGCTACGGACACGGTTGTGCTCGGACAAACCGGCATCCGCACCAGCCGTCTCGCCATGGGTACCGGCACGGTGGGCTCAGGCCATCATTCTCATCAGACTGCGCTCGGTGTGAAGGGGCTCTCCGATCTGCTGCTGAACGGGTATGACCACGGACTGCGGTTTTTCGATTCCGCCGATTCTTATGGCAGCCATCCGCACGTGGCGGAGGCGCTGAAGCATGTGGCGCGCGACCAGGTCACCGTTCTGACGAAGACGTTTTCGCGCGATGCTGCCTCCGCCCGCGCTGACCTCGACCGCTTCCGGCGCGAACTGGGGACCGACTACCTCGATATCTGCCTGATGCACTGCGTCACGGAAGGTGACTGGACCGAACGCTACCGGGGCGTGATGGACGTGCTTTCTGAGGCTAAAGAAAAAGGCACGATCCGCGCGCATGGCTGTTCGTGTCACTCGATCAAGGCTCTGCGCGCGGCTGCCAAGTCTCCCTGGGTCGAAGTAGACCTGGCTCGCATCAACCCAATCGGCTCGCACATGGACGCTTCGCCGCAGGAAGTGGTCAGCGTGCTGAAGGAGATGAAGGCCGCTGGAAAAGGAATCATCGGGATGAAGATTCTCGGCCAGGGGGACGTCAGCGGACGGGTCGACGATGCGCTACGCTACGCGCTCTCGCTGGGAGTGCTCGACGCCTTCACGATCGGCGCCGAAAACAAGGTTGAACAGGAAGACTTGCTGCGCCGCATCGCGGCCGCTTGAGGGCTTGGGCAGCGCAGACTCTCGCAAGGGGAGTTCACATTCCGCTGGCAGCAGCGCGAGGCTGCGCCGCCTTCTTACCTGATTCTCGGGCGGCAACGGTGAGCTCTTTCTCAATGGAAGAGAAACGCTGAAAGATTTCGTGAAGGCGAAGAGCCATGTTGCGGACCGTATCCGCCTGGGCCAATACGTTGGCCGGCAACCCGGGTTCGAGCAGCAGGAGGTCGGCGTTGCCAAGAATCGACGTGAGTGCGTTGTTGACGTTGTGCCGCATCTCCGCCATGAAACGTCCGAGCGTGGCTTCGGCCGCGGCGACCGCACTGGTCTTCTCCGCTTCGCGGGCGCGGGATTCGGCCTGACTGCGACGAAGAATTTCCTGCCCTAACAGTCCCGCCATTGCGGCCCACGATTCCGTTGCGCGGCTCAGTTCAAGAATCAACCCGTGCGCGGACGGTGCTGATGACGAAGATTCGCAGCCGATCAGGATTGCAGGCTTGCCGGCAGCGGCGATCGCGGTTCTCAGGTGCGCTTGCGTTTCGCCTGAAGAAGCGTCGGCGATTGCGAGATCAAACGTGTTGCCCTGCAGTTCGCTGCAGAGACCCTGCTCGATCACGACGAACTCCGGGCGCTCGCGGTCCTGAGGCCAGTTCGCGGTGATCTCGCGCGCGAAGGCGGGATCGCTGGAGAGGATCAGGACGGTTGGGCGGTTCAGTTTCATCGGCGCATTTGGCGGCTATTTTCTGGTTGCGTCGCTGGTGTGGTTGGCAGCGGACGCGGCCCGCGCAGCGGTTGTGGCCTTCTTGGCTCCGCCCTTCAGGGCATCATCGACCGCGGCGCGCAGATCGACCAGCATACGCAAGGGTTGGCCGGACGAGTACTCGGCGTGGAACATGACTTTCCAGGACTGGCAGATCATGCGCAAGCGGGTGGTCGGTTCCTCGGCCGAGAACTGGGCGCGCCGGCAGTCCAGGGTCTTAATTCCGCGGTGCTCGAGCTCGCGCAGACCGTCCAGAATGGCGTTGAGGTCGTCATGCATCAGGCGGAAGAATACCCGGCGGATCATGAAGCTGTAGCGGGCGAACGCGGCCATGGCTACGGGCTCGAAATACTTGTCGGCACTCTGACTCTTGAGCTTGCGGCCCTGCTCGAGCACGCCGCTGTGGAGCAGTTCGCTGAGCCGGCGGCAGCGTCCAGCCGACTGCAGAACGGTCTCAAGCGGACCGAGCCACAACGGCATCTTCGATGATTGGGCGCCCAGGATGGGCTCGAGCACTTGCGTGACGTACTCCAGATCGACATCGGAGTCTTCCAGTCCAGAAGGCGCGCAGAGCGAGAAGTACTGCACCAGCAGGAAGTCGATTTTGTCGCGGTCGCTGGAAGCCTTCACCTGCTTCTGCAGATGATGGGCGGTCAGGTTGCGCAACACCGCTTCGTTGGTCAACGAGGTGGTTTGGAGAAACTGGCGCAGTTGGTGCACCTGGATCTGCTCATCCACCTGCTGCAACCAGGCTTCGGCCTGTTCGATGGATTCGGGGGAAGGCGCCTTGTCCGGTTCGAGGTTGGGGCAGGCGCCGACTTCGATGACAAATTCTCGAGTCAAGGCACAGTAGATCGGTTCGAGCGCCGCGAGCGTGGCCCAGCGTTCTTCCGGCGAGGGTTTGGGGATCAGAGTCATGATTTCACAATCCAGTTCGGAACGTCTTTGAGGAAACGGGCGGCAACCACCGTGCGTTCCGGATGATATTGCACGGCGACCACCGAGGCTTCGGCGCGCAGCGCGCCATCTTTACTCTCCAGCAAAACCCGATCGGCAAACTCCAGGGGACGGTCGAGCGCAAATAGCACCTCGCGCGGCGTGCCGAACTCGATCACCGTTTCTTGCAGAAATGTGTGCTCGTTGCCCTCGCCGCTGTCCGCGGTACGGCTCAAGCGGATCGGAATGCGGACCGGAGTCGCTTGCGGAAAGAACTTCGCCAAGCGGCTGACGATCTCCGGGACGCGCGCGCGGGCGGTGGCGGCTGCCTGGTGCAACGGAAAAACCTCGAGCGTGACGTTGGCAAGCAGCCGAGTCCCCCCTCTTCCCGGTTAAGAAGAGCTCCCAGGAGACTCGCTCTGCTAGTTCGGTCGAGACCAGTGCACCCGTGGAGCCAAAAACTAGTAGGTCATGGACTGAAGTACAAATGCAAGAAAAGAAAAGCGCTTATGGGCTGACAAATACAGGGAGGATCGTTCTGTCATGAGGATGTGCTAATGCAAGTCTCACAGTGATACGGGGGTATCAACTTGGCGGCGGGTGGGGGCGCCGCGCGACTCCACGGACTCAACGCCATCCCTGGCTCTGTTGACATCCTCTCAATCAAAGCAAGGATCCCGAAGGGACCGACCAATCGTTCCTACCTTAAGATGTCAACCGAGCCACGCCATCCATTCCCCGAACGGCGGTTTCAACGGGTGCGGAGAGGCGACAAGGCGGGTCTCTACTGAAGCGTGGTTGGACCGGGTTGCTCTTCCCGTGCGCCGATGTGATAGCGCTTCAGTTTCCGGTAGAGGGTGGCACGACTGATGCCGAGCATTTTGCCGGCTAGCACCTTATCACCGTTTACCTGTGCGAAGACGCGCTCGATGGTGGCCCGTTCGATATCTTCCAAATCGGTGGCCGGGGATGAGTAATCCGAGGGAAGAGCGGAAGCGGCGCCTGCTTGGATCTCGAAGCGCGCGATGGCGGCCGGCAAGTCCGACACCTCGATGCGCTCCTGGTCGCCGAGAGCTACGGCGCGCTCCAGGCAGTTCTCCAGTTCACGAACATTGCCCGGCCAGTCGTAGGCGAGCAGAGTCTTCATGGCGGTACCGGAAACCTGCACGCTTCGTCCGGGAGCCAGTCGTTCGAGGAACCAGGTGGCCAGGATCGGAATGTCGGAGCGGCGCTCGCGCAGCGGTGGGAGAGGAATGGTGACGACGTTGAGACGAAAGAAAAGATCTTTGCGGAACGTTCCCTTTTTGTACTCCGCCTCAAGATCGCGGTTGGTAGCGGCCATGATGCGCACATCGACCTTTACTTTCTGATTGCTGCCTACCGGACGGACTTCCTTTTCCTGCAGGAAGCGCAGAAGCTTGGCTTGCATTTCCAGCGGCAGTTCGCCGACTTCGTCGAGGAAGATGGTGCCGGTGTCGGCCGATTGCAGTAGGCCCTGCTTGGAACGAAGCGCTCCGGTGAATGCGCCTTTCTCGTAGCCGAACAGTTCGCTCTCGATGAGAGTAGGGACGAGCGAACCGCAGTCGACAGCCACGAAGGGACGACTGGCGAGGCTTCCGCGATAGTGCAGGGCGCGCGCCACCAGTTCTTTCCCGGTCCCGCTTTCGCCGGAGATGAGTACCGGGGTGCGCGTGTCTTTCAGGCGCGAGATCATGCGCAACACATGCTGGATGCCGGCGGAACTACCGATGATGCCGTGCACCGCGGTTTCGGTTTCGGAGCGCTCCCGGAGGTACTGATTTTCTTCTTCGAGGCGCACCTTGTCGGCCATGCGGCGCAGGAAAAGGCGGAGTTCGTCGAGCGGCGCAAAGGGTTTGGAAATGTAATCGTAGGCGCCGAGTTTCATGGCCTGAACCGCGGTCTCGACCGAGCCATGTCCGGTCATGACCGCGACTTCGATGCGGGGATAAGTCTTCTTGACCTGCTCGAGAAACTCGAGTCCGGACATGCTGGGCATGACCATGTCGGTCAGGATCATGTGGACGGGTTGCTGTTCATCGAGCAGAGCCAGGGCGGCATCGCCGCTTTCGGCCTCCAGACAGGCGAGGCCCAGCGACTCGCCGACGGTCATGCAGAGACGGCGGATGGTCTGTTCATCGTCCACGATCAACAAGCGGATGCGGAAGTCTTCATTCATAGCACTGCCTTACCCATGGTCTTTTCGACCACGGCAATGAACTGATGCACACGAAAGGGCTTTTCCACACAGGGAGCTCCAGTGCGGCGGAGGGTGGCGGCGGTTTCCTCGCTGGCGATATCTCCGGTGATGAAGACAACCTTGGAGGCAAGTTCGGGACGATGAGCGGCGATCCAGGCATGGACCTGAGCACCATCCACACCGCCGGGCGTGCGCATGTCGGAAACGATGCCATGAAATTGGCCACTGGCCAGCAGGCCCAAGGCGTCGGCGCCGGATTCGGCACAGACCACGTTATACCCATTGCGCTCCAAGGCCGAGCGCACGAAGTCCATGACCGAGGGTTCATCCTCAATCAGGAGGACGGGCGAACACGGAGATTGGATCTCAGGCTGGGTCATTTGGGATACACTCCGGCTACGGCTCCGAAGGAAGCCGCCTCCGACGCGACCGGGAGACGGAGGGTAAAAGTCGCTCCTTCAGAGTCCAGGTTGTTGTAACTGACAATTTCGCCGCCATGTTCGCGGACGATTCCATAACAGATACTCAATCCCAGTCCGGTGCCCTTGCCCACTTCCTTGGTCGTATAAAAGGGATCAAAGATCCGGTCGGGCTCGCCAATGCCGACACCGTTGTCTCGGAAGGAAACCTCCACCCACGAACCGGTGTGCGCAGTAGTGATTTCGATCCGCGCCTGTCTACCGATATCGCGGACGGCATCGTGAGCGTTATTGAGGATGTTCAGGAACACTTGCTGGAGCTGGTGCGAGTCTCCGATGACCTCGGGCAGGGAGTCGTCCAAGTGCTCCACGACCTGGATGCCGTGGCTGTGGAAGTCATAGGCGCGCAGTTGGATGGTGCGGCGCAGGATCGAATTCAGTTGCAGCGGGAGGCGCTGAGGCGGCATCTGGCGAGCAAAGCTGAGCAGGTTCCGAACAATCTGCTTGGTCCGCTGCGCCTCCTGGAGGATCACGCGCAAATCGCGGCGCGCGCTCTCGGGCAGGTCGGGATTCTCGATCAGTAAATCGGCGAAACCGAGAATCGCGGTGAGGGGGTTATTGACCTCGTGGGCCACGCCGGAGACCAACTGCCCAACCGCTGCCATTTTCTCCGAGTGGATGAGCTTGGCTTGCAGCATGGCGGAATCGGTCACATCGGTCATGACGACAACGATGCTGGTGACGGAGCCGTCTTCGCCGCTGATCGGGCTCAGATTGACGGAGAATTGACCGCTGGCGCCATCGGCACGAACCAGCGGCAAGTCGAAATTGTCGACCTGCTGGCCGCGGGCCACGGCCGCCAGAGCCTGGCGCAGGGCATCGCGACGGGCAGGCGCGGCCAGTTCGGTGAAGGGGCGTCCGAGAAGCTGGTTCTGATGAAAACCGAGGCCGCTCCAGCGCCGATTCGCGTAGCTGATAACTCCGTCGGTCCCGGTGACGAGAATCAGACTCTGGGTGTGATTGAGGACCTTGCCTGAGAAATCGCGCTCGCGCTGTAACTCAATCTGGGAATTGCGCAGGCCGGTGATGTCGAGCATGAGTCCACGGTATTGCAGCACCTGCCCACCGGAATCGCGAATGGCAAAACAATTGACGTAGACGCGGACGGGCGATCCGTCCTTGCGGCGCAGAACGGCTTCCTGATTGCGCAGCCCTCCCTCGCGGTCGAACAGAGCCGTCTGGTCCTGGCGATGGCGGGGAGAAAAGTAGACCTGCGAGGGAATATCGAGTTGGAGCACTTCTTCGCGGCTGTCATATCCGAGGATGCGAACCAAAGCGTCATTCACCTCGACGAAACGGCCCTCGGGAGTGGAGAAAAATATTCCTTCCTGGATGTTGTCGAAGAGTTCGCGGTAGCGGCGCTCGGCTTCGCGGCGATCCGTAATGTCCTTGAGAACGTGGACGGTCTGGAGGTGGGCGCTGCTGGCGGCGTGGATGCTGGAGGTGGAAATCAGATAAGTCCGCTCGAGAACGGAATGCACATATTCGTCGGAGCCATCGCCGGTGCAGCAGAGGGGGCAGGAATGGTGCGAGACGCTGGCCGAAAAGGCGTCGAGCGCGCACATGTGGACGCCAATCAAGTGGTCGGGGGCAATGCCGACAAAGTCAGCCAGGGAACGATTGACGCGCAGGATCTTGTGCTGGTGGTCGTGCACGACGATAAAGTCGGTGATCGCGTCGAAGACTTCCATCCAGTGGCGGTTGGCCTGGTCCATGCGCGTAAACAGGCAAGCATTTTCCAGAGCGACACTGGCGTGACCGGCGATGGCGCGCAGTAACTGGCGATCTTCGGCCACCGGAGGCGTTCCGCGGTCGGCGAGGCAGAGAACGCCGATGAGATCTCCGGATGCGTCCGCGAGACGGACGAGCGTGCAATCGCTCCAACCGAGATCGGATGCGAGAGAAGTACCTAGAAGTTCCTTGGCAGAGGCGAACAGGACGTCGGTGCTGGATTTGGCAAGTGCGCCTCTGAGGGCTTGATCGAAGCGGCGGAGCAGAGGCTTGTCGTCAACCTCCGACTCGCCACGAAGCAACAAGGTCTCCCATTCGGAAGCCTGGAAATAACTGAGGGCCACGGCGCTGCTGCCGAGAAGGTGGGAAACGCGCAGGGCGAAATTGTGGGTGAAGCCGGGCAGGTGGAGGACCGTGTTCAAGTCGAGTGCGAGCGCCACCAGCGCTTCGGCACGGAGGCGATGCTGTTCGGATTGATGCAGGTTGCGGGTTAGTTCCAGGGCGATGGCCAGGTGAGCCGCGAGGGCGCGGGCGCGGCGGATATCTTCCTGATTGATGGGCTCGGGTGCGAGGCGATCCAGCACCCCGAACATCCCCAGAAGCTCGCCGTTAGAGCCCAGGAGCGGAACGGCGAGGAGTTGGCGGATTTTAAAGAAGGCGACAAAATCCAGATTGGCGCCCATCACTTTCGAGGCATCCTCGGTAACGAACACTTCTTTTTGCCGAAGCGAACGCGTGGCCATGCCCTCGTACAGAGGAATCTCCACCGGGCGGGCGGCACCTTTCTCAACTCCCCACCGGATGTGGAATCCGTCATTCTCGAGGAGCCCGATGAAGCAACGCCCAAATCCCAAGAAACTGGCCGCGCGGACGACGGAAGTCCGCATGAACTGGTCGAGTTTTCCAGCCGAACCCAGCTCGAACGAGATCTCCAGGATCTGGTGCAGTTCCTGCGCCTGAGCGCGGGCCGTGCCGTATAACTCAGCGTTGGCGATGGCCACCGCGCCGAATCCGGCCAAGGCGGAGACCAGCGCCTTGTCCTCTTGCGTAAACGGACTGGTGGGGCGCGGATAGACGAGGATCGCACCGTGGGAGCGCGAAGTACGAAAGGGCGCCGCAACCAGTACTCCGGGGGGCGAGCCGTGGCCAAAATGAGACGAACCATCGATGCTCACCGTGATTCGCTCGCTGGCGGCGACCGCGCGGTTGGCAATTTCGAGCACCGGGCGCAGATGGTTCGCTTGGGAACGGGAGCGGATCACGTGGGCCAGGGAGGGAGTCTCGGTGGAGACGGCGCGGAGTTGGAACGAGCTTTTCTCCTGAATCAGAATGAGCACGATCGGAGAATGCAGGAGAACACGCAGGCGGTCGGCGATGCTCTCCATGACGGCGGAGGTGTCGGGCAGACTGTGCAGGGCGGTCGCAGCTTCGGCCAGGATCATGGCGCGGCGGCGCTCTTCGCGGGAGCGCTGGTTGAGGCGTAGAGCTTCCAACGCGGTGCCGAGTTGAGTGGCAAGGATGGTGGCCTTCGCGGCGGAATCCTCGTCAATGGATGCGTCCGGCGAGTCGTAGGAATAGGTGATCGCGCCCACAATTTCGTTGCACACGATCAGAGGAGCAGACATCACCGAGGTCGCGGGAAACTGCGAGAGCTTGGGATACCGGGCCATGTCGACGTGGTTGTGGAATACCGTGCGCCGGATATGAAGGGCTTCGAGAGCGACTGAGTGATCTTCAGGACGAAGTCGCAGACCGCGAAAGCGGGCGGCATTGAAGCCGTCGGCTTGGGCACCGACCAGATCGCCCTCGGAAGTACACCTCCAAAAGTAGGCGCCGCGGGCACAAAAGAACTCCCGGGTCTGCCGACAGAAGGAGAGGATGAGCTGGTCGGCATCGCTGTTCTGAAAAGCCGCGCGAGAGAGGTCCAGCAAGAGCTTCTGGAATGTCTCTTCCGAGTGAGACGCCTTGTCGACCACCGAGTTGCCGTTGGTGCTTGTCAGTCCGTCCCCCGACAGATAGCTAAGCAATTGAAAACAATTGGATTACATTTTAGAACGTACGCTTGATTCTCAAATTGAGTCAAGGGAATACGTGGTGCTGGGTGTCAAAGTGTGAAACTTAAGGAATGAGGCTCCGGCGTCTCATTCTGCGATCCTGATTAGAAAATTCGCAGGGACAAGGGAGGGTGAGGGTGGGAGGGGTTCGCACAGGCTCGAACAGTACGAGTTAACAGATTTATTTTCAATCACTTGATGGCCAAACCAAAGTAATGGTCGGAGAACGCCGAGGAGGGCTTCCTGGTAGTGTCCGTGCACGGGCGGTTGGTGGCAGTCCAAGGGACGAAGGGGGAACTGTGTCTTTTCGAGCCTTACAACGGTTTGCGGCGGGTCTGCTGATCATCGCATGTGTCGGAGTGAATCCCGGTTCCGCTTGGGGTCAAGAAGAACTGACGCGGAGAGTGAAGACCAAAACTGCACCGGCGTATCCGGACTTGGCACGGCGGATGGCCATAGCCGGAGTTGTGAGAGTCCAAGTGACGGTGGCCCCGAATGGGACGGTGAAGAACGCGAAGCTGGTGGGAGGGCACCCGGTGCTGGCCAACGCGGCTCTGGACGCAGTGAAGAAGTGGCGGTACGAAGCGAGCAATGAAGAGAGCACCGGAATCGTGGTGTTCCGTTTTGATCCAGCCCAATGACGCTGACTGAGAAAGGAAGCGTAATGAATATCGGGAAGAAGTTGTATTTGAACTTCGGCATCATCCTGGCGACAGTATTGATTCTGCTGGCGGTGAACCTGTTGGCGGTCCGGCGGGAACATGAGACCAAGGCGGCGGCGCAGCGCTCGATCGATATGGCCGAGGCGACTTCGGCGGTCCGTTTCGAGATGATGCAGAATCGTCTGCACCTGCAGAACTACCTGCTGAGCGGCGACACTCGGGACGTGGAAAAGATGAACGACGGTGTGCACCTGCTGGGCGATCGCCTGCACCGTGCTCAGGACCTGGTGAACTCCGATCAGCAGCGCAGCAGCCTCGAGAAGGTGCAGCAGTTGGAGCAGAACTGGAGCAACGAGTTTGCGGCACCGCTGGTGGACAAACGGCGCCAGGTGGACAGCGGGAATGCCACGGTGGCCGAATTACAGATCTTTTATCTTCAGAAAGACCCCAACTCCTGGGTGGCGCGATCGAGCGACGTACTGGACCAAGTCGACACGATGAACCGCAACCTGCTGGACCAGCAGCGCCGCTCCGATGAACTGGCGGCGGGGGCAACCACTCTGGTCGCCGTGTTCAGTTCCCTGCTTGCGCTGGGCCTGGGTGTGGTGGTGGCGTACCGCACTGCGCAAGGAATCTCGGAACCACTGAACCGGCTGATGCATGTGGCGCGTCAGATCGGCGAATCGGGCGACCTGGATCACACCATCGATGTGCGGGGACAAGACGAAATCGGGCAACTGGCGCGGACTTTCGACTCGATGGTGAAGTACCTGAAAGAGATGGCGTCGGTCTCCGAGGCGATTGCGGGCGGAAACCTGTCGGTCGAAGTTCACCCGCGTTCGGCCAACGATACCCTGGCCAACGCGTTCATGCGCATGGTCGAAGGTCTGCGAGGCCTGGTGCGCAACGTGCGCGACGCGGCCTCGCAGGTGGCGAGCGCTTCTTCGCAGGTGGCGAGCGCTTCCGACGAAACGGCGCGTACCGCGCTGCAAACGTCATCGGCAATTGATGAGGTCACCAGCACCATGCACGAGATGAGCGTGAACGTGCAGAACATGGTGAAGAGCACGCAAACGCAAGCCTCGAGCGTCAGCGAGACTTCGGTGTCGATCGACCAGATGGTGACGTCGATCCAGCGGGTGGCCGACACGGCCAAAGTGCTCCTCGACATTTCCAACCGGTCGCGGGAAGAGGTGCACAGCGGGATCGGGACGATGGAGAAGGCGACCGACGGGCTGAACCGGATTAATACGACGATCCGCTCCTCGGGCGAGATCATCGACGCGCTGGGCACGCGGGCGGACGACATCGGCAAGATCATCGAAGTAATCGACGACCTGGCCGAGCAGACCAATCTGCTGGCGCTGAACGCCGCCATCGAAGCGGCGCGCGCGGGCGAGCATGGGCTGGGATTTGCGGTGGTGGCCGATGAAGTGCGCAAGCTGGCGGAAAAGTCGGCACAGTCGACGAAGGAGATTTCGGAACTGATCCAGAGCATTCAGAAAGAGGCTCGCAAAGCGGTCGAGAACATGGAAAAGAGCACGACCATCGTGAACGAAGGGCTGAACCTGGGTCAGGAACTGAATGGCGCGCTGCGCAAGATCTCGAACGTGGTCACGGAGGTGTACAAGTTCGCGCAGGAAATCGGGGCAGCGACCAATGAGCAGTCGCACGGCTCGTCGCAGATTGCGCGCGCGACCACGCGGCTGAACGAGATTACGCACGAGATTAACTCGGCCGTGGAAGAACAGGCGTCGGGAGCGCAGGCGGTGGTGAAGGCCATGGAGCGGATGCGCGAACTGGTGCAAACCTCGACCTCGGGCTCGACCGAGCTGGCTGCGTCGTCCGACCAGATGTCGAAGATGTCGCGCGGGTTGTTGGAGTCGATGGACAGCTTTTCGCTGCGTCCCGGTGACAACGGGAACACACCCCGGAGCTCCGCCCGCCAGGCGGCGGCCGGACGCTGATTGGAGCCGCGATGAGCCGGGAAACGCAAATTGTGGGCTTCCGCGTGGGGCGCGAGAGTTACGGCATCCCCATCAAGGCGTTGCACGAGATCGTGCGCGTGCCCGAGATCACCGCCGTGCCCGATGCACCCGACTATCTGGAAGGGGTCATCAACC
>Ga0209698_10005996_pt1 | contig 12985 bp, 10 predicted proteins | sample LitLauG_LLR_2012_FD_187203 | JGI IMG/M metagenome (GOLD analysis project Ga0209698, IMG submission 187203) | Freshwater sediment microbial communities from Pennsylvania, USA - Little Laurel Run_MetaG_LLR_2012 (SPAdes) (version 2) | ecosystem: Environmental > Aquatic > Freshwater > Creek >...
TGCAACCCCTCACCTACCTGCCGCGCCCGCTACTCAGGCCTCCCGCTTGACTCCGATTTTCCCTACGGACGGATTACGGGCGCACACTTTGAAGTACACCCGCTCCCCTTCGCTTGACAATTCTTAAACACCCGTTTTAATCTTCGGTTTAACCGTGCCCCCGAGATCCAGACCGAAACGACCCGCTGGCCCGAGCCTCCTTCCCCTGCTCAAGCCTTACTCCGCGTTCGTCGCTCTGCTCGCGGCACTCACCATCCTCGGCAATGGTCTCAACCTGGTCGTGCCCAAGCTCATCTCTCACGCGATCGATACCTACAACCAGGGGACCCTCGTCCTCAGCACGGTCGTGCTGCAATTTCTTTTGGTCGGGCTGGGGATATTTCTCTTCACCTATTTTCAGAGCGTGGTCCAGACCTACGCCTCCGAGCGCGTCGCTAGAGACCTGCGCACCCGCCTCGCCGCCAGGATCTCCGTTCAATCCTACGCTGCCATCGAAAAGCTCACGCCCGCCAGAGTCCTGACCAATCTCACCTCCGATGTCGATGCCGTCAAGCTCTTCGTCTCCCTGGCCATCGCCAATATCATTTCGTCGCTGTTCCTGATTGCCGGCTCCAGCGTCCTGCTCCTCACCATCAACTGGCGGCTGGCCCTCGGCATCCTGGGCATCGTCCCCTTCATCGCCATCACGTTTCAGCTCGCGCTCCACAAGGTGCGCAAGCTGTTTAAGAAGGCCCAGGAGGCCATCGACTGGCTCAACCGCGTCATCAACGAAAGCATCCTCGGCGCTAGCCTGATCCGTCTGCTCAATACCCAGCAGCTCGAATACGACAAGTTCCTGGCGGCCAACACCGAGGCGCGCGACGTCGGCCTCAGTATCCTGCGCCTCTTCGCCGGCCTCATCCCGGCTATCACCTTCGCCATGAACCTGGCCACGGTCATCATCCTCTCTCTTGGCGGGCACTTCGTGATCGCCGGAACCATGAGCCTGGGCGAATTCACGGCTTTCAACAGCTATCTCGCCATTCTCATCTTCCCCATCATGCTGATCGGTTTCATGAGCAATGTGATCGCCCAGTCCACCGCCTCTTACCAGCGCCTGGACGCCGTCTTGCACGCGCCCGAAGAGCAGCCGGACGGGACGCTCGATTCCGATCTGCGGGGCGAGGTGGGCGTCGACGGCGTTTCCCTTGCTTTCGGGGAAAAGCTCGCGCTCAACAACGTCTCGCTGGCCGTCCAGCCTGGCACTAAAACGGCCATCATCGGCCCCACCGCCGCCGGCAAAACGCAGCTTCTCTATTTGCTGATTGGCCTGCTCAAGCCCACCTCCGGCCGGATCGCCTACGATGGCCAGCCCATCGATTCCTACAACAAGGAAGCCCTGCACCGCCAGGTCGGTTTTGTCTTTCAAGACAGCGTAATCTTCAACCTGTCGCTCCGCGAGAACATCGCCTTCGGCAAGGCCGTCCGCGACGCCGACCTGGAAAAGGCCATTGCCGCGGCCGAGCTCCAGGATTTCATCGCCGCCCTGCCGCAAGGGCTCGACACCGTCATCTCCGAACGCGGTAGCAACCTCTCCGGAGGCCAGAAACAGCGCGTCATGCTGGCCCGCGCCCTCGCCCTCAATCCCAAAGTGCTCCTGCTGGACGATTTCACCGCGCGCGTCGACTCCACCACCGAACAAGCCATTCTCAAAAATGTCCATGCCAACTACCCCGGTATCACTCTGATTTCGGTCACCCAGAAGATCGCCTCCGTGGCGGACTACGATCGCATCGTTCTGTTGATGGAGGGTGAGTTATTGGCGCAAGGCACGCACCGCGAGCTGCTCGAAACCTCGCCCGAATATGTCCAGCTCTTTGAATCGCAGCGGAGCACCAGCCACTATGAACTACACGCTTGAGACCAGGCGCGGCCCGCAGGCCAAAACCACGCTCCGCGCGGGTATCCAGCGTTTTGCGCCCCTCATGGCCACCGAGAAGCGCAATGTGATCGCCGCCTTTGCGGCCATTATCGCCAGCTCCACCGCGTCCCTCGTCGCCCCTGTCATCATCGGACGCACCATCGATACCTATATTCGATTGAAGGACAATTCGGGCTTGCTGGTTTCCGCCGTGCTCCTGCTGGCCGTCTATATCGCTGGTGTGGTGGCCGCCTACGTTCAGGTCCGCACCATGGGAGGAGTGGGCCGGCGCGTCCTGTTTCGCCTGCGCAACGCTCTGTTCACCAGACTGCAGGAGCTGCCGGTTGCCTTCTTCAACCAAAACAAGGCCGGCGACCTCATCTCGCGGTTGAACAACGACACCGACAAGTTGAATCAGTTTGTCTCTCAGGCGCTCATGCAATTCGTGGGCAGTTTGTTCCTCATCACCGGCGCCGGCGTCTTCCTGCTGGCTCTGAATTTCCGCCTGGGACTCGCCGCCCTTCTGCCCGCTTTCGCTGTCCTCGCGGGCACCCGCGCCGCTTCCTCCTGGCTCAAGCAAAAAAACGTGATGAGCCTGCAATCGCTCGGTGGAATGAGTGGCGAGATCCAGGAAAGCCTCGCCAACTTCCGCGTAATCGTCGCCTTCAACCGCCTCGATTATTTCCGTTCCAAGTTCGATTCCGCCAACTCGCGCAACTTCTCCGCCTCCCTCGCCGCGGGCTTCGCCAACGGCCTGCTCATGCCGCTGTACGGCCTGGCGACCAACCTGGCGCAGTTGGTGGTGGTCGCCTATGGCATCTATCTCATCGGAACGGGCAGTGTCACGCTCGGCCTGCTCGTCGGCTTCCTGCTGTACGTCAACAACTTTTATGGACCGCTGCGGCAGCTCGCCACCGTCTGGGCCTCGTTCCAGCTTGCTCTTGCCGGCTTGGATCGTATATCGGAAGTGCTGGCGCTCGAATCCGATATGCCGGCGGTCCCCTCCCCGCCGGCTCAATCCGATTCCGTCCTGGCCTTCCGGCAGGTTTCCTTTCATTATCCCGGTAGCAAGGAGGTTCTGCACAACGTCAGCTTTGAATTGGAAAAGGGGAAAGCCTACGCCTTAGTCGGCCCCACCGGCGGCGGCAAGACGACGACTGCTTCGCTGATGGCGCGCCTCTACGATCCGGTCCAAGGCTCCGTCTGGCTCGACGGCCGCGATATCCGTTCCTACTCGCCCGAGGAGCGCACCCGGAAAGTAGGCTTCATCCTGCAAGATCCCTTCTTGTTTAGCGGCACCGTGCGCGACAACATTGTGTATGGCAATGAAGCCTATCGCGATTCCTCCAGCGCGCAATTAGCCGAAGTGCTGGAGGAAGCCAATCTTTCCAAGTTGCTTTCCCGCTTCCCCGAAGGCCTCGATACCCGCGTCACCACCAGTGGCAGTAGCATCAGCCTGGGCCAGAAGCAGCTCATCGCGTTCATGCGCGCGGCTTTGCGCCAACCGGAGCTGCTCGTGCTCGACGAAGCCACCGCCAACATCGACACCGTCACCGAGCAACTGCTGGAAGAGATCCTCCGCAAGCTGCCCGCGGAGACGACCAGAGTCATCATCGCTCACCGCCTGAACACCATCGACAACGTGGACCAGATCTTTTTTGTAAATTCCGGAGAGATTACGCCCGCCGGTTCCATGGAGCATGCCGTCGAGATGCTCCTGCACGGGAAGAGGGAAAGTTGAAACCACGCGCCCTGGCCCACCCGGAAAACGGCGCCGTGCACCCCGATGACACCCGTGCCCGCTTGCTCAAAGCCGCGGCGGAGGTTTTTGCCGACAACGGTTACGAAACCTCAACCATTCGCCAGATTTGCGCCCGCGCCGGCGCCAATGTCGCGCTCGTCAACTACTACTTCGGTGACAAGCTGGAACTATATTCGGAAGTTCTGCGCTCTTCGATGACGCCCCGCCGTACTCCGCCGGCCGCCGACCCCGATCAAGCTCTGCGCCAGATCATTCGCTCCATGGTGGAGCGAGCTTTCGAAACCGGCGATCAAGCCAATCTGCGCTACCGCCTCATGCTCCACGAATTGGTGCACGCCACCGCAGCCACCTCCCGCGTGGTGGATGTGGTGATGCGCCCCTTGTACGACCGCCTGCGCGAAATCGTCGGCGCGATCTTGGAGCTGCCGGCCGATCACGAAAAAACCCGCCTCTGCGTCCACAGCGTAATCGGACAGATAGCCCACTACGCGCATTCGACCCCGATCCTTACCGCGCTCTGGCCCGCTATGACCATGACCCCGGCCCAGCGCGAAGCCGTAGCCGCTCACGTCGCCGAGTTCACTCTGGCCTATTTGCGCCGGCGCCCGTGATTCGCGCGGCGGTCCAGGCATGCTTCCTGTGTCCCCGTTCCGCTGGCCGCAGCCGGCAGAGCCACTCACAGTCCTACAGCAATTTCAACGCGCTGACTTTGATCGTGTCCCCCTGGATTTCTCCGGTGACTTCCACCTCGAAGTCGTCCTCTTTTTTGGACGCTTTGATGGCTTCCAGGGCTTTGCGGCTCCCCGCCTCGTCGAACTTCAGGAATTTGTTGTCCCAGGTGAACACGCCATATCCGCTCTTTTGGCAGGACGGCATCAGTGCGCATTCGCGCGTGTGCGCTTCGGCCACGATCATGCCCCCCTGCAGAGTTTGCGGAACGCCACCCAGACGCAACTCCGCCTTGGCCGAGCACGCCTGGTCTATGAGAACTCCCTTGATCTGCGCCGCCGAGGCGCTCCCCGCCAGGCCGGCGAATAGACCGATTGCACCAAAAATCCGTAACCATGTCATCATCATCGGTTTCTCTCCTGAAGAACCTTGCCTTCCGGTCCTCGATCGCCCCAAAGGGCGTAGTGCCATCCTCCACATGGCGCTTGTGAAAAAAACGCGGCGGATGCCGCTTTCCTGCAAATTTATGTATCACTCAGAGCCGGGCAGTGTCAAGACCCGCGTCCGGCGATCGTCGGTGCGGTGCGTGAATCTGGCTCGCTGGCTTGACCGGCATTTCTGCTATCCTCGTTAACGCGAGGTTCGAAGGACATAATGGGCCGTGTCGTATACCTCAAGTTAATGTACGCAATCGCCTACGCATTCTGGTTGATCTACTGTGTGGACAAGCTGTTTGTTGTCCCCATCGCAGATAGTAATTTCAATCTTCGCGGCTCCGTGTACTGCTTTTTCCTGCTCGGAGGGGTTCCAGCCCTGGGCTATCTTCTGCTGTTCAGAGTCTTTCCCTGGGCCGGAAGAACCCTGAGGAAGTCTTAGAAGGTCGGCCTGCGATTCCGAAGACCCTCGCCATCCGGAAAGCGGGATAAAATCGTGACATGGTGGTTGCGCAGCACTCTCCCAACACAACTTCGCCGTTCCGCGGGCGGCTGAGTTTGAAGACGATACCGAACGCTTGGGGGGTGGGGTTGCTGGCGGTATTCGTTGCCGCGGCGGCGCAACCCGCGTTCCCCGCGCCTCAGCAGGCCAAGGGCGCCGCCTCTTCTACGCCGCGTGCCCCAGCCCCCGCCAGCGATGTGGGACCGGTGCGTTCCTCCGCTGGTAGCGACATCCCCAGGACCTACGCCGCACCGCTCGCCGGCTACGATTACATCAAGCGCGAGGCCATGATTCCGATGCGCGATGGTGTCAGGTTGCACACGGTGATCGTCGTCCCCAAGGGGGCGAAGGACGCACCCATTGTTCTGACCCGTACCCCGTATAACGCCTCCAAGCGTGCGAACCGCAACGACAGCCCGCACCGGCTGGCGGCGCTGCCACAGGCTGACGAGGTGTTCGCCTCGGATAACTATATCCGCGTCTTCCAGGACGTGCGCGGCAAATACAAATCGGAAGGCGACTATGTGATGACGCGCCCGGTGCGCGGCCCGCTGAATCCCACCGCGACCGATCACGCGACCGACGCTTACGACACCATCGACTGGCTGGTCAAGAACACCCCCGAGTCGAACGGCCGCGTCGGCATGATCGGCTCGTCGTACGAGGGCTTCACCGTCGTCATGGCACTGCTGGCCCCCCACCCCGCGCTGAAAGTCGCCGCACCCGAGAGTCCCATGGTCGATGGCTGGATGGGAGACGACTGGTTCCACTACGGCGCCTTCCGGCAATCCAACTTCGATTACACCTCCACCCAAACCACGAAAAAGGACGAAGGCGAGAAGGTGGCGCGCGAGGCCTATGACGATTATGAGGCGTTCCGCCGGGCCGGTTCCGCCGCCGACTACGCCCGGGCGCACGGCCTCGATCTGCTGCCCTGGGCGCGGCGCATGATGGAACATCCCGCGTACGATGCCTTCTGGCAGGGTCAGGCGTTGGATCAGTTAGTGGCCCAGCACCCTTCCCAGGTGCCCACCATGTGGCTTCAGGGCCTGTGGGACCAGGAGGATATGTGGGGGGCGATTCACTGCTATCTGGCTCTCAAGGCCAAGGGGCAGGCCGATCACAATTATCTGGTCATGGGTCCGTGGCGGCACAGCCAGGTGAACGCGGACGCGTATAACCTCGGCCCGTTGAAGTGGGATGGCGACACCGCCTTGCAGTTCCGCCGCGACGTGCTGAAGCCATTTTTCGATCGCTTCCTGAAAACTGCCGCGCCCCCGGTCGAGACACCGCCGGTCTTCATTTATAACACCGGCGAGAACCACTGGGACCGGCTGAAAAGTTGGCCGCTGGCCTGTGAGAGCAGCTGCCCTGCACCCCTAAAGCCGCTCTATCTTCAGCCGGCCTTCGGCTTAGGTTTTGAAAAGGCGGCGCCCCCGGCGGCCGCCGCGGATACTTACGTCTCCGATCCCGCCAAGCCGGTTCCTTATGTGCCCCGCCCGGTGCGCTTCCCCGATGCCGAACGGTGGAGGACGTGGCTGGTCACCGACCAGCGCTCCGTGGCGGACCGGACCGACGTGTTGACGTATCAAACCCAGGCCCTCGCCGGGCCCGTGCGCATCAGTGGCGCGCCCATCGCCGAGCTGTTCGCGGCCACCACCGGCACCGACTCCGACTGGGTGGTGAAGCTGATTGACGTCTTTCCCGACGAAGTCCCCAGCCAGGCGGAAATGGGGGGCTACCAACTAGCCGTATCCATGGATATCTTCCGTGGCCGCTACCGCGAGAGCTTCGAGCATCCCGCGGCTATCCCCTCCGGAAAACCGCAGCGTTACCGCTTCGCGCTCCCGACGGCCAATCACGTGTTCTTACCGGGCCATCGGATCATGGTACAAATCCAGTCGAGCTGGTTCCCCCTCTACGATCGCAACCCCCAGACGTACGTCCCCAATGTCTTCTTCGCCAAGCCTGCGGACTACGTGAAGGCGACCCAGTCGATCTTTCGCAGCTCCGAGCAGGCCAGTGCCGTGTGGCTGCCCTTGGTCCCGTAGCGGGTCTACGGGTAGCGTTCCACGATGCGCTTGCGATCGTCCGGTGACATGCCCGCATGCTTGCGGATATCCTCCCGTACCGAAAGCTGGCGGCGGTAGCGTCCGAAGTATTCGGGAATGTCGCCGCCAAATTGAAAGCTATACATGATGTCGGCGAAAGCGGCGGTGTGGCTCAGCCCGAGCGCGTGGCCGGTCTCGTGCAAGCAGGTGAGATATACGATGGTCTCGCGCAGGAGAGCGTCGCCGGGCGTAGCGGCCGGGGGCAAAACGTATACTTCCGCGCCGCGAATGCCGTCCACCAGGATGGGGCGCGCTTCGCCGTATAGCCCTTGATTCACGCCGGCCCAATAGACGCGAATCTGGGCTTTCTCGACCGTGGATGCTTTTTCGAACGTGAGTTTTCCGCCGCTAGCGGCCTGCCAGGCTTCCAGGGCCCACTGGGCGAGCTCCGGGTCGCCCGCATGGCATCCGGATTGGGGCTGGGCGCATGGCTCCACCCAGTAACGGAGAGTGGCGGCCTGGGAAGCGCAGGCCATTAGGAACAGCGCGAGGTACTTCATTCGAAACTCCTGCGAAAGTCGTCGAACTCACGTTTCAATTCGGCCAGGTCGCGTTCGAGTGTCGCGATGCGTTCTTCGTGCCCCGGCCCGCGCGGCGCGGCGTCCGGCATCTCTTCCTCGACTTCGACATCTCCGGCCAGCAAGTGCGCGTAACGCGACTCGCGGGAACCCGGCTGGCGCGGCAATTTCTTCACCATGCCAAGCTCGGCCAAGTGGTTGAGGGTGCTCTCCACTCCTTCCAGGTCTTCAAAGGAATAGAGGCGCTCGGCGCGCGTGCGCAACTCGCCGGGGGTCTGCGGTCCGCGCAGCAACAGGACGCAAATCAGCGCCGCTTCCCTGCGGCCCAGGTTGAAAGATTCGGTGAAGCGCTGGGTATGTTTCGGTACGCGCGTATCGCGCCCGGTGATGCGCGTCGCGAGGCCCTTGGCACGAAGTTCGGTGAGCGCTTCTTCCACGGTTTGCTCGTCGTAAGAAACCACGGGCTCCCGGTTGGATTTTTGATTGCATGCGTTTACCAGGGCGTTCAAGGAAAGCGGGTAGTACTCGGGCGTGGCAATTTCCTTTTCCAGCAGAGATCCGAGCACGCGCACTTCCGGGGCATCGAGCTGCCAATCCATCCCTACAGTGTACGGCTTGCGGGACTTCCCTATTGGTGGCGCAGGGCTTCCACGGGTTCGATGCCGGAAGCGCGGCGCGCGGGGAGATAGGTGGCTGCCGCGGCAATCAGGGCCAAAATCACGCCCACGGCGGCAAAGGTGAGCGGGTCGCTGGCCTTGACGCCGAACAACAGGCTGGCCAGCACCCGCGTCAATCCGTACGCGATGGCCAGCCCGAGAAGCACGCCGGTGGCCGCGAGTTTGAGCCCCTGTGCCAGGATGAGGCGCACCAGGTTCGGCGGGCCGGCGCCCAAGGCCAGACGGATGCCAATTTCCTGCGTACGCTGTTCCACCGAGTAGGACATGAGGCCGTAGATTCCGATGCCTGCCAGCAACAGTGCGATCGCCGCGAAGATGCTGAGCAGCACCATGGTAAAGTGATCGCGCGCCACGCTCTCGGCAATTACCTGTTGCATGAGCCTCTCGCGCGCCACCGGCATTTGCCCATCTACGGCGTGAAACTCGCGCTCGATGGGAACGCGCACCGTCATGGGGTCGGGTGCGGTGCGCACCATCCACGAGAGCGGAATTACGTTGTTTGCCAGGGTGGTGATTCCCTCGGGAACCTGGCTTTGGGGAATGTACATGACTCCCACATCCTGATCGCTCAGCCCCGTCTCGCGCACGTTGCCGGCGATCCCCACGATCTGGCGCGGCGGGTCGTCAAACTGCGGGCCGAGCCCCTTGCCGATGGTGATCAACTGCCCCAGGGGATCCTCCTTTTGCCAATACTTCCGTGCCATCGCCTCGTTAATGACCACCACGCGCGCCGAGTTCCCTGCGTCGGTTTCGGTGAAGGCTCGTCCGCGTACGAGGGGAATGCGAAATACGCGGAAATAGTGCGCCGAGACGAAGCGATATTGTTCATCGCCGTTGTAGTCGCCGCCCTTGGCCGGCGGCTTGCCGGCGATGGAGAACGGGAGGTCGATATGGCCGCTCACCGGTAGCGCGACTGCCGCAGCGGCGGCATCCACGCCGGGCAGTCCTTCTATACCCCGCACGACCTGAGTGACGAAACGGTCGACCTTGGCGGTGGTGGCATACGTTCCCCCCGCCAGGGATGTTTCCATGGTGAGAACATTTCGCGGATCGAAACCGGGATTCACCGTCCGCAAGCCGACGAAGGTGCGGATGAGCAGCACCGATCCCACAAGTAACACCAGGGCCAGCGCCACTTCGGTGATCACCAGCAGGGAGCGCGCGCGGGCGTGGCGCAGCCCGGTGCCGGAACGGCCGCCCCCTTCCTTCAGAGTGGAAGCGAGGTCGGGATTCGAGGTGTGGAATGCCGGGAACAGGCCGAAGAGGACGCCGGTAAGGATTGCCAGTCCGAGCGTGAACAGCGCCACGCGCCAATCGAGCGCCGGGATTACCGCCTGCGTGCCGTTGGCGCTAGTCAGCCGAGGGATATTGCCGGGCACGAGAAACAGCAACGCGCGCACACCCCAGGAACCCAGCGCGAATCCCAGGATGCCGCCAAAGCCCGCCAGCAGAATACTCTCCGTAAGTAACTGACGAAAAACCGTAGCGCGGCTGGCCCCGATCGCGGCCCGAACGGCCATTTCCCGTTGCCGCGCGGCCGCCCGGGCCAGAAGCAGGTTGGCCACGTTGGCGCACGCGATGAGCAGTACGAATCCCACGGCTCCCAGCAGTACGTAGAGTGGTGTTTTGGCGTCCCCCACGATGGCCTCCCGCATCGGCGTCACTCCGACGCTTTCATTGGTATCCATCCATTTCGAGTAGACTTTGCGGAACTGTTCGCCCACAATCTTCATCTCGGCCTGCGCGGTAGCCAGATTTACGCCTGGCTGGAGCCGCGCCCCTACGAGGAGGTAGTGACCTTGGTTCGTGCTATGCGGGTCCGCCTGTAGGGGGAGGAATATCTCAGCCTCGGGATTGGAATGGAAACCTGGCTGCAAGATGCCAATCACGGTGTAGGGCTCTCCGTTGAGCTGGATGATCTTTCCGACAATCTGCCGGTCGCCCCCGAAACGCGACCGCCACAGGCTGTTGCTGAGGATGGCCACGCGAGCGCCGCCGGGAAGATCTTCCGCGTCCGTGAAAGTGCGACCGATGAGCGGCGAAGTGCCGAATAGTTGGAAATAGTCCTTGGAAACATGCGCCGCCTTCACCTGCTCGGGCCGGTCACCCGAGCCCAGATTGAGACCTGGGCCCGCCTGGTCATAGAGGGCCATCGCCTGGAAGACATGGTTCTGCCGCCAGGCCATGTATTTCGGAATGGAGATGGAATAGCCCATGCCGTTAGGAAACTTGCGGCCCACCGAGACCAGGCGGTCGGGCTGGGGATAGGGGAAAGGCTGTAGCAGGACGGCGTTAACGACTGTAAAAATTGCGGTAGTCGCTCCGATGCCCAATGCCAGGGCGGCCACGGCGACGGCGGTAAACGCCGGACTCTTCCGCATCATGCGGAAGGCGTAGCGTAGATTGGCGGCGAAAGCACCCATACTCATAGGACAACGATTTTTCGCCTTCGCCGGTTCCCATGATTATTTCTGATTAATTCGGGACAGTCTACGAATTTGGGGGTTTCGTAGCCTGTCCCCGAAATAGTGGGACACTGGCAGTTTAGCCCGAATGCCGAAACGGTCTTCCGACTCCCGGGTGGTCTTCCGGTACCCGAACTTTCTTTACCACGCGGGGGCGCGCGTCCTTTCCGTGTTTGCCTTAGAGATGCAGGCGGTGGCGGTGGGATGGCAACTGTACGGGTTGACACATCGCCCCTTGGACCTGGGGTTGGTGGGACTGGCGCAATTTCTGCCGGGCATCGTGCTGTTCCTGGTCGCGGGCCACGCGGCGGACCGTTTCCCGCGCAAAACGATTCTGCAGTTTTGCATGGGGGGTTACGGGCTGGTGTCGCTTCTCCTGTTCGCCTTCACCGTCCGCGGGTTCACTGCGGTCTATCCGATTTACGTGATGCTGCTGTTGAACGGCACAGCGCGCGCCTTCAGCATGCCGGCCAGCCAGGCGCTTTTGCCAACACTCGTACCACAAGAACACTTCGCGAAGGCGGTGGCCTGGGGCTCCTCCTGGGTCCAGACAGCGAATATATTCGGGCCGGTAATTGGCGGGCTGATTTACGGTACGGCCGCTACGCCGCTGCCGGTCTATGGCACGGCGGCGCTTTTTTGCGTGGGGGCATTCTGCTCGGTTTCGCAGCTTCAGGTCAAAGCGGTGGAGGGGCCGGTCAAAGCGCGGCCACCGGAAATGGTGTGGGAAGGCCTCCACTACATCTGGAGCAACAAATTCGTGCTGGGCGCGATTTCGCTCGATCTGTTCGCGGTGCTGCTGGGTGGAGCAGTGGCGCTGCTGCCGGTGTATGCTCGCGAGATTCTGAAAGTGGGGGCCTTCGGACTGGGCATTCTGCGCAGCGCTCCGGGGATGGGGGCGATCGTTATGGCGCTGTTGCTGGCGCATCACCCGCTCGGCCGGAGGCAGGGCGCCATGATGCTCTGGTGCGTGTTCGGCTTCGGCCTGTTCATTGTGGTATTCGGCACTTCGCACAGCGTGGCGATATCGCTGGCCGCTCTCGCGCTGACCGGGGCCTGCGACATGTTGAGCGTGGTGGTGCGCTCGACCATGGTGCAGTTGCGCACACCCGATCACATGCGCGGCCGCGTAAGCGCGGTGAACATGGTGTTCATCGGCGCTTCGAATGAGGTCGGGCAATTCGAATCAGGCATCACGGCGCAGTGGTTCGGAACCGTGCCGGCCGTAGTGCTCGGCGGCATCGGCACGATTGTGGTCGCGGCGGTGTGGACCTGGCTCTTCCCGGAGTTGCGGCAGTTGCAGGAAAGATAGCCCCTACGGCCGCGGTTCGGTGTCCAGCTTCAGCGTGGCCAACGTTCCGGTCATGCGCATTTCTTTGCTGCCGCTGGTGAACAGGAGCAGGAGGCGGCCATCTTCCTGAATCGCTCCGCTGCCGGTATAGGTTTCGTCCTCGGTGTGCAGCGACAGGTTGGTGAGGCGGAGGCGGGAGAGCAACTGCGGGCCGGTGCCGGAGGTCTCGAGGGTTCCTTCGGCGTCGAGTTTGCCCGATTGCCAAGCCAGGCCCTTCAGGTTTGCGGTCAGCTTGTAGGTAGGGCGCTGGCTCGCCAGGCGTATCGACAGGGCACCCTGGACAGAGGCGCGGTCGAGCGTGCCTTGCAGTGCCAGTAAGTCCACGCGGTCGATCTCCCATACCAGCCGTGCGCGCACGTTGCGCAGGTGGGTCTCAGCGACCTGCAGATCGCCGATCTGCACGGAGCCTTCCAACTGGCGCTGCTGCATCCAATCCGGCATTGTGTTGCGGCCCAAAGCGCGCGCAATCAGGCCGGAGTTACGGCGCAAGGTGGGCATCAACTCGGCTTCGAGATCGGCGGCGTTCACTTCGGCAACACGCACGCGCAGGCGGTGAGGATGGGCGGTATCCGGCTGGTAGCGATAGTTTCCGGTGA
>Ga0209698_10005997_pt1 | contig 12984 bp, 12 predicted proteins | sample LitLauG_LLR_2012_FD_187203 | JGI IMG/M metagenome (GOLD analysis project Ga0209698, IMG submission 187203) | Freshwater sediment microbial communities from Pennsylvania, USA - Little Laurel Run_MetaG_LLR_2012 (SPAdes) (version 2) | ecosystem: Environmental > Aquatic > Freshwater > Creek >...
ACCATCCAGCAGCCTTATCGGCGTAACGAGCCGAGGGTATTGAAAGGGATAGTCCATGAGCACTTCCGGTTTGTTGAAGCCGCGCGCCATTGAGGTCGAATCGACCGGGCCGCACACCGCCATCGTCACGATGGAGCCCTTCGAGCGCGGCTATGGCCACACGCTGGGCAACGCACTGCGCCGCATCCTGCTCTCGTCCATGGTCGGCTACGCGCCCACCGAGACGCAGATCGATGGCGTGGTCCACGAATATTCCACCATCGACGGCGTCCGCGAGGACGTGGTCGACATCCTGCTCAACCTCAAGGGCATCGTCTTCAAGCTGCACAACCGCGACGACGTCACCCTGACGCTGAACAAGGAAGGCGACGGCGTCGTCACCGCGGCCGACATCGAGCTGCCCCATGATGTCGAGATCGTCAACCCCGAGCACCTGATCGCCCGCCTGACGACCGGCGGCAAGCTGTCCATGCAGATCAAGGTCGAGAAAGGGCGCGGCTATGTGCCGGGCAACGTGCGCGCCTTCCGCGAGGACCACTCCACGACCATCGGCAAGGTGGTCATGGACGCCTCGTTCTCGCCGGTGCGCCGCGTCAGCTACAACGTTGAAAGCGCCCGCGTCGAACAGCGCACCGACCTCGACAAGCTGGTCATGACCATCGAGACCAACGGCGCCATCACGCCCGAGGAAGCCGTGCGCCAATCGGCGCGCATCCTGGTCGAGCAGCTGTCGGTGTTTGCCGCGCTCGAGGGTCAGGCCGAACCGGTCCACTCGCAGCGCACGTCGCCCGACGTCGATCCCATCCTGCTGCGCCCGGTCGATGACCTGGAACTCACCGTGCGTTCGGCAAACTGCCTGAAAGCCGAAAACATCTATTACATCGGCGACCTCATCCAGCGCACCGAGAACGAACTCCTCAAGACCCCGAACCTCGGCCGCAAGTCGCTCAACGAAATCAAGGAAGTACTGGCCGCGCGCGGCCTCACGCTGGGAATGAAGCTGGAGAACTGGCCGCCGGTCGGTTTGGATAAGTAAACCCCGCAGCCCGGGTTCCGCCACGGCGGGCTCCGGGGACTGCGCACACCCGCGCCCGCAAGGGCGCAATACCACCGGTCCGCCCTCCGTAGCGCCCAGCGCGAAGCAGGGATAGAAGAATCCGGAAACAGACTGATAAAGGATCATCGCCATGCGTCACGGACACGGACTCCGCAAGCTCAATCGCACCAGCAGCCACCGGCTCGCCATGTTGCGCAACATGTCGAACTCCCTGCTTCGCCATGAACTGATCAAAACCACCCTGCCCAAGGCCAAGGAATTGCGCCGCGTGGTGGAACCGCTGATCACCCTGGCCAAGGAACCCACGGTTGCCAACCGCCGGCTAGCCTTCAACCGCCTGCGCGATCGCGACATGGTCACCAAGCTTTTCTCCGACCTCGGACCGCGCTATGCCGCGCGCAACGGCGGCTACACGCGCATCCTCAAGTTCGGCTTCCGCCAGGGCGACAACGCGCCCATGGCCATCATGGAACTCGTCGACCGGCCCGAACCCCAGGCCGGCGAAGACCAGGAAGCCGCTACCGTCGAATGATGTTGCGGCGGGCCGCCAGCAGTGGCCCGCCACCAGGCTGCCACGCCGCGTAGCGCGGGGCGGTCGCTGCCGCATGCGGGCAGGGCGCCGAACGACATGTCACAATCGGGACATGGCCGGCGGCTAGCATCGTTTCGATGCAATCGAAGCCCGAAGCGCTGCCCCCGTTGCCCGACGCAGCAGCCTCGCAAGAGGCCGGCTCGAACAGCTACCGGGCGATCTTCCTCTCCGATATCCACCTGGGCACCGCCGGCTGCAAGGCCGCGCACCTGCTCGACTTCCTGCGCCACAACGAATCGGACGCGCTCTACCTGGTCGGCGACATCATCGACGGCTGGGCATTGCGCTCCCGCTTCTACTGGCCCCAATCGCACAACGACGTGATCCAGAAGGTGCTGCGCAAGGCGCGCAAGGGCACCCGCGTCATCTACGTGCCGGGCAACCATGACGAAGTCGCGCGCCAGTTCTGCGGACTCAAGTTCGGCGACGTCAGCATCTGCGCCGAATCGCAGTACCAATTGCTCGACGGCCGGACCCTGTGGGTCGTGCATGGCGACCTCGCCGACGGCGTGATCCGCCATGCCAAGTGGCTCGCCCACCTGGGCGACGCCCTGTACGACTGGATACTCTGGCTGAACCGGCACCTGAACAACCTGCGGACCCGCATGGGCTTTAGCTACTGGTCGCTGTCGCAATTCCTCAAGTACAAGGTCAAGAATGCGGTCAGCTTCATCAGCGACTACGAGCATGTCCTGGTGCGTGAAGCCCGGCGCCGCGGTTACGACGGCGTCGTCTGCGGCCACATCCATCATGCCCAGATCCGCACCGTAGACGGCGCGCTCTACGTCAACGACGGCGACTGGGTGGAAAGCCTGACGGCGCTGGTGGAGACCCATGCGGGCGAGCTGCGCATCGTCGTCTGGAATACCATCCTTGCACCCGATCAGCCCACGCAGCACTGGAACGACGACGAGCAGGACGGATCGCGGCAGCGCAGCCAGGACCTGGCCGAAGTGCCGGCCTGAGCAGGAGGATCATGAAGGTACTGACGGTAACGGACGCATGGCATCCCCAGGTCAATGGCGTGGTGCGCACCATAGAGGCGACCAACCGCGAGCTGCTCCTGGCCGGCCACCAGGCCGAGGTCGTGTCGCCGTTGTCCTTTCGTACTGTGGCATGCCCGGGATACCCCGAGATCCGCCTGTCGCTGCTGCCGTACCGGCGCCTGGCCCGACTGATCGACGAGGCGCAGCCCGATGCCATCCATATCGCCACGGAAGGGCCGCTGGGCACCGCGGCACGGCGCTATTGCCTGCGCCGCCGCCGCCCTTTCACGACGGCTTACCACACCCGCTTTCCGCAGTATCTCAAGGCCATGTACGGCATTCCGGAATCGTGGGTCTACCGATTCCTGCGCTGGTTCCACGGACCCGCGCAGCATCTGCTCACGCCCACGCCGCACGTCGAGCGGGAACTGGCCGAATGGGGAATCACGAATATCGGCCGCTGGACCCGGGGCGTGGACCTCGATGTGTTCCATGCCGTGACCGAGCCCTCCGAACTGGTCCGAGGGCTGCCGCGCCCGCTGTACCTGTACGTGGGGCGCGTGTCCGTGGAAAAGAACATCGACGCCTTCCTCAATCTCGATCTGTCAGGGACGAAAATCGTTGCGGGAGTGGGTCCGGAACTCGAACTGCTCAAGCGGCGCCATCCGGAAGTGCGCTTCCTGGGCGTGCTCAGCCGTCCGGACCTCGCCCGGCTCTATTCGAGCGTGGATGTATTCGTCTTTCCCAGCCGGACCGATACGTTCGGCCTGGTGATGCTCGAGGCGCTAGCCTGCGGTACCCCCGTGGCGGCATTCCCGGTGCAGGGTCCCCTGGACGTTGTTGGCGGTTCAAACGTGGCCGTGCTCGACGAGGACCTGCGCAAGGCGGCGCTGGCGGCGCTGCGCATCGACCGCGCCGCTTGCCGCGCCCATGCCGAGCGCTACTCGTGGCGGGCCGCGACCCGGCAGTTCATCGATCTGCAGCCCGTGCAGCAAGGCGCCGCGACCACGCCGCACCCGGCAGCCCACCGTCCGGACGCCAGCGCCCCCGCGGCCTGAGGATCTAGCCGCCGCCGCGCAGCCAGCGCGCGGCATCCACGGCGAAGTAGGTGAGTATGCCGTCGGCACCCGCGCGCTTGAATGCCAGCAGCGTCTCCAGCACCACGGCCTTTTCCTCGAGCCAGCCATTGGCAAAGGCCGCCTTGAGCATGGCGTATTCCCCGCTTACCTGGTAGGCAAACGTGGGCACGTGATAGGTCTCCTTGACCCGCCGCACGATATCGAGGTAGGGCAGGCCGGGCTTTACCATGACCATGTCCGCGCCTTCCTGCAGGTCGAGCCCGACCTCGCGCAGGGCCTCGTCGCTGTTGGCCGGATCCATCTGGTAGACCGTCTTGTCGGACTTTCCCAGGTTGCTGCGCGAACCCACTGCGTCGCGGAACGGGCCGTAGAAGGCGCTCGCATACTTGGCCGAATACGCCATGATGCGGGTGTGGACCAGTCCTTGCGATTCCAGCGCCGACCGTATGGCGCCGATGCGCCCGTCCATCATGTCGCTGGGCGCCACGATATCGACGCCCGCCTGGGCCTGCACCAGCGCCTGCCCGGTAAGGACCGCCACGGTTTCGTCATTGAGCACATAGCCGTGGGCGTCGATCAGCCCGTCCTGCCCGTGGGTGGTGAAGGGATCCAGGGCAACGTCGGTGAGTATGCCGAGCTCGGGAAAGCGCTGCTTGAGCGCCCTGACCGTCTGGGGCACCAGGCCCTCCGGATTGAGCGCCTCGCGGCCGTCCTCGGTCTTGCGCGCGGCATCGATTACGGGGAACAGCGCCATCACCGGGATACCCAGGCGCAGGCACTCTTCGGCCATGGCGAACAGCGGTTCCCGGCCGAGCCGCTCCACGCCGGGCATGGATGGCACCGGCTGCGTGCCGTTGGCGCCGTCGAAAATGAACACCGGGTAGATCAGGTCGTCCGCGGTCAGCCGGTTCTCGCGCATCATCCGCCGCGAAAACGCGTTGCGGCGCATCCGCCGCATGCGCGTTCCGGGATAGGCGCCCAGGGATCCCACGGGGGCTGCAGGGGGAACGGACGGTGGCACGGACATGGTGGTTCAACTCCGAATTTCGGGATGCTTCCCGTGACGAGGTCCCCGCCATCGGGAACGCGCCGAGCGGCCTCGTCGCGTGCACTCGGGCCCGCGACGACCGCAAGACTTGCAAGAATAAACCACTGCGACCCGCGAATGCGTGCATAGGCGCCGCCGGTGTCCAATGGCGCGGTCCCGACGAAGTCCAATTGCCGCAAAGATACGACGTTCAATACCTGTCGGCTTGCTTATTGGGTTACTGGGGGCCGGCTGCTGCGCCCGGATCCTGCGCCTCGCCCGATGCGTCATCGTCCGGCTCCTCCAGGATCTGCGCCGCGGTCTCCTGCAACTCCTCCAGGCCGCGCCGGTCGAGCGCGGAATACAGTTGCACGGAAGTAGGCATGGGCAATTCCTCCGCCCGCTGCTCCGCGCGCGCCAGCGCCGCACGGCCTTCCATGGTTCCCACCTGGTCGGCCTTGCTCAAGAGCATGTGCAGGCGAAACGTATCCAGATCAACGCGCCGGCAGATCCACGCGATGAGTTCCTCGTCGGCCGGCAGGCAGGGGCGGCGCGCATCCATCACCAGCACCACCCCGCGCAGCGTGCGCCGCTCGTACAGGTACCCGCCCACGAGCGCGTCCCAGCGGTCGCGGGTCAGCGCATCGGTCTTGGCAAAGCCGTATCCGGGCAGATCGACCAGATAGGCGCAGGGCTGCCGCTGCGCAAGCGGCGCATCGTCCTGCACGGCAAAGAAGTTCAGCATCTGCGTGCGGCCGGGCGTCTTCGATGAAAACGCCAGGCGCCGCCGCCGCGTCAGCAGGTTGATCGCCGTGGACTTGCCGGAGTTGGAGCGGCCGACAAATGCCAGCTCCGGGAGCAGGGCCAGCGGCGCGTCCGCAAGGGCATGGAGCTCGGCCACCGACGTGGCGAATTCCGCGGTTGCGAATAGGGGTGAATGCGACACGTTTGCCTTGCGCCGGACTTGCGCAGCCGACGCTGCTCCTCGGTAAAATGGCGAGCATAGCGGTTTGCTTGCCCCGGAAATCTTCGCATTCCCGTAAACTCGCCGGGCCCCATCGAGGAAGGCGCAAAGGAATTCGCAATGGCATCGAGATTCACACGCAGATCACTGGTAAGCACGGCTCTGGCCGCGTTGGCGATCGCCACCCTGGCGTCCCCCGCAGGGGCGGCCACGGCGCCCCCGGATCGGCCGGACCCCGCCAAGGGAAAGAAGATTGCGGCCGAGGTCTGCGCTCCGTGCCATACGGCGGACGGTAATTCGGTCATATCCACCAATCCCAAGCTCTCGGGCCAGACGGCCGAATACATCGTCAAGCAACTCACCGACCTTGCCAAGCCGTCCGGCGACAAGACGGGGCGCGAGAACCCGGTCATGGGCGGTTTTGCCGCCATGCTCGCGCCGGCCGACCGCATGAATCTTGCCGCGTGGTTTGCCTCGCAACCGCCATTTCCCGCCGCCAGCGCAGGCGCCGTTGCTAGCCCGGAAGCTGTCATGGGCCAGCGCATCTACCGCACCGGCATTCCGGAAAAATCGGTTCCGGCCTGCGCCGGCTGCCACGGCCCGGCCGGCGCCGGCCTGCCGGTCTTGTATCCGCGCATTGGCGGCCAGCATGGCGATTACGTCGAGGCGCAGCTGCACGCCTTCCGTGAAGGCACGCGCCGCAATAACACCGCCATGTGGCAGATTGCGTTCCGGCTCTCTGACCCGGAGATCAAGGCGCTTGCGGAATACGTCTCGGGGCTGCGCGCGCAGTAGCCCTTGCGCCGGGCGGGCGCCCGGCGCACCACGCCATTCAGGACGGCAGGACCGATTCCCCGGCGTATAGCTGGGCGATAGTCTCGCGGGCCCGCACGAGATGGGCCCGGTCGCCAGCGACGATCACCTCGGCAGCACGACCGCGGCTGTTGTAGTTGCTGGCCATGCTCATGCCATAGGCGCCGGCCGACAGTATGGCGAGCAGGTCGCCCGGCGCGATGTCGAGGCGCCGGTCGCGGGCCAGCCAATCGGCGCTCTCGCAGACGGGGCCCACCACATCGTAGATGCTGCCGGTTCCGGGCCTGGGCCGCACCGGCCAAAGGTCCATCCAGGCGTCGTACAGCGCCGGCCGCAGCAGGTCGTTCATGGCGGCGTCGATAATGGCGAAATTCTTCTCGGCCCCAGGCTTGAGGAACTCGACGCGGGCCAGCAACAATCCGGCGTTGCCGACGATGGACCGGCCCGGCTCCAGCACCAGCATCTTGTCGGCATGTCCGCGGCGGTCGACGCAATCGAGCAGCGCGGCGATGAATTCTTTCACCGACGGCGCCGTTTCGTCGCGATAGCGTATCCCCAGTCCGCCGCCGAAATCGATATGCCGCAGCGGTATGCCCGCTGCCGCCAGCTCATCGACGAGGTCGAGGACGCGCTCCGCCGCCTCGATATAAGGCTCGATGGTCGTGATCTGCGATCCGATGTGGCAATCAATGCCCACCACGGCAATTCCCGGCAGGGTTGCGGCCCGCCGATACAGTGCCCCGGCTTGGGCCGCCGGGATGCCGAACTTGTTGGAGCGCAGTCCCGTCGAGATATAGGGATGGGTCTTGGGATCGACATCCGGATTGATGCGCAGCGATACGGGCGCGTGCCGCCCCATGCTGCGCGCCACGCGATCGAGCGTATCGAGTTCGGCGGCCGATTCGACGTTGAAGCAGGCGATGCCGGCCTGCAGCGCAGCACGCATGTCGGTTTCGCTCTTGCCGACGCCGGAGAACACGATGCGCGAAGGGTTGGCACCCACGGCCAGCGCCCGCGCCAGCTCGCCGCCGGAAACGATGTCAAAGCCGCTTCCGGCGCGCGCCAGCAGGTCGAGAACGCCCAGGTTGGCGTTGGCCTTCATGGCGTAGCAGACCATGGCGTTGCGCCCGGCCAGCGCGGCAACGTAGCGCTGGTAGGCGTCCAGGATGGCGCCGCGCGAATACACGTAGGTGGGCGTGCCCCATTTCTGCGCAATGTCGGCAAGCGGCGTCGACTCGCAATGAAGCTCGCCGCCGGCATAATGAAAGGGGGGCGTGTCGATGGCTGTCATGGCGCGCCCTTTTGCGTCGGGGATGCGTCCGGCGTGGCCGGAATGGCAGGGGTGGCCGGCGCGGCAGGCGGTGCGGATTGACCGGGTGCGGGCGCCGGCGTCGGGGAATCGCTGTCGGCGGCCGACGGTTTCATCGGCCACGGGGTATTCTTGGAATGGCCCGGCACCCACAGCGGGCCCTTTTGTCCGCAGCCCGCGAGCAGCACGGCGGCCAGCAGTGCGGCCAGCGCGTTGGTGCTGCGGCCATCGCCCAACCGTCGCGCGGAGCGGTTTTTCACCATCAAAATGCGATACATGGCGTCAATCTAACATGAGCGAATCGCAGTTCCTGCGCACGGTGGAGGCCACGCTCGCCCAGGTCGAGACGGCCATCGATGCGTCCGGGATCGCCGAGTGCTCCCGGTCGGCGCTGATCCTGACGATCGAATTCGACGACGGGGCGAAGATCATCATCAATTCCCAGGCCCCGATGCGGCAGCTCTGGCTGGCCTCGCGCATCGGCGCCCAGCACTTCTGCCTCGATGGCGGACAGTGGAAAGATACCCGCACCGGGCAGGAATTCTTCGCCGCGCTGTCGCAGGCCGCGTCGGCGATCCTGGGCGCGCCCGTGCTGTTGCAGGCAGGCTAGTACGCCAGCCCAAAAAAATCGCGAAGTCGTATCGCTTGCGGCGATGGGACTTCGTTGTGACCGCGCCCTGCTATGGCCCGCCTATTGGTGCGTTCGCAGGGCGACGAGTCCCGGCGCGACCGGGCGCCAGCGCAACGCGCCTGCTCAGAAAACGCCCTGGGGATTGTTGCCGGCCGGTTGCGGTGCCGGCGCAGCCGGCAGCGCCGGTTCGCCCGGCGCCTTGAGTTCATCGGGCGCAGCGTCGTCGATTCCCAAACTGGCGACTCCCTGGCCCGGCTGGTACTCCTCGAGGTAATACTCGTTGTTGATCTGCACGACGCCGGGCGGCATGTCGCGCGTTGCCTCCGGAACGCCCTTGAGCGTTCCGGCCATGTAATCGATCCAGATGGGCAGCGCCAGTCCACCGCCGGTTTCCCGCACGCCAAGTTGCCGCGGCTGGTCGAAACCGACCCAGCCGACGGCAACCAGCCCGCCGGCATAGCCCGAGAACCAGGCGTCGTGTGACTCGTTGGTGGTGCCGGTCTTGCCGGCCACATCGGAGCGGCCCAGTATGGCGGCCCGCGCAGCGGTACCCGTGCCCCGCGTGACGTCCTTGAGCAGCGAATCGATCAGGTAATCGACGCGCGCATCGAATACGCGCGGCGCCGTGTCGCCGGCGATCTGTGGCCTGGCCTCCATCAGCACCTTGCCGTTGGCGTCGACGATGCGGCGTATCAGGTAAGGGCGCACGCCGAAACCGCCATTGGCGAGCACGGCATAGGCGTTGAGCTCCTGCCACGGCGTCACCGACCCGGCGCCCAGCGCCATGGTCAGGTAGGGCGGATGCTTGTCGGGATCGAAGCCAAAACGCGCCAGGTATTGCTGCGCGTAGCGCGGTCCGATGGCCTGGAGCACGCGGATCGACACCATGTTCTTGGAGCGCGCCAGCCCCTGCCGCAGGCGCATCGGACCCTCGAACCCCGCCTCGTAGTTCTTCGGCTCCCAGAGCTGGCCGCCGGTTTCCGTGGGCGGCACGCTGATGGCCGCATCGTTGACCAGGGTGCTGGTCATGATGCCCTTCTCGAGGGCGGCGGCATAGATGAAGGGCTTGAGGCTCGATCCGGGCTGGCGCCAGGCCTGCGTCACGTGATCGAACTTGTTCATGTTGAAATCGAAGCCGCCGACCAGCGCGCGGACCGCGCCATCGCGGGAATCGGCCGAAACAAACGCGGCCTCCACCAGCGGCAGCTGGGCGATGCTCCAGCCATCCTTGTTGCCGCGCACCAAGCGCACCAGCGAGCCCGCAACGATACGGTGGGCCAGTGGCACCTTGGGTCCCAGCGCCGACGCCGCAAAGCGCAGCCCCTCGCCTTCGATGCGTACCGTGCTGGCGTTGGCCAGCTGGGCCTTGACCAGGCGCGGTCCGGCCTCCAGGACCACCGCGGCCGGGAAGCCGCTGACGTCCGCTGCCGCGGCGAGCGCCTCGGCGGCCTTGCGCGCATGTTGCGCGGCATCACCGCTCCAATCGAGCTGACGTTCCGGGCCGCGATATCCATACCGCTGGTCATACGCGAGCACCTGCGTGCGCAGGGCTTCATACGCCAGCTGCTGGTCGCCGCTGGATATCGTCGTGTAGACGTTCAGCCCCCGGGTGTAGGCCTCTTCGTGAAAGATATCGGCCACGAGCTGGCGCGCCAGCTCCGCCGCGTATTCGGCCCGAATACGCGAATGCGTGATGTTGGTAACGCCGGCACTGTCGGCGCGGTCCGCGCGCACGTGCACTTCCTCGGCGATTGCCGCGTCGTAGGTCTTGCGATCGATGTAGTTCGCCGCGAGCATCCGCCCGAGCACGTAGCGCTGGCGCGCGTGCGCGCCCTTGGGATTGGTGAGCGGGTTGCCGGTGCTGGGCGCCTTGGGAAGCTCCGCGAGCATCGCGCATTCGCCCAGGGTCAAGTCCGCAATATTCTTGCCGAAATACACTTGGGCGGCGGAGGCGAATCCGTAAGCGCGCTGGCCCAGGTAGATCTGGTTGATGTAGACCTCGAGGATGCGGTCCTTGGAGAGCGAGGATTCGATCTTGATCGCCAGCGCGATCTCGTAGATCTTGCGCGTGTAGCTGCGTTCGGAGCTGAGGAAGAAGTTGCGCGCAACCTGCATGGTGATCGTGCTGGCGCCCTGGCCGCGGTGGCCGGAGACCACGTTGGCCGCCATCGCCCGCAGTATCCCCAGCGCGTCGACGCCGCCGTGGTGGTAGAAGTTCGTATCCTCGGCGGCAAGGATCGCTTCGCGCAGCTTGATGGGCACTTCCTGCAGCGTGACCAGGTTGCGCCGCTCCTCGCCGAACTCCCCGAGCAGGACGCCGTCCGCGCTCCATACGCGCAGCGGCACCTTGGGGCGGTAGTCGGTGAGCGCCTCGATGGATGGCAGGTGGTAGTACGCGATGGCGAAGACGAAGGTGCCCAGCAGCAGCAGGCAGATGGCGCCGCCGGTGCCCAGCGCCAGGGCGAATCCCACCACGCGGGCCGGCCGCGATAGCATGCGCGTCCGCAGCCAGGAGCCGGCCTTGCGTGGAAAGCCTATAAGCGAAGCCAGGATGGTCACCGGATATGGGGAAAGGTGGGTGGCCGCGGATTATAGGCAGGGGCCGCGGTCCGGCCATGGCGGCGGCCAGCGCGCACGGTCCGCGGGATTGCGCCGGCGCCGCGGCCATTGCGCATCGGTGAACATTGCCGACACGCAATCCATGCAGGTTGAGAGCATTCGCAATACCGGAAAACAGGCGCTGCTCAACCTTTCGATGGGCTTGGCTGGCCCGGTTGCACTTGCTACGATTTCGCTGAGTACCTGATAATGTCGTGTTGCATTTGCCGTTCGATTGCCCGACGACTGTATCGTCCGGGGTTGCAGGACTGACCGGGAGCGCCAATTTGGCCTTCGATTTGCCGTTTTTGTCGTCCAAGACGCCACCCCTGCTCGGGCTGGACATCGGATCGTCGAGCGTGAAGCTGGTTGAACTGGCCGATGCCGGCGGCGGCGTGCTGCGTCTTGAGCGCTACGCCATTGAAGCCATACCCCGTGGCGCCGTGGTCGACGGCAACATCGACAAGATCGACATCGTCGCCGATGCCGTCAAGCGCGTATGGCGCCGTGCCGGCACCCGCGTGAAGAACGTGGCCATGGCCCTGCCGGCGTCCGCCGTCATCACCAAGCGCATTGCCCTGCCGGGCAACCTGCGCGAGGAAGAGATGGAGATGCAGGTCGAGAGCGAGGCCAACCAGTACATTCCATTTGCCCTGGATGAAGTCAGCCTGGATTTCCAGGTGCTGGGTCCCATTCCGAATGCTCCGGACGACGTCGAGGTGCTCATTGCGGCGTCCCGCAAGGAAAAGGTCGAGGACCGCATGGCGGTCGCGCAGGCCGCCGGGCTCAACCCCATCGTGGTCGACGTCGAGTCCTTCGCGGCCCGCGCCGCGCTCGGGCGCCTGGTCGAACAGCTGCCCAACCGCGGCGAGGGCCTGGTCATCGCCGTGTTCTATGTCGGTGCCAACACCACCAGTGTCACGGTGCTCCTCGACGGTGAAGCCATCTATGAGCGCGAGCAGCCCTTTGGCGGCCAGCAGCTCACCGGCGACATCGCCCGCGCCTACGGCATTTCGGCCGAGGATGCGGAGCAGAAAAAGCGCAATGGCGACCTGCCGGCCAACTACGAAGCCGAAGTTCTCAAGCCCTTCATCGACTCCACCACGACGGAAATCACCCGCGCGCTGCAGTTTTTCTTCACCTCCACCCCCTATACCCGGGTGGACCAGATCATGCTGGCCGGCGGCTCTTCCGTCCTGACCGGGCTGCCCGAGGCGCTCATGGATCGCGCCCAGGTACCCACTTCCGTCATCTCGCCGTTCAAGGGCATGGAGCTGGCGTCCAACCTGCGTGAACGGCAGCTGCGCCTCGACGCACCGGCCCTGCTCACGCCCTGTGGCCTGGCGATGCGGAGATTCGACAAATGACCATCCGCGTCAATCTGCTGCCGCACCGCGAGGTGCGCCGCAAGCGCCAGAGAAACGCGTTCTACTTTCTCACCGGCCTGAGCGTGGTGGCGGGCGGCGCACTGGTCCTGCTGGTCTGGTCGGTTCTCGAGGGCTACCTCGGCAACCAGAAGGACCGCAATGAAATGATCACCCGCGAGAACGCCAAGCTCGACATCCAGATCAAGGAAATCGCCTCCCTGCGCCAGGAAATCGACGCCCTGCGTTCGCGGCAGAAGGCCGTTGAAGACCTGCAGTCCGACCGCAACCAGCCGGTCTACCTGCTCGACGAGCTCACGCGCCAGACGCCCGAGGGCATCTACCTCAAATCCATCAAGCAGGATGACCGCAAGGTCAACGTGGTGGGCTGGGCCGCCTCCAACGAACGCGTCTCCGAGTTCCTGCGCAACCTGCAGAACAATGGCCGCTATGTGGAACGGCCGGAACTCATCGAGATCAAGATCGCACCACAGGGACCGCAAAGCATCCAGCGCCGCCTCTTCGAGTTCTCGCTCAACTTCTCGATGAAGCAGAACCCCGACC
>Ga0209698_10005998_pt1 | contig 12981 bp, 8 predicted proteins | sample LitLauG_LLR_2012_FD_187203 | JGI IMG/M metagenome (GOLD analysis project Ga0209698, IMG submission 187203) | Freshwater sediment microbial communities from Pennsylvania, USA - Little Laurel Run_MetaG_LLR_2012 (SPAdes) (version 2) | ecosystem: Environmental > Aquatic > Freshwater > Creek >...
CCCCGAGCAATGGGCCTGCAATGGTTTGCATCGGGAACGAATATGACCGGCTAATCCATTGAAAAGACAAGGGAACAAACCGAATGTGACCAGGCCCGTCTAACGGATATTTCCACGGTCCGGTGTAAACTCTGTGGATCATGAGGGGTGAACTGGGGATGTCCCAACCTGCGACGAATCCTCGAACCGTCCGATTCGGTCTTTTCGAGCTCGACTTGGACGCTCGCGAGCTGCGCAAGTCCGGGGTACGGATCAAACTGCAGGAGCAGCCCTTCCAGATTCTCGCCATGTTGTTGGAACGGCCCGGTGAAATCGTTACCCGGGAAGAATTGCAGAACAAGCTTTGGCCCAGCGATACCTTCGTCGATTTCGACCTTAGCCTGAACAGCGCGGTCAAAAAGGTCCGTCAGGCGCTCGGTGACGACTCCGAGAATCCACGCTTTATCGAAACGCTCTATCGTCGGGGCTATCGCTTTATCGCGCCCCTAAACGGGCACTCTGACTCCGGCCAGATGCAGCTGGTACACAATCCAGAGACTGCGGCGCCAGCCCCGCCAAAGGCGGCGTCCAGACCCCCGATTTGGCGGAGAGGCCTCCTCTATTACATAGGAATTCCACTGCTCATAGCATTGGCGGGGATACTGGTGCTGCGGTTGGTTCCTTCCCCGCAGCCGACGGTGCTGGGATACACGCAGATCACGCACGACGAAATGCGGAAAGGGAACATCACCAGCGATGGTGAACGGCTCTACATATCAGAAATGCGAGGAGACCGTTTCGTGGTCAGCCAGGTTTCGGTTGCTGGAGGTGAGACCAGTCTACTGGAGACGCCTTTCGAGAATAGCGCGGTGCTTGACGTGGCTCAGAACGGTTCGGCGCTTCTCGTAGGCGTTTTTCGAGGAACGGACAAGGGGAGTGAACTCTGGTCCTTGCCCTTGCCTGGCGGAGCCCCTCGGCGGTTGGGCGATTTCATCGTTGACTCGGCGGCCTGGTCTCCGGACGGGAGCCAGCTGTTTTTCTCCAAGGGGCCGAACATCTACCTCGCGACCAGTGATGGCCGAGAAGCGCGCAAGCTCGCGACTCTGGGCGGCATGGTGAACGGCTTCAGCTTTTCGCGCGATGGCGTCAGGGTTCGCTTCGACGTGGTCGATTCCAGAAACGGAGGCTGCGTCATGTGGGAGATGCGTCGGGATGGAACGAACCCCCATCCCCTGCTCGCCGGTTGGAACACCGATCTGAGGGACTGGGGCGGAAAGTGGACCCCTGACGGAAAATATTTTCTGTTCCAGAGCTTTCGATACGGCCGCGAAGGCCTATGGGCGCTGGCCGATGAATCTTCATGGCTCCGAAAGGCCAAACCGGTACAGTTGACCAACGGTCCCCTGTTTTTCGGCAGTTCCTTGCCCAGCAAGGACGGCAAGAGGATATTCGCGGTTGGGTCGCAACCCCGCTGCGAACTCCTCCGCTATGCCAGCACGTCGGGCTTTGCTCCCTTCCTCGACGGCATATCGGTCAGCGATCTGGCTTTCTCGCGGGATGGACAGTGGGTGGCTTACGTCTCCATCCCCGACCGCCAACTTTGGCGAAGCCGTGCGGACGGCAGCGAAAGAGTCGAGTTCAACTTCGAAGGCATGAACGCGGGGTTGCCGCAGTGGTCGCCGGACGGCAAGCAAATCGTGTTCATGGGTACAACCCTCAAGACAGGCTGGCGAGCCTACCTGGTTTCGAGCGATGGCACGGGGCTGCGCGAGCTCATCCCCGGGGCTGAGTTCGGATACGATCCCGGCTGGTCCCCCGATGGCAAATCGATCGTGCTGACCATGAACCCAGCGGGCAGCGGAATTCCCGTCGATGGGCCGGGCATTGCTACGTTTGACGTGGAGACTCGAAAGGTTTCCCTCTTACCCGATGCGAAGCAGTTGTTTTCACCTCGCTGGTCCCCGGACGGAAGACATATTGCGGCAGTCACCATCAACTCGGGGAAGCTGCTGCAGTTCGATCGTGTCGCACAGAAGTGGGAAGAACTGGTCACCATGCCGATGGGATACCCGTCTTGGTCGCATGACGGGCAATACATTTATTTCGATACCACTCTTACCGAGGACCCTGCCTTTTTTCGCCTTCGAATTTCGGACCGCAAACTGGAACGACTCGTCAGCCTGAAAGGAACGCGCCGTTTCTGGGGAGAATTCGGACCGTGGACCGGGCTGACGCCCGATGATTCGCCGCTGCTGACTCGCGACACCAGCAGCGAGGAAGTGTACGCGCTCGATTTGCAGGCGCCGTAGCATACCCGCTCAGGCCTTTGTGATCTCCCCTACCGCCCGCCAGGCCTGATTGATCGCTTCATCCGTGTAGGCGTAAGCGCCGGCGTCGGAATTCGCGATCGAAATGCGCCCGTAGGGTTTGCGCGCCCGCTCGCACGGGGTCTCGCCGCCCTCCAGCACAAACTTGTCCCACAGGCTGCTGTACTCGTAGGCGTAGCCGTGTGGCCAGCGGTTCGCCGTGATCGCCAGGATGTCGCGTGCAGGATCAAACCCGCCCGCCCCGAGCATCCGTACCAGTTGCTCGCGAATCTTGCGCTCGATGGTTTCAAAGCTCGTGCTGAACAGTTCCATTCGGCCGGAGGTATATTGATCTCGAGCCGGTAGGCCGGGGTGGCACGGAACCTTACACATGTGCACCACTGCGGGTTCCTCTGGCGAGCGCGGGCACCGATACTCCCCGATGCTGACTGGCAGATCTATGTCGACATGGGTATGGTAGCTGCCCGGCGCGTAGACGGAATTCGCTCCCAGTTTGTGAAATGCCGTGGAATTGCGCAGCACCACATTGCTGTACAGCAGCGGCACTTTTTGTGCCGACGCCAGCGCTTCCTTCTGCTCGTCGGGAAGTTCTGGGCAGATGTAAGGAATCACCACGTGCCAGCACGCCAGGATCGAATTTTCCGCTCTCGCTGTGTATACCTTGCCGTCGCGTGCGTAACTGACTTCCACTTCCTTGGCGCTGCCTGCATCCCCGAGATGTTTGACGCGCACCGCGGTACTGTTCAACCGAATGCGCACGGCCGAGGTATCCTTATCCAACTTGGCGTAGTTTGCCTTGGCCGTCACCACATCAGTCGCGGACTCACCCGGCATCGCCTCGGGGATCAGCCTGCGCACCAGCAAGCGCGCGATGGTCGCGTTGCCGTCGGGAAAATGGAAGAAATACCCGCGTTCGTTGCTCAGGCCCGAGGCTTCGAGTCCCATACCGTAAAAGCCCGGGAACCCGGTCTCCGATGCGTCGAGCGCGGAGACCGCCTCAATGCCGACACCGAACTCCGAGAGAGAGGCCGATTGATAAAGGCGAAGGACGTCGGCATGGGCACCCGCCAGTTCCGTCAGGAACCGCGCATAGCTGATGCGCGCGAGCCGATCCTTCTTCTGTGCGAGATTGAGACCCGGCAGATAGTCCTTCCTCTCCCGGCACAAGCGGGCCACATCCTTGCGCGCCTGTTCCGCAATCGGCGCCTCCGCCAGGAAATGCGCCCACGCGTCGGCTCCGGCCGTCGCCAGATCGTAGGTTTCGCCGCCGGGGAACGGATAGGGATCATCAACGAGCTTGTCCTCGCCAAACGTTGCCCTGTCGAAGAAAATCTTCGGAACCCTTCCGCCTGACCGGTAAAGATTTCTCTCCAGACATTTCGGGAAACTGGCTACATCGATTCCCAGTTCTTCAATCACACCCAACGCGACCGGGCTGTAAGGTTCCGGACTCTCAATCGAGTACGTCCCGCCGTATCCAATGAGTGTCCTCTCGCCCACCCGGAATTCGTTGCGCTTGGCGTGTCCGCCAAAATCGTCATGGTTTTCGAGGATTAGGATCTGCGCCTTTTTGCCCGCGGCTTTGCGGTAGAAATGTGCTGCCACCAGTCCGCTGATGCCACCGCCCACGATGATTAAGTCATAGGTCTCACCCGTGTCGATTGGCTTGCCCGCCGAATCCCAGAACGTACCGTCGCGCAAGCTGTGAGCAGCGTCGAACGATCCCGGATGGCTGCCACGCATACCGGTCCGCCCCGGCGGGTAGTAGCTCGCCGAGTTTTCCGAACCCGAAGAGTTGGCGACCACAAGGTCCCAGGGCATCATGGCCGCGCCCGCCGTCACGGCCACGCCGTTGAGGAAATCCCGCCGCGTGATCTTGCGGTGCATCCCCAGTTCCCGGTCTGGTGATTTGTGTACGATCGTCACCCTGCTACGCCTTGCCCTCCAAATCGGCTTTTTTCACCGCCAGCTCGGCACCCTGGAAGCCGATGCGGCTGTGGGTTCCGTCGCAAAACGGCTTGTTGACCGATCCGCCGCAACGGCAGAGTGAGAATGCCGGCTTGCCGGTCAGGTCATAGGGCGTGCCGTTCGCGTCCACCAGTTCAATGGAGCCTTCGGGAGCCTCCACGCGGAGCGGGCCATTCGGGCGGACAGTGATCTTGACTTGTGCCATGAAAGGTATCCTCCAAACCTTACGGGTTTCTAGTAAGCATAGAAGATACCACGAGCGCAGAGGCTACTGCACCGCGAGGAAGGTCGCTCAGGCCGCGGCCGTACCCACCGAAACCAGGCTGCGGTAAAGCTGAAGGAACTCGTCGATCATGCGCTTGGTGGTGAAGCGCTCGCGGGCGCGGGTGTAGGCCAGTTCGGCATATCCCCGGCGCATCGCGCGATCTTCGCTCAAAGCACGGATGCTCTCGGCGAGGCTGGCCGCATCATTGGTGCGGAAGTACAGCGCCGCATGCCCCCACATCTCGCGATAGCTGGGAATGTCATTGGCCACAATGGCGCAGCGGGACAGCGCTGCCTCGAGGGCCGGCATGCCCAAGGGCTCGTAGCGCGCTGTGGCCGCATAAATCGATGCCCGGCTGTAGAGGGCGCGCAGTTGCGCTTCCGTTTGCGCACCGCGAATCGCCACTGACGTCTCTTCAGTCGCCACCTTCACATCCGCACGAATGGGAATCCGGGGCGCCGCCACTGTCTGGTCGGCCCCCACGATACACACCGGCAACGGATGCGGATGCTGGGTCAGCAGGAAAACCTGCTTACTAGTGTCCACCAGCCGGCCCACCGCCAGCACGTATTCATCCTTGCTGATGTATGGGTTGAAGAAAATTGGGTTTCGGCCGGGATAGATCACTTCCCCCCGTCGGGGATCGGTATAACAAGCGGAAACCCGATCCAGCATCCACGCCGAGGGAGCGACCAACGCGTTCGCGCCCGCGATGCCCTGCTGAACCGTCCGCCGATACCGTCCTAGAGCCTGCGTCTCATGCGCCGCCGACGATCCCGGGGAGTGATGCGGGACCGCCTCCCGCCACGTCAGCAGATCGCCATAGGCCATCACCACGCGAGGGACATCAACCGGCAGGTTGCCGTAACAGAATTGGTTGAAGTGCAGAATGTCAGGACACAGTTCACGCACCAGAGCCATCAGAAACGCCGACGATTCCGGTAAATCTTCCTCCGCTTCCTGCATCCACTCCAGGCGAAAAGCAGTCGGCCGGTAGTCGAGGCCATGCAAGTGGTCCATCCAGGAGGTCTGCGCCGGAAGGGGAATCTCGCCGAAACTCACCAGCGTGACCCGTACGCCGCGCGTCACCAGGCCGGTGACGAGTTCGCGGGTGTAGGTCCACGATCCCGACAGCGTATCTCCTGTAACCAGAACGTGCACAGAACCTCCGGAGAAGGATCGACGAGAGCCTGCGTGGGAAGCCGCGTCCCGCCGATCAATGCCTCCATTCTAGTGGGATTCGGCGGTCGAGGGAGGAATATTTAAGAGGGAGATCGACGCAGGAACCCTGCAGACTTTTGCACACTTCCCTCTATAATGGGCCGCCCGTTTCGTTCGCAGGAATGACTGCTCGCGCATGGCGAAGAACTCTTTTCTCCTCACGAAGTGGTACCTCGACTGTGTCGCCGAGAGCGGTGACACCGCCATCCTGTATACTGCCGACCTTCGCTGGAATGTGGTCTCGCTTCATTACTCAAGCGTACTGACCTTCCACGACGGCAGGATCTCCTCCGCCTCCTCCCTGCAGGAAAACGCGGCGCCCAAGGTCGATGCGCACAAGATTGCGTTTAAGCACTCGCGACTGGGTGTCGAGGGGGGCTGGATGGCGTTGCGGCCACCCGCCGATCGGACTCTGTTTCAGAAGGACGACGGATCGGTTCATTGGAACTGCGTGCAGCCCATGTCACAGGTAGATCTGCTTCTTCCCGGCAACTTCAGAATCGCAGGACTCGGCTACGCGGAGTGCCTGACGCTCACCATTCTTCCTTGGCAACTCCCCCTGACCAGCCTCAACTGGGGCCGGTATCTTTCGCAGCAAGACGCCGTTGTCTGGATCGATTGGCAAGGCGCAGACAGCCGGCGGACCGTCATCCATAATGGCGAAGAACAGGCTGCCGACTCGATCACAGAATTCGAAGTTCGGTTCGGCACGGGCGGTCGGCTCGATCTCGACAGCGGACTGGTGCTGCGGCAGGGACGGCTGGGAGATACCGTGTTTCCCGGAATCTCGCGACTGGCCAGCCTGCTGCCCCGCAGCATGCTCTCGGTCGACGAGTGCAAATGGAGGAGCCGGGGCACGTTCCGGGGCCCTGGGGGTGAAAGTTTCGGGTGGGCAATTCACGAGGTCGTGAAGTGGAACGATTGAAGCTCGTGTTGGCGAAGGCGCTCTATGGTTTGCTCTTCGCTGTCCTTCTTCCCGTGCTCCTGCTGGCCTGGGCCGCTCGAACCAATCAAGTCCACTTGCGCGTGATTTACTCGCCCTCTTGGGGACTGGCTTCGGCTGGTGCAGGTCTGTTTCTCATGGCTTGGGGCATGTGGCTCCTCTGGCAAAGGGGCGGTGGCCTGCCCATGAATGCCTTCCCGCCTCCCCGGTACGTCTCAAATGGAATCTATCGGGTGTTATCGCACCCGATCTATCTGGGGTTCGCGCTGGGTTGCGTCGGGATCGCGATCGCCACCGGCTCGGCCAGCGGCTTATGGCTGGTGTCGCCGACTGCGATTCTTGCCAGCGCCGCTCTGGTGCTGGGCTACGAACTCCCCGACTTGAAGAAGCGCTTCGGTGACGCATTCCCGAAACAACGCCTGCTCCCGCCGGACGACGACGCTCGACCGACCGTTCTGGAGCGGGTTCGATGCTATCTGACTGTGCTGCTTCCCTGGTTCTTTCTGTATGAGGCAGTTATCGCCCTCGGAATGCCGGTCGAGGCAAAGTCGGCCTTTCTGCCGTTTGAGTCTCGCTTCCCGGTGTGGCCCTGGACAGTGATCTTTTACGCGAGCGTTTACCCCGTCGTATTGCTGGTGCCGTTGCTGGTGCCCACGCGGCATCAACTTCGCTGGTTCGCGGCCCGGGCACTGCTCTCGATGATTCTTGTGTTCCCCCTGTATCTGGCGGTGCCCCTGATCGCGCCACCGCGACCAACCGACTCGTCCGGAACCATGGGCGCGCTGTGGAACTACGCTCGAGTTCACGACAGCGTCGCCGCCACGTTCCCTTCCTATCACGTCATCTGGGCCGTGCTGGCGGCGATGGCCCTTGGCATTCGTAGCCGGCGTCTCAGGTGGCTGGGATGGATTTGGGCTTTGCTGGTTTCCCTAAGCTGCCTGACGACCGGAATGCACGCCCTTGCGGACGTAATCGCCGCGCTCCTCGTGGTATGCATTGTTGTATGCATCGACAGGATCTGGGAACTCCTCCGCCGTTCTTCCGAGGCCATTGCCAACTCGTGGCGCGAATGGCGCATCGGCCCAGTGCGAATCATTAACCACGGCGGGTACGCCGGGGCGGGAGCGTTTGTCGGCCTTACCATCCTCGATTCGCTGCTCGGGCCGGGTAAGAGTTTGATTCCCCTATCGATCTTTGTCGGGGGCACTGTAGGCGCGCTGTTGTGGGCACAATGGGTCGAGGGTTCGCCGTCGTTGTTGCGTCCGCTGGGCTTCTATGGGGGCATGCTTGGAACCACGGCGGGTGCGATGCTTGCGGCTCCTGCAACGGGCACCAGCATCTGGGTCGTGTTAGCCGCGCTGGTCGTGGCTGCTCCATGGATTCAGGGCATTGGACGGTTAAGATGCCTGGTCCAGGGATGTTGTCACGGACACCTTACGACCAAGCGCATCGGCATACGATACGTGCATCCCCGCTCGCGGGTCGTTCGAATCGCATCGCTGCGGGGCCTTCCGATTCATCCTACCCCGCTGTACTCCCTTTTGTGGAATGGGATTGTGGCGCTGGCCGTGACCCGGCTGTATCTGGTGCACACGACCGCGTCAATGGTTGGCGGCGCCTACCTGATCCTCTCCGGAGTTGGTCGCTTCGTAGAAGAAGGGTATCGAGGCGAACCGCAAACGCCTGTCTATGCTGGGCTTCGCCTCTACCAGTGGGTGGCGCTCCTCAGCGTGATCCTGGGCGCGTACATCACGACTCTCACGGGAGCTCCTCCGACCACAACACCGGTCCCGCACCCGTCGTCGATCGCTGTTGGCTTGGTTTGCGGCCTGCTTGCCTGGCTGGTCACCGGCGTCGATTTCCCCGACTCAAACCATCGGTTCGCTCGCCTGACTTGATGGCTCAGCTCTAGAAGGTCACCTTCGCCGCCAGTTGAAAGGCCCTCGGTCCGCCCGAACCAAACACGCCGCCCGCTCCACTGGCGGGACGCCCAAAGGAAGATGACGCCGTGGGATTGCTCTGATCCGGGACCAGGGCGTCAAAAAAACCGGAATAGTTCGAATTGCTGGAACCGAGGATGTTTGTCTTGTTGAACAGGTTGAAAACCTCGCCAATCAAGTTAAAGCCGAAGCGTTCGCCCAGGTGGAACTCGCGTGACAAGCGCATATCGAAAGAATTGAACGTGTCGTTGAAGCGGGCGTTCGGGGAAACCATGGGGAAGGGGGAACCCGTGGCTTGTTCGGAGTTGAGTTGCGCCAGGAACGCATTGAGCTGCGTCCCCGTGCGGAACCGGCGTCCGCCGGCGTTGCGTCCAAGCTCGGGCACGCGGTCGCCGCTGCCATTGCCGAGGAGAATATCCATCGGCACACCTGAGCCATAGGTCCATAGCGGCGAGAGCCGCAGGTGAAATGGCAGGTCCGCCGTGCCCTGCAGAACCAGGTGATGCCGCTGGTCGTTCGGCGCAGGTCCGTATTCGCGGTGCAGATTGGTGGGATCGACCGGGGGGTATCCAAACGGAATCTGATCGTAGTTGGCGTAGTCCAGCGACTTTGAGAAGGTATACGCACTGTGAAATTGAAAGTGATCGCTGAAGCGGTGATCGACCACCGCCCACCAAGCATCGTAGTGGGTGTTGACCGAAGATTGCAGATCTGTCACCGTTTCAGGCCCGCCTGACGCCGGGTTAAAGACCGAGCCCAGGGGCACACCGATGATGAAGTGCGTGCCCAGATCGTGAATCCCATCCAGTCTCAGCACCCAGTTTTTCGCGAAAGAGTACTCCACACCCAGGTTGAACTGCTGCACCATCGGGTTGCGCATCTTGTTGTCGATGATGTTGATGCCTTCGGAGGCGCCCCCTGCGCCGGGAATGATTGGACCGCTGAAAGCAGAATCGGGATAGGTGGGCGTGAGGCCGGGAATAAAATTTCCATTGCTGTCGAGAAAATTCGCGCTGCCCAGGCTTACATTGATGGGCAGCGCACGGCCGTCAAGCCCGCGCTCCAGCGAATTGATTTCCAGCGTAACCCGGTCGTAATAAATCCCATACCCGCCGTGCACGCTGAACAGTTCTTCTTGGCTGGCCCAGTTGAATCCGATGCGCGGGCCCCAGTTGTTGGCCGCTTTGTGCCGCGTGCCTTGCAGGAACGGTAGCAGGATTGGATTGATCTGGCTGTAGTGTCCCAGGTCATTCACGTCGGTATCGATCTCGTAGCGCAAACCCAGATTCAAAGTCAGCTGCCGGTGAACCCGCCAGTCATCCTGAAAATATCCGGCGACATGATTATTGTCGGCGTCAGGGATGATGAGATTGCGGTCCGGTGTTCCACTCCGAATTGCGACGGCGAACAACAGGTCCCGGTCGTCGATTACGCCGTCGCCATTCCGGTCCTGATTTGCAAAATCCTGTACGAACTCTACCGCTCCATAGCGAAACACGCCGAGGTTGAAATCGGCGCCGATGCGCTGAAACTCTCCGCCAAAGTGGAAGTTGTGCCGACCGCGCGTCCAGTCAAAGTTGTCATCCCACTGCGAACGCTTTTGCCGCGTCTGCTGCGGCACGCGATAGGACGATCCATCGGCCAGGCTGGGGAAGTCCAGTTCCGGCAGGTTCGATAACGGCGTGGTGGAGTTGATGAAGTTGTTGAAGCTGTAGCTGGCGCGGTTCAGCAGGGTTGGACTCAGAACCCGTGTCCACGAAGCTTGGAAGGTCTGAAAATGATTCAGCAGGTCTTGCCGTTCGGAGGCTGATCCGATCGGCTGGCCCGACAGGAAACTGGCGGCGCCCGTAGCGTCCAACCGTTCGATCGAGTAATGCAAGCTGAGGTTGTCCTTCTCCGAAACCTTCCAGTCCCCGCGGATCGTGCCCATGGGGTCGCTGAGCGGAACCCTGGAAAAACCGGTATCGATATGTCTCGTGGCCAGGTTGCGAGTACCCGTCAGGGTGCCGCCTAACTCGTCGCGGTATTCGAACGCTCCGAACCACCACGCCTTATCTCGCATCAATGGGCCGCCGAGTGTCCCGGAATACTGCTGCCGATGAAATTCCGGGGTGTTGGAGGGATTGGTAAAGCCCCCGGTTGGGTTGAAGATAGGACTTGCCGCCTGCAACACCGCGTCGCGCTCGTAGATCGACGCCGATCCGTGCAACGTGTTCGCGCCGGACTTCGTGACCACGTTGACGACTGCCGAACCGGTGCGGCCGAGTTCCGCAGAAAAGCGGTTGGTCGCGACCTGGAATTCCTGAACGGAATCCTCGGGCACGTTCAGCAGCATCCCGCCTACGACGTCGTCGTTGTCATCCATGCCGTCGATGCTCACATTACCCCCTCGACCTAGCTGCCCCGCCGAAGAGATCACAACCGTTCCCTGCTTCGTGGGATCGAAGTTGGGCGCGATGGTGTTGCCCGGAGTCAGCAGCGCCAGTTCGAGGAAATTCCGGCCGTTGAGCGGAAGATTGTCGATCTGGTCGGAACTCACCACGCCATCTACAACTGAGGACGTTGTGTCGACGAGCGGAATTGGATCCTGGATATCGACTACCGTTTGCTGCTGTTGAATTCCCAGACGCACTTTCACATTGGCCTGTTGCCCAACCTCCAACTGGACGGAGGAGAGATAATCGGAAAAACCCGCGGCCGCGACTCGCAGATCGTAGGCGCCGGGTGCCAGATTGTTGATCGCGAACAACCCTGAAGCATTGGTCGTGGTGGCCCGCGCCAACCCAGTGCTCTTCAGGATCACCGAGACATGGGCTTCGCGCACCATTGCTCCCTGCGGGTCAGAAACTTCTCCCGTGACCACCGCGGTACCCAACTCCTGAGCCATGGCAGGAACGGCGAAGACAAGAATCATCACAAGCTTCAGGAAGGAACGCTCGGACGCGAACCCCTTCAGGAGGGAGAATATCCGCTGTTGCTGCACAGGCAATATCCTTTTGGTACGTCGCAAACGCACAAAGCGGCCAGCACACGGCAAGCGTGCGTGCGGTACCTGGAATTTTTTCCGGGACCCCAAGTCCACAGAACGAATGAGCAGCGCAACCTTAGCGAAGGGTGGTGAGCCGCACAATACCGAAAAAGTACTAACCATGAGAACACGCGAAAGCGATCATAGGCCCGTCAATCAGCGCATGGTACGGGGCCCCGTTCATTGTCGGGTAGGAGTGGCAGCCCGGGTCGATGCGCGCAATCGAGATTCAACGACAGTAGCGGCTTGTGTTGCTATGATAAGCAGCGATCCTAGCTGGGTGAATCATGACCACCGCGTCCATTACGAGAGCTAATGTCAAGCAGGCGGTGCCCTTTTTCGGCGTGACTAACATGGAAGCCTCGCTGCGATTCTATGTTGACGGACTTGGCTTCACAATGAAGCACTGTTGGATTCCGGATCGTGAGGAGGACAATCCAGACGGTAGGATTCGTTGGTGCTGGCTTCAGCTTGGCGAAGCCGCAATCATGCTGCAGGAGTTCTTGCCGGAACGGCGACCGAAGCAGAAGCTGGGCACTGGCACATCGGTCTGTTTCATGTGCGAAGACGCGCTGGCACTCTATCGCGAGTTCAAATCACGTGGAATTCAGACGCGGCAACGTCCCTTCGTGGGCAACCGTCTCTGGGTAGTTCCACTCACCGATCCTGACGGCTACCGCATTGACTTCGAAAGCCCAACCGATGCGCCAGAGGAAATCGAGTTTGAAGAATAGCGTGGGGAAGCGGTAGCAACGAGGGAACGCAGCGCAATTTTATTTTGGCGAATTTCGGGCGAATGACTTTTTCAACACCCACAGGCGGTAGCGCCAGCTTGCGCCGTCGGTTCGCCGGTCAGCCGGGGTTTCGACCGTAATCGGGTGATTACGTCAGTCAAAGCCGCGCGCTCAAATGTTTGTGTGGGCGGTGGCCGGTCATGGTTTGGGGTGATCTGCGGTGTAGGGATGGCAGCAGGGATCCTTAGCGGGCGTGAATTCCATGACTTCGACACGGGTGCCGTCGGGGTCGTAGACATCTAGGCTCCACTTGCCGTCGCGCCCAATCTCCGGGCCGTCCAGTTTTTCCAAGCCGTCCTGGCGCAGCTGGCTTGCGGCAGATTGGATTTTGTCCACGCCCAACGAGAAATGATTTTGCACACCGCGCTCCTTGGAGTCTGCCTTGGCAGGAATGTTGAGCATGTACTCGATCCAGTCGGTGCCATCGGGGACCTGGATTTCCCACCAGTCGTCACCGGCGTCCTTGAAACCACCATGCCAGTACATGCGGAAGCCGAGCAGGTCCCTGTAGAAACC
>Ga0209698_10005999_pt1 | contig 12975 bp, 9 predicted proteins | sample LitLauG_LLR_2012_FD_187203 | JGI IMG/M metagenome (GOLD analysis project Ga0209698, IMG submission 187203) | Freshwater sediment microbial communities from Pennsylvania, USA - Little Laurel Run_MetaG_LLR_2012 (SPAdes) (version 2) | ecosystem: Environmental > Aquatic > Freshwater > Creek >...
CGCTTTCGATGCGGCTCTTTGTGTCTTCGAGTTCGGCGCGGCGTTGCGTGAGGATAGCATCGGATTGTTGGATGTCACCTTCGGTCTTGCCGCCTTGCCAAATGGGGATGCGGAGGGTGCCGACAACCGTAAAGGTGCCGTGAGACTGCGAAGGATTGACGCCGATGGCGCCGTAGTCAGCGGAAAGCGCGAGTGAAGGCAGGCGTTCGGCGCGAGCGGCGTTGTGAATATTTCCGGCAGCACGGAGTTGAGCTTCGGCGGCCTTGAGATCAGCGCGATTGGCGAATGCTTTTGTAAGCGCCTGTTCAACGGTTGCGGGTGGCGCCGGCGAGAAGGCCATTTCGTCAGTTAGTTCGTAGTGGTCGTTCGGAGGGATGCCGACGATGCGGGCGAGGTTGATTTTTTGCTTGGCGAAATCGTTTTCGAGAGTGGCGATACGCTGACGCTGGGTTTGCTGTTGGACTTGGCTGGTGCTGACGTCGATTTGCGCGACAAGTCCGGTTTGACGGCGTTCCTGGGTTTGCTTGAGAAGAGCGTTGGCGGTTTCGAGCTGGGCTTTGGCCGATTCGACGCGCGCACGGGCGGCGATGGCTTGCAGATAGGCACCACCGGTGGCGAGGACGATCAGATCGCGGGCGTCTTGCAGCGATTGTTCATCGGCATGCACGATTTCGCGGGCGGCGCGGTAGTTGTTGATGGCCGTCATGTCGGCGACGGACTGGGTGAGGGTGGCGCGGAGGTCGAAGTAGTTGTAGGGACCGACGATGGTTGGAAACTTGAATCCCTTAATAGGTAGATTAATGCGCAGACCTTGGGCAGCCAAATTGTTTTGCTGAACGGCTTCGCGCAGAGCGCCGTTTAGATTGGGCATAAGAGCGCTACGAGAGACGCGGGCTTGGCCGCGCGCTTGTTCGACGGCGGTGGACATGCCCACACCTCCCAAGTTGAATTCGAGTGAGCGCTGGACGGCTTCTTTGAGCGAGAGCTTGCCGGAGAATGGAGCGCCACCGGAGCGACTGCCCGTGTATGGGCCTGAAACAGAGATGGTGGTGTTGAGGGCGTTGACGCTCGACGTAGTGCCGGGAATGGCAGTCTCAGACGGCGTGACGGAACCGCCCTGCGGATTTCGGCCAGAGAGCGGCAAGGTGGCGGCGGTACTCTGTGCGAAAAGCGAAGGAGAAAGAGCGAGCAGCAGAGCGACTGAGGCAAGGCGATTGTATGTCATTTGTCCTTTATCCAAGTTGTTTGCGGAAGCGCCAGACGCTGAGTGAGAGCAGAATGGCGGTTAAGAGAGCGAGCACCAAGAAATTGGGCCAAAGAGTATCGAGGCCGGAGCCTTTGAGAAGGACGCCGCGGGCAATGACAGCGAAATGGCGGATGGGATTGGCGAGCGTTAGGGGCTGCATCCATCTGGGCATCGCTTCGATGGGAGTTAGTGCCCCAGACAGCGACGATAGCGGTGGATTGACGAAGAAACTGGTGAGCATAGACTGCTGCGCGGTTTTTGTGAAGGTTGCGATGAAGGTGCCGATGCCGATGCCGCACAGGACGCACAGCGCTGCGCCGACGTATACAAGCAGCAGATTGCCACGGAACGGAGCATGAAAGACGAAGCGGATCATCAAGAGCGCGAAGACGATCATGATGTTCAGCAGCAGAAAGAGGGGGGAAATCTTGGCGAAAACGATTTCAGCAGTGGTGGCGGGCGTCATAAGGAGCTGCTCCACTGTGCCGCGCTCGCGCTCTTTGACCATGGAACTGGCGGAAATCAGGGACGAATTTAAGATCAGCAACAACCCAAAGACGCCCGTGACGATATACCAGGAGCTGATCAAACCAGGGTTATAGAGGAAAGCGGAGGTAAGCTGCACGATGCCACGGCGGTCAAGTTCGTTTGAACCAATGCGAGAAAATTGGGCGTGGATTCCACCGTTAGCCAAAAGGTTGCGGTTGTACATCTGAATAATTCCTTCGGCATAGCCTTGCCCAATGGCAGCCGTGTTGGCGTTGGTGGCGTTCAACAGAATTTGGATTTCCGTTTGGCGGCCGCGTTGCAGATTGCGGGCAAAATCATAGGGAATGACAACACCGGCGTCAAGATCGCCACGCGAGATGGCAGCTTCCATTTCATTCAACGACAAGTAAACGCCTCCCAATTTGAAGCTCTTACTTTCCGTCATGGTGGAAGTCAGTTCGCGGCTTTGCGGCGTGCGGCTGTCGTCAATTACGCCTAGATTCAGGTTGGTTACGGTGGCATTCAAAGCGAAGCCGAAGAGCAACAACTGGAGGGTGGGCGGGATGATGAGCGAAATGGCCAAGCGCCGATCACGGCGGATCTGATTGAACTCTTTGAGAATCAGAGCGGTGAGCCGAGGGACAAAGTTCTGTTGATGTAAGTCCATAGCAGTTAGTTACGCCTTCAGTTGCATGCGGCGCATGTTGCGCCAAGCCAAGAGATAGAAAATTGAGCCGATGATGCCGATCATCAAGACGGAGAACCAGTTGGCCGCCCAACCGCCGCCTTTGAGAAGAGCGTCGCGAACGATTTCGATGTAGTAGCGGCCCCAAACGATGCTGGAGATCCAGCGCAGACTATCGGGAATGTTGGCGACGGGAAAAATGAGACCGGACAGCAGAAAGACAAGCAAGAAGCCGCCGAGCGCCACGGCGGTGATGGCAGCGGCCTGATTGGGGATGGCTGCACCAATGAGAGTGCCGAATGTTGAAACACAAAAGACGTACAGGAGAGAAGCCACTAGAAAGGGTGTTGGATCTCCGACTAAGTGCAGGCCAAAATAGGTGAGCAATGCAACGCAGTTGAGAGCCCATTCGCCGAGGGCGATGATCATGAACGCGAAAATCTTACCCAGCAGAAACTCATGGGCCGAAATGTTTGAAACATACACTTGCAGAATGGTTTTCTCTTCGCCTTCTTTCGACATAGCCAAGGCGGCGAGCAGCGGAGGAAACATGGAGAGGCCCAGGACGAAAATGCCCGGGCCGTAGAACTTTTTCGATTCGCGGCCTGGATTGAACCAGAGCCGCACTTCGGCCTTTACGGGGTCGACGCGAGTTGCTCCCGCGGTGCGCTGGCCGTAGGCGCGAATGATTTGGCCGGTATAGCCTTGCACAAGTTTGGCGGTGTTGGAATCGGTGCCATCGACGAGAAGTTGCACGCTGGTATTCACACCACGCGCGAGATCGCGTCCAAAGTGTTCCGGAATGATAAGGACTCCACGAGCCCTACTGTCGCGCAGGGCCTGTTCGGGTTGACGGTCAGAGGGCCAGGTGACCACGTGGAACGTTTCGGAAGCACGGAAAGAGTCGATAAAATCGTGGGAGGTTTCGGAATCGTCCAGATCCTGAACTACGATGGCCATGTTCGTAACCGTAAGGGACATGGAGTTGCCCAGCAGCATTAGCAAACCAAGCGGCAAAAGCAGCGCGAGGGCAAGAGCCAGGCGATCGCGCACAATCTGCGTCAGCTCTTTACGGGTTTGAGCGAAAATCCGGCGCATCTGCTATTCCTCCGCGGCGAATTTGCCGCTCAAGCGATTCTTTTCCACAACGGTAATGAAGACATCTTCGAGAGAGAAAGCACCTTGGCGGGCGCTGAGAACAGAGATACCCGCCTGCTTAAGCTTTTCGGTCGTTGTGCGGATGCCCGTTGCGACATCGTCTTCGGTGATGACATGGAGGCGATCGCCAAACAGTGACACACGCCAGCGCTCACCCTGAGTCTTGAGCAAGTCTGCGGCTTTTTGCGGCTGATCCACAACGAACTCCAAAAGATGTCCGGTTTGTTGGGCCTTAACGCCCGTGGGCGTGCCTTCTGTGACAATCTCACCGGCGACCATAAAGCCGAGGCGGTTGCATTGTTCGGCTTCTTCGAGATAGTGAGTAGTAACGAGGATGGCGGTGCCGGCATCCGCCAAGCGATTGATCATGCGCCAAAATGCGCGCCGAGCGAGCGGGTCGACACCAGAGGTAGGTTCATCCAAGAACAAGACGCTGGGTTCATGCATGATGGCGGAGCCGAAAGCTACGCGCTGCTTCCAACCGCCCGGCAGGCTTCCCGTGAGTTGATCGAGCTTGCCTTCCAGACCCGAAAATGCCAGCACCCAACGTTTCTTTTCTTCGCGCTCGTGTTCGGGAACACCGTACACGCCCGCATAGAAATCGAGGTTCTCACCGATCGTCAAATCGTCGTAGAGGGAAAACTTCTGCGACATGTAACCGATGCGGCTACGCACTTCAGGAGAACGCAGATTGCCAGTTTCGCCGGCAAGTCGCATGCCACCGCTGGTAGGTTCCAACAAGCCGCAGAGCATTTTAATGGTGGTGGTTTTACCGGCTCCATTGGCGCCGAGCAGGCCGTAAATTTCGCCGTACTGCACTTCGACGTTGACGTCTTTTACGGCAGTAAAGGAACCGAAACGTTTGGTCAGTTTGGTGGCGCCGATGGCGACCTTGCCGCACAGATCGCGGTGGGGGTGTTGGCCTGGAAACGGGGGCGATTTCACTTCCTGGCCGATGGCGCGAAGAGTGGCCACGAAAGTATTTTCGAGAGTAGGCTCGTCTGTAGTAATTTTGTCGAACGTAAGATTGGAGGCACGGAGAGCGTTTTCGATCGATGAGCGGCCGATCTCGGCGTCTGGCGCCATTACGTCTAAACGGTCGCCGAAACGCTGTACGTCGGTAATGCCTGCTTTGCGATCGACTTCATTCTCGAGGATCTCTTCCGCTTTACCAAGATCGGAGGTGCGGACTTCCAGCCGAGTGGCATGCAGATTGTTGCGCAATTGCTTGGGGGTACCAAGCTCGCGAATTTCTCCGAGATACATTAGGGCGACACGATTGCAGCGTTCGGCTTCATCCAAGTATGGAGTGGCGACGAGGATGGTTAGGCCGTCGGCTGCGAGGTGAGCGAGTGTGTCCCAAAATTCACGGCGGGAGACGGGATCGACGCCGGTGGTGGGTTCGTCGAGCAAGAGAACGCGTGGCTGGGCCACGAGAGCACAAGCGAGGGAGAGCTTCTGCTTCATACCGCCACTCAAACGGCCAGCTAGACGATCTTTGAAACGGTCCATGTCAAACATGGAGAGGTAGCGATTGCCGCGACTCTCAATTTCTGCGCGGTTGACGCGGCGTAAATCGCCAATGTAACGGATGTTTTCGGCAACGCTCAGATCGGGATAAAGACTGAACGACTGCGTGAGATAGCCGGTCTCGGCGCGTGCCACGCGGGCGGGCTGACCAAAGATTTCAGCAGTGCCGGAGGTGGCTTCCATCACACCTCCCAAAATCTGGAAGGTTGTGGTTTTGCCTGCACCGTCGGGGCCAATCAGACCAAATATTTCACCACGAGCCACGCTGAGATCGATACCGCGCACGGCTTCGATTTTGCCGTAGTGCTTGCGCAATTGGCGGACGGTAATGGCAGGCGCAGGTTCGGAAGTGCGCGAGTTCTGAGCACTTGCGGGCGAATCGGCGAGTATCACTGATGAGTACTCCGGGGCGGCCATTGATCGCCAGAGACAAGGACTTCGCCATCGGCAGGCATACCGGGTTTGGCAAAACCGAAGGAGCCTTTGAGTCTAAGCTTCACGCCGACGACTTGCTTGACACGGTCGTCGCGGAAGTAGGTGTTTTCAGGGGTGAAGGTGGCTTGGGGATCGATGCGGGACACTTCGGCGTCGAGCGGCTTGGTTGGGTTGGAATCGAGATAAACGCGCGCAGGCTGAGCGAGTCTTACTTTGCCGATTTGGCCTTCCGGGATGTAGCCGCGCAGATAGACCTTGGTGAGATCGAGCAAGGTAACGATGGCGGTACCGGCCTGGAGGTATTCGCCGGGCTCGGCGGTGCGAGTAACGACGGTGCCATCAAATGGGGCACGAACGATCAGATCTCCGCGATTGGATGAGGCTTCTGAAAGTTGGGCTTGACTACGAGCTTCCTCCGCGCGGGCATTGGCGATGGCAGCCTGCTGCTGCAGAATCTGTTTGCGAACGGCGCTGGATTGAGCGCTGCGGATGCCTGGGTTCGCGAGATTGGCTTTGGCAACATTGAGCGCAGCGCGGGCACTTTCGACTTTGCGTTCGGCGGCGTTTACGACAGCTTGCTGAGTGGCGGCGGTGGTTTCGGCTTGCTTACCCTGGCGTTCGGATACAGCGCCGGATTTGGCAAGTTTGGTATAGGCATCGCGGTCAAAGATGGCGAGTTCGAGAGAGGCGCGTTGTTGGGCAAGATCGGCCTCGGCGGCGGAGAGTTCCGCTTCAGCTTGACTCACGCGGCCGCCTGCGTCAACAGTGGCCTGGCCGGTTTCGAGTTGGGTTTGAGAGAGCTGTTCGTTGAGGACGGCGATTTGATCTTGAGCGGAGCGTAATTGCGCTTCGGACTGAGCGACGGCGGCGCGCGCTTGTTCTTCGCGTTCGCGAACCTGCTCGTCATCGAGTACAGCTATGGTGTCCCCGGCTTTGACGACGTCGCCCTCGCGGACGCGAATTTCGACGACGCGGCCGGTAGTTTTGGCGGAGATCGCGGAATCGTCACCTTCGATACGGCCACTGAGAGCGACTATGCTTTCGGGTGTGGCGGAATGGGAAAAGAAGATTCTCCAGACGCCAAAGCCCACGAGAAGCAGCACGATGGGGATTAGGATGCGCGGCAGAACGCGACGCTTGGGAGGTTCGGGAGTAGTAAGCGGAGTTTGTGGCGAAGATACGGTAGATGTCATTTTGACTTCTCTTTTCGTTTGGTTTGCCGGGCGAGGGCGTGCAGGTTACGCAATGTGAAATCTGCAATATGGTTCGCAACCAGTTGACGGTCTTTGACCTGACGCAAGTTTAGAGCCGGCCACAGCACGCCGATGACGGGGCGGGCATGGACGTAATGGATCACTTGACCTATGACGCTATGAGCATTGAGGCGCGTAGTGGCATGATCGGGCGGCAGGTTCAATATTCGGGCGATGACGCCGCGTAGCTGGTCATAACGCGGGCGGAGCACTTCATCAATCACGTGCGTTAACACGGGCGTGGGCTGCGCCATTTCGTGCGCCATGATCCGAACATTCCAAGCAGGACGGTCTTCCGAGTACATACGGCTGAGCATGCCAGCGATCAACAGGCGGAGAGCTTCTTCCGGCGTCTTGGACTTGGCGACAGCCTCCTGAATGATCTCGCCTTGATTCGCGGAGATGGACTCCTTGAGAACTTCGGTATACAAGCCGAGTTTGTCGCGGAAGTAGTAGTTCACGGCGGCGACGTTGGCTCCTGCACGCTGGCAAATATCGCGAACAGTGGCGGCTTGAAAACCCATATCGGCAAAGACCTCACCAGCGGCTGCGATGAGTTTGGCGCGAGTGGGATCGGCTTCCGAAGAAGGCGGCGGGGATTTGGCCAATACGTTACTACGCATGAAACATGAGTTTAAAACAAGTGTTTTACTTTGTCAAGCACTTCGTTCGAACGGCACTGGCTTTGCGGCCGGGCTGAGTTGCTTTTCAGGGGAAGGACAGGTGTTGTCGCGTGACCGGCCCGGCCATTTTCGAGTCTAAGCGCACAAATCCGCTGCGGGGAGCCATTCGTGGGCGATGTTACGCATCAGAAGAGCGTGGTCGAACACAGCAGTGCCACGGGCGAAGTTAGTTTCGTCCGAGAAGTAGCTCGAGAATACGTTCTGAATAGCGAGCGGCTCGACGCGCCACTCAGTGGTATGCAGTTTCATCCCGTCCAATCGATGAGCATCGCGGGTAGCAGAGTACCCAAGCGATCCATTCTCGAAAAATTGGGAAGCCTCGTCCAGAGTGCGGAAAATCGACGCGGCTGGGAGATGATCGACCGCGCCGGCTTGTAAGTTGATTGCGACAGCTTTGTCGTGCGATTGCCTTGAGAAAACGATTTGGCTGCCTGTGTCGGTCACTTGGAAATTGGCCGGATGCAGTTCGCCAGGAAAGACACGCCCGCCAAGCAAACAGTTGATCTGTGAGTCTGAATCACGGCGCGGAATGTAGACGCCTTCCTGCAGAATCCCGATGTCGTCTATCCAGGTGACGGCGATGCGATGAGCCGTGTTTTCGGTACTGATTCCCATCATTTCGGGCAGTCTTTTGGGACGGATGTGTTCGAGCCGGATAAGGCAGATGCCTGCGATGGCGCAGCCGCGCTGCAATTTAGGCCGAAAGCGGGTAGGAAGGATACGTTGGACGACTTCTGGATCAACGCGATAGTTGACGAGAAATACGCCGGCGAATTATTCCTGCAAGGGCTGGTAGCCGCATAGCGTTAGTGTCTCAGAGCGCGAATAGCTAGCTGGTGGCGGCAATGGTGGCTGCTTTTGCGGTGGCGGAGGAAGCTGGCCGCAGGCCGAGATCCTCGAAGAGGCGACGTTCGCCGTCGGGTTCGAAGAGGTCGAGGGCGTTCCACTTAGAAAGGATGGGTGGGATGGCACACGGTTCGAGGCGGACGGGGACCAGGAAAGTACCGCGCTTGGAACGGTCGGTGGCGATGGCGCGGGCGAGACCTAGTTCGGTGAGGAGGAAACCGCCGTCATTCAGGGAGTGGGAGAGAAAGATGACGATACGCCGCGATTTGAGCATCTCGTTGCGGATCTTTTGTTCCCAATCGACGCCGGCGCGGAGTTGTTCGTGATCGATCCATACGTCTAGACCGGCTTGTTTGAGGCGTTGGTAGATGGGCATGACGCGATCGCGATCGGCCCAGGAGTAGCTCAGGAAGACGGTTTTCTTGAGGCGGAAGACTTTGATGGAGAGAATGAGCAATGGGATGTTGAGCAGGGCGAGGATGGGCCACGTGCTCCAACCCAAGATCTCGGGAACAGGAATTCCGGCCTTGCCTGCAAGTTCGACATTGAAGAAGTCACCACCAAGCCGGAGATTGGTAAGCGCGAGCGGAGGTTTGCCAGCGTACGTGCGCGATTGGATTTCGCGATTCAGGCCGCCGGGACGAGTAGATAGCTTGAAGGGAAAGAGGGGTTCGATTTCGAGTGATTCTTCTTCGTCTTTGCCGGAATGGAAAGTTGCTGAAGACAAGGTGAGATCGAGGGGAGACTTAGGATCGACGACAAAAGTGAGTTCCAGATCTTTGCCGATGACGTGCTGCCAACTGCCGATAGAGAGGAGGTTGCGACAACCAGGGCCAGCTTGGCCTTTATCTGAGTTCGCGCTCACGCGAACGGCGAGAGGCCAATGACTGGATAGATGAACGAGGCGAGTGTTGGAGCGGTCGAGGACATCTTCGGCTTTGGGAGGGGCGATGGCGACGGAACGAAGATGGGCAGTATCTTCGGCGGGGAATTCAACACGGAGGGAGGCCAAACAGGTAGGTCCAGAGGTTTTGAGTTCACCGGGATCGGGGCCAAAGATAAGATTGCCTGAACTGTTGGGAGGATTAATCAAGGCTAGAAGGCGCTGACTCTCGTCGGACAGACGCGCATGAGGAATAGTGACCGTAAGACGGTGGTTGTGCTCGTTTGTGGCGTTGTAAGACAGGATGGGTTGAGCAGTCTTGCTGGCATGACTTTGGAGGAGTAACTCATAGCCGGAACGGACTTGAAGCTTGCGCAGCTTGGGATCGCTTTGGGTGTCGGTGCGCCAGGTGGCACGGAGTGTAAGAATCTCTGCAATCAGCGCCACAGCCAGAATGGCGGGGAAAAACCAGCGACGGCTTGTCAGGGGATACATAAGGTTTATTGCTTAAAGATGAGGTCTGGGGAAAACGCCGAGACCCAGTCGCCGCCGTCGGAATCGGTGTGGACGGTCATCCAACCACGAACGCGAAATTGGATTTGGCCGGGCTTGGCCTTCTTGGCACTCCACTGATCGTTGACGCTCTCTCCTTCGGCGACGCGGCGATTAATTTTCCTCTCATCGAATAGTTGACCTTCGATGGAGTTATCGACCAACGCTACTTGCATGAATTCAGCCTTCATTTTGTCGAAGGCAGTGTGGGTGTGGAAGCCAAAGTGGGCGTCAGGCTGGGAAGATGTGACGGCTTGCGGGCCGAATTGCAATTGGTCGATGGCGACGGAGCCGACGGCCTTGGGTCCGCAGCCGAAACCGTAAATACGGAGATAGCGGGGAGCGGGGTCGGTGCGGCTGGCAGTGGCGGTGAGGGAGAACGAGGCACTCTTGAGAGACGTTCCAAATTCGGTGGGTAGACGCAACAGTTGGAGGCGTCGGCCCGTTTGCGGCGCGGCGAGGACCGCCTCAGCGGGAGGGGCGTTCTGGGTGACGATGGTGAGGAGCACGTACGCGCCGGGTTCGGCATCGTAATCGACGACAACTGGCCAGCCACCTCTAGCGAAGCCTGTTGCGTGAAAGTCGCTCATACGGAGAGATTCGGGGAATTGCGGGCCGTCGCGATTGAGTTGCTCGCGGACGCTGTGAGCAGCGTTTTCGGAGAGAGACCAGATGACGACTCCGGCGAGAGCACCGACGCCGATACCTATGCCCGCGGGCAAAAGGCTTGGGCGCGAGGTGGTGGACTGTTTTGGTTTTTGGGAACTATCGCAATTCGCGCCCCGATAGCCGCACGGAGAATTGCCGCTACGACTATCTGGCCCATGGCCCCCATGATTCGGCGGGGGTGCTGGCAGCGGCTTGAGCGAGACGCGCTGGTTAAAAAGAGACGGCTGCGGTCTTTGAGCGAAGACAAAAGCCGCTATCAAAAGAGAAGACGACACAACTCGCATGCACCGGTCCCTCCACATGGTTGAGCGTTTCAACCATTGTAGTGACTTTCGAGAGACTAGCGTTTCAAGTGGTCAATTTACTTGGCTTTAAGATACTTTTCGAACCAGGCGAAGGCGCGCTCGTCGGCACGCTGGGCGTCGGCACCTTTGAAGCCGTGGCCTGCGCCGGAAATGGTTTCCAGTTCGGCGGGGACACCGGCAGCGATCAGACGTTCGACGATCCAAAGAGACTGTTCATACGCGACGTAGGTGTCCGCAGTGCCATGGATTGCGAGGGTGGGCGCGGCGTTAGGGGTGACCCAGTTAAGCGGACTGCCGCGCATATGGCGAAGGCGTTCGTGGGTGAGATCGCCACCGAAGAATAGTGGGAGGACTTCGGCCGCATCGACAGACTTGGAATAGGACTGAGTGAAATCAGTGGGGCCGTAGTCGTCGACGACACATTGGACCGCGGTGGATTGTTCTTGATTGGGGCCGACGGATTCAAACTCTTTGACACCAGCGGTGAGGCCGAGCATGAGGACGAGATGGCCGCCGGCACTGCCGCCGAGCGCACCGATGTGGTTGGGGTCGAGGTTATATTTGGCGGCGTTGGCGCGGAGGAAGCGGACGGCGGATTTGACATCTTCGACGGCGGCGGGATAGCGATACTGCGGGGCGAGGCGGTAGTTGACGGTAGCGGTGACATAACCTCGCTCGGCAAGTTTGATGGCTAATGGGATATAGCCTTCTTTGGAGCCAGCGCGGAAGCCGCCGCCGTGGACTAAGAGAACAGCAGGACGCTGACTGCCGGCAGTTTCACGGGGACGGAGGATATCCATTTTCTGCCCGCCGCCTAACGGAGTGTATTCGACGTCGCGTTCGGCGATAACCGATTCCGGGATTTGAGGAGCAGTGGGCGACTGGGCGAGCGCAATACCGGCGAGAGCTAGCGAGAGGGTCAGGATTCGAGGGTTCACCGAGTGAGCATACTGCATGACGGTGAGGATGTCAAAAGAAGCGAGACAAGCTCGATGTATTGGCGATAGAATCATACTCAACACACCACATGACTGCCGCCGAGTGTTTTCATCGCGCTACTTGCGTCGTTTTTTTTGTTGCAGCGAGCCTGCCTCTTGCCGATGCGCAGACCGCAGCGCAATTGGAGTTATTTGAGAGGAATGCGCGGCCGGTATTTGTGGAGAAGTGCCAGCCGTGCCATAGCGCGAAGCTGCGGAGCGGCGGGTTTGACCTGAGTTCGCCGGAAGGCATTAAGGAAGCCGCGGCGATGGGGATTTTCGGCAAGGCGGGTGAGGCGGACACCAGTCCGCTTTTACGAGCGCTGAGTTATGAAAATCGAGTGAAGATGCCGCCGCAAGGAAAATTGCCAGCGGAGACGATTGCGGGATTGCGCGAATGGGTAGCGGCAGGCGCGATGAGTCCGGCAGTGACACCGTCGGCGGGTAATGCGTTAGCGGGAACAGGCGTGCGGCCCGTTGCGTTGCGCGGAGTGATTACGGACGCAGACAAAGCGTTCTGGTCATTCAAACCGATTTCGCAAGCTGAACCGCCAGAACCGAATGAAAAAGGTTGGGCGTTGAATGCGATTGACCAATTTATTCTGACCGACTTGGAAAAGAACGGTTTGAGGCAAGCGCCGCAAGCCGATAAGACGACGCTGCTGCGGCGAGCGACGTTTGATTTGACGGGTTTACCTCCGACGGAGAAGGAATTACGCGACTTTCTAGCCGATAAGTCTCCGAAAGCCTTTGAAAAAGTGGTGGACCGATTGCTAGCATCGCCGCGTTATGGAGAACGCTGGGGACGGCATTGGTTGGACGTGATGCGCTATGCAGATTCGACGGGGAGCGACGAGGATCATCGGTATCCGCATGCGTGGCGGTATCGTGATTATGTTGTGCAGGCGTTCAACGAAGACATGCCGTACGACCAGTTTGTGCGGGAGCAATTGGCGGGGGACATTCTAGCAGCGGATCCGAATTCGGGAGTGGGTTATCGAGGAATTGTGGCCACCGGGTTTCTAGCATTGGGAAAGAAAGCGCTGGCACAAAAGGATTTGCCGTTAAAGAGATATGACGTGGTGGATGACCAGATTGACGTGACGGCGAAAGCGTTTATGGGTCTGACGGTGACATGCGCGAGATGCCATGATCATAAATTCGATCCGATTGCGACCAAAGATTATTACCAGATGGCAGCGATTTTTTCGTCGACGTTGAGCTATGAAAAGGGCGAGACGGGAGACCCGATTCAGACTCCGCT
>Ga0209698_10006000_pt1 | contig 12974 bp, 17 predicted proteins | sample LitLauG_LLR_2012_FD_187203 | JGI IMG/M metagenome (GOLD analysis project Ga0209698, IMG submission 187203) | Freshwater sediment microbial communities from Pennsylvania, USA - Little Laurel Run_MetaG_LLR_2012 (SPAdes) (version 2) | ecosystem: Environmental > Aquatic > Freshwater > Creek >...
ACTTCATGGGTCCCGCGGCGGACTTCCAGCAACGGGTTATAGGCAGCCGAGCGGACGTCCGTCGGATTAAACAGCAGGCAGTGCGAGAATCGGGCGCGCCACCCGGCGGTCAGCTGCCAATTCTCGCCTTTGATGTCGTGGATGACCGCGGACCCGGGCCAGGTCAGCAGAGTCGGCACGACGAGTCCGACCCCTTTGCCCGAGCGCGTGGGGGCAAATGCCATGACGTGCTCAGGTCCGTCATGCCGAAGGTATTGCGGACCGATACGGCCGAGAACGATCCCCGTTCGGCGCGTGAGACCCGCGGCGACGATTTCACGCAGCGACGCCCACCGCGCGGAACCATAAGTCGTGACAATTCGCGACTGCCGCGCCCTCCATACGGATCCTACGACCGCCGACGCTGCGCCCACCAAACCGCCCGAAGCGGCGATCATGCCGGCGGTGTTGAACACTTTCGGCGCATAGGCCTCATAGGCATACCACCATTCGAAGATGCGCCACGGGTAATACACCGGGCAATGGGAGAACCGAAACCACGGCAACCCAAGACGCCACTGAAACCCGAGATGCCACGCCGCCCACTCGGTCGCGATCCAGCTCCCGGCAATCACGATCGAGAGCACGATCGCGATCTGTCCGATGAGTATTCGCGTGGGCGTCATGACGACTCACTCTCCCGTTTGTCGCAACACAAAGTCGTGCTGTCGTGGCGCGGAGAATTGTCGCGATTCGCGACGCTGTCAAAGACCGAAAAGGTCTGAATCGCCGATCGTCCCTGATTCGATCATGCGCAAGGAAAATCCGGCGAAGCCAGGAGTATTCAGTCGAGGAGCAAAACCGCGCAAAATATTTTTTTGGCATCTGCAGTTTGATGGAGACCGCGACGAGTTTGCCGCCCCATTTGAAGGGGATCGATTGGTCGGCTATCGCGACAAGCCGCGCCCGATGTCCCAGGAGACCGTGGGTCCCCGCACAATCGCCGATACGGATTGACCCAGGCGCGACTCGATCACGGGGCGCCAAGGCACGAGCGAGAACCCCACGCCGTCGTCAAGCATCGCAAAACGACCACTGCCGAGCAGTAGTGATCGCCGATACGTCCCGGTGACTCGGCTGTCTTCGGATGTAGGGCGGTAAACAAGACCGGTCTGGGCCTCGATGCTGCGCGCGGTGGATGCCAATTCCCGAGTGCGCAGAATGGCGAGAAGGTCCTTCGCGATGATGAGACGTTGACCCTGACGCTCCGCCAATCCTTGTTCCACGAGGAACATTTTCCGATCATCGAGCGCACGTGCGACGACGGCACCAAACCCCGCCGCGGACGGTGACCGCGCGTCTCGGGTCAGTTGCTCATCGAGCCAGGTCGCGCCCAGCGCTCTAACCTGCCGTTCGATCGGCAGGTGCGACCGGATCACAGGCTGCACGCCTGACAGTCGAGCTTGATCATGGCGCATCCCTCGCTCCGGGAGATCGGACGGCACCCGCCAAACCCCATCACTCAAACGCTCGACGATCCTGCCGCGGCGAAGGGCCTCGAGGCGGCGAACCTGTGCCTCGATCACCGACGCCGGATTTCGAACTGCCGGGCTTTCTGCCTCCAGGCGTTCCTGCGCGAGCTGAGTCCGGTAAACCCCGTCGGTCGCCACTGCTGCGATCGAGCGATCGACACGACGAGGCTCTGCGACCCCTCGCAACTCAGCGACTCCCCCAATCGGGAGATCGGATAGATCGACCCCGGTCGCCAGGCGGGCGTAGTACGCACGACCGTCCACGCCGTCAACGATCACGTACGCCCGATCCGACAGTTCGTCGGTCAGGCCCTTGTCGGCGATCCGCCCGGTCACCGGCGCAGCCTGATGAGGCTCAAAGATCCGCAATTCACGTGACTCGCGGCCCAAGGCGCGCTGCAGCGTGCGGATGATGTCTCCTCGTTCGCCCAAGGTCCGGAGAGTCTGTTCAGCGGTCGGCGCGATACGCCAGCTGTCACCCGCCACCCGTTCCGCGAGGCCCATGGTGCTCAAGTGGCGCAGCCGGCCGATGACGAGGCTGCGCTCGAAACCATCCCGACCTCCGGCGGCCGAACCCAGGTCAAAGCGTCCGTCCTCGAGGCGTCGCGCGATCTGCGAGTCGAGAAAAGTCCAACGCTCCTGGGTCACCTCTCGAGTCAGGTTCTCGCGGATTTCCAGGTCGGTCCGGATGCCAAGCCATTCGGTCGCGAGTTCCCGGGCGCGCGCCTGCATGCCGCCGGCGATGTATTCCGGTGCGATGATGAGGTCTTTGCCGGAATCGTCCTTCCCTCGGAGGACGACGTGGGTATGCGGGTTGTCAGTGTCCCAGTGGTCGACCGCGACCCACTCGAGCTTCGTGCCCAGGTCCCGTTCCATCTGGTCCATCAGCTGACGGGTAAATGCCCGCAGTTCGCCAATGTCCTCCGCATCCTCGGGCGCGACGATGAACCGAAACTGGTGGCGATCATCCCGTCCGCGCTGCTCGAAGTCGAGGCTATCCGCTTCATCGTCGATCGCGCCATAGGCTTGTCCTGCTGCGCCGTCGCGAGTGACCCCATCCCGCTTCAGGTAGCTCAAGTGGGTGCTGGTCGATCTCGACCCCGCCCGCTTCAGATTCACGAGCCGCGCCTTGATGACGACACGGCGGAATTGCCGGCCCAGTGAGCGTCCCGCGACCTTGGCGGCGACCTGGCCGCGCCCCATGCGCAGGGAACGACGGCCTCCCTTGAGACTTCCTCCCGCCCGGCCGCCGGGTCCCGCCCGGGAGACCGCCCGCAGGACCTTCGTGGTAAAGCGCGGGGTCGCATGCCCGCCCTTGGAACCCGGTCGACCCGGCCGCGGGCGGAACCGTTCGTCGTCAGCCACAGGAGCACTTCCGTCTTTGCGTGTGGCAGCGTATCCCAGAGTATTCGTGCCGCTGAATCCAGTGAGGAATCAACGGGAGAGGGCTCTTGCCCACACGCGCATGAAAATTCGCGTGTGGCAAAAAACCCTGTGCAGACATCCACATGACGTGGCAACCGTGCCGCGTCCTTTTATCTTGCCCTGATTCGCGCGCTGAAAATCGCCTTGTCCCGCGCTTCTCACGGCTGCGATCGCCTGCACAGTCCCGAGCAGAATCTGGCTGCGTCTTCATGCCAGTTTCGTCACCAAGTCCACATGGGAATCGCCTTGCCGATGACAGACGCGGCGGACAGGGGACCGTAGTATCGGCTGTCGAACGATGCATCGTTCGTCGTGCCAAGAAGGAACAAATCGCCGGCGTGAAGTTTCTGACAGCCGGTCCACGCCATCAGATCTCGTCCCGCTCCATCTCGCTGCAGGGATCGTGCGACGACCGCGTCATTGATCCGCACCAGGCGTTGCTGTTCGCAAACCTGATCTCCGGCCGCCGCGGCCACGCTCTTGAGCAAAGGCACGGTCTTTGGGAGATATTTGCGCTCATCGGCCAGTGCCGTAAGCGGCGCTGGAAGCCGCACCACCGCAAACTCTCCACGGTGGATATCGGTCGTCGCTTTAACCAGGTACCAACCAAGCGGGGCGCTTGAACTGGGGTTATAGATCAGCTTCGCCGTCGCCCAAGGCCGCGACGGCAATGCGACCAGACCAATGCCGACGATCATGACCAGCAACAATGCAACCCGCTGGCGATTGGCGTGGATCATCGTGAGGTTCCCGTCGGCTGATCGAATTCCCGCTCCAGTAATTCCCGAAGCATTTCGGCGACGGTAGTTCCGTGTTCGAACGCAATGATCTTGATCCGGCCCCGTAACGCAGGCGTGACGTCGATGGTGAGTCTGGCGGTCCACGGATTGCCTGCCTCGGGCTTATCTGCGCCGTCCTTGACCCACAACTCAGTTGCCGTATTGCGCGCAGGTTTGGGTCCGAGCGACATAGGTTTTCCGTTCATAGCGCCAAGCCTCGGATCTCATTCGCGAGAACGGAGATCTCCTGCGTGCCTCGGCCTTTCGACTCCAATTCATGGACCAATCGACCCGTTCCCGAGCATTCCGCGAAGACGACGCGTTGACTGACTTCTGCGTGAAGTTTTGGAATATCCAGACGCTCGAGCGGAGTCCGAATTGCCTTGCCAATGACCGTTCCCACAACCACCCGACTCGCAATAAACGCGGCCCGAAGCCGCGGCTTGAACACCCGGGCCTCCTTCACGAGGTCGACGATTTCTTGGCTTGCCCACACGTCGAAGGCGCTTGGTTGAACCGGAATCACCATGACGTCTGACGCGATGATGGCCGATCGGGTCAAAGCCGTGACTCGAGGAGGACCATCGATGACGACATGATCATTGGCTCTCGCGATGTCGGGGACTTCGAGGTGCAGAGTTTCTCTCGGCAACCCGATGACACCAAACCGCCTGGGGCGATCGTAGTGATTCCGCACCTCCGCCCAGTCCAGCGCAGATCCTTGCGGGTCCGCGTCAATCAGGGTCACGCGTTGGCCTCCCGTGGCGAGTTCGCCGGCGATGTGAAGGGCGAGCGTCGTCTTGCCAACGCCACCTTTCTGGTTCACGAATGCGATGATCATGAGTGACTCCTCCCTGCCTCAGATCAAGTTATCCACCGAACGCAGGATTTGCGTCGGGTTAGAAGAAATACGAAGTATTTCTCGTTAGTAGAGTTACGCGCGCCGAATCCCGGGCAGAAACAAGGAGATGGAGGGAGGCAGCGCACCTGATAGCACGAGGATGGCGCACCTGATGGCACGATACCGACTGCACCTGATAGCACGAGGCTCTTCACCGCTTATCCCCAAGCCGCAGCCGGGTCGACAGCTCTGAAATCAGGACGGCGACGGGTCGCCGGCGAGTTGGTCGGAAATGCAGTTCTTCCCGGTTGCCCCTGCGACCGACCGAGAGTTGGTAGCCGGGAACAGCCTGGCGCGCAGCCAGGGTTCGCAAGTCGATCGCAAAGTTTCGGTAACCGGCGGCGCTCCCCGATTTAGCGTGCAGATACCGGAAATCGAAACGCCAGCCGTCCGCCTGTCGACCGGCGTGCTTGCGGACGAGGCGATATAGCCAGCGCTCGATGCCGCCGGTCAGCTCAAAGTATTGCGCGTCAATGGTCAGGAACAGACCGTCCTCCAACAGTCCGCGGTAAAACCAGTCGGGTAGCACCAGTTCGATCCCGAGCGGCCGACCGTCCGCATCGGTGCGCTCGGTCCATTCGTTGATCCATGAGAATCGATGCTGACGACGCTCGGACACCTGCCGGATTGACGTCGAGATGCTCGTCGACTGCAGGCGGTCCAGGGCAGCCTTGAGACGCTGGTATGCCCGTACCGAGGTTCCACGGCGGCCAAACGTCAAGATCTCGTAGGGGGTCATCACCATCAGCCGTGAGGTCGGCAACCCCCGGTCTCGCGCCTCGACCAGCTGGGATGCCGCCCAGATGAGGACGTCGGCGTCCCAAATCGTCGCCATCCCGAACTGGTTCGTGGCTTCCACGTCGATCACAAGGTTCCCCGCGCGGAAATGGATCGGCGCCACGCGCTTGGTCTTTGCCAGGGAGAAAAACGGATACGCCATGAGATCTTGGGCGTCGCGAACAGCCATCGGTCCAGGCAATGCGTGAAAGGCCGTGAGTGCGACGCGTTCGGAAGGGTCGACACTGCGGAATTCCAGATTTGCGGCATTGCGTGTCCGAGGCTCCGCGGGAGTCCGCGGATCCGGGGAGGCGGGTTCTCCAAGAAATGCACTTCCTGATTTCCGCTGATCCGATTGAAAGGCTTTACGCATTGTCGACGTTCCGACTCAGCGTAGAGCCGTAATCGGGATCGGAGGTTGTCTCGAAGGTTCTGGAATTGGCCCATACCTCGAGATCGCTAAGGGCGTAGAGGACCCGGCGGCCAAACTTTCGAAAGCGGGGGCCGCCACCGATGACGCGCTGTTTCTCGAGGGTGCGGGGTGACAGATTCAGGAATCGCGCCGCTTCATCGTTTTTCAGGAACAGTCGATTCGGCGGCAGTGGGTTGGTCGGCGCATTCGTGTCACCGGACTCACTGTGGTGCTGACGTGATTGCCCGGTGGCGGGCGCCGACGGCGGTTTCTTCATCTGAGTCATCCGAGCGGTCTCCGTAGCACTTTGAAGTCCAGCGTCCGATTGCCGGGTACGTGGGACAGCTTTGTCGGAACGCCGATTCACCGGTAGGGAGATTCGGCGACACCAGCACTTTATCCGGGGGTACCGATGGCCTTATCGATAGATCAGACGGCGATAGTCGCCGGCAACCAGTCGGGCACCGCGCTTCAACAAATACCGAATGCCGGCGCGCAGTTCGCCGTCCGGCGTCCACCGCCGGCTGACCCACTTGTCCCCGTGGATCGCCATCGCGATTTCCCGGTGGGACGCGCCTGCGGCGGCGCCGTCGAGTGCTTGGAGTACGGAGGCGTGAAATCGACCCGCCCGATTCGGAGGAGACTTCCGCTTCTTGGAATCCGTTGACCGGTGCCCCAGATCCCGAATGAACCGCCCCGCGGCGGCGGCTCTCTGCTGAGCGTGGGCATCGGCGTTGATCGCTATGGCGAAAGAGTCTCGAGGGGAGAGGCCGTCTGCAATGTGCACCTTCCAGGCATTCAAGCCGATGACCGCGGTGAGATAGGTGCCTGCCTCGTCCCGGACGGCGTCGGGCGCCGATCGGTCGACATCGAGAAAGTGGAGTTTGATCCCGTCCCTGTCACCGGTTGCGGGGATGAGGCGCAAGGTGGTTGGTGGATCAGGACACCAGATCGGAATCGCCGCTCGAGCGTCCAAGGCCGGATCGATGAATCGAAGTAACCCCCAATCGCCACGGGCGGTCTCGGTGTCGGCGGGCTCATGCAGGAGCCAAGCCTTGCGATAGGCAGGATTTCGTCTCAGGAACTCCCAGGCGAGGAGTGGCCCGGCAAGCGACTCCACATATTTGAAGGCTTCGCGGCGTGTCCACGCCGGGAGCCCAATCGTCATGGACCGCCTCCTTGCGTGTGACCATCGACATTGCCCCAGCTAGGATCGTGAAAGACCTTTCCGGCAAAGCCCTGGCGAGAAACGGGCGAATTCGTTCAGATTGGGTTTGAACATCCACGGGTTGATCGAGAATTGGGCTACGGCAGCCGCAACATCACCCGTCGTCCAACCTACGGACCGACGGAACTGCGGAATTGCGGGAATCCGGAAAGCCGCCTCACCGAAACAGCGAAGCGGCTTGATTGGAATCGGCTAGGCGCGGATTCCGCCTGAACCACGAGCTGCCGCTGCGTATTCGCTGAGTGTCCGGTCCGGCGTGAAATGCAGATCGCGCTCAACCAGTGGGCCTAGGCGACCGCGCACGCTCTGCAATTCGGAAATGCGCACATAGCCAAGTTCCGGGCAGCCGAGCCCGAGATCGCACAGGCCGAATGCCAGATCTGGATCCACGGGATCGAGCTCGGTCAGCAACCAGGTCGCATTGGATACCGGCGTGAAGAGCTTCACGACGGGCTTTGGATCATGATCCTCGCCTCTGGCCGAGATTGCACCGTTGGCAAGGAGCTGCGCGATCTGTGCATTGGTAAGCAGTTTCATGGTCGTTCCTTCCAGTCGAATCGCTCCAAATCGGAGCGCGGCGGCTTTGAGCGGCCGCCATGAGCGCTGCCGTCAAGCCCGACACGGTCGTCGGTGCGGGCTGGGCTTGACGGCGAGCGGCGGCCGCTACGACTTGCGCCGGCGTCCGATTGGGTGAGAGGCGACTGAACGACTCATAAAGAGGCAATGATCTGCCGCAGCTCCGCGCCGTTGGTGACGCGGAACCGCGGCATGAAGAAGCGGCGCTACATGGCGCCGCGCTCCGCGAGGCTAATGACCTCACCGCCGGCGACGATCAGATGATCGAGTACGCGGATGTCCACCAAGGCCAACGCGGATTTGACGCGTTGAGTAATGACCTCATCCGCATGGCTCGGCTCCGCGACGCCGCTGGGATGGTTATGGACCAAAATGCAGGCGGCGCTGTTCCTCTGCAACGCCTCCTTCACGATCTCGCGCGGATGCACGCTCGCGCCGTCGACCGTGCCGCGAAACAATTCTTGGCAGTCGATCAGGCGATGCCTCGTGTCGAGATGCAGGACGCAAAAAGTCTCGTAGTCCCTCATTCCGAACCGGAGCGACAAATAGTCCCGGGTCGCCTTAGGGGACGAGAGCGTCGTCCCGCGACGAAGCCGCTTAGAAAGGTAGGCCCGTGCAGCCTCCAAGATTTCGTCGCCAGTGGCTTCGCGAACGGTGTCGCTGCCCGCATCGAGAATCAGCAAAGTGATTTCGGTCTTCATGATCGTCTCTCCGTCTTGATCTCGGGCGGAATTGCCCGGGGGCGGAGTCACACGCCGCAGCGCAAGCCGTCAGGGCCGCCGCAGGCGCTCGCGAGCACGGACCGAAGGGACGCGCGCAGGCCTTGACGGCCGAGCACGGCGTGTAAACTGAAAATACCAGGCAAGCCCCTCCGATTTCGAATTCATCGGTTTTTGCGCAGCGGGCTTGTTGGCTCGACGTGCCGGAGGCACGCCAGCGAGAGCGATATGCAGGGCGGCTTGCCGTCCCGCGCCAGCGGGATGAGCGTCTAGCGAACCCGGAGGAGCGCGGTCGCGGTCCATCGCGACTCGCCCAGGCTCAAGGGCTCGGTGGCTTTTTACGAAATGGTTATTCCGAAGCAACAAGAGCCAATGTCAGAGACTCCGGAGGCGACCACCCGATTCTCTTGAGATGAGAAACGCCAAACCCAACAGCGAGAAAATCCCGGAGACGAACCCACCCAGAATGCCGCGAGCAGACGGTACGAAAATCAGCAGTGCAATCAAGGTCAGCGTGATCATGATGATTCCCCTGTAGCGACTTCCATTCCAAGATTGAGGTCATGTCGTTGACCGAATCGATGGAAGCCTATCAGGGACCCTCTGTCTGTCGATCACAGGGCGGCCGGCGGAACTAAACTAGGCCGATATCACGCCAGGCTCCAGAAAAAAACTCATAACGCATTGATAAATATAATAATATTTTCTCGCTTTTATCTGCACTGAGCGTTTCGTTTATTTCGTTTAATATTCTGCCTCGCAAAAAGCCTCAATTCGGAGACCGCCATGACCAACACCGCATTGTCCAACGTAACGCTTCCCGCCGAGAAGGAGGTCGAAGCGGCCGTTCAGGGCCAACGCGCCTTGGCCGCATATCTGGCCACTGGGTTTGAAACCCAGCGCATCCAGATTTTCGACGAGAAAAACCAAGCCCACCAGGTCGAACTCCCAACCTCGGCGCTGCGTTTGCTCGTGGACATCCTATCCGAATTGTCGAACGGTAATGCCGTCCGAGTGGTACCGGTCCATGCCGAGCTGACCACGCAAGAAGCGGCTGACCTGCTCAATGTCTCGCGGCCCCACCTCGTGAAGCTGCTCGAGGATGGAGTGCTTCCGTACCACAAGACCGGGAAGCACCGGCGAGTGCGCTTAGAACATCTCATGAACTTCAAGAGCGAACGCGACCGTGCCAGCGAAATTGCGATGGAGGAATCGGCAAAACAGGCGCAGGAACTGGAGATGGGCTATCAGTGAGGCATTCCTCGTTCACCGCGGTCTACGATACCTGTGTGCTCTATCCGGCGCCGCTGCGCGACTTCCTCATCCGGCTCGGCTTGTCGGGGCGGTTCCGTGCGCGGTGGAGCGCGCAGATTCACGATGAGTGGAAGCGCAATTTGCTCTTGAACCGACCTGATCTGACGATGGAGCAGCTGAACCGCACGTCCACTCTCATGGACCGCGCGACTCCGGATGCGCTAGTCACCGGCCACGAAGATCTGATCGCCGGCCTGACGCTCTTAGACCCCAATGATCGCGATGTCCTTACCGCGCTCTCGCGCCACTGCCAGCAGCGTGAAATGTGCATTCTCGACCAAGGTCACCTTGGCGGCCTCACGATACTTGGCGGGATCAACACCAGCCGCGAGCAACTTCCGTGCTTGCCCGCGTTTATCCCGTGCCGCAGCCATTTGGCGTCCGGGTATACCCCAACAAGATCCGCTTGTTCTTGCCGTCGATCCAGTAATTAACACCCATTGGGGCAGCATTGGCACCATGCTGCCGGCGGCGGACGAACTTGATGGACCGCCGTGATCGATCGCACATAATTGTAGGTATGCCATGGCCTTTTGCCAGGAACTTCGTCAATCTATCGAAAATGTGTGTTCCTGCATAATTCATGAAGTTTCAGCCGGAGAATTTTGAAATGGGAGGCATCGTTTGTGTCGCCATTGGCGGCGCGATTAACGCCTACCGAGTCCACGGCATCATGACTCGGGCTAACGATGAGATTGCCATACGGACCAAGGGGGTCGCCGGCGGATTCGTAATGGGCGCGCTCGTCTTTGGATTGCCGCTGTGGGGCGCGTACAGCCTCGCCATGCGCTTTCTCTAAACAGAGGCCAGTTTATGACGGCGCAGGCCGGAGAACTCCTTTTTGAGAATGGTAAGCGTGTCTGGATGCAGACATTGCCGTTGGAGGCATTTTGGGCTGCCAATCCGCCGCGTCCGTACATGATTGCCGAATCATCGGCTGAGTGGCGCGGATATATTGGCGAGTGGGAGATTTCCGGCCGCCGGCTTTATCTCAAGAAGTTTGAAGCGACTGCGTGGAAAACTTCCGATGACTGGATTGGCGACGATGGCTTGAGCGACCTTTGGCTTTTTGCTGACCTTTACAGTGAGTCCGTGGCCGGAGTAATCACTAAGCTCAAGAATCTGCCAACGACAGCGAGCGCCGCGCGGGCGCGCGCCGCGAGAATCGTCAAGGCGATCGCAGAGAAACTGCTGACCCAGGGAACGCTGGCACCAGACGCCTATGGGCAGGATCTATATCGCGTCGCTGTCGATGCCTCGTGGGCCTGCTTTAGTAAGGAAAAATGCCCCATCTCACTTGCGACTATATTCCCTACCGAGACAACCGGCGTCTTTGCGGCCTGGTATACGGGCACACTTCGCATTGATGAAGGAGATCTGCTGAATTACGAACACGCGGGTTTTTGCAGCACCTATCAATTCACGCGCCTGATAGAGATTATCGAGGGTTGTGTGGTCAATGAAGAGCGCCGGAAAAACGAAGCGCCACCTCCAGAAGAAGAGGGATTGGTGTGGTAGAGCGTCCGCACTTATGGAGCTGAGCATGCGCTTGACCGCACTAATCTTTCTCGCATTTTGTTTCGGTTTGAGTTATTGGGAATTCGCCCTCCGAATGCGCCTACGAAAAGAGCCGTACGGCCTGGAGTATTCGAGTGATCTGCCCCGTGTATTTCGAACAACGGTGTTCCAGATTCTGAAGCTTCTTGGCTCGGTGGGAATCGTCCTGGTGCCCCTGCTTTATTGGAGCAAGGGCCTATTAGGGGTCGGAGCCGCATTGGCGGTTTACTTCGTGCTCGGAGCAATCATCGGGATAGCAATTCCCGCGATCATTGAAAAGCTTTAAGCGCATTTACAAGACATTGTCAGTTTGCCCGGCGTACGGAGCATAAATGAGAATTGCACGATTTCATGCCGCTCTATTTTCCGTAGCAATTCAGTGCGTCAACGGAGCACCCACGACACTTGAATGCGTGACGCAGTCCGCCGACGACCCTCTTTCGCCAGCCACTTACCACCAGGTCGTTTTCGACGAATCTTCTTCGACCGTATCGGTGGACGGTGGTACACAAACGAAAGCAAGAATCACGGATTTTTTCATTGAATGGAACGAGACTTCATCCAAGTGGCATATTGATAGGGTGGCGGGAACATGGACCGACACCCAAGTGGGCGGCGTTAACAACGGCTGGATCGCTGCTCGAGGCATATGCACTGTCGTAACGGTAAAGAAATTCTAAGTAGCAAGTCACCAAGTGCCCTTTATATTGCTTGCGATCATTTCGAATTCTCGATCCGAAAATAAAGGTTCCAGCACCGAGATCGTGATGATGCCATCTCTGAGCGGATCTGTGGAAACGAACTGATTGCCTTTCTTTGGTTAGAAACTTGAACCCGAGTCGGGCTTTGACTTTCGACATCGTGGCGAAAACGCAGTCAACACCACGCACCTCTGCGGCAATTTACCCATACCAATTTTGGCGTGCACGGGGGGACGGCGCCGGTAGCATGGCTAGAGCACATAATGATCGCGTTTAGGGGAACGCCTAGCTTAACGACGCCCAGTCCGACTGCGCGTGGAGTGATGATTCCTCTCGCCCACCGTCGACATCTCTGCGCTCTCGCTTAGGTGATATCGGCTTGTAGGCGGGGCGATCCGCTTTGATCTGATCCAAGTAATCCGCCCACGCCTGCATCATCTTCCGCCGCTCAGGCAAATGCTGGGCATAGTTGTAGGCCGCCCGGACCGCATCTCGCTCGCCGTGTGCCAGTTGCCGCTCGATGGCGTCCCGGTTCCACCCCTGCTCATTGAGCAAGGTCGACGCCATGCTGCGAAATCCATGCCCTGTCATGTCGTCGCCGGAGTAGCCCATGCGGCGGAGGGCGGCGGTGACCGTGTTCTCGCTCATCGGGCGCTGTCTGCTACGGGTCCCAGGAAAAGCATAGTCAAACTTACCGGTCAGTTGCTGCAGGTCCCGGAGAACGGCGATCGCCTGGGTGGACAACGGCACGATGTGCTGAACGCGCATTTTCATACGCGCCGCCGGGATCCGCCATTCGGCTTTTTCGAAATCAATTTCCGACCATCGCGCATGGCGCAGTTCGCCCGGGCGAACGAATACCAGTGGTGCGAGCCGGAGCGCGCAACGCGTAATCCACTCGCCGTTGTAGGCATCGATCGCTCTCAATAATGCGCCCACTTCCTGCGGGTCGGTGATCGAGGCGAGATGCTTCTCCTTGACCGGCGCCAACGCACCACTGAGGTCCCGCGACGGATCCCGCTCCGCGCGACCGGTAGCGACCGCGAATCGAAAAATCCGCCCGCAGACTTGCAT
>Ga0209698_10006001_pt1 | contig 12973 bp, 10 predicted proteins | sample LitLauG_LLR_2012_FD_187203 | JGI IMG/M metagenome (GOLD analysis project Ga0209698, IMG submission 187203) | Freshwater sediment microbial communities from Pennsylvania, USA - Little Laurel Run_MetaG_LLR_2012 (SPAdes) (version 2) | ecosystem: Environmental > Aquatic > Freshwater > Creek >...
TGTTCGAGGAGCTCTCCGCCTACCTCGCCGACGCCAACGCCTCCGCCAAGGGCGCCGCCGCGATCGTCGAGCGCGACGTGGCGCTCTCGGCGCGGGTGCTGCGCCTGGCCAACAGCCCCGCCGTGGGCCTCAGCCGGCGGCTGCAGCGGGTGGGCGAAGCCGTCGTGCTCGTCGGCCTCGGCACCATCCGCAGCCTCGCGCTGTCCGCGTCGGCGGCGGACATGTTCGGGCTGGCCAGCAAGGCGGGCATCGCCGTCGACCGCATCTGCGAGTACGGCATGTACTGCGCGCTCGCCACCCGCAAGGTCACCAAGGGCCAGGAGTTCGCCGACGACGCGTTCACGGGCGCGCTGCTCCAGGACGTGGGCCAGCTGGTCATGGCCCAGCACCTGCCCGAGGAGATCGCGGCCCTCCGCAAGGAGGCCGGCAGCCTTGGCGTGTGCCTGCACGACCTCGAGACCCTCGCATGGGGGTTCAACCACTGCGACGTGGGCGCCCAGCTCCTGCGCCACTGGAACCTGGCCGAGCCGATCATCGACGCGGTCGCCCACCACCACGACTGGGACCCGACACCGGGCCGGTTCGGCGCGCTCGAGGCCGTGGCCTTGTCGCGGCTGCTCACCCAGGTGTCAGACGAGGCGGCGGATCGGCTCGAGCCGGGTGCCGAGGAGCGGCTGCGGGTGTGGGCCGAGGACCTCGACCGGCTCGACCTGGTGCCCGAGCACATCCTCCACCCCGAGGACCCCATCGCCCTCGAGGGCTGAACCCCGACCCGGGTCAGCGCTCGGGGCCAGTCGGTTGAGGAGCGAGAAGCCGCGCGGATGCGCGCGGCTTCTCGCTCCTGAACGCGTTCAACCCTCCCGGACGGCGGCCGGACCTGCCGCCCGCCGCGGTAGCGTCGGCGTGGCCTGCACCAGGCGCGGCGCCGTGCCGGGCGGCAGGGGCGGCCGACCGGCCCCACCGGCACGACCGGCCCCACCGGCACGACCGGCACGACCGGCACGGACCGGGAAGGAAACCGGTCATCCGGCCGTTGCGATGATTACATGATTTCACAACAGTCGAAGGAGCCCTGTTGAACCACTTCCGGGTCGGGCGGATGGACCCCGACGAGCTGCGCAAGGTCAAGGTGAGCAAGACCTCACTGCGCCGGATCTGGCAGTTCGTCGCGCCCTACCGCGTGATCCTCGGGCTCTACCTGCTCGCCATCATCGCCCTGGCCGTCGTCGGCACCCTGCCCCCGCTGCTGGTCAAGCAGCTCATCGACAAGGCCGTGCAGCGCAACCACAGCCTGCACCAGGTGGACGTCCTCGCCGTCGAGATGGTGGGTCTGGCCCTGCTCACGACCGGGCTGAGCCTGCTCAACCGCTGGTTCGGGTCCCGCATCGGCGAGGGCCTCATCTACGACCTGCGCACCGCGCTCTACGACCACGTCCAGCGCATGCCGATCGCGTTCTTCACCCGGACCCAGACCGGCTCGCTCATGAGCCGGCTCACCAACGACGTGCTCGACGCGCAGAACGCGGTGGGCACCGTCGCGAGCGTGCTCTCCGACGTGATGACCCTCGGCGCCACCCTCGTCGCCATGTGGACGCTCAGTGCCGGCATCACCCTCCTCGCCCTCGCCGTGCTCCCGCCCTTCGTCGTCCTCGACCGGGTGCTGTCGCACCGCATCACCCGCCTGTCGCGGCGGCGCATGGAGCTCAACGCCTCGATGAGCACGACGATGAACGAACGCTTCAACGTCTCGGGCGCGCTGCTCGTCAAGCTGTTCGGCCGACCCACCGAGGAGCACCGGGAGTTCTCCCGCCGGGCCGGCGCGGTGCGCGACACCGGCGTGCAACAGGCGCTGCTCGGGCGGATCCTCTTCGCTGCGCTCAGCCTGGTCGGCGCGGTCGGCACCGCCGCGGTGTACTGGGTCGGCGGTCGCGCTGCGGTCACCGGGTCGCTCCAGGTTGGCGCCATCGTCGCCCTCGCCGCCTACGTGACCCGGCTGTACTCGCCCCTCACCGACCTCGCCTCCACGCGCGTCGACGTGCTCACCGCGCTCGTGTCCTTCGACCGCGTCTTCGAGGTCCTCGACGCGCCGCGCATCATCGACGACAAGCCCGGCGCCCTCCCCCTCCCCCAGCCGGTGGCGGGACGGGTCGAGATGCGCGACGTCGTCTTCCGCTATCCGGCGTCGGCCGACGTGTCGATCGCCTCCCTCGAAGCCGAGGGCTCGGTCCTGTCGGCCGAGCAGTCGGCCACCGTGCTCAAGGGCGTGTCCTTCGTGGCGGAGCCCGGCACCATGACCGCGCTGGTCGGGCCGTCGGGCGCGGGCAAGACCACGCTGTCGTCGCTCGTGTCCCGCCTCTACGACGCGAGCGAGGGGTCGGTGACCATCGACGGCCACGACGTGCGGGACGTGACCCTCGCCAGCCTGAGCCAGGCCATCGGCGTGGTGAGCCAGGACGCGCACCTCTTTCACGACTCGATCGCCACCAACCTGCGCTACGCCCGGCCGGACGCGACCGACGCGGAGATCGTCGCCGCGTGCGACGCGGCGCGCATCCACCACGTCATCGACGCCCTGCCCGACGGCTACGACACGATCGTCGGCGAGCGCGGCTACCGGCTCTCGGGCGGCGAGAAGCAGCGCCTCGCCCTCGCCCGGGTGCTGCTCAAGGACCCCGCCATCGTCATCCTCGACGAGGCGACCGCCCACCTCGACTCGGAGACCGAGCTGCTCATCCAGCAGGCGCTCGGCGTGGCGCTGTCGGGCCGGACGTCGATCGTCATCGCCCACCGCCTCTCCACCATCCAGGCCGCCGACCAGATCCTGGTCCTCGAAGACGGCCGCATCGTCGAGCGCGGCACCCACGAGTCGCTGCAATCGGCGGGCGGGCTGTACTCCGAGCTCTACGAGACCCAGTACGCACGCGGCACGATCTCGCCGGTCGCGACACCCTCCGCCGACTGAGGCCGGGCGCGCTCAGCCGAAGTCCGGCGGGCGCCGCTCCCCGAGCGCGGCCACCCCCTCGGCGAAGTCCGGGCCGCTGATCGCGTCCTGCGCCATGGTGATCGAGCGCCGGGTCGAGCCATCGAGGTCGTGGCTCAACAGGTCGTCGTAGAGCTGGCGCTTGATCATGGCGAGCGAGGTCGGCGCACAGCCCTCCGCCATGGCCCGGGCGTAGTCGAGCGTGGCGGCGAGGAGCTGCTCGGGTGGCACGACGCGGTTGACGAGCCCCAGCGCGAGCGCTTCCTCCGCCCGCACGACCCGGCTCGACAGCAGGAGGTCGGCCGCGTTGGCCGGGCCGATCAGGCGGGGCAGGATCCAGGACACCCCGTGCTCGGCAGGCAGGCCGAGGCGGGCGAACGATGTGGTCAGCTTGGCGCCGGCCGCGGCGAAGCGCAGGTCGCAGAAGCAGATCAGCGCGAAGCCCACCCCGGCGACCGCGCCGTTGACCGCCGCGATCACCGGTGTGGACAGACCGAGGGGAAAGGAGACCGGGTGGTCGAAGTCGGCGCGGACGAGGCCCCGGCCCGTGACGGGCAGCGGCTCGTAGGGGAGCCCTGCGGCCTTGTCCGACAACGACGACGTGTCGGCCCCGGCGCAAAACCCTCGGCCCGCCCCGGTCACCACGATGACCCGCACCGCCGGGTCGGCGTCGGCGGCGTCGAGGGCGTGGCGGTACTCCTCGGCCATGCGGTTGCTCCACGCGTTGAGCCGCTCGGGGCGGTCCAGCGTGCAGATGCCGACACGGCCGTCGACCTCGTAGCGGATCGTCTCGTAGTCCATCGATCGCTCTCCCGCCCTCAGGGGGTCACGATGACGGTCCCCGTCATGCCCGAATGGATGGTGCACTGGTACCGGTAGGTGCCGGGGGTGTCAAAGGTGTGGGTGAAGCTTCCGCTCGTGCGCTCCGTGCTGCGCCAGGTGTCCCCGGTGACGTTGTGGGGGATGCTGCCGTCCTCGAAGAGCCACGTCACGTCCTGGTGGGCTCGGATCGTCACCGTCGCGGGGTTGAACGCGATGTTCTTCAGCACCACCGTCGCGCCCAGGTTGGCGTCCGCGGTCGTGGGCGGCGACGGGGCCGCCGCGGTGGTCGTGCCCGAGCACGCCGGCAGGGACACGAAGGCCGCGGCCGCGACGGCCACGGCGGCGAGACGACGGGACATGCCGATCACCCTGCCACCCGCGGCCCGCTAGGCGGACGCGCCCCACCCATCGACGAGGGCCAGCAGCTCGGGCAGCGAAGCGATGACGCCGGCCGGCTCGACGTCGTCGGAGCCGGGGATCATCGCGTTGGGCCGCCAGACGCCCTTGAGGCCGACCTGCTGGGCGCCCCACACGTCGTCGTAGGCGCGGTCGCCGACGAAGACGCCGCGCCCCGCGTCGTCAAGCCCCACCGAGGCCATGGCGGCCTCGAACACCGACGGGTGGGGCTTGGAGCGCGCCAGCTCGCTCGTGTACAGCCGGGCGTCGATGTAGGGCGCGAGCCCGTCGCGCTCGAGGAAGTGCTCGTGGAAGTCGCGGGGCCAGTGGGTGTTGGACAGCAGGCCGACGCGGATCCCCCGCTCCTTGAGGGCCCGCAGGACGCCGACGGCATCGGGGTCGTGGCGGATGTGGGGGGTCCACGCGTCGAGGTGGTGCTGGCTGGCCTCCTCGATCACCACCGCGGCGACGTCGACACCGAGCTCGGCGGACGCCGCCGCCAGCAGCTGGGCCAGGGTGAAGCTGTGCTGGTCCACGCGGATGCGGTCCCAGGCATCGGTCTCGACCTGGACCAGACGGGCGGTCAGCTCCGCCTCGCGCTCGGGCGCGATGTGTCGGGCGGCCATGCGCCACATGTCCTCGAGGTCGATGTCGGCGTAGATCGACAACGTCCCGCCCCAGTCGAAGATGACCGCGTCGATCACGGGTGCGGGTGATCGTGGCCGTGGGAGGCCCGCGTCTCCAGCCAGCGGCGGAACCCGGCCGCGTTGGAGTGGATGCCGTTGAGCGTCTCGAGCTTTTCCCGCTGCACCGGGTCGGTGTTGCGCAGCTCCGCGCCGAACGCCTCGTCGAGGGCGGTGGCGATGTCGCGCTCCTCGCGCCACGCAGCCTCGGCGACCTCGGCCCAGCGACGCAGGATGCCCTCCGCCTCCTCCAACATGTCGAGCGGGTCGGGCAGCAGGCCGTAGTGGGCCAGCGCCACGCCCGTCGGGCTGCGGTCGCGGAACTTGCGCAGCGAACCCACCGCCTGGTCGAGGTCGAAGTCGGGCGGGGGCGTCGCCGGCCGCAGGATGCCGGCGTCGGGCAGGCGGACCCCGACGGCGTCGCCGGCGAAGAGGATGCCGCTGCTGCTGTCGTGCAGCGCCAGGTGGTGCTTGGCATGGCCGGGAGAGTCCACCGTCACCAGGGTGCGCCCACCGCCGACATCGATCGCCTCGCCGTCTGCGAGGACGTGCACGCGCTCGGCCGGGGTGGCGGTGAGCCGCCCGTAGAGGCTGTCGAGGAGCGGTCCGTACACCCGTGCCGCAGAGTCGACCAGCCGGCTCGGGTCGACGAGGTGGCGGGCACCCTTTTCATGGACGTAGACGGTGGCCTCGGGGAACACCGCGGCGACGTCGCCGACCCCGCCGGCGTGGTCCAGGTGGATGTGGGTGACCGCGACCCCAGCCAGGTCGCTCGGCGCGACGCCGTGGGCCTCGAGGGCAGCAAGCAGCGCGGGCACCGAGCTCTGGCTGCCGGTCTCGATCAGAACGGGCGCCGGGCCCTCGATGAGGTAGCCCGCCGTCACGCGCTCCCACCCACCGAGCAACGTGTCGATCTGCAGCACCCCCGGCCCGATGTAGCTCGACATGGGGCCGACCTTACCGGGGGCCGGCACCGGTGATGGACGGGCCGGTGTGGCAAGGTGGCGGCATGAGCGGCCTCTACCCCGACGCGCACCTCGACACCGCCCAGGTGTCGCCGTCGGACGCGGCCGTGACCCTGCGGTCGCTGGCGCGCCGCTACACCAGCGCACTCGTCGTGCCCGGCGACGACGCGCACCCCGACGACCTCTTCCACCGCCGGCCCGCGCCGGCGCAGCTGTCCGCGATCGAGCACGCCGTGTGCGCCGCGGGCGGCCTCGGCGCGCTCGGCGTGGCGCTGCGCCAGGCGCTCGTCGAGGACGACCCCGCGGTGGAGGTCCCCCCGCTGTCGGCTCCGCCCCCGGTGCCGGGAGGCGGGATGGAGGCGGCCGACGCCGTCGCCCGGGTGGGCGACGCGGGCGGCGCGCTGGCCGAGGTGATCGAGCGCACCCCGGGCACGGAGTGGAGCCGGCCGGCTCATGCGGGCGCCACCCGCCTCAGCGCCCTCGACATCGTGCGCGGCGCGGTCGAGCTGTCCATCCACCACTTGCGCGCCATCGAGCGCACGATCGCCGACGTGGCCCGCGGCGTCTGAGCGGGGGCGGCCCGCTCAGCGAGGCGAGAGGATGGCGAGGGCGTGGTCGTGGAGCCGGCCGTTGCTGCTGATCGCACTGCCGCCATCGGGACGGTCCTGGCCGCTCAGGTCGCTGAAGCGGCCGCCCGCCTCCTCGACGATCACCTGCAGTGCGGCCAGGTCCCACAAGGAGACCACCGGGTCGAGGCCGATGTCGCAGGCCCCCTCGGCGACGAGCACGTGCGACCAGAAGTCGCCGAAGCCCCGCGTCCGCCAGCACCGCGCGGCCAGCGCGAGCAGCTCGTCGCGGCGGCCGACCTCGACCCACCCACCGATGCCGGCGTAGGACAGCAGCGCGTCCTCGAGGCGACCGACGGCGGAGACGTGGATCGGCGCGCCCGGCTCCCACCCCGTGCCCTCGCGCGCCGCGGCCCACGCACCTTGCCCGCGCGCCGCCCACCAGCGCCGGCCGAGCGCCGGCGCCGACACCACGCCCACGGCACCGACCTCGTCGACCTGCAGCGCGATCAACGTCGCCCACACGGGCACGCCGCGCACGAAGTTCTTGGTGGCGTCGATCGGATCGATCACCCAGCGCCGGCGCGAGCTGGAGCCGACGGAGGTGCCGTACTCCTCCCCGACGACCGCGTCGTCGGGGCGCTCGGATGCCAGCACCGCGCGCAGCGCCGCCTCGACGCCCCGGTCGGCCTCGGTGACCGGCGTGAGGTCCGGCTTGGTCTCCACGACGAGGTCGACGTCGCGAAACGACGCCAGCGCCAGGACGTCGGCCCGGTCGGCGAGCGCCAGCGCCAGCGCCAGGTCGGCGGGATCGGCAGGGGTCACGGGCCGGCGACCTTACGCCATCGCGACGAGCTCGAGGAGGTCCTCGCTCCACACGTCGAGGGTGCCGTCGGGCATGAGCAGCACCTCGTCGGGGGACACCTGCGACACGAAGCCGGTGTCGTGGCTGACGATCACCATCGACCCCGGCCAGGAGGCCAGGGCGGCGCCGATGGCCTCGCGCGAGGGCGGGTCGAGGTTGTTGGTCGGCTCGTCGAGCAGCAACAGGTTGTGGCGGCCCGCGACGAGCTGGGCCAGGGCCAGCTTGGTCTTCTCCCCGCCCGAGAGGGTCCCCGCGTCCTGGAACGCCATGTCGCCCACGATGCCGAACATGCCGAGCAGGGCCCGCAGCTCGAGCTCGGGCGCGCCGGACCCCTCCTTGAGGTGGTCGAGCACGCCCCGCCCGGCCTGGATCCCCTCGTGCTCCTGGGCGTAGTAGCCCGGGGACACACCGATCCCGAGGTGGAACGTCCCGTCGCTCGGCGTGCTCTGGGCGGCGAGGATGCGCAGCAGGCTGGTCTTGCCGGCACCGTTGAGGCCCATGATGAGCAGCCGCTTGCCCCGCTCGACGGTGAAGCCCACGTCCTCGAACACGGGCGGGCCGCCGTAGGCCTGGCTCAGACCGGTCGCCTCGACGACGACCCGGCCGGCGTGGGGCGGCTCGGGGAAGCGCACCCGGTAGCGGCGCTCCCTGGCCGGGCCGCTCACCGCGGAGGTCTGCAGGCGCGACACCCGCTTGTCGATGGTCTTGGCCACCCGGGCCCGCTTGGCCGTCTGGTGGCGCATGGCGTCGGCCAGGCTGCTCAGGCGGTGGATCTCCGCCTGCTGGCGCTCCGCCAGGCGGGCCTGGCGGTCCTCGTCGCGGGCCCGGGCCGCCCGGTACTGGGAGTAGGTGCCCTTGTACTCGACCATCTCACCCTCGTCGAGGTGCAGCACCCGGGTGATGGCCTCGTCGAGCAGCTCGAGGTCGTGGCTGACCACGAGGAGCGCGCCGCGGTAGCCGGCGAGAAAGGTCATCAGCCACTGCTTGGCGTCGCTGTCGAGGTGGTTGGTCGGCTCGTCGAGGAGCAGCATGTCGCTGCCGGCGAACAGGATCCGCGCCAGCTCGACGCGGCGGCGCTCGCCACCCGAGAGCACGGTGATGGGCAGGTCCACCCGGTCGGCGGTGAGCCCCAGGCCGGCGGTGAGCCTCCGCACCTCCGCTTCGGCGGCGTAGCCACCGGCGCTGGTGAAGGCGTCCTCGGCCCGGGTGAAGCGGCTGACGTTGCGCTCGGAGGGGTCCTCGTCGAGCGCCAGGCGGAGCTTCTCCAGGCGGCGGGCCGCGTCGTCGAGGCCACGGCCCGACAGGATGTGGGAGAGAGCGGTGGCGTCGACGCCCTCGCCCTGGGGCCGGGGGTCCTGGGACAGGTAGCCGAGCCCGCCCTGGCGCACGATGGCCCCACCGGCCGGCTCGGCCTCGCCACCGAGGACCTTGAGCAGCGACGTCTTGCCTGCGCCGTTGCGCCCCACCAGGCCGACCTTGTCGCCGGCGCGCACGGTGAAGGACGCCTCGACCAGGGTGAGGCGACCCCCGACCTCCACGCTGAGCTGTCGGACCTGGAGCACCCGTCCATCATGGCGGGTGCAGGAGGGCGGCCGGCACGTTTTCCGGGCGGTTCCTGACCGTTTGGGTGTCGGTGGGCGGCCGACCGGACACCCACGGCGCCGGCTGGAAGACTGGGCGGCGGCGGAACCAAGCGCAAGGGAAGACGACATGAAGGCTCTTGCACGGGCAGGTGCAGGGACGATCGTGCTGGTGGCGGGCCTGGCCGGCGTGCCCCGGGCGGCATCGGCTGCGCCGGCCGGGCCGGCCGTGCCGGCGATGGCGGCCACGACGGCGGTCGTGCAGTCCCACCAGGTCCACCTGGCGGCCCGGGCGGTCGCCGGCACGGTCGCCACGGTGGCACCCGGCGGCGACGTCGAGTCCCTCGGCGCGCTCTGGGACGGAGCGGTCACCGGCACCGTCGAGGTCCGGGCGCACACCGCCGCCGGCTGGAGCGGATGGGAGGCGATGGAGGGCAACCCGGCCGAGGGCCCCGACGACAACTCCCCGGAGCACCACACCACGACGGGGGCGGGGCCGATCTGGGTCGGGCACGGGACCGACCTGGTGCAGGTCCAGGTCACCGCGGGCTCGTTGCGCAACCTGCGCCTCGACGCGATGCACGTCGCCCTGCCGGCCACCGTGGCCGCGACGGTCTCTGCGGCCGCCCACGCCGCGGGCACGTCACCGGGGGAGCCGGCCATCATCTCGCGGGCGGCGTGGGGCGCGGACGAGTCATGGCGGAGCGCCAACCCGGGATGTGGCACCCCCGCGTACGCCTCGAGCGTGCGCAACGCCATCATCCACCACACCGACAACGCCAACGCCTACAGCCCGGCCGACTCCGCCGCCATGGTCCAGGCGATCTACCACTTCCACGTCTTCACCAACGGCTGGTGCGACGTCGGCTACAACTTCCTCGTCGACCGCTACGGCCAGATCTTCGAGGGCCGCGCCGGCGGCATCACCTCCGCGGTGATCGGCGCCCACGCCGGTGGGTTCAACACGGGGAGCACGGGGGTCGCACTGATCGGGGAGTTCTCCGACGCCGCACCCACCCCGGCGATGTACACCGCGCTGCACCACCTCCTGGCGTGGAAGCTGGCCCTCAGCGGGGTGCAGCCGAGCGGCAAGGTGACCGTCGTCGCCGGGGAGTTCGCCGAGTCGCGCTACCCCGCCGGCACGCCGGTGACCTTGTGGACGATCAGCGCACATCGCGACGTGGACCAGACGGCGTGCCCGGGGGACCTCGCCTACTCCGAGGTGGCCTCGCTTCGCACGGACGTCCAGCGCGACATGGCCGCCGCGGTGGGCCCCCCGAGCCCGGCGCAGGGCGGCCTGCAGATGGTGGCCGACGACGGTGGGGTGCTGTCTTTTGGGGCCGCGCCGTTCCTCGGGTCGATGGGCGGCCGGGCGCTCTCGGCACCGATCGTCGCCTCGGCCGAGACCCCGAGCGGGCGCGGCTACTGGCTGGTCGCCGCCGACGGCGGGATCTTCGCCTACGGCGACGCCGGCTTCTACGGCTCGATGGGGGGTACCCGCCTGACCCAGCCCGTCGTCGGCATGGCCGCCACCGCCGACGCCAAGGGCTACTGGCTCGTCGCGGCCGACGGCGGGATCTTCGCCTTCGGCGACGCCGGCTTCGGCGGCTCGGCGGGCGGCCTGCGGCTCGTGTCCCCCGTCGTCGGCATGGCGCCGTCGGTGGACGGCCGGGGGTACTGGCTCGTCGCCGCCGACGGCGGCATCTTCGCCTACGGCGACGCCGGATTCTACGGCTCGATCGGGGGGCGGCCGCTCAACCGCCCCGTGACGGCCATGGCCGCCACCGCCGACGGCCGGGGGTACTGGTTCGTGGCCACCGACGGCGGGGTGTTCGCCTACGGCGACGCCGCGTTCGCCGGCTCGACCGGCGACGTGAGCCTCCCCGCGAAGGTGGTGGCCATCGTGGCCGCCCCGGGCGCCAACGGCTACACCCTCGTCGACCAGCGCGGCCTGGTCTACGGCTTCGGCGCCGCCCCCTTCGTCGGCTCGGCGGCCAACCTCGCGCTGGCCCGGCCCGTGGTCGGCGCCACCCTGGTCGCCCCGCCCGCCTCGTAGGACCCTTCGGGCGGCCCCGGCCCGAGGCCCTGGCCTGGCCCCCGGCCCGGTGCCGGGCCCGTGAGGGCCTGGCGCCGGGCCACGCCGAGGCGGTGTGCGGCCGGTGGGCCCGCGGCGTGGGCTGGCGCGCCGGGCACCCTTTCCCCGCTGGTGGCGCGCTCGGCGGGCGGTCGCTATCCGGCTTCGCCCGTCGGACCGGCGCCGAAGGGGCCCCGCCCGTCGGCCTGCGCCTCCGCCCGGGCGGCGACCTCCCGCAGGGGCAGCCCGAGGCGGCGGGCGACGCGGGCCGCGTCGTCGTGCTCGGCCTTGACCCGGCCCGGGCTGACCTTGACCCGCACCGGGTAGCCCTCGACCTCGACCTCGTCGAGGCGCCGGCGGGCCATCCAGCGCCGCACCACCTGGCTGCGCACGCCGAGGGTGCCGGTCTCGGCCATCAGCACCTGGGTCACCTGCGCTGCGGTCGCCACGTCGGCGAGGGCGCTCACCGTGTGCGCAGGGCGGCCCTTCTTCATGAGGACCGAGGTGATCCAGGCGTCGTGCGCCCCGGCATCGAGCAACGCCTCCAGCGCGTGGGCGAGGACCTCCCCGGTGGCGTCGTCCACGTTGGCTTCGAGGAGGAGGGCGGGCTGGCCCTCGGCGACCAGCGGCCGGTCGCTGGCCCCCTCCGCGTCGAGCGAGGTCCCGATCACGACCTGGACGGTGTTGGGCAGGCCGTCGAGCTCGCGCGTGCCGGCGCCGAAGCCCGTGGCGTCGATGCGCATCGGCGGCATCGGACCCCACCCGACCGCGAGGGCGGCGAGGAGCGCGGCGCCGGTCGGCGTGGTGAGCTCGACGGCCAGGTCCCGGCCGTAGGTGGGCGCGCCCCGGAGGAGCTCGACCACCGCGGGGGCCGGGTTGGGGAGGACGCCGTGGGCGGTGCGGACCATGCCCGTTCCCGTGGCGACCCGACTGGCGTGGATCTCGTCGACGCCGAGGATCTCGAGCGCGGCGCAGGTGCCGACGATGTCGACGATGGCGTCGATGCCGCCCAGCTCGTGGAAGTGGACCTGCGATGGGGGGCGGCGGTGCAGGCGCCCCTCGACCTCGGCGAGCGCGGCGAAGGTGGCGAGTGACCGGGCCCGGACGCGCTCGGGCAGCCGGGCCTCGGTGAGCAGGCCGGCGATGTGGGCGTGGGTGCGCACGACCGCCGACTCCTCGGCGTGGACCCGCACATGGGTGGCGGCCACCCCGTTGCGCAGCACGGGGTCGGCGTCGATCGCCCACCCCGAGACCGGCAGCGCGTCCAGCACGGCGCGCACCTCGTCGAGGTCGGCGCCCGCGTCGATCAGGCTGCCGAGGGCCATGTCACCAGCGATGCCGGCGAAGCAGTGCCACCAGGCGACGATGGTCACGGGCGGTCCCGTTCCTCCCCACCGCGTCCCGCGGCCGGGTCTCGGTCGCGGCCGAGGATGCGGGCGACGGCGCAGGCGGCGCCGAAGCCGTTGTCGATGCCGACGACCACCAGGCCGGCCGCACAGCTGGCCAGCATGGCGAGCAGCGCGGTCACGCCCTCGAGGCTCGCCCCGTAGCCGACGCTGGTCGGCACCGCGACCACCGGCGCGGCCGCGAGGCCGGCGACCAGGCTGGCGAGCGCCCCTTCCATCCCGGCGACCACCACGACGGCATCCGCTTCGAGCACCTCGTCGGCCACCGACAGCAGCCGGTGCACGCCGGCCACGCCACAGTCGGCGATCAGCGACGGCTTGAAGCCGAACGCGCCGAGCGTGACCTCGCACTCCGCCGCAACGGGGAGATCCGCGGTGCCGGCGGTGATCACCACCACCCGTTCGGGGCGCACGGGTGCGGGCCGCCAGAGCAGCGTCGTGCCGCTGCGCAGGGCGCCCGGGTTGGCGGCGGTCGCCGCGGTCGCCTGCCCATCGTCGGCCCGGGTCAGCAGGACGGGACCCCCGTCGGGCTCGGCCAGCAGCTCCGCGACGATGCCGGCGCATTGCTCGGGGGTCTTGCCCGGGCCGTAGACCGCTTCCGGCAGGTCCTGGCGCAGGGTCCGGTGGTGATCGACC